>Ga0316187_10001618_pt1 | contig 19575 bp, 19 predicted proteins | sample CroRivburrow1_MG_FD_204927 | JGI IMG/M metagenome (GOLD analysis project Ga0316187, IMG submission 204927) | Coastal sediment microbial communities from Maine, United States - Cross River worm burrow 1 | ecosystem: Environmental > Aquatic > Marine > Coastal > Sediment | place: USA: Maine...
TCTCGCTGAAACCGAGCCCGGACGGCTGTATGCCACAGCGGGCGTGCATCCGCATCATGCCGCTGATTTCGACGACAGTAGCGCCCGCCTGATTCGCGAGCTGGCCGCCAAAGACTCGGTTGTAGCCGTCGGGGAGTGCGGGCTGGACTACTTTCGCAACTATTCGCCGCGCCAGGCGCAACTGGCCGCATTTCAGTCACAGCTGGATATAGCGGCTGAAACCGCCATGCCGGTCTTCCTGCACCAGCGCGACGCGCACGACGACTTTGTCGATGTGCTGGAGCCGATGCTGCCACGGATAACGCGAGCCGTTGCACACTGCTTCACAGGTGAACACGAATCCCTGCGTGAATACCTGGCAATGGGGCTATGGATCGGCATCACCGGCTGGATCTGCGATGAGCGCCGCGGCGCTCACTTGCACGATATTGTTTCGGCTATCCCGGACGACCGGTTGTTAATTGAGACGGATGCGCCCTACTTGCTACCGCGCACTATCCAACCGAAACCAAAAACACGGCGCAACGAACCGGCTTACCTGCCAGAAGTCTTGCGGGTGGTGGCCGAAGCGCGAGGTCAGACTGAAGAGCACGTGGCGAGCATTACTACGGAGAACGCGATTCGCTTTTTTGGGCTGTAACGGGACGCCACATGACCAGGTCGTTGTAGATTGCCTGGCCGAGCTTGAAATCCATCGTCCCAACCTGCTCAAAACCGTATTTTCGATAGCAATTGACAGCCCAGGGCGCCTCTTCCCAGACGGTAAGCCAGACGCCGTCAGCCGACTGCTCTTGCGCGTAGCGCGCGGCGGCATCTATCAGGCGGCCACCGATACCGAAGCGCTGCTGACCCGGCATGACATAGACCTGGTGCAGCTCGAGTGCTCGCGCCACCGGAATTTCATCCGGTTGTGCGCCCTCCCGAATCTTTATAAATCCGATAGCCAGGTCATCATTCAGTGCCAGCAGGTAGCGACACCCTGGCAAGCCCATGGCCGCATGAATCGCGACTTCGCTGAAAAAGTCCTCGAGATGTGCCACAAGGTCGTCAGGCTCAGACCAATTTTCATAGGCCGCGCGAAAAGACGCGTGCCCTATGGCCGACAACGTCGCGACATCGTCGACGCCCGCCTCACGAATAGAGATGTTGGTCGTCACTTTTTTCGATGCGAGTACATCTGGTCCACCTGGGTACCGAGAGCCGCTTTGCGAACCAGGTCCCAGTGCGGCTTGAATGCCTCGATCTTGAACTTCGCTGCAGACTTGTCGGCCTCACCGAACTCGTCCAACAACTGGTCGAGGTCACTGACGAGACTCGGTACACCCTTGGTGAACTCCGCACCATCCAGAAACAGGATGCGGCCCGCAACCGGCACCTGGCGAACGATATGCCTGACTGCGGCAATGCGGTCGTAGAGTGCGGCCTGCGGATTGGAAAACGTATAACGGCGGTCCTTACTGATGACAGTCCATTCCTGCATCTTGTCGCTGCCGAATACCGTCCCGGTCGCGTCCTTGATATCGACAATCAGCAATCCCTGCGATGTCAGCATCAGGTGATCGATCTGGATTTCGCCATCGTCTCCGTTGGGTATCAGCAATCCGTCGATACGGTCATGACTGATCTCGCCGAGAATTCGCTTGAGTCGACTCCCACCCTGATTACGCCGGTACAGGTACCAGCCAAGCAAGAGGGCGAGTGCTGCTGCCGCTAACAGCCAGGGAGTGTTCGCCGCTGTGAACAGATCATCCATCGGCGAAGTGTGCCTCCATTGCTGCAGCAAGTGAGTCCAGTCGTGGTTCGATGGACTCGAAACGACTCGGACGCGACAGGATATTGGCAAGCTCGTCGGGCAACGGTACGGCCTCGCCGATCAGAGGCTCGACAATCGTCTCGAACTTGGCCGGGTGTGCCGTCGCCACGAGAATCCAGTCCGTGGCCGTTCGCAGTTCTTCGTCGAACTGCCGCCAGGTATGCGTGGCCGTCGCTGTATGTGGACAGGTCGCAAAGCCGAATTCGGCGTAGTCCTTGCGGATACTGGCCTCGATCTGTTCATCATTGACAGATAACACGCCAAGGCAGTCCCGCAACACATCAGCCTCGCCAACGATGTTGCGCAGTCGCTCCATATTACTGGGATCACCGACGTCCATTGCCGATGCCAAAGTTTGTACGCTGGCACGCGGAATCCACTCGAGCGTCTCGAAGTATTCGGGAATCGTACGGTTTGCGTTGGTCGCGAGCACTATCGGTCCTATCGGCAAGCCCATTTCACGCGCCATGATACAGGCCAGAGCATTACCGAGGTTGCCTGTCGGGATCACAAAACCGGGTTTCCTGCCGGTTTCCCGGAAGTGTCGCAGGCTCGCATCGGCGTAGTAGGTGCTCTGCGGCAACAATCGGCCGATATTGATGCTGTTTGCCGAACTGAAACGATAATGGCTGTTGAGCACATCATCCGCGAGCGCCGACTTCACCAGCGCCTGGCAGTCATCGAATGCCCCTGTGACGGATAGCGAAAGTACGTTGTCGCTCCAGCAAGTCAGCTGGTGCGCCTGTCGAGCCGACACGCGACCATCCGGGAACAGCACAACCACGCGCATGCCCGGCCTGTCATCGAAGGCAGCGGCAACAGCGCCGCCCGTGTCGCCGGATGTAGCGACGAGAATCGTCAGTGGCGATGACTCGTTGCCTTCGAGACGCGTCAGGCAGGCGGCCAAAAAGCCGGCACCGACGTCTTTGAAGGCTGCCGTCGGGCCATGATAGAGCTCCAGCAGGCCAACCCGGCAATCGCCGGCCGGCAGTGGCGTCACAGGAATTGAAAAAGCGAACGTCTCGGCAAGAACTTTGGCGAGATCATCGCGCAGTGACGAATCCGTGAAAAATGGTTTCAGGAGAACAGCGGCAACCTCGGGAAGAGTCGCCGCAGCTGCGAAGTCATCGACTGAAAATGTCGGCAATTCGACAGGTACATACAGACCACCGTCAGGCGCAATACCGTTAACGAGTGCCTTGTCGAGGCTGACCTCGGGACCACCACGTGTACTGACAAACCGCATGCTCAGCTCACGATGTGCGCACCCGGCGCGTCCAGTGGACTTACCCAGGACTGGCAATCAATGCCAAGTGCGCGGCAAGCCTGCTCCATTGCTGTGGCGAGGTTGCTCGCCTGGCTGTCTTTGCACAGCGCAAAAATACTCGGCCCACTACCGGACAAACTGCAGCCAAGCGCGCCACCGCGCTCTGCCGCTTCCTTGACCGCATCGAAACACGATACGGCAGCCGATCGTTGTGGCTCGATAATCACATCCTTGAGCGTCTTACGAATGAGTTCTATGTCGTCCGCAGCACAGGCGGCGATAAAACCACCGAGATAAGCTTGCTGCTCGATCCACTGATCCATCGTGTAGGCCTTCGCCAGTTTGCGGCGCGCCTGTGCGGTGTTGACCTGCAACTCCGGATGGATGAGTACGGCTTTGACACCTGTCGGAACGGGCAAACGCACCATCTCCGGCAGCAGCACTGTGGGACAGAAAATCATGCCGCCCATCAGGCTGGGCGCGACGTTGTCAGCATGCAAGCCACCACTGGCATATTGCTCGCCGACAAGTGCGTAAGACAGAAGCTGGTCAGTCGGTAGCGGTGTGCCAAGCAACTGGTTGACGGCAAAAACTCCCGCAACCGCGGACGCGGCGGAGCTGCCCATACCGGACTGCAGCGGCACGCCTTTGTATACCTTCAGCTCGACACCATGCGTATCCCCGTAGTCGTTCCACAGTGCCCTGGCCGCAATCGATGCCGTATTGTGATCCGGATCCGTTGACAGGTAGGGATGCGGCCCGCCGTCGAGGCCACGCACTTCGGCGACCGTGATTCCAGGCTCGTCGACCCTGCGTGCGCTCACGCGATCGCCAACGCCGGCAAGGGCCAGGCCCAACATGTCAAACCCGACGCCAACGTTGCCGATCGATGCTGGTCCAAATGCAGTGACTGACTCGCTCATTTCAATCGCCCTCGCTTACGTATTTTGCAAGACGCAGCAGATCGCTAAAGACGCCGCCAGCGGTTACTTCCGGGCCTGCACCGGGCCCCTGCACGACGAGTGGATTCGATGAATAGCGATCGGTTTCGAACTGCACAATGTTATCCGTTAACGCGATGTTACTGAAAGGGTGATCAGAGCTGACCGAGTCGAGCCCCACAGCGGCATTGCCTTCCGCATCGAGCCGTCCAACATAGCGTAACTGCTTGCCTGCAGCCCGGGCTTCCTCATACATCGACTTCATGTCGTCGTCGTAGTCCGAAAGCCGCTCAAGAAACTCATCGATGCTGCCGTCACGCAGTGCTTCCGGAACGAGGTTTTGCACCGGGAAGTCGCCCAGCTCGAGTTTGTGACCGAGCTCCCTGGCAAGGATAGTCAACTTCCTCGCGACGTCCATCCCTGACAAATCGTCGCGTGGGTCGGGTTCCGTGTAGCCGCTGTCCCGGGCTTGTCGCACAATTTCTGAAAACGGCGTCTTGCCATCGTAGACATTAAACAGGTAGGCCAGCGTTCCTGAAAAAATGCCCTGCACGGATCGCACCGTGTCGCCGGTGTCGATCAGGTCCTGCAAGGTCGAAATAATCGGTAGCGCAGCGCCGACGGTTGTTTCGTAAAAGAAATGCGAACTGCCATGCTTGCCGAGCGACTGCAGCACTTCGTAAGCGGCCATCGGGCCGCTGCCCGCCTTCTTGTTAGGAGTAATCACGTGGATGCCGCGTTCGAGCCACCCGGCGTAGCGATCAGCGATAGATTGCTCGGCGGTGCAGTCAATGACAACCGCATGCGGCAAATGATCGGGATTTACGTGCTTCTCGAAAGCATCAAGATCAAGATCGATGGCGCCCTGCTCATATTCTTTCTGCCAATTGGCGAGATCGACGCGCCTGTCGCCGAGCAACATCGTCCTCGACCGTGCAATTGCTCGTACACGCAGGTCCAGGTTGAAGTCGTCGACCAACCGCTGCGACTGTTTCTCGAGCTGCTGTAACAAGGTCTTGCCAACATTGCCTGAGCCGATCAAACCGATCGAGATTGTCTTGGACGACAAATAGAAGCCCGAGTGCGCGGCGCGCAAGGCTCGTGTTGACTCGTCGGAGTCGACAACCGCGGAGATATTGCGTTCCGACGAGCCCTGGGCGATTGCGCGTATGTTGATGCCCGCGCGACCCAAGGTACCCAAAAAGCGGCCCGCGATGCCCGGGGAGCCCGCCATGCCGTCACCAACAACCGCGACAATGCTCTGCGACTCCGTGACATCGACACTTTGAATCTGGCCACTGGCAAGCTCATCGGCGAAGGCTGTGCTCACGACCTGGCGAGCACGTTCTGCGACATCCTGCGGCACGGCAACACAGATCGAATGTTCCGAACTTGCTTGCGAAATCAGCGTTACCGAAACTCCTGCATTCTTGAGCGCTGCAAACAGGCGATCCGCCGTACCCGGCACACCGATCATGCCCGAGCCCTCGAGATTGACGAGGGCCATGCCACTGATCGCAGTGATGCCCTTGATATCATCTGCTGTCGCTGGTGCCGCTGCGATCCGGCTACCGGGGTGCTGCGGATTGAAGCTGTTGCGAATGATGACCGGAATGTCGTTCTGGACAGCCGGTCCGAGAGTCTGTGGATGGATGACCTTGGCGCCAAAATACGCAAGCTCCATCGCTTCGTTGTACGTCAGTCTTTCGATGACGCGAGCTTCCGGAACGCGATTCGGATCGGCACTCATCACGCCATCGACGTCCGTCCAGATGCTGAGCTCGCTCGCTTTACCCAGCGCGGCGAAAATCGCGGCCGAATAGTCACTGCCGTTCCGCCCCAGCGTTGTCTGCAAGCCGTCTTCGTCCGCCGCAATGAATCCCGTGATGACCGCGATTCCCTCGAACTCCTGTGAAACAACCGCGTCAAACCGGGTCTGCGACTCTTGCCACAGGACGGTCGGCCCGAGCTCGGTTTCAGCTACCGTAATGACCTTGCGCGCATCAATCCAGGTGCCGCCGCGCTGCGCTGATTGCTGCCCGAGGTGCGCCGCCAGCAATCGAGTCGACCAGATTTCGCCGTAGCCGGCGACGACGTCGCGGCTGCGCTGCGGTGCGGATTTGACGAGAGCTATCGCTTTCAGGACATCCCTGATGTCATCCGCATCCTGACCCCACTCATCCAGCACGGCGACCAGCGCATCGCCATCGAGCAACGCACGCGCGGTGTCAGAATAGCGTTCGCCGATAGCGTTGAGTTCGCCGACGAAGCTGTCGTCATCTCGTTCAGCCAGCGTCGCTAAATTCAACAGGGCATCGGTCATGCCACCCATTGCTGACACGACCACGCCCAGGCGAGCGTCCTCTCGCTCGAGCATCAATCCGGCAACACGACGAAAGCAGTCAGCATCCGCAAGGCTGCTGCCACCAAATTTATGAATCTTCCAGCGGGTATCCAACAAACCGTCCCAAGCGCGAAACGGTGAATGATAGCCGCACTATATTGCGACGTCGCCTGTTTTATCTGAAATTAATTTCGCGCTGAAAAAATGGTGGGGGCACCAGGATTCGAACCTGGGACCAGCGGCTTAAAAGGCCGATGCTCTACCAACTGAGCTATACCCCCACTGGGCACTGGCAGAACGCCAATGAAATGCCAAAAAACTGGCCGGCACAATGCCGGCGGCATGATACCTAACCGGCACCAAATGACAAGCAAAATAGCGGCGAATAGGCGCCTAGACGCCCTCGGACTCCATGCGGTTCAGGTACTGACCGGCCAGTCTCGCCGCCGTCGTCTCGGCATATTCCTGCTGCACGCGCGTCAGCGTCAGGCGTGCCTCGTCCCAACGCTGCAGGTTGTAATTGCAGAGCCCCATCTTGAGCAGCGCGTCAGGCACCTTGCTGGACCGCGGATGATCGTCAATGACGACCTGAAAATCCCGGAGGGCCTGCTCGAAATCGTTTGATGCATAGTAGGACTCGGCGAGCCAGTACTGTGCATTGTCAACGAGTTCGCTGTCGGGAAATGCCGTCAGGAATTCCTGGAACGACGCCGCAGCCATGTCGTAACGCTCTTCCTTGAGCAACTCGAAAGCAACCTGGTAGTTGTCGCGGTCCGATCCACCCGGGACCGGTAGCTGCCCGGGTGACAAGGTACCGCCATCGAGTACGCTCGCGCCTGCCTGCAAGCCGCGCTCGAGTTCCTGTATGCGAGCATCAAGATCAGCATACAGGACACGTTGCCGCTCAGCCGTGTCTTCCGACTCGTACTGCAGCTCCTCGGAACGCCCCTGCAACTGGTCAGCTCGCCTCTCGAGCGCACTGACCTGCTGCGTCAGCTGCACCAGGCTCTGGTTATTCACGATACGCTCAATCGATTCCAGGCGGCGCTCCAGATCCGTCAACTTCACAAGTACCGGGTCTTCGGATGGGGGCGTCTCGAACAATGCACAGCCACCCAGAAGTCCCGTGCCGGCAACGAGCAGTATCGCAATCTTCATTGTACGTGCCACGCAGCGCTGCCTTAGTTCGTGTACTTGAATTCGACGCGACGATTCTGTGACCAGGAGTCCTCATCGCTGCCAAAGGCAATCGGGCGCTCTTCGCCAAAACTGACGGTCGAAATCTGCGAGGGCTGTGCGCCCTGTAACATCAGGATGCGGCGTACCGCCTGGGCACGTCGCTCGCCCAGCCCGATGTTGTATTCACGCGAACCGCGCTCATCCGCATGGCCTTCGAGGCGCACGCTCAGACTGGAGTCTTCAGCCAGCTGCAGGCCATGACGCGCTGCGATGTCGGCATCGTCGGGGAGCAATTCGTAGGAGTCGAAGTCGAAGTACACGACATCGGCAAGTTCGCCGGCTGTCGGGTCGTAGTCGATCATCTCACCTTCGCCAAGCCCGCTGCTGTCCATGCCATCGGTATCCGCACCCTGACCGTCATACGTCTCATCGGTCATATCCGGGTCTGGAATATCCTGGGAGGCACAACCCGCAAGCAGCAGGAAAAAAGAAGTAACCAGTAGTGCGTTGAACTTAGACATATTGAAGCCCTTGAAAATACAATGAGTTAAATAAAATTCTTAATCTGAAATATTACCTTAGAACCGTTGAAACGGCGACCAAACCGGCTCCCTGACATCGGCGTCGCCTGACGCCAGTCGCTGCCGAATCAGGCCATCCGCAGTCACACTCTCCAGCACGCCCTTGCGTCCTGGTCTTGTTGCGTAAATCAATGTGTCGCTGTTGGGCGCAAAACTCGGTGACTCGTCCTGTCTGCCACTCGAGAGTACCAAAACGTCCTTGCGCTTAACGTCCATTACCGCAATGCGATAGTTGCCGTTAACGAGATGCACCATGGCGAGCTTTTCGCCATCCGGTGAAAGCCGTGGACGGGCATTATAACCGCCCTCAAACGTCACACGTTCCGCCGATCCGCCGTTGGCTGACACACGGTAGATCTGCGGCCCCCCACTCCTGTCTGACGTGAAATAGATGTAGCTTCCATCAGGTGACCAGCTACCTTCGGTGTCGATTGCCCGATGCGTCGTGATACGCCTGGTCTGGCGCGAATTGATGTCGAGCGTATAGATGTCGAGGTTGCCGTCCGCGTCACTGAGCGTGACGACGAGCTTGCGCCCATCCGGTGAGAAGGCAGGCGCACCGTTCACTCCTGCTCTGCTGGACACCTTGATCCGGTTGCCCGTTCGCAGCGTCTGGATAAATATCGACGATCGATCGTCCTCGAACGAAACGTACGCCAGCCTGCGACTATCCGGCGACCATGCCGGCGACATGATCGGGTCCGTGCTCTCCATGATCTTGTATTCGTTGAAGCCGTCCTGGTCAGCGACGATTAGCGAATAGAGCCTGCCATCAGGGCGGTCTTCGGACGTTACATAGGAGACCTTGGTGTCGAAGACACCTGCTATCCCGGTGAGCTCTTCGTAGATCATATCAGCGGCGCGGTGCGCCACGCGGCGCATCGTGCCGCGGCTCGCCGGCATGCGATAGCCCACGAGCTGGTCGCGCCCGAACACGTCAAACAACTGAAATTGCACGTTGTAGGCATTGTCACCGGTCTGGGTGACGCGCCCCACGACGACGGCCTCGACGCCAAGTATGGCCCAGTCATCGAAATCAACGTCTGCGCCTGTGGTCGGCTTTTGCAGCATGTCTTCTTCAGGTATTGGTGCAAAGCGGCCACTGCGTGTCAGGTCGTCCGAGATAATCTGGGCAACATCGCCTGGCATGGCATCACCGTTGCCCTCCCAGCCGAACGGCACGATCGCGATTGGGCGGCGCTTGATGCCTTCGGTGATCTCAACGACGAGCTGCGCCTCGACGACACTACTCAGTGACACCAGCAGCAAACAAACTAGGACGATTACTTTGCGCACATTGACCTCATTTCTGTATCGGTTTATTCGGCAGTGGGCCTGAATTCTAACTGGATGTCGCGACTAAATACGCTCGGATCTTCGGGCGATGGCAACGGCGACGCCCTATGGACGGCCGTCTCAATCGAACGCCGAACCGCCACATCGCCATTACACCGGCCAATGCTAACAGACACGACCTCGCCACCCGGCAACTGCTTGATATTGACGATGCACTCGATGCCGGCCGTCGCAGTGGGCGGTTGCACCCATCGGTTCATGATTCTCTGCCGAATTGCATACGCATAGGCGGCCTTGGCGTCTGCCTGCATCGCCACCAGGCGATTACTCTCTGCGTCCAGCTCTGCTTGTCGTGCCGCCTGTGCTTCAGCCCTAAGGCGCTCATTTTCCTTACGCTGGCGCTCGATCTCGGCCAGTCGCACTTGCTCGGCTTCCTGGCGTTCTCGCTCTTTGCGAGCCTCCTCGTCCTTACGACGCTTTTCCGCATCCGCCGCGCGCTGGCGCTCGGCTGCTGCCTCCTCCTCGGCCTTCTTGATCCGGTTCAGGCGGTCCTGTTCGACGCGCGCGTCTTCAAGCCGTTTCTGCTCTTCGGCGCGCAGGCGGTCCTGTTCGCTGGTATCCGGTTCCGGCTCTGGCTCCGGCTCTGGTTCCGGCTCCGGTTGTGGCGGTGGCGGCTCTACCACTTTTGGCGGCTGCACCTCCGCATTTTCCGGCACCAGCGTCCCCTTGATCGCCAATGGTACGACGGGTGTTGCCTTTGCCTGGAAGTCCACAGTCAGGAAGAGCGCACCAAACAACAACACGTGCAGCAGCAGTGCCATCGTTACGGGAATCATGTTGTTGCTGTCGCGAAGCATGTCAGTTTTATTCGGGTACCGGGTATGTATCCAGAGGGTCCGTTACGAATCCGACATTTTCTGCGCCGCCTTGTTGCAACAAAACCATGGCACCCACGACATAACCGTATTCAACTGCCCTGTCGGCTTTGATCAACATTGGCGTTTCGGGACTGTTCCTCAGGATCGCGCCCACTTTCGCGACAATTTCTTTTGCGTTAGAAGGTTGATCCTCATCGTCGCCGACGCTCAGGTAGAGGTTGCCGGCTTTATCGACGCTAACGATCAATGGCAACTTGTCTGCGGCACTGTCGATGGGCTCGGCGCCTGCCTTCGGCAGTTCCACCTCGATCCCCTGTGTGAGCAGAGGTGCTGTCACCATGAAAATGACGAGTAACACGAGCATCACATCGATGTAAGGCACGACGTTAATCTCGCCCATGAGCTTGCGTTTTTGCAGCGGCGTCGGCATCTCAGCCTCCTATCTTGGCGCGTGCGTGACGCTGCAGAATGCTCGAGAACTCCTCCGTGAATCCGTCGTAGCGATACTCGAGGCGCACTACCTTGTCCGCGTAGCGGTTGTACGCTATGACGGCAGGAATTGCGGCAAACAGGCCCATGGCCGTCGCGATCAGCGCCTCGGCGATCGGCGGCGCCACGACAGCGAGCGTCGCCGTCTGCACATTGCCGAGGTTCATGAACGCCGTCATGATTCCCCAGACTGTACCGAACAGGCCAACGTAGGGACTGGTTGAACCGATTGTTGCCAGCGTTGCGAGGCCTTGCTCGACGCGATCAACTTCTCGCATCTGCGCAACCCGCATCGCGCGACGACATTCTTCGACGACTTTGTCGGCGTTGATGCCACCGGCCTGCATGGCGCGATTAAATTCGCGAAAACCGGACTCGAAAATACTCGCCATGCCGACGTTCCCGGCCCGGTCGCGGGTTGTACTGCTGTAGAGCGTGTTGAGATCGCCGCCCGACCAGAAATTTGCCTCGAAATCATCCGACGCGTCCGTGGTGCGCCGGATTAAGCGCCGCTTCGTAAATATGATGCTCCACGACACAATCGAGGCCACCGCGAGCAGCAGCATCACGATCTGTACCGGCAGGCTGGCTTCCAGCAGCAGGCCAAGAATGGACATATCTGACGTCATTGTAGTTTTCCCTCAAAAAGCGATGCTGGAACGCGCTTGGGGCGCAGCGTATCGGCATTGAGATACGCGGCACGTACAGACCCCTTCAACAACAAGGTTCCATCCAGGCTGTTCCGATAAATGTTCTGTTCGATATCAAATGTGGCCCGCGTCAGTCCCGCAAGGCGAGCAGTTACGACAATCTCGTCATTGAATCGCGCGGGTACTATGAACTCCGCCTTTGTTTCGGTGACGACGAAAATTCGCCGTTCCTGCTCCATCAATGCAACCTGGTCCACACCAAGAGCGCGCAACCACTCCGTTCGGGCGCGCTCCATAAATCTGAAATAGTTCGCGTAGTACACGACGCCCTGTGCGTCGGTATCTTCATAATAAACGCGTAGCGGCCACGCAAAGGGTTCAGTCATCGCTAAACAGCGGCAAGTCGACCGCTTCCTGTTTCGCCGGTGGTCTAAGCCCGAGGTGCAGGTAGGCATTCTTTGTTGCAACCCGACCTCTCGCCGTTCGCATCATGAAGCCTTGCTGGATCAGGTAGGGCTCAATGACATCCTCGATCGTGCCACGCTCCTCGCCAATCGCAGCCGCAAGGCTTTCGACGCCAACCGGACCGCCATCGAACTTCTCGATGATCGTTTGCAGCAGGCGCCGATCCATTGCATCGAAACCGTTCGGGTCGACCTGCAGCATGTCCATGGCACTGATCGCTATGTCGCCCGTGACAACGCCATCGCCTTCAACTTCGGCAAAATCACGAACCCGCCGCAGCAGGCGATTGGCAATACGTGGCGTGCCGCGCGCGCGCCTGGCTATCTCGGTTGCGCCTTGCGCCTCGATCGGCAGGTTCAGGATGCCCGCCGAACGATCGGCGATTGAACAGAGGTCTTCCTGCGAGTAAAACTCCAGTCGTTGCACGATGCCGAAGCGGTCACGTAGCGGCGACGTAAGCAATCCGGCACGCGTCGTCGCACCGACAAGCGTAAACGGTGGCAGATCCAGTTTGATCGAGCGCGCTGCAGGACCCTCGCCTATCATGATGTCGAGCTGGAAGTCCTCCATCGCCGGGTACAGCACTTCCTCGACAATCGGGCTGAGGCGGTGAATTTCGTCAACGAATAAAACGTCGTTGGGCTCGAGGTTGGTCAGTATCGCTGCGAGGTCACCGGGACGTTCGAGTACCGGACCAGATGTGTGGCGCATGTTGACGCCCATTTCCTGCGCGACAATGTGCGCCAGTGTTGTCTTGCCAAGTCCGGGCGGGCCGAAAATAAGAACATGGTCGAGGGCTTCGCTGCGGCGCCGCGCCGCCTCGATGAAGATACGCATCTGTTGCTTGACGCCTGGCTGGCCGACATATTCAGCCAGCGTCTTGGGCCGGATGGCACGATCGAACGCTCTGTCCTCGTTACCGGATTCCGCACTCGTAAGTCGGTCGTGTTCAATGCTCGCCATGTTATTGCGCCGCCTGCCGCAGGGCCTTCCGAATAATGTCTTCGGCGCTTTGCCCATCCACATCCATCGAACCGATAAGCTTGTTGACCTCAGCGGCCTTGTAGCCCAGTGCAATCAGTGCATCGACGGCCTCGCTTTTCGGACTTGCATCGACACTCACCCGGGTCGCGCCCGGCGCCGATGCGGTCTTGTCGATCTTGTCGCGCATCTCAATAATCAGGCGTTCCGCCGTTTTCTTACCAACACCGGGAATCTTGACCAGCGTCGCCGCATCCTCGTACTCAACACAACGCTGAAAATCGCCAACACCCATTGTAGAGAGGATCGCCAGACCCATCTTGGCGCCCACACCGGAAATTCGCAGCAACGTTCGAAACAGCGTTCGCTCACCTTCGGTAGCAAATCCGTACAATGTTTGAGCATCTTCCCGCACCAGTAGATGCGTGTGCAGGTAGATATCGTCGCCGATTGACGGCAGATCCAGGAATGTCGACATTGGCGTTTCGACTTCGTAGCCTACACCCTGGCACTCAATGACGATATGGGGCGCCTGCTTCGATATCAGCCTGCCGCGCAGTGATCCAATCATCGCAGGCTCGCTATTACGGCCGCGTCGTCAAGATTCGACTGAATGCGGCGGCGGTTCGCATGGCAGATGGCAGCCGCAAGCGCATCGGCTGCATCGGAAGCCGGCGTTCCATCGAGTTGCAACAGCGACACCACCATGTGTTGCACCTGCTCTTTCGTCGCCGCGCCCGTACCGACCACTGCGAGCTTGATTTCACGCGGCGCATACTCAAACACCTCCACATCAAATTCGAAGGTCGCGCAGAGGGCTGCAGCCCGGGCATGGCCGAGTTTGAGCGCGCTGCCGGCGTTGCGTGCCATGAATACGCTCTCGATCGACACGATGTCGGGACGATACTGCGCCACGATCTCGCTAACGGAGTCGAAAATCTTGCGCAGACGCTGCGGAAACGTGCCATCCGGACTCTTGATCGTGCCACTCGCGACATAGGTCGGCTTATCGCCCACGAAATCGAGTACGCCGAATCCTGTGAACCGGGAACCGGGGTCGATTCCAAGTATGCGAGCTGTATCAGTCAATGGTGGCCTCAGATCTCTGCAAGCACGTCATCGGATATGTCAGCGTTGCTATACACTTCCTGCACGTCATCAAGATCTTCCAGGACTTCCAGCATCTTGATCATCGACGCCGCTTCCTTTGCGCCTAATTCGGCGCTCGTCGATGCGCGCATCGTCAGCTGCGCATCCTCGGGTTCCAAACCAGCCGCGATCATGCCGTCGCGCACCGATTCAAAATCGGCGGGTTCCGTCAGGATCTCGATGGAGTGGTCATCGTCGACGATGACATCCTCGGCGCCTGCCTCAATCGCGGCCTCCAGCACGGCGTCCTCGTTACTGCCCGCCGGGAACAAGAGCTGGCCAACGTTATTGAACAGGTAATTTACCGAACCGTCAGCGCCCAGATTGCCACCGAACTTGGAGAATGCGTGCCGCACTTCGGCCACGGTCCGGTTGCGGTTGTCCGTCAGGCAATCGACCATTACGGCAGTTCCGCCCGGGCCATAGCCTTCGTAGCGAATCTCGACGTAGTCGACGCCATCGAGTTCTCCCGCACCACGCTTGACGGCACGCTCAATGTTGTCCTTTGGCATGCTCTGAGCCTTGGCCTTGTCGACGGCCAGGCGTAATCGCGGATTCGAGTTCATATCGCCGCCGCCCATGCGGGCCGCAACCGTAATTTCGCGAATCAGCTTGGTAAAAAGCTTGCCGCGTTTCTTATCCTGAGCGCCCTTGCGGTGCTGAATATTCGCCCATTTACTGTGTCCAGCCATATTTCCCTGCTATGCCCAAGCAAAACCCGGTAACGCCCGGGTTGAAATCTGCGCGTATGATAACGGTTATTGCCGGTACAGGCATCCAAACGAACGTGCACCAAATGTCGACTTCCAATCAGGAAATACGTCCGAACAGCGGCGATCAGGCCGCCATTGTAGAGCGTGCCGAGCAACTGATCGCTGCACAGGCGTCGAGCCCGGAGACACAGGCCGCCATCGACGAGGGCCGGGAAATTGCCGCAATTGTCGAGTCGCTTGGGCTGCCGCATGAACTGCTCGCGGCCAGCCGCCTTTACCCGCTCGTTCGAGAAGAAATACTCACTGATAACGACTTAGAAAATAATGACTTAGAGAGTATATCTCGAATTGTTATCGACTTAGTGCAACTGGGTCACTTCACTCTGCCGACAGGATGGGAGCCCGGCGAAGCGCTCGCTGCCAGGCAGTCAGAGGCCCTCAGGAAGATGCTGCTCGCAGTGGTCTCCGACGTACGCCTTGTCCTGGTGCGTATTGCTGAACAGCTGTACCGCCTGCGCAAGGCAAAAGATGCCCCGCAGGAAGAACAGCGATCAGTCGCGATCGAGACGCGCGAGATATACGCAGCGCTCGCCAACCGCCTCGGTGTCTGGCAACTGAAATGGGAACTCGAGGATCTCGCGTTCCGCTATCTGGAACCTGACACCTACACTGAGATTGCCAGCGCCCTGAAAGAAAAACGCACCGAGAGGCTCAGCTTTATCGAGCAGGTGAAATCGACACTCCAGACTGAACTCGACAAGCAGGGTGTAAAAGCTGAAATCTCCGGCCGGGCGAAACACATCTACAGTATCTGGCGCAAAATGCAGCGCAAAGATAGTGGCCTCGAAGCGCTGTACGACATTCGCGCCGTCCGGGTACTGGTCGATGACGTCAAGGACTGCTACGCGGCACTGGGCGCCGTGCACAATCTCTGGTCCTATCTGCCCGGCGAGTTTGACGACTACATCGCCAATCCGAAGGACAACGATTATCAATCACTGCACACGGCTGTCGTCGGCCCGGATGGCAAGACGGTCGAAGTGCAGATTCGCTCGCATGACATGCATCGCCAGGCTGAACTCGGCGTCGCCGCGCACTGGCGTTACAAGGAAGGTCGCGCGTCGCCGGCCGCATTTGATCAGAAGATCCGCTTTCTTCGCCAGTTGCTCGAGCCAACAGATCACGGTGAGGACCTGCTCGCACAGATTCGCGATGACGTCTTTGAAGACCGCGTTTATGGAGTCAGCCCGAAAGGCGACGTGGTCGAATTGCCGGCCAACGCTACGCCGCTGGATTTCGCCTACCACGTACACACACAAGTCGGACACCGTTGCCGTGGTGCCAAGGTCAACGGCCGCATCGTGCCACTGACCTACAAAGTACAAAACGGCGACAAAATAGAGATCATCACAGGCAGCCAGTCCAGCCCAAGTCGCGACTGGCTCAGCCCCAAGCTCGGCTACCTGGCCGGCGCGCGCAATCGAGCGAAAGTCCGCAACTGGTTTCGGCACCAGGATCGCGATCAGCACCAGCGCCAGGGCCGGGACATCCTTGATCGCGAGTTATCGCGGCTGAACGTTCGCGATGTGGCAACTGACGATATTGCTCGCCAACTCAAACACAAGAATACCGACACGCTATGCGTCGCCCTTGGCGCCGGCGACCTGACCTCCGCGGCGATTGCCACAGCGTTGCAGCATCTGCGCGGTGACGATCTGCCGGAAAAAAAACGCCGACCGCGTACGCCGAAACGCAAGCAGGAACGGACTGATGCCGTAGCCGTCAGTGGCGTGGGCGACCTGCTCTGTAATTTCGCGCGTTGCTGCCGGCCGGTACCGCCGGAGCCGATCGTCGGCTATATCACGCAAGGTCGTGGGGTCAGTATTCACCGCCAGGACTGCGGCAATTTCCTCGGCCTCAATCAGCGCAGCCCGGAGCGCATCATCGAAGTCGGCTGGGGCCTGTCCGAGTCAGCGACCTATCCGGTCGACCTGGTGTTGCGGGCACACGACCGCAACGGGCTGATTCGTGATATCAGTACGGTGCTGGCTGACGAAGGCGCGAGTGTTACCGACCTGTCGAGTCACACGGACCGAAAAACGATGCAGACCGTGATGAATATCAGCGTTGAAATTCGGGATCTACCAACGTTGAGCACCGCGATCGCGCGACTTGAGCAAGTGCCCAACGTCGTTTCGGTCAGCCGTAAGGTCTAGTCAGCACTGATACCAGGCGCGTTCTTGCCCTTCACAATATCGGTCGCCAGCGCCATCATTGACGTCAGGTCACCAAGATTTGCCGGTACGACGAAGGTGTTGCCTTCCTTGGCAAGATTGCCGAACTGTGCGATGTACTGCTCGGCAATGCGCAACTGCATGGCCTCAGCGCCACCCTGTGCGATAACCGCAAGCGCAACCTTGGAGAGGCCTTCCGCGGTCGCCGACGCAACGGCGAGGATGGCTTCCGCCTCACCCTGAGCCTCGTTAATCTGCTGCAATTTCGCAGCTTCAGATTCCTTGATGACGCGTTGTTTTTCACCCTCGGCTTCGTTGATCTTGGCATCACGAACACCTTCGGAGGTCAGGATTACGGCACGCTTTTCACGCTCGGCGCGCATCTGTTTTTCCATCGCGCTGAGCACGTCATGCGGAGGATTGATGTTCTTGATTTCGTAGCGCAGTACCTTGACGCCCCAGGGGTCCGACGCCTTATCAAGTTCCGCCACGACGTTCGCATTAATCGTACCGCGTTCCTCGAACGTGCGATCAAGCGCGATCTTGCCGATTTCCGAACGCAGGGTTGTCTGCGCGAGTTGCGAAATCGCGAACATGTAGTTGCCGATGCCGTATGAGGCGCGCGCCGGGTCCAGCACCTGCATGTACAACACACCGTCGACGCCGACTTGCACGTTGTCATTCGTGATACAGATCTGTTCGGCGATATCGACAGCCTGCTCCTTGAGCGTATGTTTGTATGCAACGCGCTCCATGAAAGGAATCAGGATGTGAAATCCGGCGTCGAGTTTTCGGCTGAACTTACCGAGACGTTCAACCACGTATGCGTTCTGTTGCGGCACGATGACAGCCGTCTTGAACAAGACGATGACAATAACGGCTACTACGGCCAGCGATACAATCAGTGACGTGTCCATATTCTTATCCTTTGCTGCGGCTTACTCAGCTTCAACTTTAAGCGTCAGGCCATCAACTTCAACGACCCTTGCGTGGCTTCCAGCGACAATAGTTGAGTCACCAACATTGTAAATATTCCAGTCGCTACCTCGATACTCAGCACGCCCGCGTCCGTCCGGTCCGACCTCACCAGCAACCGTGACCAATTCGCCCACGTATTTTTGCTCGTATCCCTCACCACCACGGCGCAGCTTGTTGTACAACGCCGCACGGAACGTGAAAAAGAAAATCAACGACACAACCGCGAACGCCAGCCACTGGCCCCACTCCGGCAGTGTTACACCGAATAGCGTTGCAAGTCCGACAATCGCCGCAGAGACGCCGAGAAAAACGAGATAGAACTGCGCATCAACTGCGAACAGTTCGGCACCGAGTAAAACGGCACCAAGGATCATCCAGGCCCACCATGTCATAGCACAACTCCTCGGATTGGTGTGGTGACACTATAGCGCGAGAATTCCGCTACTATGTATAGCAATTCGCGGTAATTTTAAGTGGAGCAAGCATGCAGGAATTCGTTGACCAGATAAATAGTTATATCTGGAGCCCCGTCCTCGTCTATCTCTGCCTTGCAGCAGGACTGTTTTTCTCGATCCTGACACGTTTCGTGCAGGTGCGACTTTTCAAGGAAATGATCAACTTGCTGTTCTCCAGCAAGGAGTCCGATCGCGGCATTTCATCCTTCCAGGCATTGTCTGTTTCACTATCTGGCCGCGTCGGAACCGGCAACATAGCGGGTGTCGCCGCAGCCATCGGCTTCGGTGGTCCCGGCGCCGTATTCTGGATGTGGGTCGTCGCGTTTCTTGGCGCAGCAACTGCCTACGTGGAATCCGCACTCGGGCAAATCTACAAGGAAGAGGACGAAGGTCAGTATCGCGGCGGCCCGGCCTATTACATCGAAAAGGCCATGGGCCAGAAATGGTATGCCTGGATTTTCGCAATAACTACTATCGTCGCTGTCGGCGTACTACTGCCTACCGTGCAATCAAACAGCATCGGTAATGCAGCGGAACTCGCGTTCGGCGGCTCTGGAATGCTGCAAACCGGTTTCGGAGATATCAGCTACACGAAGTTCGCGACAGCCATCATTGTCGTAGCGATTCTCGGCATCATTATTTTTGGCGGTGTAAAGCGCATCGCACACGTCACCCAGGTCGTAGTACCAGTTATGGCGCTTGGCTACGTCATTATGGCCGTCGGCATCAGCGTCATGCATTGGCAGGAACTACCCAGAATTTTCATGATGATTGTTACCGATGCCTTTACACCGATGGCCGGTGTCGGTGCGGCGATTGGCTGGGGCGTCAAGCGCGGCGTCTACTCCAACGAGGCCGGACAAGGCACGGGCCCACACGCAGCGGCTGCCTCCGAAGTCCAGCACCCGGCGCAGCAGGGTCTCGTACAGGCCTTCTCGGTTTACGTCGACACACTGTTTGTCTGTTCTGCGACAGCCTTTATGATCCTCCTCACGAACCAGTACTACGTAACCGGGATTGAATCATCGATCAGTGGCGGCATGCTGGCGACGTCCATCGAAGCGAACAGCCCTGCGTTTACACAGTTAGCCCTCGAAAGCGTGATGGGCGGTTTTGGCAAGACGTTTGTCGCCGTCGCACTGTTCTTCTTTGCGTTTACCAC
>Ga0316187_10001619_pt1 | contig 19565 bp, 15 predicted proteins | sample CroRivburrow1_MG_FD_204927 | JGI IMG/M metagenome (GOLD analysis project Ga0316187, IMG submission 204927) | Coastal sediment microbial communities from Maine, United States - Cross River worm burrow 1 | ecosystem: Environmental > Aquatic > Marine > Coastal > Sediment | place: USA: Maine...
GGTCCCAAGGGTATGGCTGTTCGCCATTTAAAGTGGTACGCGAGCTGGGTTTAGAACGTCGTGAGACAGTTCGGTCCCTATCTGCCGTGGGCGTTTGAGATTTGAGGGAAGCTGCTCCTAGTACGAGAGGACCGGAGTGGACGTACCTCTGGTGTTCCGGTTGTCACGCCAGTGGCATTGCCGGGTAGCTATGTACGGACGGGATAACCGCTGAAAGCATCTAAGCGGGAAGCCTCTCCCAAGATCAGATCTCACTGGGAACTTGATTCCCCTGTAGGTTCGTCGAAGACTACGACGTTGATAGGCTGGGTGTGGAAGTGCAGTAATGTATGAAGCTAACCAGTACTAATTGACCGTGAGGCTTGACCATATAACACCCAAGAGGTTGGGGTGGTTAAGTTGATGAATATTACCCAAGCCTTTACAACTTTCCATTTCTAAGTGTGTTTACACGCTTAGGGAACATGTTTTCCTGGCGGCCATAGCGAGCTGGAACCACCCGATCCCATTCCGAACTCGGAAGTGAAACGGCTCAGCGCCAATGATAGTGTGGGGTTTCCCCATGTGAAAGTAGGTCACTGCCAGGTTTTAATCTGAAAGCCCCTGATGCTAAGCATTAGGGGCTTTTTTTTGCTTCAGTGCCCAGTGTATGGGCAGCGCCCCGTTTATTTTGATAGTAGGTCTGGACGTTGTCCCCCAGGATCATAGACAATTATGATCTTCCACAATTTGCGTGTTCAAAATCAACCGGACTGACATAATCCAGATAACGATGTCGGCGCTGCCGATTATAGAAGACCTCGATATAGTCAAAGATCTCGGCACGCGCCTGATCTCGGGTATTAAATATTTTTCGTTTAATCTTCTCCTTCTTGAGTGAGCTGAAAAAGGATTCGGCCACCGCATTGTCATAACAATTGCCACGCCAACTCATGCTGGCTGTAATAGTGCAGGTGCAAGTTGCGGGAGGTGGTCAACAACAGCTGATTATTTTGTTATGATGTTTGCCGGCCATCAACCCGAACAATCCAATAATGAGTAGACCAATGAATATCGTCATCACAGGAGCCAGTCGTGGCATAGGCCTGGGTTTTGTCCGTCACTATCTGCAGCAGGGGCACCAGGTCTGGGCAACATGTCGGCATATTACCCCTGAGCTGGAAGCCTTGCAGCAGGGCGATTTATCGGTCATTCACTGGGATATGGCTGAAGATACACCTTCGTCTTTGAATTCGGGATTTCCAGAACAGATCGGGTTGTTGATCAATAATGCCGGGATCTATGGTCCGACCGGTGTCGGCAGCCAGAGCCTGGATAAGGTCACCATGGAGGATATGCGGGAAGTATTCGAGATCGATTGTCTGGGGCCCATGCGGGTGGTTCGCTATTTATTACCAGCATTGACTGCGGGGCAGGCGATTATTGCCAATATCGGATCCAAGATGGGATCCGTAGCCGATAATACCAGCGGCGGCTGTTATGCCTACCGTGCGGCGAAAGGGGCGTTGGTCTGTATATCACGCTCTATGGCGGTGGACCTGATTCACTCTGATGTTCGGGTGTTGACGCTGCATCCCGGATGGGTCAGAACCGATATGACGGGTTTTAACGGCCTTATCGATGTTGAGGAATCGGTGGCAGGTATGGTTGATGTTATCAGCCGTGCGAATGAATACATACCTGGTGAAGTGGTCGCCTTTGACGGTACGGTTGTTCCCTTTTAAGCGTAGTGTTAGCTGCAGACGCGACACTGCACTTAAGGTCACTTTGTTCGGAGTTGGGGTTATTATGGTTGCCGCTGGGTGCGTTCAGATTTGTCGTTACTGAGTCCGAGGTTGTCCCAGATCGTCAATGTTGGTTCGGCCTGATTCATTGAATAGAAATGTAAACCCGGGGCGCCACTGTCGAGTAGTTTTTGACACAGCTCGGTGGTGACATCCAGGCCAAAGGCCTTGATCGATTCAATGTCATCACCATAACCCTCCAGGCGTTTCCGAATCCAGCGCGGTATCTCGGCGCCGCAGGCATCAGAAAAACGTACCAGGCTGTTATGGTTGGTGATGGGCATGATGCCCGGGACGATGGGTATATCAACGCCCAGTTTCTCGCAGCTATCGATAAAGCTGGTGTAGGCATCGACATTATAAAAATACTGGGTCAGCGCAGCATCGGCACCGGCATCGACCTTGAGTTTGAAGCTTTTTAAGTCATCCTGGGCTGTTTTGGCCTGGGGGTGAAACTCGGGGTAGGCGGCAACCTCGACAAAAAAGTGCTGTCCGGTTTCCTTGCGGATAAATTCGACCAGTTCATTGGCATAACGGAACTCGCCGGCCGTATGCATGCCCGAGGGCATGTCGCCGCGCAGGGCAACCAGATGATGAATGCCCTGGGCAATATAGGTATTCAGGATATCCAGAATACGTTCCCGAGTGGAGCCTATGCAGGATAAATGTGGGGCAACATCAATACCCGTGTGTTGTTTGACATCAATCACGGTTTCCAGGGTACGTTCCTGGGTTGAGCCGCCGGCGCCAAAGGTAACGGAAAAAAAACAGGGATTCTTTTTGGCTAACTCGGCGCTGACAGTGCGTAATTTTTCTGCACCCTTGTCAGTCTTGGGTGGAAAAAATTCGAAGCTGAAGGCCAGGGGGTATTTTTGTTGTGATTGCATATGCGTAGAGCCTAAAGACTAACGGACCTGGTGTAAAGAAAGGGAAGGATGATTGTTCATCCTTCCCTTTGATCTCATTACTTAGTAACGATAGGTGTCAGGCTTGTACGGGCCATCAATGGGGATATCGATGTAGTCGGACTGTTCCTGGGTCAACTTGGTCAGGTAAACCCCAACCTTCTCCAGATGCAGGCGAGCAACCTCTTCATCAAGATGTTTCGGCAATACATACACCTTGGTTTCATACTGGTCTGTCTTGGTAAACAGTTCAATCTGAGCCAGGGTCTGATTGGTGAACGAGTTGGACATGACGAAGCTCGGGTGACCGGTGCCGCAGCCCAGATTTACCAAACGGCCCTGGGCCAGCAGGGTGATGCGCTTGCCATCCGGGAAGATGATCTGGTCAACCTGGGGCTTGATGTTTTCCCATTCGTATTTTTCCAGAGAGGCGACATCGATTTCATTGTCGAAGTGACCGATGTTGCAGACAATGGCCTGGTCCTTCATGGATGCCATGTGGTCATGGTTGATGACATGGAAATTACCCGTGGTGGTAACAAAGATATCGCCCATCTTGGCAGCCTCGTCCATGTCGACGACGCGGTAACCTTCCATTGATGCCTGCAGGGCGCAAATCGGGTCGATCTCGGTAACCCATGTTGTGGCACCCATGCCGCGGAAGGCCTGGGCGCAGCCCTTGCCAACATCGCCATAGCCGAGTACGACACAGATTTTACCGGCGATCATAACGTCGGTGGCGCGTTTGATGCCGTCCAGCAGTGACTCACGGCAACCGTACAGATTGTCGAATTTTGATTTAGTCACCGAGTCATTGACATTGATGGCCGGGAATGGGAGTTCACCCTTACTGGCCAGCTGATACAGGCGGTGAACACCAGTGGTCGTCTCTTCGGTGACACCCTTGATGCAGGCCTTGGTCTTACTGTACCAGTTCGGCTGTTCGGCCAGGCGTTTCTTGATCGCTGCAAACATGAAGCCTTCTTCTTCACTGCCGGGGTTGGCGATGACGCTGGGATCCTTTTCAGCCCTGGAGCCGATAATCAGCAACATGGTTGCGTCACCACCATCATCAAGGATCATATTGGGGCTGCCACCATCGTGCCATTCCATGATGCGATGGGTGTAGTCCCAGTATTCTTCCAGGCTCTCACCCTTCTTGGCAAATACCGGAATCCCTTGATCGGCAATGGCCGCAGCGGCATGATCCTGGGTCGAGAAAATGTTGCATGAGGCCCAGCGTACTTCAGCGCCCAGATCGACCAGTGTTTCGATTAATACCGCCGTCTGGATCGTCATGTGCAGGCTGCCAGTGATGCGGGCACCCTTGAGCGGCTGTTCTGCCTTGTATTTAGCCCGTGTTTGCATCAGCCCCGGCATTTCTGTTTCGGCGATTCTGATTTCCTTGTGGCCCCAGTCGGCCAACGAGATGTCGGTGATGACGTAATCCTGGGCCATGGTCTCGGCGGGTTTGCTCATAGTTCAATTCCTGATGTTAGTTATCATGTAGGTTTAATATATGGGATTAAAGACCGGCGGCGTGGCGCAGGTCATCGGCTTTGTCGGTACGTTCCCAGTACAGGTCGGCCTCGGTACGACCGAAATGGCCGTAAGCGGCGGTCTGTTTGTAAACCGGGCGCAACAGGTCCAGCATGGCGACAATACCCTTGGGACGCAGGTCAAAATGCTCACGCACCAGTTCTACCAGCCGTTCTTCGGCGATCTTGCTGGTACCGAAGGTGTCGATGCTGATAGACGTCGGCTGTGCTACACCGATGGCATAGGAAACCTGGATTTCACAACGCTCGGCCAGGCCGGCGGCGACAATATTCTTGGCGACATAACGGCCGGCATAGGCCGCTGAACGGTCCACCTTGGATGGGTCTTTGCCCGAGAAGGCGCCGCCGCCGTGGCGGGCCATGCCGCCGTAGGTGTCGACGATGATCTTGCGTCCAGTCAGGCCACAGTCACCCACCGGACCACCGATAACAAAACGGCCGGTTGGGTTGATAAAATAATCAGTGTCTTTAGTCAGCCATTCGGCGGGCAGAACCGGTTTGATAACCTCTTCCATAATGGCTTCACGTAATGTCTTGTTATCTACGCTTTCGGCATGTTGGGTTGATAGAACCACGGCATCGATGCCAACAGGTTTGCCGTCTTCATAGCGAAAGGTCACCTGACTCTTGGCATCCGGACGTAACCAGGTCAGGGTGCCATTTTTACGGACTTCGGCCTGACGATGAACCAGTCGGTGGGCATAGGTTATCGGGGCCGGCATGAGTACATCCGTCTCATTGCTGGCATAACCAAACATCAGGCCCTGATCACCGGCACCCTGATCCTTGTCATCACCTTCGCCTTCATTGACGCCCATGGCAATATCGACAGATTGTTTGTCCATGGCTACCAATACGGCACAGGAATCGGCATCAAACCCCATTTCTGAGCTGTTGTAGCCGATGTCACGCACTGTCTCACGCACGATATCGGTATAGTCAATGACGGCGCTGGTGGTGATCTCGCCTGAGAGTACAACCATGCCAGTGTTGATCATTGTTTCACAGGCGACGCGGGCCTTGGGGTCCTGGCTCAGAATGCCGTCGAGAATGGCGTCGGAGACTTGATCCGCGACCTTGTCCGGGTGACCTTCTGAAACTGATTCCGATGTAAACAGATAAGATTTAGACATGTTTTCCTCTGTACTGGGTAGTTTATGTATGTAGTCTGGATGTCAGCAGGGCTGACGAAAAAATACTCGAATTAATTGAGCCCGTTATATTTGGTAATTGCCGCGCCCGGAGGCTTGAAACGGACACATAAACAAAAAGACTTCATATTATACATGAATTTTGTATTATTGCCGAGCTTCAGGGCCCTGATTTCTATCGGAGTATTGGCCGGGTTCTTTAAGCCCCCCGTGTTTGCTTGTGGCCAGGTTATGGTTGGGTGGCATGGAAAGCTGGCAAAATCCAGGTATAATGCCTGCATTTCGCAGCAGAATATGCGTGGTTTTGCGGATATAGCGCGTCTTGTCCGTGACAATGATGGCAGGATTAAGGGAGGATGTATGGTGAGTCTGGAAACCCCGGTGTGTGAATTTGATCTCCCGGCACCCGATTTTGATTTGCCCGGTGTTGATGGCAGGAACTGGAGTCTGCAGCAATGTTGTGGTGAAAATGGCCTGCTGGTCATGTTTATCTGTAATCATTGTCCCTATGTCAAGGCCATTCGTGACCGTATCGTACGAGATACACGTGAGCTGGCCGGTCTGGGTATCAATAGTGTCGCGATTATGTCCAATGATCCAAATGAATATGCTGAAGACTCGTTCGAGAACATGAGGCGCGTGGCCGAGGAGTTTGCGTTTCCGTTCCCGTATCTGATAGATGAAAGTCAGCAGGTTGCCAGGGCCTATGGCGCGGTATGTACCCCGGATTTTTTTGGATATAACGCCAGATTGGGGCTGCAATATCGAGGGCGGCTGGATGCCAGTCGCAAGGAGGCGGCCGCAGGCGATGTGCGGCGCGATCTGTTCGAGGCCATGAGACAGGTGGCCGAGACCGGTAAGGGGCCGACAGATCAGATCCCGAGTATGGGTTGTTCTATCAAATGGTTGATCGACGCTTGATAAGAAAAAAACATTATATATATCATAGTGTTGACTATTGATGGTGGTTTTGTGGTGCTGTTTGAGCGACTGAGATGGAAAATAACAGTTGATGAATGACAGCGGGTGAGGGAAAATGTCGCGTTTCATGCAGGCCTGAATTGGTAGCTGGGCCGCATGCCGGATTTGATCGTCATGCTCGGGGCCTTTGTTTGGACAGGGCAGGCAGAACATCCACAAGCGACGGCCGTGGTGCTGGTCGCGCAGAAAAGCCCCTGCTAAAAAGAGGGCGATAGCACAACAAAAACGAATTATTGCCACTGGCTGCCAGATGCTCAGCCGGTGTGATGCTGTCACTAAATTGTTTACTAATATAAAAAGGTAGGGGAAGACTATGTCATCTCGCAAAGAGTTAGCGAATGCCGTTAGAGCGTTAAGTATGGATGCCGTACAGAAGGCCAAATCCGGTCACCCAGGGGCGCCTATGGGAATGGCCGATATTGCCGAGGTCCTGTGGAACGATTTTCTGGCGCATAACCCGAATAATCCGGCCTGGGCCAATCGGGATCGTTTTATTTTGTCCAATGGCCATGGCTCGATGCTGATCTATTCGCTGTTGCACCTGAGTGGCTATGACCTATCTATTGATGACCTGAAGCAGTTTCGCCAGCTTCATTCCAGGACGCCGGGCCACCCGGAATACGGTTATGCCCCTGGTGTTGAAACAACAACCGGGCCATTGGGGCAGGGTATTACCAATGGCGTGGGTATGGCTATCGCTGAGAAGGCCCTGGCCGGACAGTTTAATCGCCCGGGACATAACATCGTTGACCACCACACCTATGTATTTATGGGCGATGGCTGCATGATGGAAGGTATATCCCATGAGGCCTGCTCCCTGGCCGGTACGCTGGGCCTGGGTAAGCTGATCGCCTTCTGGGACGACAATGGTATTTCCATTGATGGCCATGTCGATGGCTGGTTCACAGATGATACCCCCAAACGTTTTGAGTCTTACGGCTGGCATGTCATTGCCGATGTTGATGGCCACGATGCCAATGCCCTGGTTAATGCCATCACAACGGCCAAGGCCATGACCGACAAGCCGACTCTGATTTGCTGTAAAACCACGATCGGTTTTGGTTCTCCGAACAAGGCCGGCAGTCATGCCTGTCATGGGGCGCCACTCGGTGATGAGGAAATCAATCTGACCAAGGCGGCTCTGGGCTGGGATCATGGTCCTTTTGAAGTCCCTTCCAATGTCTATGCTGGCTGGGATGCCAAGGAAAAAGGCGCGAAAGCTGAGGCTGACTGGAATGACAAGCTAGCGGCCTACAAGGGCGCACATCCTGACCTGGCGGCTGAGTTCGAGCGCCGTATGAATGGTGATTTACCAGCTGACTGGTCTGATAATTCAGCAGCATACATTGCCAGTGTGAATGCTGAGGCCAAGAGCCCGGCAACACGTCAGGCTTCACTGGCCTGTATTGAAACCTATTCAGCGAAAGTTCCGGAGCTGTTTGGTGGCTCTGCGGATCTGGGTTGTTCAAACCTGACCGAGTGGTCCGGTTATAAACCTATGGATGCCAATGAAGTGGCCAACTATGTACGTTATGGCGTACGTGAGTTTGGTATGTCCGCGATCATGAACGGTATTGCCCTGCATGGTGGTTTGATCCCATTTGGCGCGACTTTCCTGATGTTCTCGGAATATGCCCGTAATGCCCTGCGCATGGCGGCATTGATGAAGGTGCGGAGTATTTTTGTCTTTACCCATGACTCGATTGGTCTGGGTGAAGATGGTCCAACCCATCAACCGGTTGAACAGATTCCGACCCTGCGCATGATCCCGAATATGGCGGTCTGGCGCCCCTGTGATGCTGTAGAATCCGCAGTGTGCTGGCAGCAGGCGATTGAGCGCAAAGACGGCCCATCTACATTAATATTCTCGCGTCAGGGCTTGCCACATCAGACCCGTAGCGATGCCCAGATTGCGGCCATCACCAAGGGCGGTTATATACTGAAGGATTGTGACGGTACCCCGGATGCCATCATAATCGCGACGGGTTCGGAAGTGGCGCTGGCCATGGACGCCGCCGCGGCGATGAGTAGCAAGAAGATTCGCGTTGTCTCCATGCCATCGGTCGATGCCTTTGAGTCCCAGGATGAGGCCTACCGTGAATCGGTATTGCCAGCAGCAGTAACTGCACGTGTAGTGGTTGAAGCGGCAGTTCCGGATGCCTGGTATAAATACGCAGGTTTGAACGGTAAGGTTGTCGGCATGACGAGTTTTGGTGAATCCGCCCCGGCTGGCGAGCTGTTCAAGCTGTTTGGCTTCACCGTAGACAATGTCGTCAAGGCAGTGGAAGACGTCCTGTAATGAATCCTGATGGGTTTGCTGCCACTGATGATAGTGGCAGAAACCCGGTTCGTTTTTTTAAAACTTAATGGAGTTTGAAGTATGACTACAAAAGTAGGTATTAATGGCTTTGGTCGTATTGGGCGCATGGTTTTTCGTGCGGTAGCAAAAGAGTTTGGTGATATCGAGATCGTCGGTATTAATGACCTGCTGGATGCCGATTATCTGGCTTATATGCTCAAATATGATTCAGTGCATGGCCGTTTTGACGGTGATGTTACTGTCGACAACAACAGTCTGATTGTTAGCGGCAAGAAGATACGTTTGACTGCCGAGCGTGACCCTGCCGATCTGAAGTGGGACGAAGTGGGTGCCGAAATCGTTATCGACTGTACCGGTTTTTTCCTGACTGAAGAAAGCTGTCAGAAACATATTGATGCCGGTGCCAAGAAGGTAGTGCAGAGCGCACCTTCCAAAGATGGTACCCCCATGTTTGTTTATGGTGTTAACCATGAAACCTATGCCGGTCAGGCCATCGTATCGGCGGCATCCTGTACCACAAACTGCCTGGCTCCTGTTGCCAAGGTGTTGAATGACAACTGGGGTATCAAACGTGGTTTGATGACAACCGTGCATGCGGCGACAGCGACACAAAAAACTGTTGATGGTCCTTCGCAGAAAGACTGGCGTGGCGGTCGTGGTATTCTGGAAAACATCATTCCGTCTTCAACGGGTGCGGCCAAGGCCGTTGGTGTTGTGCTGCCGGAACTGAATGGTAAGTTGACCGGTATGGCTTTCCGTGTACCTACCTCGGATGTATCGGTTGTTGATCTGACCTGCGAGCTGGATAAAGAAGCTTCGTATGCTGATATCTGTGCCGCAATGAAGGCGGCCTCCGAGTCTGGTGATATGAGCAAAACGCTGGGTTACACCGATGAAAAGGTTGTTTCTACTGACTTCCGCGGTGTAGGTTACTCTTCTGTTTTTGATGCTGGCGCCGGTATTGCTCTGGATGGAACCTTCGTCAAGATCGTTTCATGGTATGACAATGAGTACGGTTATACCTGTAATATGATGCGTTTTGTGCAGCATATCGCCAAGTAAGCCCGCTGTAGATATCTTGTTTACCCGTTCGGCCCTGGGTGATTCGGCCGGACGGGTAACATGTAATGAGAGTTATTTGCCAAGCCGGCTTGTTAGGGGGCTTGCCTGATAATTTTTTGCAATGAACGATTCAGGAGTAATTCGATGACTGTAATCAAAATGACTGACCTTGATCTGGCCGGCAAGCGTGTTTTGATCCGCGAGGATCTGAATGTACCGCTGAAAGATGGCCGGGTTGCCGATGACACCCGTATTCGCGCCTCTTTGCCAACGATAAAACATGCGATGGCGGCAGGTGCCAGGGTGATGTTGATGTCACATATCGGTCGCCCGACTGAAGGTGAATATAATGATGAGTTTTCACTGGCGCCGGTTGCCGCACACCTGTCAGACCTGCTGGGTACGACGGTAAACGTTATCAAGGACTATCTGGGTAAAGCTCCGGAGCTAGCCGATGGTGAAGTGGTTATCATGGAAAATGTCCGCTTTAATGTCGGCGAAAAGAAGAATGATGATGCCCTGGCCAAACAATATGCAGCATTGTGTGATGTCTATGTTATGGATGCCTTTGGCACCGCGCATCGTGCCCAGGCCTCGACCCATGGTGTGGCCAAGTATGCCGATGTTGCTTGTGCCGGACCTTTACTGGCAGGTGAGCTTGAAGCGCTGGGTAAGGCGCTGGATAATCCGGCTCGCCCGATGGTTGCGATTGTGGGTGGTTCGAAGGTGTCTACCAAGTTGACAGTACTCGAATCACTGTCGAAGGTTGTGGATCAGTTGATCGTGGGTGGTGGTATTGCCAATACCTTTATCGCTGCGGCCGGCAACAATGTTGGTAAGTCGCTCTATGAAGCAGACCTTATAGACACAGCGAAGGAATTGAGCGCGGCCGCCAAGGCGCGTGACGGCGATATCCCCGTACCGGTGGATGTCGTTTGTGGCAAAGAGTTTTCCGAGACTGCGGAGGCAACATTAAAAGATGCCGCTGATGTTGCCGATGATGACATGATTTTTGATATCGGCCCGAAGACGTCGGCGCAACTGGCTGAAATACTCAAGGGTGCTGGAACCATTGTCTGGAATGGCCCGGTGGGTGTATTTGAGTTTGATCAATTTGGCGAAGGCACCAAGGCCCTGTCGATGGCTATTGCCGAGAGCCCGGCATTTTCGATTGCCGGTGGTGGTGACACGCTGGCGGCCGTTGCCAAGTACGATATTGCTGATAAGGTGTCTTATATCTCAACGGGTGGTGGTGCCTTTCTGGAATTTCTTGAAGGCAAGCAATTGCCGGCCGTAGCGATTCTCGAAGAGCGTGCCCGCTAGTATCTTGTCACCAGACCTACAAAACATACGTCAGGAATAATAATAATAAATGGCCGATAAAGAACTGAGACGAACCAAGATTGTGGGCACGCTGGGACCGGCAACGGATGCCCCTGGTGTGCTGGAAAATATGATTGCTGCCGGGCTTGATGTCGTGCGCTTGAATTTTTCACATGGTGATGCAGCCGATCATATCAAGCGGGCCAAGATGGTGCGTGAGGCGGCGACAGCGGTTGGTCGTGAGGTCGGGGTTCTGGCTGACCTGCAAGGGCCGAAGATCCGTATTGAGCGTTTCGTGGATGGCAAGATCACGCTGGCCGAAGGTGATGATTTTATTCTTGATGTTGCCTGTGGCACCAATGAAGGTGATCAGCAGCGTGTTGGTCTGACCTATAAAGAATTGATTGATGATGTTAGCGCCGGTGATGTGTTGCTGCTGGATGACGGGGCACTGGAGCTCCAGGTGGTCTCTGTTAGTGGCAGTGAGATTCGTTGTACGGTACTCATTGGTGGTGTGTTGTCCAACAGCAAGGGTATCAATCGTCAGGGCGGTGGGTTGTCGGCAGCGGCACTGACTGACAAGGACAAGGCCGATATCAAGACGGCGGCTGAATTGCAGGCCGATTATATCGCCGTGTCGTTTCCACGTAATGCTGCAGATATTCACCAGGCTCGAGAGTTGTTGCGGGCAGCGGGAGGTCATGGTGGTGTGGTTGCCAAGATTGAGCGTGCGGACTCTCTGGGGAGCGTTGAGGATATTGTTGCCTCATCAGATGTTATTATGATCGCTCGCGGTGACCTGGGTGTGGAAATCGGTGATGCTGAGTTGCCCGGGGTACAGAAACACCTGATTCATATGGCGCGTAATATGAATCGCGTGGTGATAACCGCAACACAGATGATGCAGTCCATGGTAGAGAATCAGATACCGACCCGGGCCGAAGTGTTTGATGTTGCTAATGCGGTGCTCGATGGCACCGATGCCGTGATGTTATCGGAGGAAACCGCAGCCGGTAAGTATCCGGTCAAGGTTGTTGAAGCCATGGACAGGATCTGTCGTGGTGCCGAGCGGCAGAAACTGACCCAAAGTTCGCGTCATCGGGTCAATACCCAGTTTCGTGATATCGATGAAGCGATAGCGATGTCCTCAATGTATACGGCCAATCATCTGGGTGTGCGGGCGATAGCGGCGCTGACTGAGTCCGGTTCCACGCCGCAGTGGATGTCACGTATCAGTTCCGGTATCCCGATTTATGCAATGACCCGACATGAGCAGACCAGGCGCAAGGTAACGCTCTACCGTGGTGTATATCCGGTTGCCTTTGATTTGAAGTCCGAGCATCATGTGGAGGTTAACAAGGAGGTTGTTGACGAATTATTATCTTCCGGCACGGTCAGGGAAGGTGATGTTATTATAATCACCAAGGGTGATCTGACAGGTGTCCATGGTGGTACCAATACCATGAAGATTGTGCAGATAGGCAATCATTACTAGTTTGTGCTGTTTTGCATCAGGTGGGTGATTCCTGGTGGGTGACAGCGTTACAATAGGGTACATTACAGTACATTAATTTTATTCATTGGAGGAGAGGGGTCATGGCTCTTATATCTTTACGTCAACTGCTGGATCATGCTGCCGAGAACGGTTATGGCGTGCCGGCTTTTAATGTCAATAACATGGAGCAGGTGCATGCCATCATGCAGGCGGCTGATGCGACTGACAGTCCGGTTATCATGCAGGGGTCAGCTGGTGCCCGTAGTTATGCCGGTGAACCTTTCCTGCGGCATCTGATTATTGCAGCACTGGAACAGTATCCACATATCCCTGTGGTTATGCATCAGGATCATGGTTCTGAGCCGGCAATCTGTTTGCGTTCCATCCAGAGTGGTTTCAGCTCTGTCATGATGGATGGTTCTTTGATGGCGGATATGAAAACGCCATCGAGTTATGAATACAATGTGGATGTGACCTCAACCGTGGTTGCCATGGCGCATGCCGGTGGTGTTTCTGTTGAAGGGGAACTGGGCTGTCTGGGATCACTCGAAACCGGTGAGATGGGTGAAGAGGATGGTCATGGCGCTGAAGGCAAGCTGGATATGGATCAGTTGTTGACTGACCCGGATGAAGCCGCTGATTTCGTCAAGAAGACCAAGGTGGATGCCCTGGCTATTGCCATCGGTACATCACACGGTGCTTATAAATTCACGCGTCCGCCGACCGGCGATATCCTGGCCATAGACCGGATCAAGGAAATTCACGCGCGAATTCCAAATACCCATCTGGTTATGCACGGTTCTTCATCGGTACCGCAGGACTGGCTCAAGATCATCAATAGTTATGGTGGTGATATGGGTGAAACCTATGGTGTGCCGGTCGAGGAGATTGTCGAAGGCATCAAACACGGTGTGCGCAAGGTGAATATCGATACTGATCTGCGTATGGCGTCTACCGGCGCGATTCGTAAGTTCCTGGCGGAAAACACCGCCAACTTCGATCCACGTAAGTTCCTCAAGGAAGCCACCAAGGCCATGAGCGAGATTTGTAAGGCGCGTTATGAAGCCTTCGGTTGTGCCGGTAATGCCTCCAAGATCACGCCGGTGTCACTGGAGACCATGCAGGGTCGTTATGCCAGTGGTGAGCTGGACCCCAAGGTTAACTAGGCTGTTCGGTTGATCGATAAAAAAAGCGGGCATAAGCCCGCTTTTTTTATGTCTGTGATGATAGAAAATATTTTGTCATGTGTAGGAGCGGCTATGCCGCGATAGTATTGGCATGGCTCCCGGTTATCGCGCCGGAGGCGCTCCTACTCGCTATCGATATTCGGCCTACCGATGGCGTAATAGCTAAAACCGGCCTCGCGCATTAGCTCAGGGTCATAGAGGTTGCGGCCATCAAAAATGGTGGTGGTTTGTAATTGTTGTTTGAACAGCTCGATGTTCGGACTGCGAAACTCACTCCATTCAGTGACGATGGTCAGGGCATGGGCCCCTTCCAGGGCCGCTTCGGCCGAGGGGCACAGTGTCAGGTCAGCTCGCTCGCCATAAATGCGCCGGGCTTCATCCATGGCCTCGGGGTCAAAGGCCTGTACCCGGGCACCAGCGGCCCACAGGGCCTCCATTAACGCACGGCTAGGGGCCTCGCGCATGTCATCGGTGTTGGGTTTGAAGGCCAGGCCCCACAGGGCGATGGTTTTACCCTTCAGCTGGCCATTAAAATGATCGCTGATTTTGTTGAACAGGATCTGTTTCTGCCGTTTGTTGACGGCCTCTACGGCCTGCAGCAGTTCGGCATTATAGTCGTATTGCCTGGCCGTGCGTTCCAGGGCCTGGACATCTTTGGGAAAACAGGAGCCGCCATAACCACAGCCCGGATAAATAAAATGATAACCGATACGCGGGTCTGCTCCGATACCATGACGTACCTGTTCAATATCGGCACCCAGGCGCTCGGCCAGATTGGCCAGTTCGTTCATAAAGCTGATTTTAGTGGCGAGCATGGCATTGGCGGCATATTTGGTCAGCTCGGCCGAACGAATATCCATGTCGATCAGGCGATCGCGGTTGCGATTAAAGGGCGCATAAAGTTCCCGCAACAGTTCCGTCGTACGCGGATTATCGGTGCCGATTATTATCCGGTCGGGTTTCATAAAATCATTGACGGCGGCACCTTCTTTGAGGAATTCGGGGTTGGAGACAACATCAAACTCCAGGTTCTGCTGGCGTTGTTCAAGTTCGGCCAGGGTAGCCGCGCGCACCCTGTCGGCTGTGCCGACCGGAACTGTCGATTTGTCGACTATGATGCGATATTCGTTCATATGCTGGCCGATGCTGCGGGCTACAGCCAGGACATGTTGCAGATCGGCAGAGCCATCTTCATCGGGTGGTGTGCCGACGGCGATGAACTGGAACAGGCCATGGTCGACACCGGCGGCAATATCGGTAGTGAAGTTCAAACGGCCGGCGGCATGGTTGTCTTTGACGATGGCCTCGAGGCCGGGTTCATAGATCGGGATCTGACCCTGATTGAGGCGCTGGATTTTATCGGTATCAATATCCACGCATAACACATCATTGCCAACACTGGCCAGGCAGGCGCCGCTGACCAGGCCGACATAGCCGGAACCAAAAACTGTTACTTTCATAATAGTTTGTAACCCTTGAGTGATTGTACCTATAAGATACCAGACGGGCGGGACAAGGTCATGAGGAAATATATCGTGAACTGCAGTTCGTATTACTGGGCCATCTCGTGCCAGTATTGTGCCTGTTGGGCATCAATGGGCAGACCAAACCAGCCTTGCTGGTAGGCGTCGCCGAGTAATTTACGAGCGCTCTTATTACCGGCCTTGGCGGCCAGGCGAAAATAACGCAGGGCAAAGATGTCGTCCGGTTCGACGCCATAACCTTTCATATACATATACCCAAGATTAAATAATGCTGTGGGGTGTCCCTGGGCCGCAGCACGCTCGTACCACTCGATGGCCATGGTCTGATCCTGTTCAATACCCAGGCCATTGGCCAGCATGACGCCGATATTATTCTGGGCTTCAACATGGCCTCTGGTAGCGGCCTTCAGATACCATTTGGCAGCTTCGGCCCGGTTTTGAGGCAAACCCTGACCATTGGCATATAAGGTTCCAAGATTAAACTGGGCCTCGGCATGTCCCTGGTCGGCAGCCTTGCGAAACCACCCGGCCGCCTGCTTTTCATCTTTTTCAACACCAATACCCTCTTTAAACATGGTACCGACCAGGAGCTGGGCCTCGACATGTCCCTGTCTGGCTACCGGATACCAGTGTTTCATGGCAGCTGGGTAATCGCCCTGATCATAGGCCGACATACCGCTTGCCAGCGGATCGTCATCCGGAGCGGCGGCGAGTGTCTGGCCGGGGCTCAGAAACAGGCCTAAAACAAGGGTCAGCGGGATAAACATGTGTAATCTGGGCATGGATTAACCTGTATGTTACGGATGAGCAGGCCTGCGGCCTGTGTTGAAGCCTGTTATTGTCTCCATAATAACCTATGTTAAGTCAAGTGGTGGCTGATGGTTGGGCTGGCGCATTGACGTAGCGGGTTGAGATTGATAATGTTTACAATTCTTGTGGGGGAAGGTTTGGCCACCGTGAACACAAATTCTCGGAATAACAATTTCTAAGGATATTTGGCAATGATAAAGAAAACATCTTTTTTGATTTCCGTACTGGGGATGATAACAATAATGACCCTGTCGGGTACTGCGTTTGCTGCTAAGGGGGGCGATGCTACGGCAGGGAAGGACAAGGCGGCAATGTGTGCGGGCTGCCATGGTGATGATGGCAATAGTTTTGTCGCGGACTTTCCGCGGCTGGCAGGTCAATATGAGGCCTATATCGTCAAGCAGGTACGCGACTTCCAGAGCGGACACCGCGCCAATAACGACACCATGGCGGGGATGGCCATGACAGTCGCCAGTGTGCAGGATGCCAAGGATATCGGCGCCTATTTTAATAAACAGAAGATGGTCAAGGATCCGTTGGTCAAGGTTGACAAAAAACTTGCTGCTCAGGGCGAAAAACTGTTCAAGGAAGGTAATCCAAAGAGTGGTGTTTACGGCTGTATCAACTGTCATGGTGAGCGTGGCAAGGGTATGTCAAAGACCGTTACCCAGTTTCCAGTCATTGGCGGTCAGCACCGTGATTACATCATCAAGAACCTCAAAGATTTCAAGGCCGGCACACGCAGCAACGACCCTGCGGGGATGATGGCTGCTATAGCCAAGAATCTGTCTGATAAGGAAATAGCGGCACTGGCTGAATATCTGTCGGCCCAGCTGCCCTGATAGCCATCATAACAGCCCTGCTTGGGCGCCAATAAAAAACGGGGTTTTACCCCGTTTTTTATTGGTTGGCTACAGCATTATTGTTCGGGTTTATTCGGCTGGAAACGCAACCAGATGCTCGGCGGCGACGCGAATGCCAACACTGTCACCAATGGCGTGGCGTTGATGACTCGGAAACAGCGTCAGTACCTTGCAGCCGGACGGGAATTCCAGTGTATACATGATTTCGGCACCCTTGAAGGCCTCATGGATGATGATGCCCTGTAAGGCGCTGTCCGGATCAGGGACGATGTCGTCGGGGCGCAACAGGACATTGACGTTGGCGCCTTCGGGCCAGGGATAGGCGCGGTCTCCCTGGATCAGACCCAGATCGGTTCTGACCTTGTCGGATTCCGTCAGGGTACCTTCCAGTAATACACCCTGGCCGATGAAATCAGCGACGAACAGGTTGTTGGGTTCATGGTAGAGATTGAAGGGTGTATCCCACTGCAGAATACGACCATTATTCATAATGCCGATAATGTCACCCAGGGCAAAGGCTTCATGTTGATCATGGGTTACGAGTAGCGTGGTGATACCGCGTTGTTTGAGGATTTCGCGAATGTCCTGTCCCAGACGTTCGCGCAGATCAATATCCAGATTCGAAAACGGTTCGTCGAGCAATAATAGTCGCGGGGCTGCGGCCAGGGCTCGGGCCAGGGCAACACGTTGTTGCTGACCACCGGATAACTCATGCGGGTAACGTTCCCCCAGGCCGTGCATGCCCACGGTTTCCAGCATCTCATCAATAAGCTGTTGTCGCTGCTGTCTGGGCAGGTGTCGCAGCCCAAAGCCGATGTTATCGTTTAGAGTCATATGCGGGAACAGGGCATAATCCTGAAACACCATCCCCAGTCCGCGTTTATCGGGTGACAGGCTGTAAGCGGGCGTGGCAATGAGCTCACCATTGATGCGTATTTCACCGGCACTCAGCGGTTCAAAGCCGGCAATGGTGCGTAACACCGTGGTTTTACCGCAGCCGCTCGGGCCGAGCAGACAGGCAATCGTTCCCTCATTAATGTGCAGAGACAGGTCGCTGAAGATGGTTTGTCCTTGATAACGACAGGCTATGTTCTGGAGTTGTAATAATGGCCGCATGGTCGTTTATCGAGATGGCCGGTATGGAACGGGTGTCATGATTAACCCTGATTACCGCAGAGCAAAAATTCAAGTAATGCCTTCTGGGCATGCAGACGGTTTTCGGCCTCATCCCAGACCACACTTTGGGGGCCATCAATCACACCGGCGCTGACCTCTTCATCACGATGGGCTGGCAGGCAATGCATGAACAGGGCATCACTGGCCGCCAGGGCCATCAATTCTTCATTGACCTGATAGTCGGCAAAGGCCTGTTCGCGCTGCCGGCTTTCTTCTTCCTGGCCCATGCTGGCCCAAACGTCGGTGACAATGAGGTCGACGCCCGCTACGGCCTGCCTGGCCGTGTCAAATAACGTGACGCGATCCTGGTTTTGTTGCACCAGGGTTTTGTCCGGACAATAACCCGTGGGGCTGGCGATGTGTAATTTAAAATCGAACTGGCGCGCGGCGTTAATGTAGGAATGGCACATATTGTTACCATCACCGATCCAGGCGACTGTTCTACCGCGGATATCGCCGCGTTGTTCGAACCAGGTTTGCATGTCGGCCAATAACTGACAGGGATGCACATAATCGGACAGGCCATTAATAATCGGTACCTGGGAGTGGGCGGCAAAACATTCCAGCGTTTCATGGGCAAAGGTACGCACCATTATGATATCGACCATACGTGACAGGACGCGGGCAGAATCGACAATCGGTTCACCACGGCCAAGCTGGGTGTCGCGGGGTGACAGGAACAGGGCATTACCACCAAACTGGATCATGCCGGTCTCGAAAGACACCCGGGTGCGGGTGGAGGATTTTTCAAACACCATAGCCAGCACCTTGTTTTTCAGCGGTTCGTAAATCACGCCCTGATGTTGCATCGATTTTAATTCGATGGCGCGCTGGATCAGGCCGCGCAGTTCATCGCCCGACAGGTCGAGCAGGCTCAGAAAATGGCGTGGTGTGGTCATGTTGTTCCTCGTGTCACTCGTTGCGGCGGCTATGCGGCCTGGCGCGCTACAAAGTCCTTGATCAGGGTGGTCACGCGGTCAACGATCTGTTGCGCCTCGTCATCACTGATCGTTAATGGTGGCAGCAGGCGGATAACACGGCCGGCCTGGACACTGATCAGCAGGCCATTATTCAGGGCCTGTCCCAGCAGCTCAGTGCAATCCTGTTGTAGTTCAATCCCGATCATCAGGCCCTTGCCGCGGATAGCAACAACCGCGGTGGTGTCGCCGAGCCGTTCGTTTAAGGCGCTTCTGATCTGTTTCCCGAGTGTGTTGGCTCTGGTAAGCAGCTGTTCCTGTTTAATCGTGTCGAGTACAGTCAGGGCGGCCCGGCATACCAGCGGGTTGCCGCCAAAAGTTGAGCCATGACTGCCGGCCTGGAGGGTATCGGCGGCCCTACCTTTGGCCAGGCAGGCGCCGATGGGCAGGCCATTACCCAGGCCTTTTGCTAGGCTGATGACATCGGGTTCAATATCACTATGCTGAAAGGCAAACCATTGTCCGGTCCGGCCGATACCGGTCTGCAC
>Ga0316187_10001620_pt1 | contig 19565 bp, 22 predicted proteins | sample CroRivburrow1_MG_FD_204927 | JGI IMG/M metagenome (GOLD analysis project Ga0316187, IMG submission 204927) | Coastal sediment microbial communities from Maine, United States - Cross River worm burrow 1 | ecosystem: Environmental > Aquatic > Marine > Coastal > Sediment | place: USA: Maine...
TTCTGTTCCCAGACCACGATCTCATCACCCGCTTTCAGACTGATACCTGCGTTGATGATGTTGTTCGCTTCCGAGGTATTCCGCACCAAAGCAACTTCGTCGACCTTGATTCCCAGTTGGCCAGCCACTGCAGCCCGGGACGTTTCGAGGTGTTCGGCGAACTGATCCCGATTCTGGAAGGAAGGATCCAGGTCGATCAGCTGTGTATAACGGGTCACTTCCGCTGACACCCGGCGTGGCGATGGGCAGAGGTTGGCAGCATTCATGGGGATACGGTCATCAGAGAAATCAAACTCATCCCTGACCGACTTAGTTGCAGCGATGCTGGGCCGGGCTGAGAACGCTGCAGCGGCGCCCAACAGATTCACGAACTGGCGACGCGTGGTATCCATCTATTCGCTCCTTGTGCTCTTCGATCCGACTTCCCAATGCGGCGTGAAGTCGCCTTCCAGTCTCAGATCCGTCCCTACCGCATCCTCGAGCAGTTTCGCCACGTGCAGCTCGCCAGACTGCTCACCGTATCTGTCGGCTGCCTGCTGAAATCTGTCTGCCACCGTGTCGCCTACCGGTGTGGGAACACCACAGCGGCGCGCAAGGTCGTCGCAAAGCGCCAGATCTTTCAAGCACAGAGCCAGTGAAAAAGAAGGGTCATAGTGGCCGGCAAAGATGGACGGCGCATCATGACGCGCGACGAAGCTGTCGCCCACGCTACTTTTGATCGCGTCCCAGAGGACCTCGAGGGAGACCCCCGCCTGCTTACCGAGTAGCAAGCCCTCTCCTATAACGGCGGCATGCGCGAACCAGAGATAGTTGGTGACCAGTTTGACGGCATTCCCCGTGCCCAGCTGGCCGCAGCGGATAACACGGCCCATTGCTTCGAGCACAGGCTGCACGCGGTTGAGCGTGTCTTCAGCACCGCCTGCGAAGATGGTGAGTCGCGCATGGATCGCACCGTCGACCGCTCCGGTGACCGGGGCGTCTACGACCGCAATCGATCGACGAATCGCGATCGTGTCCAGCTCTTTGATCAGCTGACTGTCGTTTGTCGTCATATCCACCCAGAGCGCACCTTCCGGCAACGATCTCAGCGCTCCCATTTCGCCTGTCATCACGGTCTCGACATCGACTGGTTTCGGAAGCGAGGTGATCAATAGCTGGCAACTCTGCGCGCAGTCGGCGATGGACGGCGCCCACTCCGCGCCATGCTCTAAAAGTTCTTCAGCAGCAGATCGATGCAGGTCGTGAACCACCAGCCGGTAGCCTTCCTTCTGCAAACTGCGAGCCATATTGGCGCCCATGTTGCCGAGCCCGATAAAGCCGATGATCGGTGTCCAACTGCTGGTCGCGCTAGGCATGCGTGCTCCTGTGAGCGTGCGAGATCCTCATTTTACCGCGGCAGGTTCACGCCGAGTCATGGTTCGCTACAGCCGATGCCACTCTGGGCCCATAGATCGTGGCGTTCACTTCGGGATCTCCGACAACACCCGGGCTGAACTCGTAAACGAACACGCCCATGATCCGCAGCGAATCGCCATGAACCGGTGACACACGATGCAGTGAATTGCAGCCTTTGAAGATGCATAGCGCGCCCGGTTGCCGACCGATCGAGGAGATCGTGTCATTGCGTTTTCCGTTGAGCACGTTGCGGACGTGATCGTAGTTCTGATCAGACGTGGTTCGGGTGTTGGGCGACATCTCAAAATCACCGCCTTCTTCCGCGGCCTGCACCATCAGCGTCATGGTGAAAGAGTTGTCGGCATCAAAGTGCCATGACGATTCATCTCCGGCCTGGTAACAAACGTAGTTGGCGGGCTGGTAAGGATCCTCGTTATCAAACAGCCGACCTTCACCGACGATCTCAGCGACCAGGCTGCGAATCGGGTCGGCGTGGTAGAACGTCTTCAGAGGCGATGTACCCGGAATCTGATCGTAAGCCAGCATCCGCACGCTGGATCGATCCTGCAGGTTGCGGGGGTGATCGCCGGGTAGCGTGGTGTCAATCTGCCGATGCAGGTAGCAGTTCCGCAAAGCATTGTTGTGATTTGCCACACCCTGCAGGCCGGTTGCTTCCTCTGCCATGATCGCGAGCGCGGACGCGGTGACGAAGTCGGGGATCAGGCAATACTGGTCCGCGTCCAGATCCGCCCGGCAACGCTCGATCAGCAATCGGCGTGCCGGATGTTCCGGGTCCAGAACCGGATATCGCGCTACGTTGACAATATCCTCGAGCATCAGCGCCCCCTGAGGCATTGGCATCCCTCCTAACTCGCTTTAACCAGCAACTTGCCGATGTTGCCACCGTGGAACATAAACTGCAGCGCTTCAGGATAGCGCTCTATGCCCTCCAGGATTTCTTCATCGAAGCGCAAAGAACCGTCCGCGATCCACTGCGACAGCTCGGCCATCGCCGGGCCGATGCTTTCCGGGAAGTGAAAGAACGCGAAACCCTCCATGCTGCTCTGCCGCTCAGCCAGACGCAGATACATCGATGGCCCGGTCACGTTGTCCATGTCATCGTACTGGGAGATCGCACCACAGATGACGACCTTCGCCCGCATGGCGAGATTGTCCAGAACTGCATCCAGGATCGGTCCACCTACATTGTCGAAAAAGACATTCACACCCTCCGGAGCGAGCTCACCCAGGCGCGCGTTCACGTCTTCATTCTTGTAGTCGATGGCCGCATCGAAGCCCAGACGATCGACGAGGTAGGCTACTTTCCGGGCGCCACCGGCGATGCCGATAACGTGTGCACCGTCGCGTTTCGCAATCTGTCCTGCGATGGAACCAACGGCCCCGGCAGCGGCGGACACCGCGAACACATCGCCGGCTTTCGGCCGCGCGACACAGCGCATGCCTATCCAGGCAGTCACGCCGGTGGATCCGCCGAGCACACCCAGATAGGCACTGAGCGGTGCCACTGACTCATCGATGCGCTCCAGATGTTCCGCTTTGACCGTGGCGATGGTTTGCACCCCAAGGCCTCCACGCACGGCTTGACCCACTTCCCAGCCCGGCACGTTCGAGTCGATCACCCGCCCAACAGCCCCCGCAAGGATGGTATCGCCAAGGTCCACCTGCTGGTGGAATCCTTCACCCCTCAGCATAGTGCGCGTACCGGCATCTACCGAGATGTACTCTACCGCCACACGCACCTGGTCCGGCCCGAGCTCACCGAGAACCTCTGTCGTCAACGAGAAACACTCTGGCGTCGCTTCGCCGACAGGCCTCTTCACCAACTGCACCCGGGTATTCTCGACAGCCATAGCACTCATTCTCTGTACCTGTGTGCACCACTCCACCGACAGGATATACACAGGCGCGTGCCAATGTGGATCCTTTCCCTTCGTCTTGTAGCTGCTGGGATGCCTGCTATGTTGATAGCCTCACCGCAGAGGAGAGACCAAATGGGGAGACTGATTCTCGGCATCATTGCTGCGCCCGTTCTCTGGGGCGTGATTTCCGTACCCATCAATCTGGGACTGGCGAGCCTGTACGGTGATGCCGCCGCGGCACCGCCCTTCCCGACCTCCTATCTGCTGATCGCACTGGTCCTGAGCGTGGGTTATGGGCTCGTCGCCGGCTACGGTGCGGCCTGGATTGCCGGCACCAACGAAAAGAAGCTCGGCCTGGGCGCCGGTATCGCGCTTCTGATTGTCGGTCTCGGCGTGCAGATCAGTGCCTGGGAGACCATCCCGGTGTGGTGGCACATTGTCTTCCTGGCCATGCTGATCCCGGTCTGCATGTACGGGGCCAGCCTGCGCAAATCCTGAGCCAGGGCGCAGGACGATGTCCAGATCGATTCTTCTGCTGCGCGGCAACGAGCCGCAACTGGCGGACCGTCAGAGCGCTGGAAGCCATGCTGAAATAGGAAGCTGGAAAAAGAAAACCCCGCCAGGGCGGGGTTCTCCAACCGGACCTCCGAAGAGGACCAATCTCAGGATTTGAAGCTGACCGCTTGGTTTTGCTCACTTGGAGCAGCCCCGCCCGCTCAGGCTCAGACCTGTGACCGCTGCTTTTGTCGAACCGCCTCAAGGGCGATTGGCGCCGGCCGCAGTCTTCGACTCAAGAGCCGTTCTTTAACGACGCCTTGCTACGTCGCTCCGAGTCGGCTGAACGGCCTACTCGAAGACGGAATCTGCCCGGCTCCCGGCATCACTCGCGAGTCCGCTCCCCCCTCCCTTGCGGGAGCTGCCTTTCCGAATACCCACCACCCGAAGGTGCGCGCATCGTTCCAGCTGGAGAGCCGCCTGGTGAGCGACTCCGTTCGCCTGCCCGGTACAGCCAGTTGGCCTGACAGCTGTCGGACGCGGGTTTTTCCCTTGAGCCAGCGCCGCCTGACGCTGACCCCGACCCCGGCGAGGGTCTTTCTCGGCTTTCCGGTTTGAAGAGGCTCTGTCTCCAGTGTCCTTCGCTTCGTTCAACCGTGGAAACCAGTCTACGCGGCTGACGCCCGCTGACCAGTGAAACCGCCGCAAGTGGCTGTGGATATGTTGTGGTTAAGGTGGGTATGACCCTGTGGACAAGCCTGCAGAGGCGTGAAAGATTCTTCACGCCCACATCTAACAGCCTGATTTTCCGAAGCTTTACCTGTATGCACGAAATTCATCGAGGCGGATTGTTGATCCGGGTCAATGAGCGGGGCGCGCGAGTTGGCAGTCTGAACCGATCTTTTCAAGCTAGATCAAGCTACGGAGCACGCTCATGGCAGCCGTCGTTCAGGAAAATCAACCGGCATCCGTTCATTCCGAAACCTACGAGACGCTGATGCAGGTCTCGTGGAACTTCGACTATCAGGGCCAGGTGGCAAAGCTCGACGATCTCTACAACCGCGCCAAGGAAAACCAGTGGAACGCGGCGGAGCTCGCCTGGGACACGCCCATCGACCCATCCAATCCCATCATTGCGGCAGAACACAGCCAGTACGGCAAGATGCCGTTCTTCAAGAAGCTGTCTGAACAGCAGCAACAGACCTTCATGGCCCACTCCACGGCGCAGATGCTCTCACAGTTCCTGCACGGCGAGCAGGGCGCGCTGCTGACCGCCGCGACGGTCGCCCACGGCGTGCCGGACATGAAGGCCAAGTATTACGCGGCGACTCAGACCATCGACGAAGCGCGCCACGTGGAAGCTTATGACCGCTACGTAGAGAAGATCGCCATTCACTACCCGATGGTGCCCTGGCTGAAAGAGCTGATCGATACCACCCTCAGCACCAACAACTTCTGCAAGGTGATGATCGGCATGAACATGATCGTCGAGGGGCTGGCACTCGGCGCCTTCAACAACATGTACAAGCAGACGGAAGAGCCGCTGCTGAAATCCATCACCTTCAACGTGATGCGCGATGAGTCCAGACACGTTTCCTTCGGCCACGTCTACCTGGCGCCTACCGTGGCCGCCCTGCATCAGGACGAGCGGGAAGATCTGGCGCAGTTCGCGTTCGATGCGGTGCAGATCCTGGTGAAGGGTCAGTCTGCCGGCACGGACTCCGGCTTCCTCAAGGTGCTCGAAGCCAGCAGCATCGATCCCCAGGACTTCATGGCCGGCATGCAGGAAGCCGCTGAGATGGGCATCACCCGCGAGCTGCCACCGGGTCAGATTCACTCGCTGAACGATCTGATGATGCCGGCGCTGGTTCGGGCGGGTCTCGTCACCCCTCGCACCAAAGCGCTCTTCGAGGGCATCGGCGTACCCGTGAACGCGGATCTGACCGTGCTCGAGGCGATGGAGGACGGTAAGTCCGACCTCAATGTGCTGAATGCAGAACAGGCCGCCTATTAGTTAGCCGTCGCCTTTAAAGGAGCGCAGCCAGTGCCGTTGGCAAATGTGCCGGCAACCAGCCTGTTATCGGGTTTTCCGGAACCCATGCTGGTCATTCAGGCCGACGGCACGCTCGTTTTCGCCAACGATGCCGCTACCAGGCTGCTCGAGGTGGCTACGCCGGCCTCCGGCCTGATCACCGACTACCTGCCCGAAAACGAGCGCTCTCGTCTGGACCCGCTGGCTTGGCTGCAGCGCTGGGCGGAAACGCCGGACGCACCGGAGATGGATTTCGTGCACCTCATCGTCCGCACGGCCGGCGGTCGCGAGCTGCCCGCCCGGGTGCGGGTCGGCCGATTGCGAGCCGATGACGAAACCCTGTACGTGGTCATGCTTCAGGACATCAGCCGGGATCAGACCCGACAGCAGCAGACTCGATCGGCCCATCGCCTCGCTGCGCGGGTGCTGGCCATTTCGGCGGATGCGATCGTCACGGTCGATCCGGCGTTGAAAGTGAGCTACGCGAATCCCAGCGCAGAGGCGCTGTTCGGCTACGGCAGCGGCGAGCTGATGGGCTTGGATCTCTGTACCCTGCTGCCTGAACGTTACCGGGCCGGGCACGGCGCTCAGATCGCCCGGTTCGCCAGCGAAATCCGTCCAGCCCGGCTCATGGGTGAGCGCGCCGAGGTCATCGGCCTGACCCGCTCCGGCGAGGAAGTGCCACTGGAGGCGTCTATCACCAAGGTAACGCTGGAGGGCGAGGTCTACTTCAGTGCCCACCTCAGGGATCTGCGCGCGAGAAAGGCAACCGAGCAGGCGCTGGCCGAAAGCCAGGCCTCGCTGGAGACGATCTTTGATCACGCCATCCAGGCCATGGCCCTGATCGATCCCGAAGGCCGGGTTCTGCAGATGAATCAGGCAGCCCGGCACCTGCTTCCGACTGACACGGATCCAATCGGCGCGGCGTTCGCTACCCTGCCCTTCTGGTCAGAGGACCCGCAGGCAACGGCCGAACTACTGGAAACGGCCATGGCGGCCTGTCTCAGCGGCGAACCCTACCGGATCAACACCGAGATCACGCTACCCGATGGCGAACGCAAGGCGCTGGATTTCTCTCTGACCCCGGTGATGGCCGACGGACGTCCGTTCGCCGTGATTGCCGAGGCCAGGGACCTCATCTCGACGAGCGAGGCCCCTTAGTGCCGAAGATCACCTATATCGAGATCAACGGTACGGAACACGATGTCGAGGTCCCCCTCGGCGTGAGCGTCATGCAGGGCGCCGTCAATCATCTTGTGCCAGGCATCGAAGGCGACTGCGGCGGGCTGTGCGCCTGTGGCACCTGTCATGTCTACGTGCCGGCCGAATGGCAGGCAGCATGCGGCGAGGCGGACGAACTCGAACAGGGCATGCTCGAATTCGCCTTCGACGTCGAGACATCGAGTCGGTTGTCCTGCCAGATAGAAGTGACGGAAGAGATGGAGGGCATGCGGGTGCAGATGCCCGCCCGTCAGTACTGACGAACCCAAGCGGGTGCCGGAACTGGCTGCCAGTCAATGGGCAGACTGGCCGCTTCCCGGCGGGTGGCCGCTAAGTGAATCCCCGTATTCCGCCGCTCAGACCCTGCCGGCATGGTCTGACCATGAACGCTGGAACCAGGATTTCGAGAATACGTGAAGGCTGTGGGCTCTGCCCCACGCGGCATCTGTGTGCGGCCAGCGATCTTAAGGATCCGGCTCTGGAAGCACTGGGTGAACGCCTTTCCACCACGGCACCCATGAGTAAAGGAGATTTCCTCTACCGCGCCGGTGATGAGGCAGAGGACTGGTACGTGGTCCGTTCGGGCGTGTTCAAGACTGTCACCGTCACGCCGGACGGCGAGGAGTACGTGACAGGCTTCTATTACCCCGGAGAGATCCTTGGGCTGGACGGCCCCGCCACCGGCACCCACGGCGACACCGCTGTTGCGCTTGGCGTATCCACCGCCTGCAGCATGGGCCTCGATAAGCTGCCGGAGATCTGGGGGCTCGGTGCCGGCGCGTCCGTGCTCAGGCTGATCGCCGAGCACGAGCGCAATGAGTCCATGCTGCGCATCAATCTGAGTCAATCCCGAGCGGAAGCTCGGATCGCCGGTTTTCTCAAGCTGCTCATGGACAGGACCGAACGCCTCGGCTTCGATCCGAAGGTGCTGTCCATGCCGATGAGCAGAACGGATCTCTCAAACCATCTCGGACTGACGCTCGAGTGCGTGTCGCGCGTGCTGTCAAAGTGGCGCAAAGCGGGCGTGATCGACACGGACCGCACAACCATGCAGATCATAGAGGCGGAAGCCCTCACCACTGCTGCTTACCATCTGGCCGCCTGAGCGCTCCTGCCAACCGGAACCGAGAGCAGAATGAAAAGCCACTTCGATCCGGACCTGATCCGCGCCTATGACGTGAACGGTCCGCGTTACACCTCCTACCCGACCGCAAACCTTTTTAGCGAAAACCTGCCGGACAAGGCGCTGGATGCAGCACTCGCGCAACTGCCTGAGCATGCGCCCCTATCTCTCTACCTGCACGTGCCGTTCTGCGCCACCGTCTGTTACTACTGCGCCTGCAACAAAATCATCACCAACAACCGAAAGCACGCGATCACCTATCTCGCCCGCCTGTATCGGGAGATGGAGATGATCCAACCTGGATTACCTGCCGGGCACTGCGTGGAGCAGCTGCACTTCGGCGGCGGCACGCCCACCTACCTGACCAACGAGCAGTTCACGGAAGTGTTCGATCAACTGAGCACCTCCTTCAATCTGCTGGATAGCGACGAGCGGGACTATTCCATCGAGATCGACCCGCGCACCGTGGACCCGGAAAGGATCGCCTTTCTGACCGGGCTCGGCATCAACCGGATGAGCCTGGGCATTCAGGATTTCGACCCGGACGTGCAGCTTGCCGTCAACCGGCTGCAGAGCGAGGGCGATACAGCCGCCATCATCGATGCGGCCCGGGACAACGGCGTGAAGTCACTTTCCGTCGACCTGATCTACGGCTTGCCGCAGCAGAACCTGGATCGCTTCGCCCGGACCCTGGATCGCATCATTCACCTGTCCCCGGATCGGATCTCGCTGTACAGCTACGCCCATCTGCCAGAGCGCTTCAAGACTCAGCGCCAGATCAGATCGGAACAGCTGCCGAGCGCCGAAACCAAGCTGATGCTTCTGCAGCTGGCTGTGGAAACGCTGACGGACGCAGGCTTTGTGCATGTCGGCATGGATCATTTCGCCAAGCCTGATGACGAGCTCGTGCTGGCCCAGGAGCACGGCGGTCTGCACCGCAACTTTCAGGGTTACACCACCCATGGTCACTGCGATCTGATCGGCCTCGGCATCAGCGCCATCAGCAGCATCGGCAACCTCTACTGCCAGAACGTGAAGACGCTGGATGAATACGTGGATGCGATCGACAGTGGCCGGCATCCGGTCGAGCGCGGCCTGCTGCTATCCGCGGACGACAGAATGGTGCGGGCGCTCATCGGCACGCTCATGTGTCACTATGAGCTCGATATCAATGCCTTCGAAAAAGCCTGGGGCGTGGATCTCAAAACAGCCTTCCCGGATGCCTGGCCACGCCTCGAGGCATTGGCGGCGGACGATCTGATCAGGTTACCGGGCGATGGTGACACCGAACCGATGCTCTGCGTGACGCCCGAAGGTCGCTATCTGATCAGGAATGTGGCCATGGCCTTCGATCGCTACCTGCCACCACAGACGACCGGGTTCTCAAAAGCGATCTGAATCGCGTCGAAATCTGCACCCGTTCACAGCGACGGATCACCCTGACTGCTAACGTGCCAGCCCCGACATCCGTAAAAGGGATTCACGGCATGCACAATTTCAAACCTGCGCTCGCATTACTCTGCGGCAGCCTCCTGATTGGCGGCTGCGCGACCATGTCCGCCGAAGACTGCAGCAGCGCGGACTGGCAGACCATCGGCCTGGCTGACGGCACAGCCGGGCAGACCCTCGCCAAGGCCGACAGACGAGCCAACGACTGCGCCAAGCATGGCGTGGCCATGGATCGAAGTGCCTACGACTCAGGACGCGACCAAGGGCTTGGCCACTACTGCGTGGAAGGCAACGCCTATCAGCTCGGTGAGCGCGGCCAGAGTTACAACGGCGTTTGCGCGAATCACAACGAAGTGGACTTCCTCGCTGCTTATGAGAAGGGGCGCGAGCTGCACGCCTTCACCAGCGCTGCCAGCTCAGCCAGCAGTCAGCTCGCCACGGCCGAGTCGCGTCACAAGGAACTGGATACAGAGCTGGATAAGTACTGGAACGGCTATCGGGATGAAGGCCTGAGCATGGACGAGCACAACACCATGGTGCTCGAGCTCTGGTCCGAGATGAAGTATCTGGAGAAAGAGGCCATCCCGTACTGGCGTCAGGCGGACGCCACACTGAGCGCAGCGCTCAGCGACTATCGCGACAAGGTGGTTGCCAATGACCCGAGTATCGGCACCCGCCTGCGGCCGCCGAGCTTTTCGGGCCCTGAGCCCTGGGAAGGTCCCACCGAGGCGGATGCCCGGGCCATGCTGCAGGAAGTATTCAGCACGATGGCGCGCGCGACCGGCGGCTCGGACTGACGCTTAGCGCGAGCGGATAAACTGAGTGTCCGTCGCCCCCTCCACCTCGCCCAACTCATAGAGCAGCGCTTCCCGGGTTGAGGCGCTGCCCGCTTCACCGCGGTACGCGGCAACGCTGGCGACGATCATCGCCAGCAGCACTTCTTCCTTTGCGATACCTTCAGCCGTTGCCGCACCCACCGCCTGCTCGATTGCTGCGTTCGCGTGCTTGTACTTACTCATGATTCCTCCTTCTGTCTGTCTGCTTCAGCCATCGATTCAGATGGCATCTCCCCGGCGCGAGACGGGACTTCCCGCTCCGGCAGGTCGACGATTTCCGTCAGCGCGTTCCAGTCACTGTTCTCGAGTCCCTGATCGAGCAGCGGGAAAAGCTGATGCTCTTCGAAACGCATGTGCCGCCGCTGCAGCGAAATGTATGCTGCCAGCGCTTCCTGAAATTCCGGCACGTCAATGACCACTCCTTCCACCGCATCTTGCGCCGTCCGGGCGAGCGTTTCGGTCATGGTCGTGATCTCTTCGTGCTGACCCAGGTTTTTGAATACCAGATGGCGCTCTGTGGGCGTCAGCCCCTTGTTGACCAGGTGGTCGAACACCCGGTCTTCCAACGGATGGTGCACCTTATCCGCATAGTAGTCGAGGAAGGCCAGGCACTCGGCGATGCCGGCCCAATCGGGCGCCGCATCCAGATCATCCGCAAGCAGTGCGAGTTGCCGGACCACGCTCGCGATCCGAGCATGGTCCCTGCTCAATCGCTCGAGCAGGAGAGGAAGAACGCCCCCGCTGGCGGCAATCACTCTTCGTCGAAATCCAGTCGAACGGCCAGCACGTTGCAGCCGGCATCATGCAGCACGGCGTTCGCCGTGGAGCCCAGCAGCAGGCTGAATCCGTGCCGCCCATGGCTGCCCAGCACGATCAGATCGGCGCCGGTGGACTTGGCCAGCGCCCGTATCTCTGAGCCGGGTGCGCCGAGAATGATGTGCACGTCTGATTTGTCGATGCCGTATTCTTCGGCCAGGTTTTCCAGCTGCCTGCGGGCCTGGGTGGTCGCTTCTTCCTCGAAGGAAACGGACCCACTGGCTATGGGCGCCATATCCAGGCCACCGTAAACGTGCGTCAGCGGTTTCACGACGGTCACCAGATGCATACGCGCACCGGTTTTCGCCGTCACCGCCTTCGCTGCATCAAGAACGGCGCGGGATTCGCTGGAAAGATCGATGGCAACGAGTAGGGTTTCGTAGCTCACGGCGGCATGATCCTGTTTATTCAGTTACTGTGGGGCGAGATCCTGAGACTAGGCCCCACGTGCGTACATCACAATTCGTGGAACTCCGCCGGTAGGTCTTCGGGAAACCCCTAGTGACAGGCGAAGTGGCGCCGGGGGTTAATCACACTGAATCATTGAGGTTAGGCCAGGTATGCTCGACATCGACGCCACACGGGATGCTCTGAAGTCCCGGAAAGAAGAACTCCAGGCCCGGCAGGAACGGGTCTCCCGCCACACCCGACACAGAGAGGATCCATTGCCTCAGGACTTTGCCGAGCAGGCGGTGGAGCTCGAGAATGGTGAAACCCTGGTCGCTCTGGATCACGAGCTCGAGCAGGAGCTGAAGAAGATCGACCATGCCCTGGCGCGCATCGAAGCCGGTAGCTATCTGAATTGTGAATCCTGCGCTGAGCCGATCGGTGAAGAACGGCTGAACGCGCTGCCGACCAGCGCGATGTGTATCGACTGCGCAAGCCAAGCGGACGAGCAGAACAGCTGATCCATGCCTGAGCCAAAGGTTAAATCGGTGATGACGCCCTTCCCCTACTCGGTTGCGCTCGACGCACCGATCGGTCAGGCACGCAAGCTCATGCTGGACAAACACGTCCACCACCTGCCGGTCACCGACAACGGCCAGCTGGCCGGTATCATTACCGATCGGGACATCAAGCTGCTGCTCGGCCCCGAGCTCGGATCTCCGGATCCCAAAGAGCTCACCGTGGAAGACGCCTACGTGACCGAGAGTTATATCGTCGACCTCGAAACCCCGCTGGTCGAAGTGCTCGAAGCGATGATCGAGCGGCATCTGGGCGCTGCGCTGGTGACAGGCCACGGGCGCCTGGCCGGAATCTTCACCGCCATGGATGCCTGCCGGGTGCTTCACGATGATCTGCAGAAGCGCTGGCATCCGCCGCCTGAGGCCGCGTAATCAAATCCGACCAGGAGAAGTAACGGATGAAGACTCTCAGCAATGCCTTCACGGCGCTTATTCCAGTGGTCCTGTTCGCTCTGAGCGCCTGCGACCCCTCGGCTGCGGAAGCAGTCGAATACGATGGCGCAGAACTGTACGCGCTGAACTGCGCTAACTGCCACGGCGTGTATGGTGAAGGTGACGGGGCGGTGACCCCTGATCTGTCCGTTGTTCTGCTCGACCTGCGTTACCTGGCGGCGCGCAACGACGGCGAGTTTCCATCGGAGTTTGTGCTGCAGATCGTTGACGGCCGCGAGGTCAGAGCGGCCCACGGCCCATCGGGCATGCCTGTCTGGGGTGCCGAGTTCGCCCGCGGCGAAGGCACTTCCGAAGCCGCCGAGGCCAGGGTCGCGCAGAAAATCCAGGCGATCGTCGACTTCATCGCCTCGCTTCAGATCATCGAGTAAACGGCCTGCCCGATCAGGCTCGCAGATCGGGGTTTCAGGGGTGCACCACCAGCAGATCGCAGGGGGAACGCTCCAGAATCTTCTCTGCGGAGTTACCGAGCAGCGTCGCACCAAGCCCTCGCCGCGCGGCACTCCCCACCACCACAAGGCCGGCACCGGTCTTTCTGACGGTTGCCGCCACCATATGACCAACCTTGCCGGCGGGCCGGTGTACGCGCGCCCTGGCGATGTCATATGGCTGGATCAGCGCTTCCAGAAAATCACTGCTGGCTGCGACCGCCTGCTTGCGGACCTTGCGCGGGTCGATCATCTCGAGATCACTGAGCACCTCTGAATACTCGACCACGGCCACGCAGTGCAGGCGCCCGCCCCGGATCTCCGCAAACCGTGCCGCAGCATCCAGAACCTTGAGGTTCAGGGTACGGTGCTTGCGGTCTTCGTTGCGCAGGTCGATCGTGGCGATGACGTCATTCTCGGCCTTGGCCTTTTTCTTTCGACGCTTGCCTTTCCAGCCACCGACCAGCAGCAGCGGCGGCGGCGAGGAGCGGATCAGCTCCCAGTCCAGCGGCGTGTGCAGCAGCGTCTTGGATTTGTGCACGGATTTGATCACCAGGTCCGCATCGTCCGAATTCGCCGCCACCCAGCCGGAAATGTCATCGGTCCACACCACTTCAATGCTGATCGAAGCCGCGGACAGGCCCTCATCGCGAATCAGATCCCGCAGCCAGACTTCCCGGCTGCGGACGATTTCCTTTTTGATTGCCCGACGCTGATGGGCATCGTAAATGTTCTTCTGCTCCGCCATGGCATGCCAGACGAAGGAAACGAGCCTCAGGTGCGCATCCGGGTGCTTACTCAGTAGTGCTTTCGCTTCCACCAGCGCGGATTGCTCGTGCTTCGGCTTGTCCAGAATGACCAGAACGGAGGTCGGCGTTTTCAACAGGTTCTCCCTATGAGTCAGGCGTACGGTTCAGGGCGCGTGGACTGTCACCACGTCGCAATCGACGGCGTGAAGGATACGCTCGGAGGTGTTGCCGAGCAAAACGCCCCGCACGCCTTCCCGGGCATGCGTGCCCAGCACCAGCAGCGACGCCTCCGCGTCCTCTATCAGCTTCGCCAGTACAGGTGCGGTCTGCCCTTCCTCGAGGTGCAGGTGCCGGTACGTCATACCCGCCTTCGCGGCCAGTTCATCCGCACGGCCTCTGGCTTCCTCTTCCACCGCAGCTTTGATCTCGGTGTAGCTCTTCACTGCACCCAGTTCCCCCACCCAGGGTTCGAACAGGGGATAGGCATAGACCAGGTCGAGATCGGCCGACATCAGATCCGCGAGCTGCCTGGCGTCCTTGAGCACGTTCTGATTGAGACCGGCATGACTGTCGTCGAACACGTCCACGGAGCAGACCACCACCGGATTCTCAGGCCAGGCGGCCGCCTTCACCAGCATCACCGGCACGGTGGCGTGGCGAAGCAGGTTCCATTCGTCCGGCGTGCGCACCACGCTGGCCACCCGCTCGCCGAGCTTCTCCTGCTCGCTGGTGGCCCGCAGAATCAGATCCGCCTCGGCGTTTTCAGCCGCATGCAGCACGGCTTCCCAGGCTCTGGGGTTCCAGAGGGTGGCGGACTCCAGATGTTTGAAGCGGCTGCGCGCTTTCTCGAGCTCGTCTTCGAGCTCTGCTTCCGCGGCCTGCAGAATGAACGTCTTCAGCTTGGCCGAATCCTCCACCGCCGAGATACCTAGATCGGCCACCCCTTCATAGATGACGTGCACCACGTGCACGTGGGTTTCGTCTCCCGCCAGTCGAGCGGCTTTTTCCATCAGGTACGGCACGGACAGCGCATCGTCCACAACCACGAGTAGATTTCTGATGTCGGAGTCTGCCATCACAAGCTTTCCTTTCAGTGAGTTGGCCTTAAGCTTATGGGCTCTGGGTGCAGCGCCTATCCGTAGTTTTAGGAACGCCGCTTCGGTATCTACGTACTGGTTGTGGGCTGCGGCCCTTTGCAAGACTGACGGCAGGCACGTTGAGCCTGGTTATAACCCACAGAGAAACACCATGACTAAAAAACCGGTCTTCAAAAAAGTTCTGGTCGCCAACGACAAACTTGAAGGACTGGAACTTGCGCTGCCCAAGGCGGCCATGATCGAGCACTACAGTGGTGCCGCCGTCGAAGTGGTCGAGGTCATATACGACACCATCGCCGAAGAGCCGGACAGAATTCTGCCAGCCGCTGAACAGGCCAATCTCATAGAAGGCCTGAAAGCGGCGGAGCGCAACGGCCTGCGCCGGCTGATCGAGCCATTCGAGAACAAGGTGGCAGATATCGGCACGCGGGTCGTATGGGAGAAGAACGCCGCTGAGGGCATTCTCGGCGCCCTGGCAGAGGCGGGGGCTGAAGCGGACTTACTGATTAAGCCAATCTCCCGCCATCAGGGCCTGATCGACCGGCTGCACGCACCCCTCGACTGGGCTCTGACCCGGGCAGCACCCTGTCCCGTGCTGATCTCCAAGAAGGCCTGGTCCGAACCGAACGTGGTGCTGGCGGCGCTGGACGCAGGCGATGAGTCGCACCAGGATCTCAATCGAGCGATCCTGCACACCGCTGCGGACCTGTCGCGCATCCTGGGTTGCGATCTGCAGGTAGTCTCGGCTTATCCAAGTCTGGGTCAGTCCGTTAGCGAGCTGCAGGTGGCGACGGACTACGATGGAATCAAGGCCGACATGCGCGAGACCCGACAGTCACTCATCGACGCCCTGATTGCAGAGCTGGAAGCGCCGGTCAGCCAGGTGCACCTGCTCGAGGGCCATGCGCGCGACACGATTCCGGCACTGGCCAACGAGATGAACGCGGTGCTGACTGTGCTCGGCACCGCCGCCCGTCGCGGCCTTTCCCAGCTGATCCTCGGCAACACCGCAGAGGCGATCATCGGTTCTGTGGAAGGCGATCTGGTCACCATCCGGGAACCGGATACAAAGTGACCCTGCGCTGTCAGTCGGACGCGTCGAGCACGGCCGCCCAATGCGTCGCCCAGTCGCCGAGCAGGGTGTCCCTGAGTGCGTCCAATTCCGCCCCCTGCCTGACCTGGGCAAGGTAGAACAGCCAGCTGCCGAACACGCTGATCACCAGTGCCGCCCGGCGTTCGCCTGACAGGCCTTCTGCAGCAGGTTTGCCTCGAATCCAGGCGCTGAGCGCCTCCATCATGCCGCTGTCCAGCTCCTCCTGTAACGCATCCCCAAAATCGAGCAGTCGAACCTCCTCGATCAACCGCGCATAGGGTTTCTGCCGGTTCATGGCCTCCTCGTATTTGAGCGCAATCGCCACGAGCTCCGACCGGGTGTCGCCGTAGTCGGAGATCCGGTCGAAACCGAAGTCCTCCGGCGTCTCCGACACATAGGTTTTCGCCACCTCGATGAGCAGCGTCTGCTTGCTGTCGAAATGCCGGTAGAAAGCGCCTGCGCGGGGCACGAGGCCCGCCTCGGTTTCTATCCTGCCGATGGAGGTTTTCTGGTAACCGTCTTCCCTGAAGAGCTTCAGGGCCGCCTGCATGATTCGTTCTCTGGTCTTGACCATCAATGTATATCGCTGTTATATATACGTATAACGATGTTATTTGTTCGCCATTGTATGCAACGACACCCCTTTGTCTACCCGGAGACGATCATGACCATAGCCGCACGCCTTCTCGAAAGTCAGCGTCACCAGAACGCTGCGATCTCTATCAACATCTGCGTCTGCATCGACATCCTCATCGTTCTGCTCGCCTCGGCGCTGGTCTACCTGCTGGAGGGCGCAGCCCTCGAGCTGGGCTGGCTGGACGTGGGTGACGACGCGCGCGGAGCCTCCGCCGTGGTCGCTGGCGCCCTGGTCGCGGTTGCCGTTGTCCTCTGGCGTGGCGGCAGTCTCAATGAGCTCGGCTTCAAGCGCCCGAGAAGCTGGCTGGCTTTGCCGTTCCAGGCGCTCGCGGTGCTGGCCGCCTTTGTCGCCATGCAGATACTCGTGCCCCAGCTGATCGCCCTATTCGTCGACCTGCCGGCCCCGGACATGTCCCGGTACGATTCGATCACCGGCAACCTGAGCGCGGCCATCAGCTTGGCCCTGATCCTGCCGCTCACCGCGTCGATTCCAGAGGAGATCATCTACCGGGGATTTCTGATGGGACGTCTGTCAGAACTGTTCGGAACGGGCACCCGCGGCAACATACTCACCGTCCTGGTTCAGGCCCTGATCTTCGGTTCGATCCATTTCACCTGGGGCATCGGCGGCGTGCTCATGACCTTCATGATGGGCATCGTCTGGGGTACGGCCTATCTTCTCTGCGACCGGAACCTATGGGTCGTCATATTCGCCCACTCTGCCGGCCACATTCTCTTCATCACCCAGCTTTATCTGGGTGCTTCATTCACTGCGTAGGGTCCCCTGAGTCCCGATCCGTGGAAGATTCCAGAATGCGTCGCACCGTATCCATCAGGGTGACCGGCAGCGGGAAGACGATCGTGGAACTCTTCTCGCCGGCTATCTCGGTCAGCGTCTGCAGGTAGCGCAGCTGCATGGCTTCCGGCTGCCGGGCCAGGGACTCGGCGGCTTCCACCAGCTTCTGAGCCGCCTGCTCCTCGCCAGCGGCGTGGATGATCTTGGCCCGTCGCTCCCGCTCCGCTTCCGCCTGTCGAGCGATGGCCCGGATCATGCTCTCGTCTATGTCCACGTGCTTGATTTCCACGTTGGCCACCTTGATCCCCCACTGATCGGTCTGCTGATCGAGAATGGTCTGCACATCCATGTTCAGCCGCTCCCGCTCGGCAAGCAGTTCGTCCAGCTCGTGCTGACCCAGCACCGATCGCAAGGTCGTCTGGGCGAGCTGGCCGGTGGCCTCCATATAGTTCTCCACGTTGATGATGGCCCGTTCCGGATCTACCACCCGGAAGTAGAGCACGGCGTTGACCTTCACCGAGACGTTGTCCCGGGTGATCAGGTCCTGGCTGGGTATATCCAGCACCAGCACCCTGAGGTCTACCCGCACCATCTGCTGGATGATGGGAATGATGATGATCAGACCGGGACCCTTCACCTTGTAGAAGCGGCCGAGCATGAACACCACGCCCCGCTCGTACTCCCTGAGCACCTTGAAGGCGCTCAGAATGAGTGCCGCGACGACGGTGATGATGATGAGCGTAAATATTTCCATGCTAATTTCCCTTGTCGTTCCCTTCGCTGTTCGCCCTGCCATCCTCCGGGCCGATCACCAGTGTCAGGCCCTCTACGTCGATGACTTTCGCCCGCTCGCCTGCCGCAACCGGTGCGGTCGTTCTCGCCTGCCAGATCTCGCCAAAACCCCTCACCCTGCCACTGGCGGCGAAGTCATCGAGCACCTCCACCTCAGCACCAATCATGCTCTCCTTCCCTGTTCGCACCGCGGCTGATCTGGCCCGAACGGCAGCGCCAACGGCAAACAGTGACAGGCCTGCCGTACTCACCGCAAATCCCGCAATCACCGCCAGGGGCAGGCCGAACTCAGGCGACTCAGTGTCGAGCAGCATCAGAGAGCCCATGACGAAGGCCACCACGCCGGCGATGCCGAGCACCCCCATGGTCGGCGTAAAGACCTCCGCCACCATCATCGCGATGCCGACGAAGATGAGCGCGAGCGCCGCGTAGTTCACGGGCAGCATCTGCAGCCCGTAAGCGCCGAGCAGCAGGCAGACGATGCCGATCACCGAGGGAAAGATCATCCCGGGGTTGTAGAACTCGAGGATCAGGCCATAGATGCCGAAGATCAGCAGGCCGTAGGCGATGGTCGGATCGGTGATCAGCTCGAGAAGCTCGTGCTTCCAGTCAGCCTCCACCCGATAGACACCCGCACCGGCGGTATCGAGAGTGACAGGGCCATCCGGCAGAGCCACCTCCCAGCCATCCACCGCCTCGAGCAGTCCAGGCAGATCTTCGGCAATCAGATCGACGATACCCTCGGCAACCGCTTCGGAGGCCCGGACATTTGCCCCGACCCGAACCGTTTCTTCCGCCCAGTCGATGTTACGGCCCCGCAGCTCGGCGAGTCCCTGCAGATAGGCGACCGCATCATTGACCACCTTCCGGGTCATGGCGTCCGCGGGCGCAGGCGCTTCGTCCTCCTGGCCTTCGGCCGGCGCCGGCAGGTTGGGGGTCGGAGCGATGCTGACGGGGGTGGACGAACCGATGTTCGTCGCCGGCGCCATGGCGGCGATATGGCTGGCATAGGCGATGTAGGTGCCGGCGCTGGCGGCCCGCGCCCCATTGGGAGCAACGAAGGTAATCACTGGCAGGCGGGCGGCGAGAATCACCTGCACCAGCTCCCGCATGGATTTGTCCAGGCCACCGGGGGTATCCATCAGGATCACCACGGCTTCCGCCTGAGCTTCCTCCGCCCCTTCAATGGAGCGGATAATGAGATCCGCGGAAGCCGGCCCCAGCGCGCCACTCAGTTCCACCACCCAGACCTGACTGCCGGAACGCGACTCGGCCCCGAAACCCGGCAGAATCACCAGGCCGAGCAGAATCA
>Ga0316187_10001621_pt1 | contig 19563 bp, 23 predicted proteins | sample CroRivburrow1_MG_FD_204927 | JGI IMG/M metagenome (GOLD analysis project Ga0316187, IMG submission 204927) | Coastal sediment microbial communities from Maine, United States - Cross River worm burrow 1 | ecosystem: Environmental > Aquatic > Marine > Coastal > Sediment | place: USA: Maine...
GCGGTCGATGCCTCGGTGGCGGGCCCGCTTGAGTCGCTCCGCCAGGCACTCTGACGCCGTCTGCCGCATAGGCTTCGAAATGACCAGCGTACTCGCGCAAGCGCGAGCATTGCGGTCGACGGTTCTCAGCAGAGACGACTGAGTCGCTGCGTCAGCGCAGATCCGGATGCAAGCGCCGTTCGAACATCTCCCGCAACGGGCCTGATATCTCCAGCGCCCGACGGGCGTCCAGATCGAGACAGGCCATGACGACCGAGCCGACGCTGAGCAGTGCTGCCGAGTCCAGGTCGAACACCCAGTAGCTGCGTCGGAGGGTCTTCCGCGCGATGCCCACTTCGGCGGAAAACACCTGTATGCGGTCGCCCTCGCGCGGCAGCGAGAGAAGCGTGTTGCGGGTTTCCAGGTCGGCCAACCCCACCCTGGTCCCGTCGGGTGTTTCAAACACCCACTGCAGGGTAGGATCTTCCGAACCGGCGCCGCTGTAGGGCAGATGCTGGAATCGACCTGAGTCCAGAAAGCCCTCCGCGTTGCATTCTTCCAGCTCGATCTTTCGTGGCGGTCGGGATGCCAGGTCCCGTCGTCGCGCTTCCTCCAGCTTCAGCTGAAAAGGCGGTCTGGAAAGATCGAGGCTGCGGGGTCGTCCCTGTTCAGGCCAGTCGATGCGGGCAGCAGCCAGTTGCTCGAGGAGGGCGGTAGCGAAGGAAATCGTCTCTCTGGTTTCGACCGCCTGCAGCTCGAAGGTCTGCACGTAAACTGCGGAGAGTTCGTCACCGTCGGTGTTGACGATCTGCTGATAGAGCCGGACCCGGTTTTCCTCGGCATCCAGCACGCCACCCTGCACGGCCAGTGGTGCGCCGAGAAACTGCTCGCGCAGGTTTCTGCTGAACGCATCCACCAGGGTGAGCTCAAGGCGCTGGTCTGCAAGTGCGCCGGTGTCGAGCCCGCACCGGGACATCAGCTCGTGGCTGGCGGTCAGGGCGCGGGCCTCATAGAAAGGCACGCTGAGGTGCCCCAACTCGTCGATCTCGCTTTCCTCGACGCGGTTCCGAAGGAGCGTCTGCACTAGTCGTCGTCTTCGACTTCAGTCGTCGTCCGCCACCAGAACAAGTGTGCCCGTCGTCGAGAGCGAGCCGCCGGTGCCGTTGACCACGCAGGTACGCGCGTCACACTGTTTGCCCTTGTCGCCGTTCACACCATCTTCCGCTGTCCCGGACAGCTGCCGGTAGGCTTCGACCAGCAGCGGCATGCCATACATGCCACTGTGATTGAAAGAAAGACCGCCCCCATTGGTGTTGATCGGCAGGCTGCCGCCCGGGGCGGCGGTGCCGTCCTTCCAGAGTGTGTGACCTTCTCCGGGTGCTGCGAGCCCGAGCATCTCCGCGGTCATTGCCGCGGTGATGGTGAAGGAGTCGTAAATCTGGGCCATCTCCATGTCCGCCGGACCGAGTCCCGCCATCGTGTAGGCCGCCTCGGCCGAGTAGCGCGCGGACGTCTTCGTGAAGTCGCCCATCTCCAGCATGTTGCCGTGGCTCATGCTTTCACCGGCGCCGGCGATCCAGACTGGCTTTGTGGACAGACTGGCCGCGACTTTGGGGCTGGCGACGATCACCGCGCCGCCATGGTCCGCCACCATGCAGCAATGCAGGATGGTGAGCGGCCAGGTGATCAGCCGCGACTCCTCGACCTGCTCGACGGTGATGGGCCCGCCGAACGGATGTTTCTCCTTCGAGTACATGGCGGCCCTGGGGTTCAGGGTTGCCCAGTCCCGGGTCACCTTGGCGATGTGGGCGTAATCTTCCGTCGTGTTCCCGTAACGGTGCATGTGTCGAACCATGGCGTGCGCATAGTTCGATGGCGCGCTACCGAGGCCGTAGGCCATGGACATCTCGGCTGCGGGTGAGGCCGTGCCCGCGCCGCGGCCATAGTTTCCGCCGCCACTGCCGATCTTCCGGGCTGAGTGGCCGTTCTCGCCGTGGCTGATGAGCGCCACGTCTATGATGCCCGCATAGATGGCGGCCAGTGCATGGTGCACGTGCATCTCGAACGAACAGCCGCCGACGGCGGTGGTATCGATGTACTTTGGCGTGATGCCGAGGTGTTCGCAGAGTTCCGTGGACCAGCCGGTTGAGAAGACGCCCTCGATCCTTGATATTGGGATGCCCGTCTGCTCACTGACGTTCTTGATCGCTTCGATGTGCAACTGCAGCGCGGTGACCGGCTCGTCCAGGAAGCCGATTTCATTGGCTTCGGCGGCGCCGACGATGGCGGCTGCGCGTGATAGGGCTGCTGGCATTATCCTTCCTCCGCAACGCGCCAGAAGGGTATGGATACCTCATCGCTGGCTGCTTCGAATTCGACGCTGACGGCAGAGCCGATCCTGATTTCCTCGGGCTTGTTCGGATCCACGCCGCGGAGCACGGTCAGCATCCGATCGCCTTCCTGAAGGTCGATGTAGGCCGTCACGAACGGGGCTTCCTCGGCCCAGGGGCCGAAGGACAGGTGCTGCACTGCGTAGGTGTACAAGGTGCCTTTGCCGCTCGCTTCCATCCAGGACAGGTTGGTGGAGTGGCAGTGCGGACAGATGTGCCGCGGGTACCAGTGCACCATGCTGCAATCGTCACATCTGGGCAGCATCAGCTTGCCGTTTTTTGTGCCTTCCCAGAAGGGTCTGGTGTGAATGCCCGGTTTGGGTATCGGTTTGCTGTAAGCCAAGAGTCCTCCCATGCGCTGCAGTGCGCGCGAGCGACCACGCTCGCGAACGAAAGTCATGCAGCATAGCACTCATGCGCAGCCCGAATAAAAACCGTTGCGGCCCGAAAAACTGGTGTGACGGAGGCAGGTATGTCATAGATACGGCCTCAATTCTGATTCGGATCTTGAGCCATGAGCGTCATCTCAACCGTCGAGGAACTCCGTGCCGTGGTAGGAGAACCACCACCGGGTCTGGAGGCGAAGGTGGACGATCACCTGAATGCATTTGCCCTGCGCTTCATCGAGGAATGCCCGTTTCTCGTGCTCTCAACATCGGATAAGAACGGCCGGGTGGACGCCTCTCCGAAAGGGGATGCGCCCGGTTTCCTCACGGTGCTGGACGAAAAGACGCTGCTGATCCCGGATAGACCCGGCAACAGGCTCGCCTATGGGCACCTCAACGTGATTGAGAATCCGCAGGTCGGGCTGCTGCTCGTGATTCCGAATACGTCCGAGACCCTGCGCATCAATGGCACGGCAGAGTTGTCGGCGGATCCCGGTCTGCTCCAGTCGCTGGCCGCTCGTGGCAAACCGGCCGTGCTGGCCATTCGGGTGACGGTGGAGGAGTGCTTCTTCCACTGCGGCAAGGCCTTCATCCGCTCCGGGCTGTGGAAGCCGGATGAGTGGGCCGAGCGGCACAGGATTTCCTTCGGCGAGATGTATGCGGCCAAAGAAGGCGGCGACAAAGCGATGGCGGATGGTCTCGATGCGCTGATCGAACAGGACTATCAGGAAAATCTCTGAGGGAGCCCGGCAATGAGTGATCTTGAAACCTTTCGCGCGGAAACCCGCCAATGGCTGGAAGAGAACTGCCCGGAAGGGGCGCGTGGCAGCGGACCGATCTCGATCGGCAGCCGGCGCCTCGATCTTGGCCAGGATGTCGCCCTCTGGCTGGAGCGGATGGCTGAGAAGGGCTGGACGGTACCGACCTGGCCGAAGGAGTACGGCGGCGCCGAGCTCGACCGGGATCAATACCGGGTGCTGATCGAAGAGCTGACCCGCCTCGGCGCGCGACCGCCGCTGTCAGGCCGCGGGGTCAACTACATCGGCCCGACCCTGCTCGAATACGGCACAGATGAGCAGAAGGCCCGCTGGCTTCCGCAGATTGCCCGCGGCGATGGGGCCTGGGCCATGGGCTACTCTGAGCCGGGCGCTGGCTCCGATCTGGCAAGCCTTTCCTGCCGGGCGGTGCTGGAGGGCGATCATTATGTGATTAACGGTCGCAAGACCTGGACCAGCGATGCGGTGGATTGCGACTTTATCTTCGTGCTCGTTCGCACCTCACCTGACAAGCCCAAGCACGAAGGCATTTCCCTGGTGCTCGTCGACATGTCTCAGGAAGGCGTGCAGGCGAATCCCATCCGTCTCCTCTCCGGCGCCTCGCCCTTCTGCGAAACCATCTTCGAAGACGCCGTCTGTCGTGCCGATGATGTGGTGGGTGGGGTGGACAACGGCTGGACGGTAGGCAAGCGGCTGCTGCAGTTCGAACGATCCACCCACGCCGGGATCAACATCTCCGGATCTCAGGGCGGGCGGACTGAGGAGAGTGGCATCCCTGAGCGGGTGCGGGACTACGTCGCCATGACCGGGGGGCGCATCGACGAACCGGCCATCAGAGATCGTCTGGTCCGCTACAGCATCAACGAACAGGCGCAGAAATTTACCCAGGCGAGAGCGGTGGAGGAGCTGAAGTCTCGAGCTCCGGGTTTCACCTCGTCCGCGGTCAAACTGACCGGTGCGCTGCTGAAACAGGAGGGCGATGAGATCCTCGTCGAAGCCATGGGCGTGCGGATGCTGGGCGTGGATGCGCAGCCCAGCAAAGAGGAACTGGCTGCGCAGCGCCAGTGGCTTTACGGCAAGTCGCTGACCATCGCCGGCGGGACCATGGAAGTGCAGAAGAACATTATCGCCAAGCGGGTGCTTGGACTGCCGGACTGATCACGCAGGCAGGGGCGTGAGTCGCTCTCACGGCGTGTGTTTTTCCTGTCCAGCGACTTCCTGTGCGGCGACGAGATAGGCGGCGGCTGCGAGTCCGGATGATCCAAAGATCATACACATGACCACCACCTGATAACGCACCGCTACCAGCGGTTCCACCCCTGATAGAATCTGGCCAGTCATCATGCCGGGCAGCGAGACGAGTCCTACCGCCAGGAGCGCATTGATCTGAGGGATGAGTGCTGCCGTCATGGCGGTGTTGCGCGCGTCAATGTACGACGCGCCCTTACCGGCTTCGGACTCGAAGCGTTCTGCGGCGAGGCTGACCGTGTTCATCGCGTTCGCGAAGATCATCCCGGCGATGGGTACGACGAATCTCGGTTCAAACCAGCGCGGTAGTTCCAGGGCGAGCTGCGTGACGAGTGCCAGCATCACGAGGCCGGCGCTTCCAATCGCGCCCAGAGCCATCACGTACTTGCGTGATGTTCGCGTTTCCAGCGGACGCAGGGCGATCCATGCGGCAGCCGCCATCATGACGCTCACGACCCCAGCAACGATCCAGGGATTTTCCGTTTCGAAGATGAAGGTGAGGACGTACCCCACTGCCAGCAGTTGGCCCAGCATGCGGACGTTGGCCCAAATTGCCTGAACGGGCTCCAGGCGCCATGCTTGCATGATCAGGATTACCCCAAGGCTTGGCAGGAAGGCTATTGCCATGGCTGAGAACGTAATGATCGGTAAGCCGTCCAAGAGTGGCGCCTTCGGGTGCTCGGGGGGCCATACGGTAGCGACAATGGGCTTGTGGAACCATAGAGACGGAAGGATGGTGCAGAATGAGAAAGCACCTTGAATTCGTTTGAAACCAAACGCCTGCTGTTTCGATCCTTTGAATGGTCCGATCTGGACCGGCTGGCAGAAATCAGCGCAGATGCAGAAACCTCCCGCTACGTGGGAGATGGCCAGCCGCTGTCCAGGGAGTTGACCCGGCAGTGGATCGAGAACAGCAGAGAGAACGTCGAACGTCATGGCTACGGTACAGGCGCCGTGCTTCTGCGGGACAGTGGCCGGATGATCGGCTGGAGCGGCATTGCACGGCCGGAGGAGGGCGGAGAAGAGATTCTCTATGGGCTGTATCGAGAGCACTGGGGGCAGGGGTACGGGACGGAACTGCTTGCCGGTCTGCTTGCCTGGGCCTGGCGGGAGCTGGCGCTGGGCGAGCTGCGGGCGACCGTGCACCGTAAAAACGATGCCTCCGTTCGCATGCTTGAAAGCGCCGGGTTCGTGCTGGCCGACGACCGCTACGATGACGATCCGAATACCCTGCTCTATATCTCACTACCGCCTGCGCGGATGGTTTAATCTGAGCACAATTTCTGACCTGACCTGCCGCCCCACTATGAGAAACCGAATCTTTGAAATCCTGGCTGCGCTCGCCGGTGTAGCCATCGTCGTGGCGATCTACCTCTATAGACAGGAGGTGGTTCCGGAAGACGGTGGTCCAGTTCCTGAGCCTGTTTCCACCCTGCCGGAAAGACCGGCGCCGGCCCCTGTGCCGAAGGTGGAGACACCTGTCCTCGAGTCTGCGCAGCCGACGGTTGTTGAGCCGACGGTCGTTGAACCCATTGTCGATGAGGCGGCCGTCGAGTCTGCCCGGATGGAATGGGAAACGGCCGTGGCTGATCGCGAAGCGGTGGAGGCAGAGCTCGAAGTTCTGGACGTGCATTTCGATGCCAAAGAGACAGAGCTCGAAGAGATGGCAGCGCAGGGCATGGATCCGGAGCTGCTGGAGGAGGAGATGCTCATCTTCCTGGACGGGATCGTCGATGAGTACGATCTGGTCGAAGCCCGCTTCCTGGAGGCGGAAGCCGCCGAAGCTGCCGCTGCCGAGCGGCTGGCAGAACTGCAGGGTGGTGAGCCACAGTCCTGACAGCCCTGCCTCGCCTGGCCGGCGTCAGCCGCCCTTGATTCGATCCCGGAAGCGCCGCATCCCACCCAGCCAGCGATCATAGTCGTTCGCCTTGCGCTGAAAGTAGGTCGCGACCTCCGGGTGCGGCAGTACCAGAAAGCGCTCCTCGCGCACTGCTTCGATGCAGGCGTCGGCGACGACTTCAGGCTCGAGCACGCCATCCAGGCTGGCCTGGGTCTTCGGCCGGTTCTCCTGCGTGCCCGGGCCCAGGATGGCGGTGCGCACTGCTTGCGGGCAGAGAACGGAAACGCCGATGCCCTGATCGCCGTAGTTGATGGAGAGCCACTCCGCGAGCGCGACCGCAGCGTGTTTGGAGACGGCATAGGGACCAGAGTCGATCTGTGTGAGCAGGCCGGCGGCGGAAGCGGTATTGAGCAGGTAACCTCCGCCCCGTTCGATCATTCCGGGGATGACGGCTCTGGCGGCGGCGAGGTGCGACCAGGCATGCACGTTCATCATCCGCATCCAGTCCTCCGTTGGCAGATCGAGCCCGCCGCGCTGGCCGTAGCCTGCGTTCGAAACGAACAGATCGATGGGTCCGATGCTGGCCTCCGTTTCCGCAACCAGCGCCTCGATGGCGGTCTCATCACCCACGTCGAGCATTCGTGCAGTGGCGCCGTCACCAATCATGGCGGCAGTTTCGGCAGCGTTGTCACTGTTCAGGTCCGTGCAGACAACCGCCCGCATGCCGACTGCAGCCAGGCCGACGGCCAGTGATCGACCAATGCCCGAACCAGCGCCGGTGACCACGGCGACTTTACTTTCCAGATCCATATCAATCTCCCTCTTGAGTGGAAAATATAGCATTCGTTGTCGGGTTGGGTGTTCACCCGGCAAACCCGTCGCGGTGCCTTGACCCGCGCCGGGAAAAGGGAGAGAGTCTTCGCTCCACCCGGGACGGGTGGGGGGGTGACCGCAGAGTTCCTCTGCGATTGAAGCAGTACACAAACAGATTCTTTTTTGGGGAGGCTATCCGCGTATGCGATATGAAGCGCCATCGTCCGCGAAAGAAGCGGCGAAGCTCCTGGCTGGTGCCAAGGGCAAAGCCGTCGTTCTTGCTGGCGGCACAGATTTACTTGTTCGGATGAAGAGCGGTGCCGTCGAGCCCGACCTCATCGTGGACATCAAGCGCATCGACGCCACGCAGTCGATCAAGAAGACCAGCAACGGCGGTTTCAAGGTCGGCGCCAGCGTTTCCGGTGCGCGACTGGGTAAGAACAGCGCCCTGAAGAAAGCCTGGCCGGGTGTGGTCGAAGCCACCAATCTGATCGGCTCGGATCAGATCCAGGGCCGCGCCACCATGAGCGGGAATCTCTGTAACGCCTCGCCGGCTGCTGACAGCGTGCCTGCCCTGATAGCTGCCGGCGCCAAAGCCAACGTGGTTGGCCCGGCAGGCCGGCGCACGGTGGCGGTAGAGAAGATCCCGACCGGACCCGGCAGGACCTCGCTGAAAAAGGGCGAGATCATCGAGTCCATCTCGCTGCCGAAGAAGCAGCCGAAATCCGGCGACGCCTATCTTCGCTTCATCCCGCGCACGGAGATGGACATCGCCGTGGTGAGTGCCGGTGTGAATCTGACGCTGGACGGCAAGGGCGTGATCAAAAAGGCCAGGGTGGCACTCGGCGCGGTGGCGCCCACGGTCGTGCTGGTCGAGAAAGCGGCCAAGGCCATTGTCGGCACCAAGCTCGACGACGAGGCGCTGGACGCGCTGGCGTCTGCCTGCGAGGCAGCCTGCAAGCCTATCGACGACATGCGCGGAACCATTGAATTTCGTACGGAAGTAGCCGGGGTGCTTGCCCGGCGAGCTGCAAAAATTGCCTACGAGCGCGCGGGAGGGAAGAAATGAGCGGCGTACAGGTATCAACCACCGTCAACGGTGATGTGGAAGAGTTCGTCTGCCATCCGGGCGAGACGCTGCTCGATGTGTTGCGCAATCGTCTGGGCCTCACCGGCGCTAAAGAGGGTTGTGGCACGGGTGACTGCGGCGCCTGCAGCGTGATCGTGGACGGTCAGCTCATGTGCGCCTGCCTGGTGCTCGGCGCAGAGGTTGAAGGCAAGATGGTCGCCACGGTGGAAGGGCTTGCGGATGGCAACAAGCTGCATCCGCTGCAGGACAAGTTTCTCGAGCACGCCGCATTGCAGTGCGGCATCTGCACGCCAGGCTTCCTGGTGGCCGCGAAGGCGTTACTCGATGACAACCCGAATCCCACCGAGGAAGAGATCCGCTACGCGCTGGCGGGCAATCTCTGCCGCTGTACGGGCTACGACAAGATTGTTCGTGCGGTGGATGCAGCAGCGAAAGACCTGCGCAAGAGTGCTGGCAGGAAATCCAGCAAGAAGTCCGGGAAATAAATTGAGGAGGACGGGCTAGTGGCAGAACAGAGTTACACGGATCAGGAATTCAAGGTCATCGGCTCGCGGGTGCGGCGCCCGGATGGCATCGACAAGGTTACCGGTCGGGCCCGCTACGGGGCGGACGCCTTCGCGCCGGGTCAGCTGGTCGGGCGCATTCTGCGTTCCCCGCATGCGCACGCGAAGATCAAGAAAATCGACACCAGCCGCGCGGAGAAGATGAAGGGCGTGAAGGCCGTCATCACCTGCGACGACCTGCCGGATCTCACCGGCGGGCGGGGACCGAATTACGACATTCTGGTGAATTGCATGGCGCGCGGCACCGCGCTCTATCACGGCCATGCCGTCGCTGCGGTGGCCGCCGTCGATGAGCCCACCGCCCGCAAGGCGCTGAAGGCCATCAAGGTGGAGTACAAGACGCTACCCCACGTCACTGACGTGGATGCGGCAATGGCCGAGGATGCGCCCATCGTGCAGCCCGGTGTGGAGCACGACGGCAAACCTTCCAACATCGTCAACGTTTCCCAGTTCGGCCACGGCGACGTGGAAGCGGGTTTCGCGGAAGCGGACGTGATCATCGAGAAGAGCTACAAGACGGAGCAGACTCACCAGGGCTACATCGAGCCCCATGCCTGCCTCGCCAGCATGGGCCCGGATGGGGATGGAGAGCTCTGGGTAACGACTCAGGGACACTTCACCTTCCGCACGGTCTGCGCCCAGCTCCTGGGCCTGGACATCGCCAAACTCAAGGTCACCTCATCGGAGATCGGTGGTGGTTTCGGCGGCAAGACCCACGTCTGGATGGAGCCGCTGGCGCTGGCCATGTCTCGCAAGGCCAACCGGCCGGTGAAGCTGGTGATGGGGCGCGATGAGGTGTTCATGGGCTCCGGCCCCACCTGCTCCACCTCCATGGATGTGAAGATCGGCGCGAAGAAGGACGGCACCATCACCGCCGGACTCGCCACGCTCCGCTATCAGGATGGTCCTTTCCCCGGCCCCTGGGGCATGCTCGGCGGCATGACGGCCTGGGCCTGCTACGACCTGCCGAACGTGCAGGCGGTGGCTTACGATGTGCTTGTGAACCGGCCCAAGGTGGCCGCCTATCGGGCGCCATCCGCACCCATGGCGGCCTTTGCGGTGGAAAGCACCATGGATCTGGTGGCCGACAAGATCGGTATGGACCCGGTGGATTTCCGCCTTAAGAACGTGGCGAAGGAAGGCTCCAAGGCTGCCTACGGCCCGACTTACGGACCGATCGGCATTGAGGCGACGCTCAACGCGGTGAAGAATCACCCGCACATGAAGGCCAAGCTCGGCAAGAATCAGGGGCGGGGCATGGCCTGCGGCTTCTGGTTCAACTTCGGCGGCCAGACCTGCACGGATCTGAACATCGGCACAGACGGCACGGTGAACCTGACCATGGGCACTGTGGACGTGGGCGGTGCTCGCGCCTCCATGTCGCTGATCGCGGCGGAAGAGCTCGGTATCCCTTACGAAAAGGTGAAGTGCAACGTCGGTGATACTTCATCACTCGGCCACAACGACACCACGGAAGGCAGCCGGGGCACGTTCTCCTCGGGTATGGCGACGATCTTCGCCGCCCGGGCGGCGGTCGAAGTGCTCAAGCAGCGCGCGGCGCTGATGTGGGAAATCGATGTGGAAGACGTCGAGTGGGAAGATGGCGCGGCGCACGCAAAAGGCATCGAGCACAGCAATCTCGCCCCACTGACCCTGGCGGAGATCGCCAAGAAATCACCTCAGACCGGTGGTCCGATCGCCGGCCACAACGAGGTGGTGGCAGATGGTGCCGGCGTCTCCTTCGCCAGCCACATCTGTGATGTGGAGGTGGACCCGGAAACCGGCAAGTCGAAGATCCTCCGCTACACGGTGGTTCAGGATGCAGGCAAGGCCATTCACCCGGACTACGTGGAAGGTCAGTTCCAGGGTGCGGCGGCTCAGGGCATCGGCTGGGCGCTGAATGAGGAGTACGTGTACGGCGAGGATGGCCGGCTGCAGAATCCGAGCTTCCTCGACTACCGGATTCCCGTCTGCTCCGATCTGCCGTTCATCGATACGGAGATCCTGGAGATTCCGAACCCGAACCATCCTTACGGCATTCGTGGCGTTGGCGAGACGTCCATCGTGCCGCCACTGGCGGCGATCGCTGGTGCGGTATCGAACGCGGTGGGTGTGCGGCTCGACCACACGCCCATGTCGCCGCCGAGAATCCTCAAGGCGATCCACGATGCAAACGGTGCCTAGACGGGCGCCCGCTGGCGGCTGACGCCCTCCTGATGGTAAAGGTCAGCCTGTCCAGCGGCTTCCGGGATGCAGCGGACGGTGCTGCTTCGGTCGAGATCGAAGCAACCACCGTGCGTGAGCTCCTGCGGCTCCTGCTCGAGCGCTATCCGGCGATGGAGCGCCACTACGACGAAGGTGTGGCGGTCTCCATCAACGGCGAAATCTACCGCGACATTCGCGACCTCAGCATCCCGCCGGATGCTGAGATCTTCCTCCTACCCCGACTCCAGGGCGGCTGACCGCCGCTGACACCTAGCTTTCTGGATCTCCAGACCCTGAAAGCACAGCAGTGTGTGAAGTAAAAAAGACGATTTCATAAACGTGAGAGCGAGGCCGAAGGCAGCGAGTTGACTCGCGCCAGCGAGGCAAGCTCGCTAACTGAGGGAAGCGCGGAGCGCCCGAGCGGGAGTGCATGAAATCGTCTTTTTTACTTCGCGCGCTGCGAAACTACCGAGGGACCGTCTGCTCGATCAGAAGGTGAACGCCCAGCCAAGCATCGGCCCATGCTGAGTGGTATTCAGCTCGTAGCTCAGACCATCTTCCTCGGTGTCATTGCCGATGCGCAGGTATCGATAACCGAACCAGATGTTGTTCAGCTTGCCGAACCGGTAAACGCCGCGGAACTCGGCGCTGAAGTTCCGATCGTTGTCGCCGATCAGTGCCACATCACCGTTGATGATCAGGCCCCAGCGTTCGCCGAACCACTGGTCGTAAGAGAATCCGAACAGCATGTCGAAGGCGTCGTCGTCGGACACCGTGAGCCGTTCGTTCACGATTTCCGTATCGCCGATGCTGCTTCTGATATCCAGGCGTACCTTGCTGTGCACGTGTCTGATGCCGGTCAGCAGACGGACTCTGTCGTGCACGCGCCAGGAGGCCAGGAGATCGTTCACCCCGGCGGTCAGCTTCAGTTTCAGGTCCGTGTTGACGAGTCCTTCCCGACTGTTTTCGCCCCGCAGGTCCAGGTAGTTGAAGCGGGCGGCGAGCCCGAACGGCCCTCGAGTTGCGTAGAACTCTCCCATCAGCCCGAAGTCGAGGCCCTCGAGAATCTCCTCGAAGGAGATATTGATGTCCTCGTTGCGATCGCCGCGGATCTTCACGTCCACGTCCGGTGCCCAGAGCATGGGGAAGGCGAGGGTGAAGCGCCACTGGTCCGGGCTTTCCGGCTCCATGGGATTGCCGGTTGCGGCCGCTGCAGTCTGGGGCAGCAATGAAGCTGCCAGCAGGACCAGCAGCAGTGCGCCCAGGCATCGGGCTGTGGCCAGGCATTGAGATTGGGAATCAGGTTGCATCGGCACTCCTCGTTTGTGAGCAGTCTAACCCGGCCTGGCGCCGGGTTGCCGTCACCTGCCGATGGCTGCCTGGCCGTTGAGAGGATAGAATCCCGCCCCCAGAGCAAATCACCAAGAGCCGCCCGCCTTTGAGCATCGAGTTTCTCGGTAAGCGCATCTCCGGCGCCTACACCATTCCATCCGGCATCGTCGCCACGGCCGTTCCCATCATCGACTATCTGTTCCGGCACGTACCTCAGATCGGGGTGATGACCACCAAGAGCATCGGCCCTGAGCCGAGGCCGGGCTACAGGGAGCCGGTATACAGCCAGTACGCGCCGGGCTGCTTCGTCAATGCCGTGGGGCTGACCAATCCCGGCGCCGAACGATCGGCAGAGTTGTTTGCCGACCTCGAGGTCCCTGAAGATCGCTTCCTGCTCACCTCGATCTTCGGCGGCAGCATCGACGAGTTCGTCGCGGTGGCTCGCATTCTGGCGCCTTATTCGGATGGGTTGGAGCTGAATCTGTCCTGCCCTCATGCACAGGGCTACGGTATGGCCATGGGTCAGGACCCTGAGCTGGTGCGTGACATTACTGCGGCCGTGAAGGCCGCCGTGGATGTCCCGGTGGTGCCGAAGCTCACCCCCAATGCAGAGAACATCGGCGAGATCGCCGAAGCGGCGGTCGCCGGCGGCGCCGATGCCCTCTGCGCGATCAACACGGTCGGGCCGGGCTACTACACCGCTCATGGCTCTCCCGTACTCTCCAACGAGCTCGGCGGGATGTCGGGTAAGGGCGTGCTGCCCATCGGGCTCAAGTGCGTCCGTGAGATTGCCAGCGGAACCGATGTGCCGGTCATCGGTTGCGGGGGCGTAAGTTCTGCAGATGACGTGCGGGCCTATCGGGATGCCGGTGCTTCTGTCGTCGGCATTGGCTCGGCTCTGACAGGCCTGACGACGCCTGAAATTGAACAGTATTTCGAGACCCTCGATGCGGAAGTCGACGCTGCTGCAACCGAGATCGAGGCGAGCGCAGGATCGCTGGTTCGCTATGACGTTGACATGGACTTCCAGCCGGTGGAACTGGTCGAGAACGTTCGGGTCTGCGAGGACATCTGCATCCTCCGGTTTGATCGGCCGATTCGGATTCAGGCAGGAGAGTTCATCTTTCTCTGGGTGCCTGGGATCGGCGAGAAACCGTTTTCAGCGCTCACGGACGATCCCTTCTCGCTGGTGGTGATCAACGTCGGTGAGTTCACCTCGAAGATGATGGATCTGACCCCGGGAACCCGAGCCTACGTGCGTGGGCCGCACGGTCAGCCCGCGCAGGTTGAACCGGAAACCCGGCTGGTAGCGGTCGCGGGCGGCACCGGGCTGGCCGCTGTTTATCAGCTGATGCGGGATGGTGGTGGCGGCGAGCTGTTCGTCGGGGCACGGACGGCTGAGCGGCTCTACTTCCTGACAGAAGCGAAGGCGGTTGCCAATACGCATGTGGCCACGGACGATGGTTCCGAGGGATTTGCAGGCCTGGTCACTGATCTGCTCGACGCCTATCTGGCTGAGCGATCGCCTGCGGAACTCGAGCGGCTGCGCTTCTACAACTGCGGACCGGAGCCGATGGTTCATGCCGCCATCGCCGTGCAGCGCAAGTACTGCAGCGACGAGCAGATATTCAGTGCCATCGACTATCTGACCAAGTGCGGCGTGGGGGTGTGTGGCGCCTGCGCGGCGCCGGACGGGCGGCGTCTGTGTGTGGACGGGCCTTTTCTGGATGCCAGCGCCTCCGATGGCGCCTGACAGAGGGCGCGGTCAGTCGATGTCCGGCGTCACCGGCTGCTCGTTTTCCTCTTTGAGGTCGATCAGCATCACGTAAGCATCCAGCTGCTCGGTCGCCTCGCCCTGCGTTTCAAACGGACCTATTTCCCCTTCCCGTGAGGAGAAATACCAGTCTCCTTCCCGGTTGAATACTCTGGGCTGGGTGCGCGCCCACTCCTGGTCCTGGTCCAGATCCGATTGTCGTTTCTGCTGCTCGCTCATCTTTACCTCCCACTAAGGGTCACCTCGCGTGCATTGAAGTCCGTGTATGGCACGGAGCCTAGCAACCACTCGCCGAGGAAATGTGCGCGCCGTCACAGTTGGACGATGTCACAAAGACCGCCCATCATTGCCATTGATCACCTGCTGCAGCTGATGGCGCCATAGAGTTGACTGATCCGGACTCACAGACACCGCTACCCCACACCATCGTTGGTGACTCCCGTCGCGATGCCCGCAAAGTGCTCAGTCGGCCGGTGGTGCGGCCACTGGGTGCGGTCACTCGGTTCCTATTGGCGCTGGCTTTCGCAACCGCGCTGGCCTGGTTTGCCCAACAGGATGGTCTCGCTGCAGCACCATCGCGCATGCTCTTCATTCTGGTGCTGGCGGCCGTGCTCTGGCTGTTCGAGGTGATTCCCGCGTATGCGGTGGGCATCCTGGTAATCGCGCTGCAGATTCTGCTTCTCGGTAATCCCGATGCCGGTGTGTTCGCCGTCGAGTCGGACGATTGGGAGACGTTCGTGGTCGTGCTCGGCCACCCGCTCATCTGGCTGTTTTTCGGAGGCTTCGTGCTGAGCGCAGCAGCGAGCAGAACGGGACTCGATCTCTCGCTGGCTCGACGTCTGCTCCGGCAGGCTGGCGGCAGCCCGGCCCGCTTGCTGTTCGGCATCATGGCGGGCTCGCTGGCGTTCTCAATGTTCATGTCGAACACGGCCACCACCGCCATGATGCTGGCGATTACGGCGCCGGTGGTGGCCGGGCTCACGCCCGGTAACCCGTACGGCAAGGCGTTGCTGCTCGGGGTGCCCTTCGCCGCCAACATGGGCGGAATGGCCACCCTGATAGGTTCGCCGCCGAACGCCATTGCCGCCGGGGCGCTGGCTGGCGTACCGGGTCAGGATGTGGGCTTCCTCACCTGGATGGGCTACGGACTGCCTCCGGCAATTGCGCTGTTCGTGGTCTGCTGGCTCTTTCTCCGGTTCCGCTACCCGATGCAGGATGGCGAGGTGCTGTCGTTACCGGAACTGAAGCGGGCTGACGACGATACAGCGCCGCCACGCTGGCAGCGCACGGTGGCGGTGGGCACCATGGCCTGTACCGTTGGCCTTTGGATGACGGGCGAATGGACCGGGCTGCCGAGTGCTGCGGTCTCCTTTCTGCCCATCACGGTGTTCACGGCCACCGGCATCCTTCGCGATCGGGATGTGCGGGGCTTGCCCTGGGACATCCTGCTGCTTCTGGCAGGGGGATTGGCGCTCGGCAACGGTGTCCGGGATACGGGGCTGGCCGAGTGGCTGGTGGCGCTGTTGCCATTTGAAGGGCTGGGCGATCTGGGCGTGGTGCTGCTGATCTGCTACGTCACCGTGCTGCTGTCGAACCTGATGAGCAACACGGCGGCGGCCAATATTCTGGTGCCGGTGGCCGTGGTGTTGGCAGCCGGTTTCGAGGCGCCGGCCGTCGTCTCTCTGGCGCTCTGCGCGTCATGCGCCATGTGCCTGCCGATTTCGACGCCGCCGAATGCCATTGCTTTCGGCACGGGCAGGCTCGAATCCGCCGACTTCATGAGGGGCGGGCTTCTGGTCGGCCTGCTGGCGCCGCTGGTGACCCTCGGCTGGATGTGGATTATCCGCTGAGCCGGTACGGCCCAGTTCTTGGACAGCTAAACCCGCGGCTGAACAACGGGCATTCCGGCGTTGTCGGACGATCTGCAAAGGTGGGGAACAGAAGTGTTTTCTAAAGACACAGGCTCTCGGGTATTCTCGGACCGGCGAGACACACTGAATGGGGACTGCATGCGAACGCTTCGAAACCTGGCGCTGATGACGCTGACGATTGCTTCGATTCAGGCTATGCCGGCTGCTGCGGGCGCGCTGGACGAGATTCGAGAGACCGGCGAACTGCGGCTGGCCTACCGCATGGAGTCTCCACCGTTCTCATCGAGAGCGCCGGAGGCGCTGGCGCCTGAAGGCTTCACCATCGATATCTGCCGGATCATTGCCAGAGATATCCAGAGCCACCTGGGCCTCGATGACATGAAAATCACCTGGGTAAAGGTGGATGCGGATCAGCGCATCCAGGCCATCGCCGACGGACGCGCGCACATCGAGTGCGGCATCACGTCCGTCACCCTGTCCCGGCAGGAGCAGGTGGATTTCTCCAACCTTTTTTACGCTACCGGCGCCAGCCTGATGATCCTGAATTCCAGCGAGATCAGGAACGTCGATGATCTCGGCAACAAGCGCGTCTCGGTGGTGGAGGGCACCACGACCGAGAAGGTTCTGGTAGATACGCTCGATGAGCGGGGAATCAATGCGCGGGTTGTCCGCGTGCCGAATCATGCCGACGCGCTCAAGCGCCTGGTGAACAAGAACACGGACGCAATGGCGGCCGACCAGGCGACGCTGTTCGGCATCGGCTTCAAGTCGGAAGGCGAACAGCGGCTGGTGATTACCGAAGACATGCTGTCGTTCGAGCCTTATGCGCTGCCGCTGCCGCGCAACGACGCGGACTTCCGGTTGGTGGTGAACCGCTCTCTTTCCAATCTGTACCAGCGCGGTGACGTGGGCAGATCCTGGGAGCGGCACTTCGGTGTGCACGGGGTCAAGCCGACGCAGATGCTGCTGACCCTGTATCGACTGAATTCGTTTGCTGAGTAATCTGTAGAAAAGAGGGGAAGGGATCATGAGCGAAGAGATGGGCCTGTTCGAGGCCATGTACAACTGTCGGGCCATGCGCCGACTGGATACGAGAGAGGTACCGGAGGAACTTCTCGTCAAGCTGATCGACGCTGCCAACCAGGCGCCGTCAGGTTCCAACATGCAGAACGCCCGCTGGATCGTGGTGCGGGATCCGGAAGTAAAGCAGAAGCTGGCCGACCTGAACCGGACCGGGGTCGAGGCCTACGTGGGTCCCCAGAGCGGCAGGGCAGGCAGCCTGCCGCACCAGAGCGAGGGCAAGCGGCAGCGGATGCTGGACGCCGTGCTCTGGCAGATGGAACACATGCACGAGCTACCGGCACTCATCATTGCCTGCATGGAATTCGGCCAGAAAGTCGATGCGATGACGGCAGCGCGAGGCGGTGGCTCCATCTGGCCCGGTATCCAGAACCTTCTGCTGGCGGCCCGCGCGCTGGGCCTGGGCGCGGCGCCCACAACCCTCGCGCTCGGTGATCCGAAGGCGGTGGCTGAGGCGCTCGATCTGCCGGAAACCATGGCCGCCTACTGCCTGATTCCGGTCGGCTACCCGACCGGCAAGTTCGGCCCGGTGACCCGCAAGCCGGTCGCGGAGATCATGCGATTCGATCGCTGGTCCTGATAAGTTCTGCTGTTCATCCTGCTTGATCCCGGGGAGGGGGTATGGAAAGAGAGGAGCAGCTGCGGGTCGCTAAAGGCCTGATGAGCCATCTCGACAATGGTGCCACCATGGAGGAACGCTCTCGGTATGCTGCTGCTGGAACTTGAAGAGGCCTGACGTTATCAGGCTTTGACGGAATTGTGGCGCTGCTAGATCCGGCCCAGGAAACGACGGATCTTGCCCTTGGTGAAGAAGAGGGCCGAGAGCGTCTGCTCGCCGCTTGCCAGCGCCGGGTAGCGCTTCAGGCCGAGCGCGCGCATGGGCTCGGGATTCCCATCCACACAGACCTTCTCGAGCGCCACGTCCGGGAACTCGGGCAGCACCTTGCCGAGCGACAGACCTGCCGCCTTGCAGCGGCCTCAGAGATCTGAGTAGAAGTAGGTAACAGTGGTTTTCGACATGGCCGCTAGCTTACCTGAATGCGTTGGAGAGAGTAGTCTGGAGCATCTGTAGAGGAGGGTTGTCGAACATGAATGGAAAGACAGGTGCCGCGACCGCGCACGAGGACGGCGTGCTGCAGCTAGCTGCGGCGACCACTGATCTGGATGCCGCCCGGGAGCTGGTTGGACGGATCGGCGGGACGCTGTATGCAGACGAGCGAGCCGAGTGGCAACACCTGCCGTTCCGGGGGCTCATCACCGTCGTCACCGACGCTCCCGATGTGCTCGACGCCATCGGCGACGTAGGGATGTACCTGGTTTACCGCCGCTTGAAGAAGGCGGGCGAAGCTGCTGCGCTCGGGCTCTTTCCCATGGTCGGGGCGCCCGGTCTCAGCCATCAGGAAGCCGATGCGCACTGGCGGGACGCGCACGGCCCGCTGGCGCTTACCCATCACGGCTTCATGACGCACTACACTCAGCTCAGCGTTGTGAAGAACCTTTCCGGGCTGCCGCTCGACGGCTTCGCGCTCTGCGGTTTCGCCAGTGAGGAAGATCTACGGGATCGGTTTTATTCCACCGAGGACGGACCCGCAGTGATCGCTGCAGACGTTGCTTCCTTTTCGGATCTCAAGCGCTCACCGCGACGGTTGATCGTCACTGAAGAGCGCTTCGCCTTGCCTGGGTGAACCAGGCAATCCCTATTCATGCGTACTCGATGAGTTCCACCCAGTTGCCATCCGGATCTTCCACCATGGCGATGCGCACGCCGGGCCGGATCTCTGTGGGTGGAATGTTCACCGGCACGCCCGCAGCTCCACATTTACCAGCCATCTCATCCAGGTTGGTGACCGTGATCGTCCAGTAGCGGTAGCCGCTGGCGCCAGCCAGACCGCCGGGAGGTGCTTCCACCTCGGATAGGTTCCCTGGCGTCACCAGCTTGATCAGGCTCGTGCCACAGAGCAGGCGGTGCATGCTGCCGCCGCCAGGCATGGGCGTTTCGGCCTGATAGTCCAGGCCGAGAAAATCCCGGTAAAACGGCAGCATGGCCTCCGGATTCCGGGTAACGATGCCGAGGTCGACGGAATCTTTGGCGATAGCGAGCGTCATGGGTCAGTTCCTCGTTGGTTATCTTGAGTTAAGCGACCTGCGGCGAAGCGCAGGCCCTGTAGCAGGTGTTCCAGGAAAGCCGGGTCCAGCCAGACTTCCGGGAAATGGCC
>Ga0316187_10001622_pt1 | contig 19562 bp, 19 predicted proteins | sample CroRivburrow1_MG_FD_204927 | JGI IMG/M metagenome (GOLD analysis project Ga0316187, IMG submission 204927) | Coastal sediment microbial communities from Maine, United States - Cross River worm burrow 1 | ecosystem: Environmental > Aquatic > Marine > Coastal > Sediment | place: USA: Maine...
CTAAAGGCAAAGGTAGCTAAGGTTGTACGGCTTTGAAGCGCATGCGGTTTAACAAGGCGCCCCAGCCGACGCCAGGTTCGCTGGCTGCGGCTGGGCTTAATCGTTAGGTAATATTTATAAACAATAATGGTGTAATTCAATAAGATTTACTAGGGAATCGAAGAATATGACAGGCAATAAAAATGATCAGTATATTTTCTATACCAAAATGGCATGGGCTATTTATACCCTACTAACCATTGCCATTATCGTTGTATTAGTAGTATTTGTCGCTCAGGACAACGAAGAAAAATTTTTCTACGGGTTAATGACTGCAGCAGCAGCTTATGTTTTTCGCCCAATGAATAAACCCTTTAGCAAACTCATTTATAAGTTCACTGGCGTTTCTCATCCCACAGAGGAAAAATGAGCTGGCACATACCTAACAAGCGAATTAACTCTGACCGGTTTTACACACCGCTTCGTTGCACTACGCTTTGTGTAAAACCGTGAGGTTATGCGAAACGTTGGGCGGAAGTAAATGAAAGGTATAAGTGTCCATAGAGAGAATCTGAAATGAAAAAGCCTGATGTTCCACAGGATGAAGAGGCTCGCCTCAAAACCCTTAGGTCTCTAAATATTTTAGATACCTCGTCTGAAGAGCGTTTTGACCGTCTGACACGTATGGCAAAGCGTATGTTCAATGTCCCAATTGCTCTTGTCAGCCTGGTTGATGAAAATCGTCAATGGTTCAAATCATGTATAGGTCTAAGCGTTAGAGAAACACCTCGCGATATTTCGTTTTGTGGGCACGCGATTCTAGGCAAAGAGATATTCATCATCCCCGATGCAACCAAAGATGAACGTTTTACTGATAACCCGTTAGTAACCAATGAGCCCAATATTCGTTTCTATGCCGGCTGCCCACTAAGATTTACAGATGGAAGTAGGCTTGGAACACTTTGTATTATCGACCAAAAACCAAGAAGTCTAAGCGACGATGATCTCGAAGCCTTGAAAGATCTCGCATCAACGGTAGAACGCGAACTTGCTGCAATACAGTTGGCTACCTTAGACGAGCTTACCGATATACTTAATAGAAGAGGTTTTATGATGATTAGCCAACACAGCCTAAACCTCTGTGTTCGGCAAAAAATACCCGCGTCATTGGTATATCTGGATCTGGACAATTTCAAACAGATTAATGATACCTTCGGTCACTCAGAAGGAGATAATGTGTTGAACGCTTTTGCAGACCAAATTAGAACTGTGTGCCGGGAATCAGACGTCTTTGCACGACTGGGAGGCGATGAGTTCGTCATATTGTTTATCAACGCATCTAAAAAAGCTGCAGAGGATACTATTGTAAGATTGCAACAATCGTTGAATGAATATAAACAAAAAGAACATCGTGAGTATGATATTTCATTTTCTTCTGGCATCGTCAACTTCGATCCTGATAAACATAATTCAATTGAAGGATTATTAGAAGATGGGGACTCGCTAATGTACGAATATAAGAAGACTAGGAAATAATGAGAACAAACATAGGACAAGTGAAAATAGTTTCTGCCCAACAAGGCGCTCTAGCCGACCGCTAAAGGCGGCGGCTGAGCTTAATCGGTTATGTGTCTTGGAAAATCCAAACATGAACCCAAAGCAGGCACATCATTTAGATTCTAATTAAGCCCATTAAATTAAGAGTAGAAAAAATTTGAAGAAAATTATTTTAATATTAATAGCGTTGGTGGGTGCCGGCATCATCTTCCTGGCAATTGCAGGAAGTAAATTGCAAGAAGTAAAAACTGAAATAGAAATTTCTGCACCACCATCAAAAGTCTGGTCCATCATATCAGACATTAATAATTGGCAGGAATGGAGTCCAATAATCAAAGAATCACATGGTGCTGCTTCTGTTGGATCAGAACTCACAATAACGATGATTGGCAAAGAAAAAGGTAAGGATGGCCCAAAATATAGTCCAATAATCACGGAGCTTGAAGAGCCAGAATATTTTCGTTGGCGCGCTCACATGTTGACTGGCTTTATTTTTACTAACTACAAGATATTTGAACTGGAAGAAACTAGCTCAGGAACGAGATTAACGCATACAGAATCATTCAAGGGGTTGCTCGCACCTATTTTCTGTGGGCAGATGGAGAAAGTCGTTCCTCCTATGTTGAATTCAATGAATAAAGCATTGAAGGATTTAGCTGAGAAATAAATTGTGCAATAAACACATAACAAGGCAATCAACTTCGCGCGCAAAAAGCGCGCGCCGGACGCAGCAAAGGTGAGCCGGTTATTTTAGTCGTTAGCATCCTATAGGAAAGTCAGTGAAAATAAGAGAATCAGTAGAAAAAGATAAAAAGTTTATCAGAAAGGTTCACCAAAATGCGTTTGATCAATCAGAGGGAGAATCTGTTTCGCAACTAGCTATTGAACTTTTAGAGGACAAAACAGCGCCACCAATTCTTTCTCTTGTGGCAGAGCAGGATAACGTAATTATTGGCAACGTTATTTTTAGTTCAGTATCCATTGAAGGTGCTGAGGGTGTTTCAGCTTATATTCTGGCTCCCTTGGCAGTTACAAGGTTTGCGCAAAGAAATGGGGTAGGGACACTGCTAATTAATAAGGGGCTTGAAACTCTAAAAGAGCGTGGTGCTGAGATAGTGCTTGTATAGGGTGATCCAGATTATTACATGCGCACTGGCTTTAAGTCGAGTTATAACTCTGCAAATATCGGGTAAAGCGGTAAAATATATGGTATGTACGATTGAAATATAAATGTAACAATAAAATCAACCTGAGAGCCATGAGTTTCGGTCTAAAAAACAGGCCTTCACTCATAGCTGCCGGTTATTAGAACGTTAAGAGCATGTTTTAAAGATGTTTTAGCATGAATATATTTGAGTGCTAATTAGTGCGTTAGATATGTTGATCATTTATAAGAAATTAGTGATTTTATACACGAGGGGAAAATATGAGCATTAGCAATAGTAAGGAAGTAACAGGAGACACCTCCGCAGTTTGGAAGAATCTTGTATCTGTTCCTGATACTCCGGAAGGCTTTACCGTCAGATCGACCTATCCAACCAATTCGGATGGTGCCGAAGTAATGCTAGAGCGGTGGGCGGCCGGTTCAGAAGAGCCGCCACACTCACATCCGGGCGACGATATGACAGTTGTTATTGAAGGTGTAATGTCGATCCAGTTCTACACAAAATCACCCGATGGTCTTATACCTGACGGTCAGCAAATACACCTTGGCAAAGGTGAGACCGGGTATATTAAGGCTGGTCGAATCCACGATGCCAAATACATGGAAGACTGTAAGCTGGTTTACGTTCACGACAAAGCCTTTGGTTTTACTGCTGAAGACTGATTATACAAATACCGGGTAAATTAGGGCGGAGAATAATTGGTTTGCTAAATGTCGGCCATGAATATCTTACCGCCGTAACCAACAAATGCACCCGACCTCCCTGGTCGTCGGGTGATTAAATCGTTGATATGGCTTTTCGCTGTCAATAGCCGAAACAATCCCTTTCCAAATAAATATTTAGAATCTCATTACCGATGTAGGAGCAGGCGTGAGCCCGGTAACGGGCGCGTTCCCGCCGCGGATGGACTCGCTGGACAAGCTTTTGGCGGGTCGGGACAACGCACGAGCCGCTCTCTCTGTTTAAAGTAAGCCCCGTAGCCGTATACATGTTCATACGGCTGGAGGGAGTGGCAGTGAATATACAGACTGAACGCAGTGAAAATGTACACCGGCTGGCGTGGTTGCCAATTGTTTTTATGACCGAAAAGGAAGAGGTGTTTGAGCGGTATGGCAGGGACGAGGATATCGAGGAGGCCTATCGTGATGTCATAACTACCAGTCTGTGGGTCTATTCGCTGTACACCTACCACGGGCTGATCCGAAGACGCTTCGGTAGCGCCACAGAGGCGCGCGTGCGTGAATACCAGCGGGACATATTTAACGATGAACAACCCGGTTTCGGTGATGCCATAATTGCAGCGCTGGAGCTGGTTGAACGTGCACTGACGGCTGGTGTGGAGAGCGCTCCAGAGCGGAGTATCCGCTTTAAAATGCCGGCGGAACTGGCGGTTGCGCTGGCACTGCTGCTGGGGTTGCCCGACTCGCCGGATTACCGCGCCAGAAAACCCAAACCTGCCGACTACGCGGTGCACAGGATGCCAGGTGTCGACTGGCGGCTGGCCAGAGTGCTGGCCCGTGGCCAGCAGGAGATAATAAAGACCTTTTCTCCGGCCATTGGCTTGTTCGACCAGCCGCCTGAACTGGTCCTGGTCCAGTAAAGGTCAATGCAGATGCATGCAGTGTGCGTTCTTTTCACAGCTTTCTTCCTGGCCGTGCGGCTGGGTTGGCGTACGGTCTTCTCACCGGCCAGAGATATTGGTATATTAGATATCGTTAAATTATAATCAGCTCCCGGCGGCGAGCTGGCAGGTAGTGCCTGTCCGCAGGTTTAAGCTGCGGCTAACAATAGCGATGGACAAAGTTCCCGGGACCGTAGATGTGGACAAAGCGTCAGTATTTTCCTGATGGCTGATCGTCTACACTGGCGGGCCGATTTGGGAAGTGCCGGAAGGAGCCCGCGGAATGGCTGTAAAAAACTTCAGTTTTATTAATTTCCTGATTCGTTTGGTACTGGCGGTGGTGCTGGTGTTCGCAACCTACAACCCGTCCGAATATTCCTGGTACCACTGGTTCATGCAGGCGTCTGACAAGTTCGATCCGTTGCTCGCGTTTGCTGCAGTGGTACTGTTGATCGGCTGGGTGATTTACCTGCGTGCGACGGTGCGTTCGCTGGGCGAGATCGGTACCCTGCTGGCGATCGCCTTCTTTGGTGTGCTCACCTGGTTAATGATTGATTACAATGTGCTCTCGGTTGAGAACACAGAGGTGCTGACCTACGTCATACTGGTCATGCTGGCAGCCATCATGGCGACGGGGATGTCGTGGTCGCACATACGCCGCCGTATGTCCGGACAACTGGATGTTGACGAAGTCGATGAAAACTGAGCCTGAACAGACCGTAGCTGGTGGCATGCGCTGGTCACAGGTGCTACTCGTCATCCTGGTTACCATATTCCTCACCATTGGCGGCACCTACTGGGTGGTCAAGACTTATGTGTTCGCTCGCGAATTCAAGCCTGTGGAACTAAGCGCGAAGGAAGAACAGGTGCTGGAGACAAAACTCAGGGCACTGGGATATGAAGTGAATGTTCAGTCAGCAGGACCGGAGCCTGTCCCGTCTTCCGAAATCGATAAGGATGGTTTTCTGAAACCGGAACGCTACAGTGAAGCCGGTGCGCAGCGTGAAGTCAGCTTCAATGAGCGGGAACTGAACGCCATGCTGGCAAAGAATACCGATCTGGCAAAGAAGCTCGCGGTTGATTTGTCGGATGATCTGGTGAGTGCAAAACTGCTGGTGCCACTGGAAGATGATTTCCCGGTGCTGGGTGGCAAGACACTGCGCTTTAATGCGGGTGTGGAAATGGCTTATCTGGAAGACAGGCCGGTCATTGTACTCAAGGGTGTCAGCGTCATGGGTGTGCCGGTGCCGAATGCCTGGTTGGGCGGGTTGAAGAATATCGATCTGGTCGGTGAATTTGGTGCGCAGGAAGGTTTCTGGAAGTCGTTCTCCGAGGGTGTCGACGACATCCGGGTTGAGGACGGAAAAGTTACAGTAAAACTAAAGGAATAACAGGATTATGAAAGGTTCGTTACGTGTCTTGTCTGGCATTTTTCTACTGACAGTCGGGATGTCCGGGGGTGGGCTGTTTGCCGAGTCGAAATCCGAATCTGCGCTGACTACCGATAATCCGGAAATACCGGTTGATGAGTTGAGTCTGAAACTCAAGCCGTTGACGCGTTCCGAGCTTGTGGTCGAAGCGGATGGCTGGTTGAAACTGCTCCAGGCCAAGGCGCAGGAGATCGCTACCGCCGAGATTGGCGTGAAGTACCAGCGCAAAGAGCTGGCCATGGCCAATGAGGTTAAGGACGCGATCAAGGATGTGGAGAAAGCAAAGCAGGCGGCCGGCGAAGCGCCGGCTGATGAGAAAGCGGCCGAGAAACTGAAAGAAGCCGAGCAGGACGCTCAAAAAACAATTGCTGCGGCCAAGCAGGCTGTCACTGAGCTGAGCAAGAACAAGGAGGTTGCAGACGTATCTAAAATCGCCTCAGAAGAAGCCCGGAAGAAAATGGAAGAAGAGGGCGAGACGGATCAGGAACAGCATGACGAGTCAGATGAAGAGCCAAAAGGGGAGGCGCAGAAGAAGCTTGACAAGTTTTCCAGCGAAAAGGCAGAAGCACGCAGTGACCTGCTGGACTTCCTCACCGGCCTGAGGGCGCAGCAGACCGCGCTGGTTGACCGCTTCAATGTTGTGCTCGGTGCGCTGGAGGAGAAAGGTGGTGAGGTAGTGGAATACCGGCAGTACGTGGCGGCGGTGTCCGGTGTCGAGGTGGATATATCGGATATGGAAGCCGTGTGGGCCACAGTGTCGGGCTGGCTTATGTCCGCTGAAGGTGGGTTGCGCTGGCTGAAGAATATTAGTGTATTTGTGGTAATCGTGCTGGTATCCATGTTCCTGTCCGGTCTCGTCAGCAGGGCGTTGAGAAAAGTGCTGGCCCGCTCCAGGAAGGCCTCGAAGTTGCTGGAGGACTTCATGGTAGTGACGGTTAAACGCCTGATCATTGCCGTAGGTGTACTCATCGGTCTCGCCGCGCTGGAGGTGAATGTCGGACCGTTGCTGGCCGTCATCGGCGCCGCCGGCTTCGTTATTGCCTTTGCATTGCAGGATTCGCTGGGTAATTTCGCCAGCGGCATCCTGATCCTGGTATTCAAGCCTTTTGATGTGGGTGATTTCGTGGAGATTGCCGGTGTGCTGGGCAAGGTGCAGTCGATGGATCTGCTTGCGGTTCAGATACGAACGGTCGACAACAAGGCTGTCATCGTACCCAACAACCAGGTGTGGAGCAGCGCTATCACCAATGTAACCGGCACCAGCACACGCCGCGTCGATCTGGTATTTGGTATCGGCTATAGCGACGACATGGAAAAGGCGCAGGGCATCCTCGAGGAGGTTGTCAGCAAACACGAGAAGATACTCGAGGATCCCGAGCCAACGATTCGTGTCCACGAGCTGGGCGACTCTTCGGTGAACTTCATCTGCCGGCCCTGGGTAAAGTCTGAGGATTACTGGGACGTGTACTGGGATCTGACCCGCCGAGTGAAAGAGCGCTTCGACGAGGAAGGTGTTTCGATTCCGTTCCCGCAGCGTGATGTGCACCTGATCACTGAATCCGGCGATAACGCAGACAACAGCGCAAAGCCGGAAAAGGTATCCCGCGCCCGTGCAAGTGAAACAGGCTATATCGGGGGTGACAGTTCCGATGTTGGAGATGACAGCTCCGACACCTGACGCGCTTCGGCTCCTAGATATCTGCGCAGAACTGCGCCAGGTTGTCCGGCGTCCCGGTTCGGTACTGGCCGCCATCGAGTAACCAGCCGGCGATATCGCGCAACACCGTCTCGGCCTGCAAGTCCCTGGTTAACATATGATAGCCGTTTTCATACAGGATGATTTTCCAGTGCACCGGCGTTGTGTCCGTCAGGTTCGTCAGTAAACGGCAGGTCGGCGTTTTGGGAATTATTTCGTCGTGCATGCCGTACAAGAGCAAGGCGTCACTAACTTGCCCGGGTGATACTGTGGCGGCCTGGTCCATCAGGTTGCTGACGCCGTACAATACGTCTACGCGGGTTGCCTTGATGACCTGCGGATCGCGGCCAAGTGCACGCAACATCTCGATGTTATCCGATGGTTTGATATCCAGCCCTTCGCCGGTGAGCTGCTTGCCCGGCATGGTATGCACAGCCAGCCACAGCGCCAGCCGCTGGTAGAATGGCATGCTGTCGCGCGACCAGACCGCCGGTGCTACAAGAATCACACCCGCGATATCAGGCTCTATGGTGTCCAGTGCGGCGAGTGTTACCGCGCCACCCATACTCTCGCCGAGCACGTACAGCGGGCAGCCGGGATCTGCCGTATTCAGCAGCGTCACCATGAGGCTCAGGTCCCTGACCATGCGGTCGCTGCCATGCCATAAGCCGAAGCCGTCCGACTCACCAAAGCCGCGCTGGTCGTAGGCATATACAGTCACGCCCTGCGCGGCCAGGAAGTCACCGGCGGTCGCAAAGGCATTGCTGTAATCGTTCAGACCGTGCAGCGCAAGCACCTGTGCACGGCAACCACCCGCCGGAACCCAGTGCGTCAGCGGCAAGCGGTAGCCATCGTCCATAAGTGCGTAGTTTTCATGCAGGCCAGGGGTCGTCCGTGCCTCGCCTTCAGACTGAACATAGGGTGTGGCGCAAGCACAGAGCAATATCACAGCGCCAGTTAGCGCAAGAGCCAGTTTGCCAAACATGTGATATCGTCTTTGCATGGTCAGTGCCAATCTCTCACATCAAGCTGTTTTTGAAAAGAGTCATGCGACAGATTCAACAGGGTAAGCGGTGAACAGGATGTGAACGGGCGCGCAGGCCGGAAAACTTCCCAAATCTGTCTATACTTTGGAAAGCAGCATATAGATGCTCCGGTGAGTCCGGCGCGGGCACGTCGGAGAGCTGCGTATGGAGGATGCTTCGGGTATGGAAAATAAGACCATTCTTCCCGCTGGCGCGGAGGTGAACCGCGTGCAGAAGCCCTTGCGGGTCCTGATCATCGAAGACTCTGAAGACGACGCGATACTGTTGCTGCGACAGATACGCAAGGGAGGCTATGACCCTGCGGCAACGCGTGTGGAAACGCTTCCGGAGCTGCACGATGCAATGAGCGGCAATATCTGGGATGTGATCATCTCTGATCACAATCTGCCTGAATTTAATTCCATAACCGCACTGGGTGTGGTGCGAGAGTATGCAGGTGATGTTCCGGTTTTGATTGTGTCAGGTTGTATTGGTGAAGAAACGGCGGTGTCTGCAATGAAGGCGGGTGCCAGTGATTACATCATGAAAGGCAATCTTACCCGACTGGTGCCGGCAATCGGACGCGAGCTGCGTGAGGCAGATTCGAGGCGCAAGCGTCGCAAGGCGGAGGAAGCCTTGCATTATATGGCCTACCACGATGCGCTTACCGGTCTGGTAAACCGCAGCGAGTTCGAGCGCCGTTTGGAGAACGTGTTGAGCAGTGCGCGGGAAGCCGGGAAAACGCATGCACTTCTGTACCTTGATCTCGATCAGTTCAAGGTGATCAATGACACCTGCGGACACGCCGCTGGCGACGAGCTGCTCAGGCAAATTGCGCTGTTGCTATCGGGCTGCCTGAGAGAAAGAGACACGCTGGCCCGCCTCGGCGGTGACGAGTTTGCAGTGCTGCTCGAAGCCTGTCCTCTGGATCGCGCCAGGGAGATCGGGGAGATTCTGCGCCAGTCGATTCGTGGTTTCCGGTTTCCGTGGAAAGGAAAACAGTTTTCCATCGGTGTCAGTGTTGGTCTGGTTTCAATCGACGCCGAGAGTGGTGGATTGGCCGATGTTATGAGCTATGCCGATACAGCCTGCTATTCGGCAAAGGATATGGGGCGCGATCAGTTGCAGGTTTACACCCGGCATGCGGGTGAAGCCAGCCGGCTTCATGGTGAGATGCACTGGGTATCGCGTATTCGCGATGCGCTTGAAGAAGAGCGCTTTGTGCTTTACTACCAGCCTATTGTCAGTTTGGCTGATGAAGATGAGCCGGTTAAGCGTTGTGAGTTTTTATTGCGTATGCGAAACCCGGACGGGACGTTGGTGCCTCCCGGTGCATTCATTCCGGCGGCTGAGCGTTATAATCTGATCGCGGAGATTGATCGCTGGGTGGTGCGTAACGCGTGTGATTGTATGTCCCGCTCGAATGGTACGGCCAGGTTGTGCTTTATCAATCTTTCCGGCCAGACAGTGGGTGACAAGGCTTTTCCGTCCTTCATCCGTGAGCAGTTAACTCATTTCGGAATTGATGCGAGTCACATCTGCTTTGAGATTACCGAGACAGCGGCTATTACCAACCTCAACAACGCCGTTCGGTTTGTGCAGGACATAAAAGCCGAAGGCTGTTTTTTCGCGCTTGACGATTTTGGCGCCGGGCTCAGTTCATTCGCCTACCTGAAGGCTATATCCGCTGATTACCTTAAAATTGACGGCGGGTTTGTGCGCTCCATGCTGGAGGACCCGATGGACAATGCCATAGTGCAGGCCATACATCAGATCGGGAAAGTGGCCGGTATGCGCACCATTGCTGAATTTGTTGAGGATGACGCTGTGTGTGGCCAGTTGCGAACCGTGGGTATAGACTTTGCCCAGGGTTTTGCCATCGAGTCGCCCAGGCCGGTTCCTGAGGACCCGGGCAGAGTTGCCTGGTCTTAACTCTGACAGCCGGCTGACATGCGCAAATCCACGTTTCTTTATCTGACACTGATAGTCGGGTTGCTGGCCTGGCTGCTGTACAACTACCAACGTTCCAGGCCACTGGATGAGGAGCGGATTGCGTATTGCAATGAACTGGTCAGCCAGATGCCGGAGCGCAACCAGGATGAGATCAACCAGAGCATCAACCGCTTCACAGACTGTTTGAACAACCGCTAGCCTGCATGTAACCCATGGCCGTTGCGGCGCCTCAATCAGCCGCTTCTGTTCGGTGGGGTAGAGCAATGCTAAACTGCTTTGCGGTTTTAACTGTAAACCGTAGTGTATGGAGTCGTGGTATGGATATTCTTCAAGTGGGAGCCGATCTGCTCAAGAGCAGTATGGGTGGACAGGGCAACCAGAATATGGATGCCGTTTCAGGCGTATTGCAGAAGCTGATTGGCAGTGGTGACCAGGTCGACATTGCCGGGATGGTCTCTGCCATGCAATCCGGTGGTTTGGCCTCGGTTGTAAGCTCCTGGCTCGGCGATGGTGACAATGATGCCATTTCCGAAAACCAGATCCGCGACGTTGTTGGCGGCGACAAGATCACTGCCGCCGCCGCCCAGCTGGGTACTGACGAGAATTCTCTGCTCGCCGGTTTAACCAGGGCGCTGCCCAAAATGGTCGACAGCTCCAGCAGTGGTGGTTCCCTGCTCGACGCCATTGGTGGCCTGGATGGCGCGATGAACATGGCTAAAAAACTGTTCTAGTGCAGCATCCGGTTATAGACGATAACGGCCTGTATCTCGGCAAGGGCAGACGCCCTGTCTATCTGCGCCCCAAAATGGCCAATCGGCACGGGTTGATTGCCGGCGCGACCGGTACCGGGAAAACGGTTTCGCTGCAGATCCTGGCCGAGGCATTTTCCAATCATGGTGTCCCTGTGTTTGTGTCCGACGTGAAGGGCGATCTGTCGGGTATGGCGCTGGCCGGGGCCGAAAAACCGGCACTGGCCAAACGCGCCGAACAGATCGGCCTGGACGACTATGCACTGCAAGCCTATCCGGTAACCTTCTGGGATCTGTATGGCAAGAAAGGGCATCGCCTGCGCACGACAATCTCGGAGATCGGCCCCCTTCTGCTGGCACGCATGCTGGACCTGAATGACACGCAGGAAGGTGTTCTGTATGCAACGTTTCAGGTCGCTGACGACGAAGGCATGTTACTGCTGGATCTGAAAGACCTGCGCGCCATGCTCAACTTCGTTGGCGAGAATGCAAGGGAACTGTCTACCGAGTACGGCAACATCTCCAGAGCGTCGGTCGGTGCGATTCAGCGCCGTTTGCTGGTACTACAGCAACAGGGTGGCAAACAGTTCCTGGGTGAACCGGCGCTGGATATACACGATTTTATCCGTACAGCATACGACGGTCGCGGATTCATCAACATCCTTGCCGCTGACAAGCTGATGCAGCAGCCCCGGCTGTACGCGACCTTCCTGCTCTGGCTGATGTCCGAACTGTTTGAGGAACTGCCGGAAATCGGTGACCCGGATAAACCCCGCATTGTTTTCTTCTTTGATGAAGCTCACCTGCTGTTCGATGATGCACCCAAGGCCCTGGTCGACAAGGTTGAACAGGTGGTGCGATTGATTCGTTCCAAAGGTGTTGGTATCTACTTCATTACACAAAGCCCGCTGGACGTTCCGGACGAGATCCTCGGCCAGCTCGGTAATCGTGTTCAACATGCCCTCAGGGCGTTCACACCGCGCGACCAGAAAGCCGTCAAGGCGGCCGCCGAAACTTTCCGGGCGAACCCGGATTTCAGCGCCACCAAAGCCATTCAGGAGCTGGGCGTCGGTGAAGCCCTGGTATCGACACTGACAGCAAAAGGAAAACCAGGCGTCGTCGAGCGTACCCTGATCCGCCCGCCTGCGTCGCGTATGGGACCGGCCAAAGCGGCAGAGCGACAGAAAATCATCGCCGCCAGCCCGCTTGGGAAACGCTACGATACATCGGTTGATCGCAAATCAGCCTACGAATCGCTGACAGCGCGCGCGGAAAAAGCCAGCACCAAGGCGGAGCAAACGTCGCGCAAGACGGCCAGCAAACCTGCCAGGAAGGCGAGCACCGGGCGCAAGCGTCAGAGTGTCTGGGAAGCGATGGCGAAAAGCGTTGCACGTTCCCTTGGCAGTTCGGTCGGCCGGCAGATCGCGCGCGGTATCCTCGGTTCCCTGCTGAAGCGTTGATATGACTTTCCCGGGTATCCAGGACGTTTGCTGTTTTAACTTCTGGTGGCAGGGTGGCATTGCTGTGTGACAACACGCTCGATGCGCTGCAGCGATGGATAATCACCGTATTGCGCTTCAAACAGCGCCTTTGTGTTACTGAGTTGTTCAAGTAAGGAGGCCGCAGTCTCTTGTAGCAGTCGGCGCAGGAAACGTGATCCCACGTCGCATTGTCTGGCCAGCGTATCCCAGTGTGCTGTGGTAATTTGCCCGGGGTCTCTTTGCCCGCCGACAGCAAAGGCGAGGTGGTAATCGATGCGTTCGATGGCGCGCGTACAAACCAGATCATAGAAGGGAGACAGACGAATCTCGCCGTTTTGTAAATACAGCAGAGACAGGTTTTTGGTATGGCCATCCGAGTTGCCGGCCAGGACATTGAAAATCTGCCAGCGCAGCAGGTTTTGCGTATCGATGGCGGGATCAGTCGAGGTGTCCTGCAGCAACCGGTAGCAGTCAGCAAAGGTCGGGCCGCCGGAATCCTGGTATTTTTTTTCGTGCCCGTACCCCAGGGCCTGGCAGAAGTCTTCCTGGTGCAGACGTTGCACTTCACCGTGTTCATCCCATACGCGATCATAGCGCTCGATCTGCGCATAGAATCGCTTTTCAATGGTGTGCAATTCGATATCGACCACAGGCAAGCCGATTTGTTTGGCCAGATAGCTGGTAAACGTCTCATAGGCCGGCAGATGACGATAGTCCGTCAACTCAAATTTCAGGATATGACTGGAGGGTGCTTCGCCCTCGGGGAGGAAATAGTGACCGTCCCGGATCAACACAGGACATTTATCCTGTGCTCCAGCCAGTGATAGCCTGGGTCGTTTATCCTCCGGCCAGGCTGCATAGATCTGGCCACGCCGGGCCACCAGTCTGGCCAATTCCTCATCCGGGAGTGGATGGTAACTTCGATTTTCTGACGGACCCCGCTCCACAGGCAGGATAGAAAGTGCGCCAGCGCACTCTCCACCGATGGCGCGCAACAAGTCAAAATCGGTATTGGAAATTTTCAGATCACGAACAATGTGATCCCGAACACCACCCTCGGGCAGCAGGTTGGCAAAAAAACGATGAGCAACGCTGTCTTCGGCTGAAAAGTCTTCTGTTGCGAGTGGCAGTGTGCGTGAGACAGCAAAGCCACCGGCCCTGATCCAATCGGGCTCATAACGAAATCCGATGGTGCCGATCGGATTTCGCCACAAATAGCCCACCAGGCGATCTTCAAACCAGACATTGAGCGCATCCGGGTCGATCATGATTTATCTGTCCTGGTTTTTATGCTTCCCCTTGGTTGAACGATGACGTCCAGGCCCAGGGTCCGCAAGGCCTTCAGGATTTTTCCAATCTCGGCGGTCTCCTTGCCGCGTTCGAACTCGGATAGAAACCGTGTACTCAGGTTACCGAGTCCGGAGACCGTTTCGAGCGTCAATCCTTTGCTTTTGCGGTGGGTGCGCACCAAATGGCCAAGGTCTTCAGCCGTCTGGATCCGCCCGTAAGAGACGTCGTTGTTTGCCATCGTTGCATTCCAGTAATTATATCGTACGATAAAAAATAGCAACAAATTTGGCGCGAATCAATAAAAATATCCTGTACGTGATAAATATTGTATTTGCCAAGAGGTAATCCAAAATATATCACGTACGGTATTATTATTTGGCCCCCGTCATAGGCAAAAGCCTCGTGCTGCAGACCTGGTTGTTCGCCGAAGTAGAGTGATTCCGAAGCCCACACTCGCCGATGTGATAGAGGCCTTTGACAGGGTATGGATGCCGCATCCAGGTTGAACCACATTGACGATTTAGCCAATCAGATTTTGCAGTTCGTCGGGTCGAATGAAAGCGCTTCGATGTTGTTTGTTCGGTAGTCGTTGTAGCTACGAATGTGCGCGCATCTTTCACCGGTTGGCGGGGCGTGATTGCAATCGAGTTATTAACCGTGGTGTACGCGATTTGGCTAAAAAAACCAGTCTGCGTTCCACAAAAGGGACATTCAGAGACAGTGAAAGACAACGGAATGAAGTTTGAAAAACTAAAAAAGTGCTATATACAGCGTATTTCGTGGTTTAAGAGGGTCTGTGATGGTCTAGTAAAATGGTGCCGAGGAGAGGACTTGAACCTCCACGGGGTTGCCCCCACTAGCACCTGAAGCTAGCGTGTCTACCAATTTCACCACCTCGGCATGACTCTCCGGGCAGGGCGCCCGAACAGCAAGGCGCGAACTGTACTAATCGGCCATCGGATTGTCAATTCTCTGCCAAGTTAGTTAGCATGTGCGCATGGTAAAAAGACGTAAAAAACAGCGCAGTAAGAAGCCGCGCTTTGCAAAGGACCCGTTTGCCGAGCGCGAAGCGGGAAAATACGAAACACCCATCCCCAGCCGCGAGTTCATTATGTCGGTGCTGGCAGACGCCGGCCAGCTGATGAATCGCGAGGATCTGGGCACGGCTTTCGGCCTGCACCGGGATGAGGATATCGAGGCACTGCGCCGTCGGTTGCGCGCCATGGAACGTGATGGCCAGTTGTTGTGCAACCGCCGTGGCGGCTACGGTCTGGTCGACCGCATGGACATGGTGCGCGGCCGTGTCATCGGCCATCCCGACGGGTTTGGCTTCCTGGTGCCGGACGAAGGCGGCGAGGATCTGTTCCTGGCGCCGCGGCAGATGCGTCAGGTCATGAATGGCGACCGGGTAGTGGCGCGCGCGGTCGGCGTAGACCGGCGCGGCCGCCGCGAAGGTGCGGTTGTCGAGGTACTGGAACGCAACACCCACAACGTGGTGGGCCGCATCTATTTTGAAAGCGGCATCAGTTTCGTGGTGCCGGACCACAAGCGGCTGACGCAGGATATACGCATTCCACCGGAAGAAGTCGGTGGTGCACGCCACGGCCAGTTCGTCACAACGGAAATCATCGAGCAACCCAACAAGCGCTCCGGGCCGGTCGGCCGGGTGGTGGAAGTGCTTGGCGACCACATGGCGCCCGGTATGGAAATCGACGTTGCCATGCGCGCCCATGAAGTGCCGCATGCCTGGCCGGATGCGGTCGAGAACGAAATCCAGGGCCTGGCTGGCAAGGTCTCGCCGGCCGCCAAGCGCAACCGTGTCGATTTGCGCGAGCTGCCACTGGTGACCATTGACGGTGCCGATTCGCGAGATTTTGACGATGCGGTCTACTGTAAGCGCACGCCCAATGGCTGGAAGCTGATTGTGGCGATTGCCGACGTGTCGCACTACGTCAAGTCCGACACGGCGCTGGATGCCGAGGCCTACCTGCGCGGCAACTCGGTGTACTTTCCGGAACGGGTTATCCCCATGCTGCCGGAGATACTGTCGAACGGCCTGTGTTCACTGAACCCGGAGGTCGACCGCCTGTGTATGGCTTGCGAAATGACCGTTGACAAGCAGGGCAAGGTCACGCGCTCACGCTTCATGGAAGCGGTGATGCGCTCGCACGCGCGCCTGACCTATGACCAGGTGGCGGCCATGCTGGTAGAGCGCGACAAGAAAACACGGGCTAAATATGCACCCCTGCTGGAGAGCCTGGAAGAACTTTACAGTCTGTACAAAGCCTTCAGAAAACTGCGCGAACGGCGCGGTGCCATCGATTTCGATACTACGGAAACGCGTATCGAGTTTGGCGTCGACCGCAAAATCGAACGTATTGTGCCGGTGCATCGCAACGACGCTCACAAGATCATCGAAGAGTGCATGATTGCTGCCAACGTCTGCACGGCGCGTTTTCTCAACCGTCACAAGCTGCCAACCCTGTACCGAGTGCACGAGGGGCCGAAAGCCGACAAACTGACAGATCTGCGTGAATTTCTCGGTGAACTGGGCCTGCCGCTCGGCGGTGGCGAAAAACCGCAGGCCAGGGATTACGGCACGCTGTTGAACAAAATCCAGGCGCGTCCCGATGCACACCTGATCCAGACAGTCATGCTGCGATCCCTGTCACAGGCGCGCTACAGTCCGGACAACATCGGCCATTTCGGTCTGTCGCACGACGAATACCTGCACTTTACCTCACCAATCCGCCGTTACCCGGATCTGCTGGTACACCGCGCTATCCGTCACCATTTGCGCAACGAAGCACGTAAAAAGGACAAGGGTAAAGAGGCGCGCCTGGCTAAATTCCCTTACAGCGAGTCCGACATGACTTCGCTGGGTGAGCACTGTTCGGTGACCGAACGACGCGCCGACGATGCCACCCGCGACGCGGTGGACTGGCTGAAATGCGAATATATGCTGGACAAGGTCGGAGAGGATTATGACGGCATAGTCAGCAGCGTGACCTCGTTCGGCATTTTTGTCGAGTTGAAAGATATCTATGTCGAAGGCCTGGTGCATATCACCGCGCTGCATAACGACTATTACCACTTTGACCCGGCCGGCCACCGCCTGCGCGGCGAGCGCACCGGCAAGGTCTACCGGCTCGGCGATGAAGTCAGTGTAAAAGTGGTGCGCGTTAATCTTGATGACCGAAAAATCGATTTCGAGCTGGCAGATGCGCAACAGCAGCAACAGCAGCAGCGTCAGCAGGTCAGCAAGAAGAAGGGTCGGCGTAGCGGGCATCGCCCGGCCAATAAAAAGCGGCGGCGGAAACGGGAATAGAGGGTTTCCGAATGAAAAAAGCGGAACGCGTATTCGGCCTGCACGCCGTCACCAGCGTGCTGCAACGTAACCCCGCGCGGGTATTGCGGTTGCTGGCGCTGGAATCCCGCGACGATGTCCGCATGCAGGAGGTGCTGGCGCTGGCCGACAAGGCCAACGTGCCGGTACGCCGTGTCTCGCGCCGCGAACTGGATGAGCTTGTGTCCGGCGTCAGCCACCAGGGCGTGGTGGCGGAAACCGGCGGTGCGCCGGGCCTTGGTGAAAAGCAACTGCCGAATCTGATAGACGGGCTTAAAAGGCCGGCATTCCTGCTGATACTCGATGGTGTACAGGACCCCCATAACCTCGGTGCCTGTTTGCGTAGCGCTGAAGCTGTCGGCGTAGATGCCGTTATTATCCCCAGGGACCGCTCCGCACCGCTGAATTCGACGGTTCGAAAAGTTGCCTGCGGCGCAGCGGAAACTGTGCCGGTGGTGCGTGTAACCAACCTGGCGCGCACACTGCGTGCGCTGAAAGATGCCGGTGTGTGGATTTATGGTGCTGCTGCCGAGGCCGAATCGGCTCTCTATGAGACAGACCTGTCCGGCGCGCTGGCGCTGGTGCTGGGCGGTGAGGGCAAGGGTCTGCGGCGCCTGACGCGGGAGCTTTGCGATGGACTGGTAGCAATTCCGATGGCGGGTTCGCTGAGCAGTCTGAATGTATCGGTGGCAACGGGTGTGTGTCTGTTCGAAGCAAGGCGCCAGCGCGACAATTTTTTTAAATTAACTCTCGAGGAGAGTCCGAAATGAAGTCATCCCTTATGAAGCGGATTATTGTATTACTGGTCTCGGTTTCATTTTTCAGCACGTACTCGCTGCCTGCCTGGTCGGGTATTGTCACAACAGACCAGTTGCTACAGCAGCAGCTCGAGGTGCTGAATAAAAGCTCGCTGGTTGCCATGCTCGATCGTGACGATGTGCGCCAGCAGCTGGTTGAGCGTGGCGTGGATCCGGAGTATGCCAAGGCACGCATTGCCGCGCTCAGCGACGCCCAGATCGAACAGCTCAAGGACAGTATAGATACCCTGCCTGCCGGTTCCGGCGTGGTCGGAATCCTGGTTGCCGTGCTGCTGGTGCTGATAATTCTCGATATTGTCGGCGTTACCAACATCTTCAGCTTCATCCATTCTCCGTCAAAGTAATGCCATGATGGCAGTGGTGATGCGCAGGGCGTGCCTGGCAGGCACGCTCTGCGCCACGCTGCTGGTGGCCGCCTGTGCGCCCTACCAGGCACAGGAAACGAATCCATCTCTGCCGGTCGAACCCTTCCGGGAACTGGCCGAGACGCCGTTCTTTCCACAGGACAAGTACCAGTGCGGACCCGCATCGCTGGCTATGGTGTTGAACGCCGCGGGTGCCGGCGTGTCACCGCAACAACTTCAGCCGCTGGTCTATCTGCCCGGCAACAAAGGCAGTTTGCAGGCTGAAATGCTGGCAGCGGCAAGTCACTATGGGTACCTGGCGGTGCCTGTTCCAGCGACGCTGGACAGCCTGTTACAGGAGTTGTCCGACGGGCGTCCGGTGCTGGTGCTGCAGAACCTTGGCGTTGCGGCATTGCCGCTATGGCATTACGCCGTGGTGATTGGCTACGATCTGGAACAGCGTATTTTCTACCTGCGCTCCGGCCGTGACAGACGCAAGGTCTACAGTTTCGGGCGCTTCCTGAAAACCTGGTCGCGCGCCGGTAACTGGGCAATGGTGGTGGTCGAGCCCGGCGAGGTGCCGTTATCCGCCACTGCCACGGCTTATCTACAGGCGGCAACTGCGCTGGAACGGCAGCACAATCCGGCCGCTGCCTTGCGGGCTTATGCAGCGGCGACCCGGCGCTGGCCTGACCAGCCCCTGCTGTGGGCGGCTGCCGGGAACGCAGCCTACGCCCTTGAACGCTTTGCCGACGCCGAAGCGGCTTACCGCGAAGCCCTCTCTCTGCAGCCGGGTGCGGCAGCCATTATGAATAATCTGGCCCTGGCCCTGGCCGCGCAGGGTTGCACGCCAACGGCGCTGGCAGTGCTGGATTGCGCTATCAGGCATGCGCCGGCGAATACCGTCCTTAAAAATACATTAATTGAAATCAATATGTTAACTAAAGGCGCGGGGAATTGCCGGGATTTTGCCTGTACCCTGCCCGACACTGGCACTCGACCCTGATGCCGGTTGCGGATCAACCGTTAGTTGAGTAGAATTCTCCCGTTTTTGCGCGCATAAGCGCGCATAACTCCTTGCTTTTCGCACTGGCGGAAGGCTGCTAA
>Ga0316187_10001625_pt1 | contig 19535 bp, 31 predicted proteins | sample CroRivburrow1_MG_FD_204927 | JGI IMG/M metagenome (GOLD analysis project Ga0316187, IMG submission 204927) | Coastal sediment microbial communities from Maine, United States - Cross River worm burrow 1 | ecosystem: Environmental > Aquatic > Marine > Coastal > Sediment | place: USA: Maine...
ATAACAGACTTTTGGGGCATCTTACTTTTCCTTTTCTTATTCGAACGGGGTCACCAAGATACTCCGGTCAGTCCTCCGCTTCAACTGGATTACCGCTCAGAATTGCTGGCGGTGATTCAGCCAATAGTTTAAGAGCAACTTGCTCCCAAATGTGCCGGGTAGCAAAAGTTAATCGCTGTTCAATGGGTATATCCAGCGATCCGAGGTTCATAGGTGTGGTTAAAATTCCGGTTTCATCCAATTCTAAACGCGGGTCCATAAGGTGTACGCGAATGTCCAGTTCTTTAACCGGTGGATTAGATTCACCGGTGTTGTTAATAAAAGAAACTATGAACAAACTGATGTCCGGTTTCGATGCATCTGTGTTACTGATGTCATAGGTTTCGAACGCTTCTATAACAGCAGCTTCCAGAGCGCGTGCAGCTTTAAGTTGTTTTGGTGTCAAGAGAATTTACTCCTTTCTTCCAGGGGGCCGAGAAACTTTTGCGCGCGCCAGAGAAAGAATTTCCTATACGAACAAAGATTTCTTTTATTTTGAGTCGTCCAGCGGCCAGCTTACGCGTGGCTACGTTGGGACCTACTTCGATGATAATTTTCATTGCATCTCCTTCGGAGTTTACGACTACCGCGATTCCACTTGCGGATGTCTGTGGGACGTAACCAATCAACGATGCCTTGGTTGTACGTGTAATACTCTTCTTCTATTTCAATCCAGCCTACAGCCCATCGTCCAAACGTGGTGAGCGCAGACATGGCTAACCCGGCGACTGTCGCGCTCATTCCGCCGGTGAAGGTTGATCCACCGTGCAGTACGAAGGCGAGCCAGGATGCGGTGAGATCAACTTTCAACGGGTGGCCGAGAAGGATCAGCACCTGGTGGCGAGGTAACTTGAGTGCGAGGGCTAAGAAGCCCATTACAATGAGTGCTCCAGCTTCAATAATCATAGAATGCTCCTTTTGAAAATCGTACTCCGTTATCGGACACAGCACGGAGTAACACTGCTCATGAGAGGTAAGGGGGGGATCCTCTCTGTCCTAAATCTGTCGACAAGATGGCGATCTTTTACGTTTCGTCTGGTGATGGAGGTTATTCGTCCACCACCCGCACTTGAAACAACTTGTCTGTTTGCGCCAACCTCAGTGCGGGAAGCAAAGATTTCCGGGTCACACTGTAACGGTAACATGCCTTTAGCCAAGGACGCTACAGTGCTTAAGGATGCCCGGCCAGCCTTAAAAGGAGCCTTGGCCATGGTAAGTAACATAGCTACGTATCTTTTATTTCGATCTGTTTTTTCGCGACATCAATAAAGATTAGTATCGGTTCGAATCATGTCAGGATTATTTTTAAGCCAACGTCTGCATAGAGCATACACAGCTTGTCCTTTTACGTTGGCTTTCAGGCAGCGCGTACAAAAATATAAGCCTGAATGCGGGGGCCTGAAATCGAGCGAGGAGGTTACGTAAATATGCGCTTCTACGATTGAATAAAACCTTTCTCCACAAAAAGTTGTGTACGGTTTGCCTACTCTTACGGCTCCGGGGAATTCGTCGATAATATGCCACATAACGCGATTAACTAAATTACGTTTACGGATGAATTTGATACGCGCTTGTTTCATCGATATATCTCTTAATCCGTGCTTTGAGTAACCGGTTAATCATGCTGCTTTGGAAGCATGTCTCGCAATACTCGTCCATTGAAAGAGATGGGGGTTCGAAATTCGCACCGTCGATCTCGTGGTAATGGGGGGTATACATGTTTCCCCAGGCATTAGGAGCACAAGCGGTGTAGATAAACAGATTGTCTTTGTCCTCTCTCTCAGAAGTCTGTAACAGAATATGCCAGCGACTGTAAACAGCAGGGTGAAATGGTGACCCGTCAGCTTGGCGTGGTTGAAAGATAACAAAGCGCATTAGTGTGACTTATCCAGTGTTGTACGTGGTACAACGAAGCGATCGTACAAAGCGACCGTTCCGGCAGCGACCAGCAGCAACAAGCTGATGATATCCAGCGCCAGGATCAAGGCCGTGATGAGTGCCATATTATTTCTCCTTTAGAGATATGTTTGTCGAGGTACTCCGCTTATTGCGTCATCGAGGAAAGTGCTACTGAAGTACTCCAGACCAGGGAGGGGGCTCCAGGAGTCATGCGTACTCCGTGTACCGGGTAACTCATCAGTACAGAGTTATTGTGGACTCTGTATTTGAAATCCGATGAGTCCGTGCTGGTTAAACGGCTTTATCGGCAAGCTTGCGGTAGTGATCAATGAACCACTGAGGATAGCGATCGAGTCTTGCCGGTGAAGTGTAAGCCAGCCAGCGATTTGCCTCGTCCAGAGTAGCCAGACGTTCGATGGCCTCTTTAGTGCCCATCCACGTGTCGTTAAAAAATTGCTGCTGCGGGCCCAGGATTTGATCACGAAGTAAATCGTCCAGTTGCTCGCCGGCAGCGTATAGAATGTCGTGGTCTTCCCTGCCTCGAGCCAGAATTCCTTTTAAGTACCGTTGCGCCGCATCACTGGGGTTCGCTGCTTTCATAAGTATTTTTCTCAAATGACGCCGGATACGTGGAGGCGCAGTACTGAAAGCGGTGGCGCCAATCCCTTCTTCTGCCAATTCGTAGTCTTTTGGCATGTCCGGAATGGGCAAATTATCTGAGTACAGATGGAATGGGTTGGCGCACCGTGACAGTACGTGGAGATCAAGGCCAAGAACTTCGCGTTGTATACGGGATGTGTTACTGCCACGGCGGATCCGTCGGGCCTGACAACGATGCTGTACATCCTGATAGGAGAGGCCGGATACGTTGCTGTGGAGTCTCGCTTCCATGGCGTCCCCACGTTTCCACGTTAAACGGATGTAATGGTGTGGGTACTGATAAATGAGTAGCCAGATACCTTCGGCTAAAGCGTAGCCGTTCTGGCGCAGGATGCGTTGTACGGGTGCCAGGGCGTTGATCTGTGCATAGGGAATCTTCTCGCCCGTCTTTTGGTAGTGATTGACCATTGAGGCGATGGTATCTATGGGTGGGGTCTGCAGCCAACAGTTACCTATGTGCGATGAGCGATCGGATGGGGTGAATTCGTTCTCTGCAGCGTGATGGGTCTGTAGTTTTTCGATCAGTGTGGGGGGTAGAAATGGAAGCCCCACCTGATTTTTACCGCGAATTCGGCGTCGAAGTAGCGGAGTTTCGATATATCGGGGTGTGTTCAGTGGCATATTTTATCTCTTATTTCAGACTAAGTTATTGAATTTCATAGAAAGACAGGTAAAATTAATGTATATTTATTTATAATACACCTATATACTCTATGAAACCTAAAAAAGATGTTAATAGGTAAAAGATAGCAAGGAAAATCAGAGAGAAGGGGAGAACTACCCAGCATAAATATATTTTAAGCTCTATGAGCTAAAAAGCCTCTGAAACCAATACTATAAAGCGATATTACAGTCTTTATTTTACCATGAACAAGGTCATTAGCCGCCTGTAATGAGTCACTTAGAAGCGATTTCACTGGTTTTCTTTGACACCAGAATGCCTGTTACAGTTGTTAATGTACGTGGAATATAGTTATTTTGTATTTATTTATTTTTGGTATCTGTTTTAGAATTGTTCTTTGCCACGCTCGCCACGTTTAGGTCAACAATTAAGTTGTTACTCGCGGTCAAGAGAAATCTTTTCTCTTTCCGACAGGAAAAACGGATAGCCAGCGGGAATAGAAAATGCGATATTGATAGGCAACGCTTATAGCTAAGCGTTACGTCGAGAATAAAAAAGCCACCGACGACGTACGCCGGTGGCTGTGAGTGTTAAAGACTTATGAAGTCTTTGCGTTAGCAGGCTTGCGAGAGCGCAACTCAACATCGTGCTTGGCTGCGAAGTCTCTGAAATCTTTCAAGTCGACCTCCGCCAGGTACAGGTTGTTATCGCACTCACCTTCCCAGTCACTGCCTTCTTCGGCTTGCTGGAAAAGTTCATCGCAGCGGACGACGTCCGCCATCAGCTTGATGTGGGTTGCGTCAACCGCCGCCTCGAGTACAGTTGCTGCGAAGTCCGTATCAAACTCGGACGCGTCTGCAGCCTGTACTTCAAGGTATGCGCCTTCCAAGAAGCCGTAAAACATCGGACGGTTCTTCTTGTTCCAGCGGATCCGCCGCTGTTCAGTAAGAACACGTGCCTCTTCAGCTTCCTGCTCGGTTGCCATGTCCAGGGCTGACCTCCGCTTCTTCTTATGCGTCGGCCGTGCTTCTGTGGACAACTGAAAGTTCAGAGAATCCAGAATCGCTGTCTCCAGCCGGGATTCCCGCGTCTCTTCCTTGTTCTTGGGATTGACGTACTCGGACTTGCCATGCATCCGGAGTGCAGCATCGCGAAGTGCAATCGCTTTGCAACCGGCCACGATGTTCGTCTTGTCGAACACAAAGCTTTTCAGCTGTGGCAGTGCAAGCGCGAAGAAACGGTTGCCGATGCGCTCACAAACGATAGAACGCCTGATCTCATCAGAGATCTGACTAACCATCATATCTACTGTTTCGAGCACGGAATCAACCGCAGCGTGTGCAGGGTTCGTTGAAGGTGTTGCAAGAACGAACGTTTCTTCACACGTTTTTGCCGTATCGGCATCCGCTTTACGGGCGGGACGTACTTTGGCTGTATTTGCCATGGTGATTAACCTCCTTAAGGTCATCTTCGTTTCCAAGTCCCACGATACGTGGAACATGGGGCTATATAGGAAGGATTTCCCATATATACCAATCGCAATAACATCGCGCCGAAGGCGCAAGGTTTCGCGGTGAGCTTGCGAGCCGCGAAACCAGGCGAAGCCGCAAGGTCGCGCAGCGACCATAGGCTTTGCCACGACGTCACGATGCGAACGAGGAACGAGAGAGCAGCGGGGCGGAGTGCGAAGCAGCCGCGCAGCGGCGCGGAGCGAAGCGGGGTTACGTCGGCAAAAATTTAGACCCGTACCCCAGGAGCATTGCTCCTGGGGTAATAGGGGTAAATTACAACTCTATGACTTCGAGATCCGGTATGACCTCGAGCAGTTGCTCGACAACCGATTTATCGGGTGCATCTTCTGCGGTGCCAGGACTCAGGTCAATGAGAGGAAGTTCTTCTGCCTTGGCCCAGGACCAGGCATCTTTGATGGCTTCGGCCTTGGTCTTATAAGCATAATGACCGGTCTGCCAGGGTTCGTGGAAACCATATTCCTCATCGAGAACGAAGAGGACGGCTTTCCAACCGGCCATAGGCATGTAGACGGTGATGTAAGCCCGAGGCAAAACCTCGGAGACAGACTCTGACCACTGGACGTTGCCGTCCAGTTCGTGTGCTACCAGGTATTTCTGTTCCACTGTATTGCTCCTTTGTTAGATACCGAGTGGTATCATCGAGCCCTCCGCAAGGAGGGCTCTGTGATACTACCAAGTGCTAGCTCGCAGGCTTGCCCTTCTTCAGCTCAATCGTAACGTGAGCCGGTGGCGGGCAGTCATGAACCTTTTCAGCGTGTTCCTTACAGGTAACACCCTGCGGGAAGAACTTGTTCGGCCAGATGGACACCCACAGCGCCGTGCCGTCGGGTGCTACCATCTCACCGCCCCAGTACGTGTTGCCTTGCTTGGACTCTTGCATCCAGGCGGGCTGGTACCTATCGTCCTTCTTAGCCTTATCGGCCAACTTCGCTTCCAGCTTCGCAGTCTTCGCTTCCGCCGCATCAATGCGGGCCATTAACGCTTCTAACTCTTTCTTAGTCATGTCTTGCTCCTTTATGGGCAGGATTGCCCCACTGGCCACCTCTTGCGAAGTGGCCAGTAGCGCCTCCTACTAAGACCCTCGTATCTCGTCAACGGTGTAGCCAGTGCAGTCACCGCAACGTGAGTCGGGAGCCAGCCAATCGACTTCCTTTTCACATTGGTAGCAGGTCTTTTTATCACCTTTACGGTAATTGGTGATGGCTGCTACAGCAGCATCAAAGTTACTTAGAGCTTGTTTAAACGTTAAGCTCTTATCTTTGGGTACTAAACGGTAACGTTGTTTCATATTGCATTGCTCCTTTATGGGCAGGATTGCTCCTCTGATTTGAAGTAAATCTTAGTGATGACGTAAGCCATACCGAACCTATGTTCCTGGCTTTCTAAGATTGCTTGTTTAGCTGCCTCTTCAGTGTCGAAGAGGCGATTGCTAAGTTGTGAGATGTGCAAGTCCCAAACAGGGTTAACTAACCCATAGGGGTCTTGTACAAGTCGTATAGTCCATTTCTCGATTAAGTCCATTGCATTGCTCCTTTATGGGCGAGATTGCCCCAGTAGCCCTCTCTCACGAAAGGGCTACTAGCTTCTCTCACATCCAAGCTTTCCATGCCCAGGCAGTGCGCCCGGGTTCCCACTTCACGACTTCCGGTGGAAGGGGCGTCACCGGTCCTTTCAGATATTCAGCCAATCCGTAATCTACGGTCCTAGAGGCCGTATGCCGGATATGCCGACGTTTCTGCCTTTTCTGCGCTGTACGCAGCCGGGGCGGCAGATCCCGAAGTTCGTTGTTAACCATGATTGCTCCAGGCCCCCTATGGCTAGGGGGCTAATAGGGGTTTACCGTTTGATAAACCAATAAAGGCGTTTATAGTTCCGGCGCAAGCGCCAGTTTATATAAGCGTCATGAAAGCCTCGAATTACCATCGGAACGGCGATAAGCAAAACGAGGATGCCCAGTATGGTCGAGCCATACACAAGTACGTCCACAGCATGTCCTCCCTATTGTTGTGGTCAGCACCCAGTGTGGGTACTATCGAGCCCACTCCAGGGAGTGGGCTCTGTAGTACTCAACCTAGGTCAAGTAGCACTGTTACTTGATGTTGCGCCATACAATGGCTTTGGGCTTGGCTGCCTTGGTGCGTGGTACACGGATACCACGTACCTTATGCCACAACCTCAACGAAGGTTGTTTAAGGAATGTTGTCCAGGCCCATTGGCCTGCGACTATGGGTATGCCAGCTAAGATGAGCATGGCATTGCCCATGTGTGGAGCCAGCCAGTCCCACACCGTGCGCCAGAACATGACATAAACAGTGATAATTCCTACAACTAAGAACAGTTCCATTTCATTCTCCTTTCTTGGTTTAAAGTAAACGTCGTATAGGACTCGATGGGTCCCTCTTGGTCGTATCCGAACCCGAATCCGAACCCGGGGGGCGTGCCACCAAGTACCTATACATCCCTGTACACATAAAAATTCAGAAAATCGCCACAAGGTTACATTAGAAAAAGCTAATATACACACATCCACAGCGTCCCTGTTATACTCGCTGCATGGACACCAATCTTTTAGCCAGCCCCGCTATCAGCGCCATTCTCGATCCGCTTACCACGAAAGAGCGTACCTTCGTTATTTGCTCCACTATTGGCCTGCAATCGAAGGCCGCAGCCGCCAAGGAAGCGGGCTACTCGCGCCCGCCCACCAAGAAACGAATACGCATCGCCGTCAATGTCATCCAGGACATGATGATGGAAGAATTAGAGATCACGAAAGAGGATGTACAAAGGGGGATCATGGAAGCCATTGGCGTCGGACGCGTCAAGCAGGAAGGCATGACCATGTTGGCGGGGTGGAGAGATATGGCGAAGTTACTCGGTTACATCGACAACAAACCTGCGGTGGGCGAAGTCAATCTGACTCAGGTTAATTTCGGGGATATGAGCGAACTGTCGGTTGCCCAGTTGCGCGAACTGGCGGCACCGGTGTTGAAGAAGACCGGTGGTGAACTGTCTTCCGCCCGGGAATTCATCGAGGGCGAAACGGCATGAGCCTGATCGTTCAGCCGGATCACAATTTACCGTTTGACCCGGATGGCCCTGATGCGAAGGAACAGGCCGGTCGCTACGCGCTGGCGGAGATGGCTCGGCGCGAATTGATCAGAAAAGATTTCCTCGAGCACTGCATGGCATTTCATGTGGACTTCAGACCCGGCTGGGTACACCGTGACCTGGCAATCAGGCTGACGCGGTTTTATGAGGACCTGATGGCGGGGTTACGACCCCGACTGATGATTTTGTTTCCGCCGCGACACGGTAAGTCTGCGACCGCGTCAATTTTGGCCAGCTCGTGGTTCCTCGGTCTGAATCCCCTGCTGAAAATCATGAACATCGGTTATAACCTCGACTTACCGCTGGAGTTCTCCAAGGAAGTGCGAGAGATTCTGAAGATGCCGGCGTACCAGGAAGTCTTTCCGGATACGAAACTGCGCGTGGATGATCGCTCAGCTGAAAGTTGGCGCACCACCAAGTCGGGTGGTTTCATGGCTGCAGGTATGCAGGGTGGTATTACCGGTAAAGGCGCCAATATTGCGATTATCGACGACCCGCTGAAGGGTCAGGAAGAAGCGGATAACCCCACAGCACGTGAAAAGTTGTGGTTGACGTACTCGGCCGTGGTACGGACTCGTTTGGCACCGGGCGGCGGGATTCTGGTGATCCAGACCCACTGGAACGACGACGACCTGGCGGGCCGGCTGCAGAAGCAGACCGAAGATGTGTTGAACAAGGTACCCGGGACAGAACATATCGTGCCGTTTGAGATCGTGAAATTCCCGGCGATCTCGGAGCAGCACGAATACCGGGACAACATGACGCACGAGATCAAGCGGTTTGATACGCGCTTGTCGAGCGAAGAAGTTGATAACCTGGATTACACGCATCTGCGGGACAAGGGTGAGGCGTTGCATCCGGAACGCTACTCACTCGAAGAGTTGCTGAGTTTGAAGGCAGAACTGCCGCAACGGATTTTTTCGGCGCTGTACCAGCAGAACCCGGTGCCAGAAGGCGGTATTTATTTCACCTCAAGCATGTTTCACTTGGTCCCGGGGTTGCCGGATCCGTCGGCCGGTCGGGTTACAACCGCCTGGGACCTGGCCATCGGTAAGGACAGTGAACACAACTACACGGTGGGCGCGACCGTGCAGATGCACAGTTCGAGTACAATGTACCTGCGGAATATCGTACGCTTCAAGCAACAGACTCATGGTATTGTCACTGCGATGATCCGCGAAGCACAGTATTACATGGACATGGACGACCCGCCCGATTACCGGATTGCGATCGAAGGCGGTCAGATCTGGAAAACGATGGAAGAGTCGTTCATGAACCAGTGGCGACGCGCTCGCTTGCCGACGGGTATGTTGACAATCGTCAATCCGATTACGGACAAGCAGGTCCGTGCGCGCCCGTTACAGCTGCGGATGGAAGAAGGATCATTCCGGATACCGCAAGGGCATGCCTGGTTCGACGAGTTTCAGCACGAGTTCCTTCGTTTCCCGGGTGGTAAAGACCACGACCAGATTGATGCATGTGCCTGGGCCGTGCGCCAGTTAGAGGCTGCGGGCGCTCCGGGAGAACGTCCGAGTACGCACATGCACGACGAATACGGGCACCGGTTATACAGAAGACGCTACAAACATCAGCGTACACAGGATATACTTCGAGCAGCGGGTGCCCCATCACGCGGCGGTCCAATGGCTGCCTAGGAGATAGAATGCTCGTCCCTTCGAAAAATATGGAAAAACGCGTACGCCGGATGTTACTTAAGAGAGGGCGCAGAACCCGCTTAGAACATGAAGCGCTGCAAGCACGACAGGCCGCTGAACTGGATGGTGCTCGAGCCAAAGTCAGCAACGCAGTGGGTAATACGGAACGAGCCCGACAAAACGCGGTACAGGCTCGAATAAACGCAAAACGAGCGCGACTGCTGAAGAAAAAAGCGAATCGCGAATAACGGAGTACACTATGCCAACTGTAAAAGCGCGGGTAAGAAACTATCTCCGCAAAGCCAAAGCCAAGCACATGATCGCGAATGCTGCCAGTGGGGCCCGTCAACACGGGAACATGGCTAAAGCAGCCGGCGTAGTTTCAAATACCGATATACGTAATGCAATGCAGGCAAAACGCAGTGGCGAAGCTGCCAAGCGAGCCGCGACACGCGCCCGCGTTTTACGCCGTAAAGCCAATAAAGAATTTGGTAAGAAGAAATTAGCCGCTAAAACCGGTCGATAAGGAAAATACTGATGGCAGGGTTACGGGATTCTCACCGCAGACGCTACGGGGGCCGTGGCTCCTTGGCCCAATACCTGACAAGCCGCAACCAGATACTGCGTAAACCCAGCTCGGGCTCGCCTCAATTGCCGCGACTCAACCGCGCTTCCGGCCAGCAGAGCATGACCGGCAAGCGGGCGGGCCCGGGCGCAGGATTCGATGTCGGAAAATTCAACTCGCTCAAAGGGGCGGCGATGGCCGCTACAGTTGACGCAGTAACTAACCGTACACATATCAAGGGTGTGCCTCGTCAGGGCAAAGGAACTTTTGAAGATCGTTACCGCATGGCTGCGTTCGAACGCGACAGGGCCCAGGATGCACACAACAAGGAAATGGGTTACTTCAAATCCTGGGAAGAAATGACCCCGGAACAACGGGCGCAACAAGGCGGTGAGCACACCGTCGCTGAAACGTATGGCACGGGTAATAATACGTTTTTACGGCCCACCACGGTTACCGAAGCTTATCAACAGGAATCCTCGCAGGTATCGACCGTCGCCAGCGAAGAGTCGTTGCGCTCGGAGCCCGGTGCGTCGCCTGTTACACAGCCTGGATCCCGGCCCGGACCCCTGGGCATGTGGGGTCGATTCACTGGCTGGCTCGATTCTGACGAGGATACGGAATAATGCAGGACATAAAAAGCTACCGACCCAATTACGACCCCGCACTTGAGAACACTTATCGGTATGCTTACATGCGAGACGGAGGTCACGCAGACTTTATTCGTAAAGCTCGCAAATGCGAGAATTTTTTTGCCGGTTTGCAGTGGGATCCGGAAGATTTGGCCGTGCTGGCACAGACACGCCGGCCGGCACTGGTAGTTAACAAAATTCTGAGTACCATTGATCGATTGATTGGTGAACAGCTCTATAACCGCTCGAGTATTGCCTACCGCCCGGCCAAGGGCGCCGCATCGGGCTCGGTTGCAGATACCCTTACTCAGTTATTTATGCAAATCAGCAACAACAACAAGCTGCCGTGGGTACGGACAGATGTTTTTGCTGATGGCATCATCACTTCACGCGGCTTCTACGATGTACGGATCGATGTTGATGATAACATGATGGGCGAAGTTTCCGTAGATCGCGCTCCTTCGGAAACCGTGTTACTCGACCCCGACTCACAAACCTACGATCCAAAATCGTGGATGGACGTCATGACCAGCCGCTGGGTCGAGATGCGCGATATAAAGAAAGTATACGGGGCAGAAAAGGCGGACGCTCTCGGTAAATTACCCGAAAGTTATTCGCCTTATGATTTCGCCGGTGATGACTTTATTAAAGACGCCACCTTTGGCCGGGATACGATTTCCGGCCGCAGCAGCCTGGCTTATCTATACAGTGCTTATAACAACGTAAAATACGTGCGGGTGATGGATCGCCAGTGGAAAGAACTGGTCAGCGTACCGGTTTTCATCGATGTGGTACTCGGTGATATACGCCCGGTACCGACCAATTGGAACGACGCCCAAATTCGTTACTACCTGGAACAGCACCCCAGCGTCCGTGTCATTCAGAAAATGATGAAACGGGTTCGTTGGACAACATCTGCTTGTAACATCGTTTTACACGATGAATGGTCACCCTATAATGAGTTCACTATTGTCCCGTTTTTTCCGCGTCTTCGTTCCGGTCGTACAATCGGCGTTGTTGAGAATCTACTTTCCCCGCAACAGCTCCTGAACAAAGCGCGTTCCCAGGAACTCCACATCCTGAACACTTCTTCCAACTCCGGCTGGATCGTCGAAAATGGCGCTCTGGTCAATATGACTGAGCAGGAACTTGAAACAAAAGGATCAGAAACAGGCCTGGTGCTTGTGGTTAACAAGGCTGGGACGCTTGAAAAGATTAAGCCGAATCAGATTCCGACCGGACTAGACAGGGTTGCCTGGAAAGCCGAAGACGACATCAAGAACATTTCGAATGTCACCGATTACATGCTTGGCTCAGCGCGCGAAGACGTCAGCGCCAAAGCAGTACAGTTCAACCAGGCACAGGGTGGCAGTGGCTTTGCTCCCCTGCTCGACAACCTGAATAAAACCGACACGCTGTTGGCTGAACGAATCCTTAACCTGGTGCAGACGTATTATTCTGGTCCGCGCATTATCCATATCGCCGGTGATCGCCCCGGGCAGGAAGGCGTGGACATGCAGCTCAATATGCCGCAGGAAGACGGATCGATACTCAACGACCTGACGCTGGGCGAATATGAAGCCGTGGTAACTTCCGAACCGGAAAGCGCCACGATGGAAAATGTTCAGTACGAGCAGGCCAAAGAAATGCGCCTCGAATTGGGGATTGCGATTCCCGACGCTTACATGATTGAAGTTTCCGGATTACGCGATAAAGACCGCCTGCTGCAAGAATTGGCCGGTAATGCATCACCCGAAGAGGAAGCGTTCCAGAAGCAACTTGAACAGCGTACCGCTGCGGCTAACTTGCAGAAGATCGAAGCTGAAGTGGCCAATACCCAGGCAGATGCACAGCTTAAATCGGTACGCGCTGCCAAGGAACAGGTAGAAATCGAAAAGTCTGCGCTCGGCGAAGACGGTCAAGAACAACTGAGCCCGGCTGATATGGCCGAGGCCAAACTTGACATGATGAAAGAGCAACAGCAAAGTAATAACCGTAAAGAAGAAGAAACACATAAGTTCCTTCTCAAAATGCGTGAACTCAGATTACAGCATACGCTGGATAAACAGCTGGCTAAGGAAACCCCGAAACCTGCCTTACCAGCCCCTAACTAAGGAGCAATTATGGATCCGAAAGACAAAGTACAAGACGACGAAGCCCTGGCAGCCGCCGCAGCCGATAACGACAAGACCGCTGATAAAGGGGATGAACTCAACCCTGAACAGCAGGCCGAAGTCGATCGACTCACTGCTGAAGCAGAAGCAGCCGGCACCGAAGTCAGTGATGATGATCTTGAAGCCGCTATTAAGGCGTTTCGCGGTGAAACACCGAAAGACGATAAATCGGCTAAAAGCGAGAAGGACGATAAAGGCGGTAAAGAGGGGAACATGGTTCCTCAGTCCCGGCTTGACGAAGCTACCGGGAAACTGAAAGACCAGCTCGAAGCTTTACAGGCACGCCTGGAAGCTGCTGAGCAGGCTACGGCAAAAACCGCTGAGCCAATTATTGATCCCCGGCAAGCTTTGCAGGAACAGATCGACGAAGCCGAAGATATGCGCGATAACGCTCTGATGGATGGCGACAAAGAAACCGCCGCCGCTGCTCGGGCCGTATCGCGCGAATTGCAGCAAGAATTGACCGAGCTGAACATGCGCTACGCCACATCGGAAGCGCGTTCTCTGAGTTCTGCTGAAACCCGGTACGAAACTCTGTTGACTCAATTGGAGAAAGAGTACCCTATTATCGATCAGGATCACGCCGATTTTGATCAGGCAACAATGAGACGGGTTGCTCGTATCAGCCACGGCCTGCAAAAAACCGGAACCCCGGCTGCAGAAGCTCTGCAGGAAGCCGCCGACCTGGTACTACCCAAAAAATCAGACAACGTGAATACGGAACTGCGTGACCGGACCAAGAAGGCCCGAATTGACGCAGCTAACGTTGCCGCTGGCCAGGCGCCGAATCTAAAGGACGTCGGTTCTAGCCGGGGTTCGGTTGACACCGTTCTCAAGGCGAGCAAATTGAGCGACGCTCAATTTGAATCACTGCCGCAGGATGTACTGTTTGATTTGCGCGGTGATAAATTAACACCGGATCAGATGGAAGGATGAACCCCGGGGATAAAAATACCCCGTCAAATATCCTTCGGCGGATAAATACTATAGGTAATCGGCGCCCCACCCAGGAAGAATGGGATGCGCTGGTTGACTCGACGCATGTTGCGATGACTCGAACTATTTGCAAGTATGCTAAAAGAGGAAAACGGCCACCGGAACTTGACTTTTTCGATGGCGAAAAGGAAGATGTTTTATCAGAGGCGAGCCCGAGCTGGGTTATAGAAGCAGCACGAGCAATAAAAAATCAAAGGGCCCGGGATCATTTGGATTCCGTATGTTATTTACTGCAAAATGCAGACATAGTTAGGCCAGTTGCTAACTGCACTAAATAGATTTAATTTCGCTACTCCGGCGATAAGGAGGGGCCATCGTCACAAGCCCAAAAATTGACGGTTCTCGCTGGCCTGGCGATAAAGGCAACGTAGATTGTTTTTTTACTCATAAGGAGATAGTTCAGTGCTTACAAATTTTAACGCGCTGACGGAAGAGCAAAAAACAGTTTGGTCGAAAGATATGTGGCGAATGGCCAGAAACTATTCGTTCATCAACAAGTTCTTGGGTAAAGACGAGAACTCGATGATTCAGCATGTTACCGAATTGACCAAGAGTGAAAAGGGCGACCGAGCCGTTATCACCCTTGTCGCGGATCTTGAAGGCGACGGCGTTGCAGGGGATCGCACCCTGGAAGGCAACGAAGAACCTATCAAGAGCTACGACCAGGTCATTACGATGGACCAACTGCGTAATGCGAACCGTCACAAAGGCCGTATGGCCGATCAACGTTCCGTGGTTAATTTCCGCGAGAACTCCCGCAACAACCTGGCTTATTGGTTGAGCGATCGCATGGATCAGCTCGCTTTTCTCACCCTTGGCGGTTGGTCTTACGACCTGACTCCGAACGGTGCGACTCGCGCAAACTCCGAGCTTCCGTTCCTCGAATATGCCAAGGACTTGGTTGCTCCTTCCTCTCGCCGTACGGCCAGCTGGGATGCCGATAACGGAACACTGCAGATCGGCGAAACTCAGGCCGATATCGGTGCCGGTACGGCCGCAGATTTCCCAACCTGGAATATGTTCATCCAGGCACGCGCATATTTGAAAGACCAGTATGTACGGGGTATCCGCGGTGAAGGTGGCGAAGAGTTCTACGAAGTCTTTATGACTCCGCAGGCTATTGCTCGTTTGAAGCAGGACACGGTGTACGTTGAAAACGTACGCAATGCCGCGCCAAGAGCGAAGACCAATCCGTTGTTCTCCGGCGCAGTTGCCGTTGTTGACGGTATGATCATCCATGAATTCCGGCATGTTCCCAACAGCTCGCAGGGCGTCTCTGGCGCTAGCAAGTGGGGTTCAGGCCTGGATATCGATGGCTGCCAAGTTCTGTTTTGCGGTGCTCAGGCGCTCGGCATGGCAGATATTGGAAACGCTTACTGGGTCGAAGAAGGTTTCGACTACGAGAACCAACAGGGTATCTCGGTCGGTAAGACTTTCGGTTTCTTGAAACCGCAGTTCAATTCCATCTACGCAAATAACACAGTACAGGACTTCGGTGTCTTCTCTGTGTTCTGCCAGCAGTAAGGAGAGCGAATCATGGCAAGAGCAATCCGAGCTACCGGCGCGTTGACCCAGGAATGTGTACTCGCTATCCCAATCGATAACAAGCTGATCCTGAAGGCTGCTGCTAACAGCAACATCGTTGCTGTCGCTACCATCCCAAAGGATGCGCTCATTATCGGCAATGTCCTTGATGTGGCTATCGCTTTCGACGACACCGGTGCGCTTACCGGCGAACTCGGCGATGGCACTGATCCTGATCGTTTTGCGGCAACTCCGGTTAGCCTCAAATCGGTTGCGGTTACCGCACCGGGACGGGTTATCGGCACTTCCGAGGCTGATGGCGTCAATACGGTCTACGGCGTGACGACTGAAGTCTCGCTGACGATCGCTGGCGTTAACAGCGATGGCGAAATTGGACGAGCTACCTGGTACCTTACGTACCTGCGTCCGGATTCCGCGCACGGAGTTAGCTAAACCGAACGGAAACCCCGGATTTCGATCCGGGGTTTCTTATTCCTCTAGGAGCAAATAATGTCAGACGAATCTACGCCAAAAGGCGTTTTAATGGTCAGTTTCCGCGACTACACGTTGCGTACTCTTTTTGGATCCTGCAACTTCAAAGCAGACGAGCCCCGCATGCTATCTCCGCGCATGGCTGAAGAAGCCTTAGCGGTGGGGATAGTACCGGTTGATAAAGACAGCGAAATTCTGAAACCAACCGCCGAACCCAAAGAAATACCCAGCAGTCCACAAGCACGGAAAGCTGCGATCAACAAAGCCTTAAAAATCATGCATGCCCGAGCCGGAACCAAAGAAGGCCGGGAAGACTGGACTGCCGCACGCCGGCCAAAAGTTTCCGTTGTTTCCGGAATTCTCGGATTCAAAGTGCATGCAGACGAAATCAACCGTATAATCAGTGAAGCCAATGAAAAGAAAGACGCGGCTGAATTGGAAGAGATGCGGAAAAAAGCCAGTGGCAAAAAGCCACGGGCTAAAAAAGAGGTAATAGATGGTGGCGAAGACTTCGGCGAGTAAATTACTCAAAAACCTGCGAGAAGATTTGCAGGATGAGTACGATCCGTATCTTTGGTCTGATTCTGAACTACTTCGTTACATTGATGGGGGACAGATAGAATTCTGTCGTAAAGGTATTCCGATTTTTGATTCGTCGTCCCCCCTGACGCGACTCCAGGTTACAGCTGGAAAACCTGATCTTCCGTACCACGAGTCTATTCTCGACGTTAAAAGCGCCCTCGCTCGATATCAAAACGAAGTCGGTGGCCCTTATACTTATAGCGATCTCGTACTTTCCACGCACAATCATTTCTTAGCTCGCATGCCGTTACACGCTCGCGATTACGGCGCGACTCGCGGCGGTGAGTCTCTTATGTTCAGTACTGGCGAGCCCTTCGATATTTTTCTGGATGTCGATCAAAATGCACTACGCCTGGCTCGTATTCCGGATCGCGATTTTACCGTACTTTTGTCTGTGGAACGACTCCCTGAACTGGAAGTTAATGACTGCGATGTACCCATCGAAGTTCATCGAGCCAACCACCCGGCTGTTTTAGCATGGGCGGCTTATCAGGCGTTTCTACGCCAGGACAGCGAAACCTTCGATCCACAAGCGGCTGCCCGGTTTAAAATGGCTTTCGATGATTACGCGACACAAGCACAGGACGATAAATTACGGCGCCATTCGACACCTGGGCCTGCCCACTATGGAGGCATTTAATGTTACCGCAGCGCGATCTGATCATTAACCAGGGCGGAACGTTCCAGCGTACTTTTCACTGGTTCGCCGGAACTAAGCGGATCGCTGAATTGGAACAGGTTACTCCGGGATTTCCAACCATCATTACCGTAACTGGTCACGGATTGCCGTCTGGAGTGGTTGTACCGATGTCTATCGAGGGCGTCCGTGGTATGCCAGCTTTGAACAGTAAACCCTGTTCTGCTTTCGACGCTGAATATGTTACCGATGACACATTCAAAATTCCTGTCAATACCCTGGGCCGGGAATGGAAAAGCCCTTCGGGCGGGGCTACCTGGTTCGAACTTTCTGATCTCACAGATTTTACGGCTCGTATGCAGATCCGTGAAACCCTGAACTCTACAGAAACGCTCGCCGAATTAACCACTGAAAACGGGGGCATCACTCTGAGCGTCGCCGATGCTGGCGTTCAAATTTTGATCACAGACACAATTACAGCCGGATTTGATTTCGATTACGCAGTTTATGACATCGAACTTATCGGCCCCGCTCCGGATTCCATCGTTTATCCGTTTATTGGGGGTAACATCGCTCTACAACGTGAAGTCACACGGTGAACGATATGACTACTGGATACATTCGTTCCCCCGAAGAACCTATCGCTGTTGTCGGGTCAAACGATAATCCCGCTGGTTATATCTACTCTCCGGAAGAACGCACGGCTATTATCGCCGTTTCTCCCGGCCCGGTTATCGCTGGCGCCGCCGCTGCCGTACGCGGTAGTAAAGCGATCATCATAGAAAGTCCAACCGCCGCAGAAGACCTAAGTTTCTTCTTTACTTCGGTGGCTTTTACAATCACCGAAATGCGCGCGGTGCTGGTAGGCAGCAGTACGCCCTCAGTCACCTGGACGCTTCGTCACGGTGCAGACCGGTCTGCTGTAGGCTCGGAAGCGGTAACTGGGGGGACCGTTACGACGGATACAACGGCCGGTTCCGATGTGACCATTTTCGATGATGCGGATGTTGCCACAAATTCGCATCTCTGGATCGAAACAACGGCAAAGAGTGGTATAGTTGGCTCGATCGTAATTACTTTGTTTTACCGGGAGAATTAAAAGTGTTGGGACAATCTGGAGCATCTAAGGCAGGAGCCGTAACAGTCGCCACTACGGAACATACAGGCATGTCTGTCGAGTATTGGGCAGACCGTGCCCTGGAACGAATTATTCATGTAGCCCCTGATAGTCAGTCGATTATCAAAGAACAAGCAGAAGCTTACCGCGAAAGAATACGTGCCGTCCTGGTCCATTACATCCGCCAGGCCATTAAGAGTGATCGAACTACCCTGTACAATTTGTTTATCCAACAGGGCGAATCCGATATGGCGGAAATTTTACGTAAACTTTAGGAGACTACTATGGCTTTTACCGGCGACTTTATGTGCAACAGCTTCAAGCTGGAGCTTTTGACAGCTGAGCACAATTTTGCTGCTGCAGGAGATTCATTCAAGATTGCCCTGTACGACAACTCGGCAACCCTGACGGAAACTACCGCGACCTACACGGCCACGGGTGAACTGTCAGCTACTGGCAACTACACCACGACAGGTCAGGCATTAACCAATATTGACCCTGTATGGGATACCGATACGGCCATCTGCGACTTTGTAGATGAAGTCTTTTCCAATGCTACCTTTACGGCCTATGGTGGGTTGATTTACAACGATACTCATCCATCTGATGCAGCCTGTATCGTGCTGGACTTTGGTGGAGCAAAAACAGCCACAGCAGGCGACTTTACCATTCAGTTCCCTGCAGCTGCAGCAGCGACAGCCATTATCCGCATTGCGTGAGATGGGTGCCTATCAAGGGCATTAGGTCTTTCAAGCAGTCAGCTGGGAAAAGGATTCTTCCTAAATCCCGCAAGCCGGTTGATGTGGGTGGTCTGTGTTTAAATGACACAGACCATCTACATTATTGGGGGGTATTCCCTGAACGAAATTAAGTTGCGTAGGACAAGATAATGGCAGTCACCATTCAGACGATCAACATAGGCACAGTAGCCGGCGATGGTACGGGTGATAAGGCACGGCCTGGTGCAATTAAGATCAATGACAACTTCACGAATCTGAAGGCAGCCGCTGATCTGGTTCTGGATATACCGCAAGACCGGATTATGGGTCGGATTACAGCTTCTACCGGGGACGCGGAGCAATTAACAGGTAGCCAGGCAACCAGTCTGCTGGATCTGTTTGCCACGGATTCAACCACACAAGGCTTGGTACCCGGTTCCAACAGTGTTGGTGCCACTTACTTCCTCAATGCAGCGGGTGCCTGGTCTGTTCCGTCTCCTACAGGCGGTCCTGCTGACAACCTAACACTCAACGTTCGCAAAGGCTCAGTGGGCACGATCACCAAGGGATCTCCAGTCTACC
>Ga0316187_10001627_pt1 | contig 19521 bp, 20 predicted proteins | sample CroRivburrow1_MG_FD_204927 | JGI IMG/M metagenome (GOLD analysis project Ga0316187, IMG submission 204927) | Coastal sediment microbial communities from Maine, United States - Cross River worm burrow 1 | ecosystem: Environmental > Aquatic > Marine > Coastal > Sediment | place: USA: Maine...
ATCCGCTATACACTCCCAATACTTCATGAGCTGTACTATGATAATGATGGAAGCTATATACTCCATTCCTCCATGAATTTCCCCATCCATTGTCCTGAAAAATTGTTTCAATGATTTGAGGATCATGCTCTTCACTGAAATTAATAACCTGTTTGTAGATTATTACAGGAAGTACATTATTAGGGAAAATGCCATCATCATCGAAAATCAGTACCGAAACCTCCGCGTCCTGGTTTATGTACCCTGAATTGGAAGACCATGATATGGTTAATGACATGTTGAGAAGAAAAATTATGGAAAAAAATAAAATATTCATTTTCAATTAAATTTAAACTTTATGATCAATAATTCAAAGATGAAAGCGCTGCTTTAAAGAACAATTAATCTTATAGTATGCTATTCAAAAATTCAATTTTTAAATGTATATTTGCAGAACCTTAACCTACAGCCAGTTTTTTGCTATAATTTTAATATCACTTAATATGACTCAGTTTATAAAAAAGATCAGTTTCATGGCTATTGCTATCGTATTCTGTATCCTGGCATTTTCTTGTAGTGGAGATGAAGTAATTACAAATCCGAGTTTAACCGTTAAAGCGAGTAGCGTAGCTGAAGGTGATGATGGAGAAACTATGTCCAATATTACAATAACCGCCTCCATTGCCCCCCAGGAAGATATTTTTATTACATATAGTACTTTAGATGAAAGTGCTAAGTCAGCTTCTGATTATCAAAATGTTACTAATGGTTCTGCAATAATTCCGGCTGGCAAAACTGAAACGACTATACAAATCCCGGTTAATGGTGATAATATTTTGGAGTTTAATGAGAAATTTAAAATAAACTTTTCTGAACCTGAGAATGCTGTGCTGGATAACAATTTTGTTTTTGTGACCATTCTAAATGATGATGAGCCATTACCCGCTGAACATGTATCGGATGGGTTTATTAGTCCCGAAACCTACCCAAGCATGAACCTTACATGGACTGATGAGTTTGAAGGTCCGGATATAAATACCAATGCCTGGACTTTTGAATTTGGAGACAGCGGTTGGGGCAATGAGGAGCTTCAATATTATTCGGATTCAGAAGAAAATGCCAAAATAATTGATGGCAAATTGGTAATAACAGCTAAAACTGGTGACCCTTCTCATCAATACACTTCTGCCAGAATGATCACAAAAGACAAGCAGGAATTTAAATATGGTAGAATTGATATAAGAGCCAAGCTCCCAAAAGGACAGGGCATCTGGCCTGCACTATGGATGCTGGGTGCTAATATTGATGAGGTTGGATGGCCAAGGTGTGGTGAAATTGACATTATGGAATTGGTAGGTCACGAACCAGAAAAATCTTACGGTACCGCACATTACGACAAGGGTGGATGGACGCACACGGGAAGTTTTTATACCTTACAAAATGGAGATATTTTTGAAGATGAATTTCATGTGTTCTCAATATTCTGGGAAGAAAACTCTATTAAATGGTATATTGATTATAATAAATTCTATGAAGTAAATAAAACTTCTGTTGGTACAAGCTATCCATTTAATGATTCCTTTTTCTTTATTTTTAATGTTGCTGTTGGTGGATTATGGCCAGGCTATCCTGATGAAACTACAGTATTCCCACAGGAAATGATCGTTGATTATATTCGCGTTTTTCAACCTGAATAAGATAAGATAGGGATCTGAGAAAATAATAACTATTTTCAAATTTTAGTTAATAGCATATAAGGAACTTATTCCTCGGATATCTGCAATAAATTATTCTCACGAATATAGGCGACTTCATCCTCCCAGATGATTTTCACCCATATATCCTTTTTCCCTACCACTGATACCCGGTGCCCCATATCTGCAATAGCTATAAGACCTGCACCAGCAGATGGGCCATCCATAAGGTAAGACTCATTTGAAATAATAATTCCCTTTTCATACCTCCTGCCAAAGTTCACCACATAAAAAAGCACCAATAAAATTAAAGCAAGATAAAAAAGGCTAAATCCAGGTCTTAGTTTCAACTTTAATTTCTTATACGCCATGTAGGCTAGCAGGACCAATACCAGGCCGCTTAATGAAAACACAATTGATACGTAATACTGATAAAATATATTCATAAAAAATTTGAAATCAGTATAATCATAGCCTTGTAAATTATGATTTTTTGCAATGGTTTCCATCTTCTTTAAAGCCCTCTTATTATGCGTCTTTAGATAATAGAGGTTCATAAAATACAAGGCATTACTATAATCACCCAATCCTTCTTTTATATAGGCCATCTTTAAAAGCATCGCTGGGGATGATTGCTTTCTGGAGGAAAGTAAATCCTGGTAGATCTCGAATGATTGTGTATACTTTTTTTCCAGAAATAAAGAATCTGCCAGTTTAAGATCTTCGGTAAGAACCTGCCCTATTAAGGGGCAATAAATAAAAAACACAATCAGTGTAAAAAAATAAGATTTTTTGAAATTCAAATTTTGCATTCTAATCATAACAGTCTACATTTGCATTCCGTTTTATCAATACGGCACAAAAATACTAAAAACTATTGATTCGATAGCTCAGCTGGTAGAGCATCTCCCTTTTAAGGAGAGGGTCCTGGGTTCGAGCCCCAGTCGGATCACAGCAACCCTGACTTACAACAAGTCAGGGTTTTTTATTGGTATAACTTTACCATCAATTGGTTCACTTTAGGTTGAAGACTTACGCAAATTTGTGACAAATTGAATAGAACTTTAATGATTTTGAAGGTAGCGTGATTGGAATGGTCTATTTTCACTAATACTTTTATAAAACATACCCACCCTATTACTTGATTTTTTAAACAAAATAACTCTCCCTGTTTAATAATTATTAACATTTGTTAATGTTTACATGAATGTAATTTTAGAGTTTTTCAACTCCAACTATTTACAAACGTCAAAAAAACGGGTAGCTCTTGACATCTACTTTATAATTTTTCAATTTCAATTATTCAACTAGCCAAAATGTATTTTAATAACCGGTTATTTACTTTCAGGCTATTCATTTAAAATGTTTAACCAAAAATTTCAAGAAAATGAAAATTATAAAATTTCTATTATTCGCAATCATGACCATATCAATAAATTCATGTAATGATGCTGATCCAGAAACGGAGCCCATCATAGAACTTCAGGATGAAATTGGAAAGTGGCATAATATCGCTTTGGATCTCTTTTTCGAAAGTGAAGCATATCAGGATTTGATAGAATCAAATACACTTAACTACCATGAAATTAAACGTTCCATTATTAAAGAACTCTCTCGAAATAATTCAGCTCTTTTTAATTACCGCGAAATGATGGATAATTCTTTTTCACCGGAGTTTGAAAATATAAATCCTTTTGGAGATAATGAAAAACTAAGGGATCGAAACAATGGAAGGATTGGACATGAAGAAGTATTTAAATACCTGCATGAAATCGATGAAATTGGAGATAGATTTTTCAATCAGCTTATAGAGATTAATGATCAAGTCCTGACCAATACAATCTCAAAGGAAAATCTTATCAGCCAGGTCCGTAAAATGCAAAACCTGAATCTTAAAAAAAAGGAAAAGTTATATTTAGGAGCTTTTATACAAGTCATGGAACACTCCAATAAATATTGGGAAAGTGAACATGCCAGAATAGCAGGTGAACATACCAGAACCGTTGGTATTATATGGGCGGATGCAGCTGGGGGATTATATGGCATGTTATGTGGTCCGGTTTGCTCAATCGTTGAAGCAGCATTATTCTCTACACTTGCAGCCATTCAATGAGCAACTATAATCATTAAATAATGCAATTTTATTAGAAAAATTGTAAATTAAATGAAAAAAATCAATTAGCATGAAAACAGACATTTTTATTCCGGCCTTGTACCACTACAAATTTAAAATTTTCGGCATCGTTCTTATTTTCGCCTTACTTTTGATTTCTATCATGGTATCACTTTTTGAATATCAGGAAACGATAGATCCATATTTAATAAAGTGGGGCGTTCTCGTAGCTTTAGCAATCATTTCATTCAGCAAGGAAAAAGATGAAAATATAAGGATTAAACATATTCGCCTTATAACTCAAACATATACCTTGCAGTTTTTAATCAGCTTTACAGTAGCATATAATATTGTTATTTATTTATTTAAATTAACGGATATTCTAAGTACGCTGGATCTGCTTATTATGGGATTTATACTTAATGTATCACTGTTTTACTCTATTAAATGGTTTGGATCCCAACGTATTGAAGTTGAATACAAAAGTATCACCCAAATCATAAAAGAAAATCCTCAATTATTTATCATCTGGATAATTATGTCAATCCTGACTTTATTAATTATTATGTTATTTATTTAGTGTTAATTGTTATGATACAAGGTTTTAGGGATTACGATATATTCGTAATCCCTATTTTCATTTAAAATGATTTATTTCCCCACATTTATCATCTTCATTGAAAGATATTTAAATGATTGCCATTTTTAAATTATAGTAAACAAGGATTAGAATTATCAGACTATTGCACGTGATTCACAAAGTAAGAATCCGGATTTGATTGATTTTAAACACGTTATATGTAATAATTTACATCGAAATATATTTATATTGAAAATATATTCTCATATATTCGTGATTATCAGTAACTTAAAAATTAATAATGCGATTTTTTTTAATTTAGTAGAAAAATTGGAACAATATTTGGAAGTTTACCCTTTGAACTAAATATTTAAAGTCATGAAAACATATTTATACATACTTTTAATAGGAATATTTGCAGTCGGATGTGTTTCCGAGGAAGGGCCGGTTGGGCCTACAGGACCACAAGGACCACAAGGACCGGAAGGACCAGCCGGTGAAAGCAGTTTCGTTTTTGAATTTGAAAATCTAAATTTCACTGCACCTGATTATGAAATTTATCTGGATTATCCTGCAGACTTCGAAGGATTTGATTCAGATGTAGCTCTGGTATACTTACTTTGGGGCACTGAAGAGGTAGATGGGACGATTCTTGAAATATGGCGTCAATTACCTCAGACCATAATTGACGAAAGGGGATCATTAATTTATAATTTTGATTTTACAAAAAACGATGCAAGGTTATTCCTAAATGCATCCTATTCGCTGGACAATCTGGTTGCAATTGATACTGACAATTGGATAGCTCGAGTGGTGGTTGTGCCCGGCAATTTCTGGGCAGATAATCGAAGGCCGGAATTCATTGAATATAATGACCTTAAAGAGGAGCTTGGGTTGCCTGAAATGCCAGTACATCAAAATATTGAGCAAAGGCGATAATTATTCTAAAATAATAGTCTTTAGAATACTTGTCAACCCAATGACTTTCGAAGCATTTTATATCTTGAAAAATAATTACTCTATGTAATACTCTTGATATAAAATGCTTTCTTAATTATTATTATTTCAAGCATAAAATTTGTAATATAGAAAATACTATAATAAAATTTACCATGAAATCTATCACACTTATTTTAATAGTTGCAATTCTATTTTTCTGCTCTGAAATTTCTTTATCACAAAATACTATCAACCCTGCTTTGGTTGACCAATCGTATAATTTATATAAGGCTGGAGATGTATTCATCGCAGGACAACCTACATCTTCTAATCTAGATTCTCTAGCTGAAATTGGAGTAAAACTAATTATAAATCTGCGGACACAGGGTGAAATGGAAGCTCTCGATTATGATGAAGCTGCTCAAGCTAAAAAACTGGGAATCAAGTATGAACACTATCCAATGGGTGGAGCTGATGGCTATAATCCAGACGTAATAAAAGAAATGGGGAAACAAATTAAGAAATCAAAAGGTCAGGTTTTGATTCATTGTCGCAGTGCCGGACGAGCTACCTATGCATGGATGGCCTGGATGGTTAGATATCAGGACATTTCCATTGATGAAGCTGTTGAATTGGGAAGTAAAATGCGTTTTTCCTTACCTTTTGCAGACCTCCTGGGTTATCCTATAACAATTCAACAACTTAAAGATTAACTAAACTGTAGTTACTATTTTGTAAGGAATGGATCCTCCCTCCTAATATTAATATCTCAGATTGCAGAGTTATTTTTTACATTAATATATGTTCATTTATTCATATATTAATTCTATCTTTGTCATTATTACTTTAATATCAGGACCTATGAAAACATTAAAAGTGCTCGCCTTCATATTCTTTTCATTTCAAATCATCAATTCTGTGAATGCGAATAAGGCTGAGGAAGGACTATATTTCAAAACAACAATCGCAGGAGATTTTCAGGAAATCACAAATCGTGTAAAAGAAGAATTAAAGAAGCAGGGTTTTAGTGTGATTACTGAAATTGATATGGACGAAAAATTAAATGAGAAGCTCGGTACCACTGTAAAACCATATAAAATTCTTGGTGCTTGCAATCCGGGGTATGCTTACAAAACACTGCAAATAGATGACAATATTGGTGTATTTCTTCCTTGTAAGGTTATTATAAAGCAACTGGATGGCGGAATGATTGAAGTTGTCTCAATCAATCCTTCAAAGATGATGCAAATAATGAACAATGAGGAACTAACTACTGTTGCTGAAGAAGTCAGCCAAAAATTAAAAAAAGTAATAGAAGCACTTTAAAATGAATACGCGCTCTAATTAACTAAAATCTTCTTCATAAATTTAATATTCAATTCCCGGATATCATTTTTAACCTTAGTGTGGTAATTTATTTTGATAATAACCGTACACCCAGGTGCCACCTAATGCACATAAAAGTGACGCAATAATAATACTATACCCATTACCTATTAATGCAAATAAAGGACCGGGGCAGGCACCCGTCAGAGCCCATCCAAAACCAAAAATTACTCCTCCATAAATAGCTCCCTTGTGAAATGGTTTTTCATCGAATGTGATGTTCTCACCATAAAATGTCTTTAGGTTATACTTTTTTATAATTTGAATAGATATGGCACCAACAACTACTGCCAGGCCGATTATCCCGTACATGTGAATAGACTCGAATCGAAACATCTCTTGTATCCGGAACCAGGAGATTACCTCAGATTTTGTAAGTACCAAACCGAAAATCACTCCTAGAACAGTAAATTTTAAATTTTTCATATTATGTAAAGATTAAGGGGAATAAAATATGAGTCATAATCAAGCCGCCAATGAAAAAACCAATAACTGCAAATAATGAAACCAGCCGGAAATTTGCCAATCCGGATATAGCATGGCCAGATGTACAACCACCTGCCCATCTCGCTCCAAATCCTACCATAAATCCCCCTAATATAATAAATAGAAATCCTTGAAAGGATAAAAGGTTGCCCCAATTGAATATTTCAACAGGCATATATTGACTAAAATCTGAGATCCCAAAATCAATCAGATTAACTTTTGTTTGTTCTGAAATTTGAATGGGGGAATCATTTGAAAAAAATTTGTCTGTTAGTACCCCTCCTACCAACACCCCTCCGACAAAGAACATACTCCACACCTCTTTTCTCCAGTTATATTTAAAGAATTCAATGTTTCCGGGCATACAGGCAGCACATACATGTCGTAATGATGATGATATCCCAAAGGTTTTATTGGCTATAAATAAAGAAAATGGGACCATTAGCCCAATTATTGGCCCGGAAACATACCAGGGCCAAGGTTGTCTAAACAACTCAAGCATAGTAAGTAATTAAAATGTGAAATAATAAAAGATATCAATTTGGAATAGGCAATAACAGGTAGGTGGGTCAACAAATAATGTCAACAAATTTGTAATTCAGGCCAATAGAGAATATCAGTAGCATTGATGTTTATTTAAGATAACCCCAAACATACATTAAATGTTCAATGTATTATGTCGTATACACGATATCCTTGATAATTATGATTCAGACATCATACTTCTCATCGGTTATTTCCTAATCGTCATAAGTATCAAAGTATTTTAAGCACTTCGTAAAATTTTATTATATTGCCAGATTAATCTAATAATATTCCCATATGAAAAATATCAATAGAAGACAATGGTTGAAAAGTGCAGGTTTGACAAGTTCAATTGCAGTTTTAGGTGGAATTAATGTAGTGTATGCTGGTAAATTAGTTTCTCCGGAAACAACAAACGATGATTTATCTATTAAGTTGAATTCAAATGAGAATCCCTTTGGACCTTCAGAAAATGTACGCAACACTATGATTGAAGCATTTAACCATGCCTGCAGGTATCCCTTTGGTTATATAGAGGAATTAGCTGAAGCTATAGCAAAAAAAGAGGGACTTACCTCAGATCATATAGTAATCACTGGTGGCTCAACTGAAGGATTGAAGATTACAGGTCTTACATATGGGATCGAAAACGGAGAGATCATAGCTGCAGATCCAACATTTCAAAGCATGTTAACATATGCTTCACAGTGGGGAGCCTATATAAACAGAGTCCCATTAAATGATAATATGGTGCATGATCTAAATGAAATGGATCGTCGAATTACTCAAGCTACCCGATTGATTTTTATTTGTAATCCCAACAATCCTACAGGGACTATTCTCGAGGCAAGTGATTTAAAAACCTTTTGTGAAGTAAATTCCAAAAGAACTGTCATTTTCAGTGATGAAGCATACTATGATTATATCACTGAACCAGGATACCCATCCATGGTGGAGCTTGTAAAACAAGGACAAAATGTTATTGTCTCAAGAACTTTTTCAAAAATTTATGGTCTGGCAGGTGTTAGGATTGGTTACTTAGTAGCACGACCAGATATCGCATCCCGTTTAAACAAACATGTTGTAGCTGGCACCAATGTTTTAGCTATAGCGGCAGCTTTAACTTCCCTTAACGACAATAAATTTTACCAGTTTAGCAAGGAAAAGAACATGGAGGCTAAATCATATCTTTATTCTCTTTTTGACGAGATGGGATTAAATTATATTAAATCACATACCAATTTTGTGTTTTTTCATACCGGAAGACCTATTACTGATTTAATAAAGGAAATGAGAGATAAAAATGTATACATCGGTCGACCTTTTCCACCCTTATTTGATTGGTGTAGAATAAGTACTGGAACCATGAATGATATGAAAAGTTTTGGAACTGCCTTAAAATCAGTAATCTAATCACAAAAAATCCTTCTCTCAATAATATATAATAAATTTACCTTAGGAAATCTTATCTGTGTATAATAACATCAGATATATACGATTTTGAAAAAAATTATTGCGCTATATACTGAAGCTTTTGGTGGCTTATCAAGATCAGCATGGATGCTTTCTGTTGTAATGCTTATAAATAGAAGCGGAACCATGGTATTGCCCTTTTTAAGTGTATACTTGACTACAACACTCGGGTTTACTATTGAGGAAACAGGATATGTTTTAAGTAGTTATGGACTGGGATCATTAGTTGGAGCTTATTTGGGAGGGGCATTTTCGGATCGATATGGACACTTTATAGTCCAATTCCTGAGCCTTGTAATTAGTGGCGTTATATTTATAGTCATTTCTGATATTACCAGTTTTTATGGATTGGTATCAGGAATATTTATACTAAGTTTAATTGCCGAAAGCCTCAGACCTGCCAATGCTTCCTCAATATCATTTTATTCCAAACCTGAAAATATATCTCGTTCTTTTTCTTTGAATAGAATGGCTATTAATCTTGGATTTTCAATCGGTCCCGCCATAGGAGGACTTTTAGCAGCTATATCTTATAAATTGTTATTTTTAGCCGATGGATTTACATGTATAGCGGCTGGAGTATTTTTCTATTTTTATTTTAGTAAAAGAAAAGGACACCAGCCAGATAAGGAATCTATTAAAAAAAATAAAGAAAAAGGAGGGCCAGTATTTCGGGATTACCGATTTCTCGCTTTTGTTATTTTATCCAGTTTTTTTGCTATTTTGTTTTTTCAGCTATTCATGACATTGCCCCTATATTATCGAGAAGTGTATCAATTGTCAGAAAAAGAGATAGGTGGATTGCTTGCATTAAATGGAATTGTGGTGTTTTCTCTTGAAATGGTATTGGTTTATATTCTAAATAAAAGATTTCAACTTCACCGTATGATATTTGTCGGAATGGTTCTGGTAGGACTGTCCTTTGCTATATTGAATATTTACCATGGAATTATAATACTGGTGATATCAATGGTTATTCTAAGTATTGCAGAAATATTTGCCATGCCTTTCATGGCTACATTTACTGTTCAAAGATCTTCAAAATACAATCGAGGTGCATATATGGGTCTTTATACTATTGCCTATTCAATTGCCTATGTTATTGCCCCTATTTTAGGAGCATTCATTATATCGAAATATGGATTTAATCTATTATGGTGGGGTACAGGAATTGCGTCCGTAATAATTGCTTTTGGATTTCTTAACGTTACAAGACCGCAAATCAGGAACTAAACCGGATTGCCTACATCAAGTTAAATAATAGCCTTTCTCATCCTAATCGTAGAAAAATTTTATCAATCCAAAAAAAAATAAAATCTTGGGTGACCTTTCCGTTTCTTTTTCATTAAGAGGTAAAATGTACAAGATGCTATTTATGATACTATAGAGCTCCAGCATGATAATCCAAAAAGTCCAGGGAATACCGAATCAGTCCCTTAATAACACACCTCTGGTATTCCGGGACTTTTTTTATTCCGGCAAGAATGATCCTGATCCTAAATCAACAAGGAATTAGTTGCTCACAAAAACACACCTGAAGTACTACTATTCTACTTTTTCTGCCTTGTAGCTTATTTCGTATGCATCAACAGTTAGAGAGCCTGAAAGTTCTTTTCCGTTAAATAATCCTGTCATATCTACTCTGGTACCCATCCCATCTTCCCAATAACCGGTTAACTTACCATCTACGATCTCAATATTGATGGCTTGTTCGTTTCCTCCATCTGTAAGGGCCATGCAACTATACCCTTCATCATTTTTGCTGATTACCAAAACACCAGTATTATCATCAGGCATATCAGGGGCTTCATATTTCCATTTACCCACATAACTATCTACTTCTGTTTTCGTTCCGGTTGTTTTAGAAGTGGAACAGGAAATCCATGTAAAAGTTAAAAATGTTAATGAAACAAGTAGTAAAAAACGATTCTTCGAAATCATAAGTTATAATTTAGAGAGTTAAAAATAATATTTCTTGCTTAATGACCCTTTACAAAAAGGTTATTCAAAAGTTAAAGTAATTATAGCAGATATCAATATTTTTTATTTCAGTGGTTAATATCTTATATAATATTCCATTCTTGCCTTTTTAAGTATTTCAGGATTTATGGACTTTCAGTTTACCTGATACCTTGTATCTCTAATACTTTTTTACAATATTTGAGGGTTAGATCAAAAATTAATACAATGAAATTACTAAAAATACTCGGAATTATCCTGGCGATTATTGTAGCTGTTCTGATTGTACTTATACTTGCCATGCCTACAAAATATAATGTCGAACGTTCTATTGTTATAGATGCCCCGGGGAATATTGTCTATGATCAGGTAAGATTATTTGAAAACTTTGTCAAATGGAGTCCCTGGTCAGCGTTAGATCCAAATATGTCTTATGAAATCACACAACCAGATGGAACAGTTGGATCTGTATATTCATGGTCTGGCAATGATTCGGTAGGCATAGGTTCACTTGAAATAATATCCATTACTGATGATAGGATTGACCAGAGGTTAACATTCTCAGCACCTTGGGAAGCACATGATGATGCCTATTATACTTTCAAAGATACACCTGAGGGGATACAGGTTACCTGGGGTTTGGATGGAAATTTACCAAGACCAACCAATATTTTTGGACTGTTTATGGATATGGAAAACATGATAGGAGGAGATTATGAAAAAGGATTATCGAATCTAAAAGCTCGCGTAATGGACTATGTTGTTTCGCATACTAAAAGAGGCTACCTGATCAACATAATTGATTTATCTCCACGAAACTATATAAGCTATCGTGCCGAGGTAAAATTTAGCGAGATGCAGCAATTCTATAGCACACATTTTCAGGGTATTATGAAATTAGTTTCTATGATGGATCTTCCACTCGCGGGTGGCCCCAGTGGTATGTTCTACAAATATGACATGGAAAACATGAAGGCAGATATGGCTGCCGGGATACCTGTGAATGGTGAAGCAGCGGTAGATGGATATACAACTATCCCTGTTTCAGGAAAAGCCTTGCATATCTCCTATTTTGGTTCGTATTCAGGTATTGCAAAAGCACATTATGCTATGGATGATTTGATGAAGGAAAATAATATGGCACTTAATGAATTAGTTATAGAAGAATATATAACCGATCCTGTAGGCGAACCAGATACCTCAAAATGGCTGACCAATATTTATTACCTTATCAAATAATTATTAATGGATAATTTAGCTTTTAGATGTCCTTCCTGACCTAAATCAGGAATAACATCTATCAGCTGGAATATCAATCGATATCTAAACCATTTACAAATATTTATTCCCTTCCTCATTTATAATATAATTTCCTGTGTATTCAGATTACTTGTAGATTTCGAAAGTGCTTGTGTTTTCCTACTTTGATCTTCCTATTTGATCAAAATGCAAATATTTTAATTGAAATTACAAATAATTATTACCTTCACTTTACTTTCATTCATAATGTTAGTAACTTTCACTTGAAAGATATTATATTAATTTTATTGAGATGATTTTCAACATTCAGAGATACTCTACTCATGATGGCTCAGGCATTCGGACTATCATTTTTTATAAGGGCTGCCCTCTGAGATGTAAATGGTGTAGTAACCCTGAAAGCCAGTCTTTCAATCATGATTTGATGTATGATGATCGCATATGTAATCATTTTGGAGACTGTTTGAGCCAAAGTGATCAAGGCATCACTTTTTTGAATGGAAAAATCCATATCAATCGTAATGAAATTAACGGGAAAAGCCAATATTCGGATATTTGTGCTTCAAAAGCATTAACTGTTTCTGGTCATAAAGCAAGTATTGAAGACCTTCTGACAGAAATTGCAAAAGACAAACCTTTTTACAGTCAGAGTGGAGGTGGAGTAACCTTATCTGGCGGAGAACCATTTTCTCAGGTTGATGAGATTTATAAACTTCTCCTGAAATTGAAGGAAGAGAATATTAATGTTTCTATTGAAACATCCCTGTATACAAAATGGGATCATATTGAAAAGTGTCTACCGCTGATTGATTTATTTCTGGTTGACCTGAAGCATTTGGATCCTATAAAATTTAAAAAATACACAGGCGGCAATTGCAATCTTGTAACGGAAAACCTAATTAAACTTGAGAAATCAAAGTCTAATATCATTATAAGGATTCCAATCCTTCCCGGCTTCAATGATTCAAATGAAGAAATGCAAAATATTATAGATTTTGCTGCCACATTTAAAAATATAAATGAGATACATTTAATTCCTTACCATACATTTGGAGTAGAAAAATACAAATTACTCGGAAAGGATTATGATTTCACTACGAAATCTGAAATAGACGATAAAAAGCTAAATGCTTTTAAAAAATACGCACAACAAAAAAAAATTAAGACCAAGATTGGAGGATGATATGATTCAAACTATATCTCAAGACAAAATATCAAACAGAATATCCTTATTAAAGGAAAAAGTATTAAATATTAAGCCCTCGGTTTGTACCGAAAGGGCGATATTCTATACAGAAGCTTATCAGGAACACGAAGACAAACCTGTAATTGTAAAAAGGGCTTATGCTTTAGCAAAAACACTTGAGCAAATGACCATATTTATTGATGAAGGTGAATTGATTGTCGGGAACCATTCCTCAAATCATCGGGCCGCTCCTATTTTCCCTGAATATGCGGTCGATTGGTTACCGGAAGAAATGGATGATCTTGATAAACGTCCGGGAGATGCTTTTTTTATCACTGAAAAGCATAAAGAAGAACTTAGAAAAGTAGCTGATTGGTGGAAAGGAAAAGTTCTGTTTGATAAAGGAAGGGCGATGATGTCTCCACAATTACGGGATATTCAAGATGCGGCAATAATAAAAGCAACCGGAAATCTTACCTCAGGTGATGGGCATATAGCTGTTGATTTTGAAAAGATCTTAAATATAGGTTTAAAAGGATATATAGATGAAATATTAAAACATAGATCACTATTAGACCGAACAGAACAAGAAAGTGTTAAGAAAGATCATTTTTATACAGCACTTGAGATAGGTCTGCTTTCTTTTCAGAATTTCATAAAAAGATTTCAAGTTCTTGCAGATACCAAATCTCAAATTGAAACGAATGAAAAAAGACGAGAGGAATTAATCACCATCAGTAAAAACTGTGAACATCTTACTGACAATCCTCCTGAGAACTTTTACCAGGCTATTCAGCTTATGTATTTTGTTCAATTAATCCTTCAGATTGAGAGTAATGGACACTCTGTGTCTCTTGGAAGAATGGATCAATATCTCTTCCCATTTTACAAAACCGATATCTTATGTGGTCATATTAGTGAGGAATTTGTAGTAGAACTACTGGAGAATACCTGGATCAAGTTGCTTGCTATCAATAAAATCAGGCCATGGGCTCATACTCGTTTCTCAGCTGGCGGACCTCTTTATCAGAATGTAACTATTGGTGGTCAAAATAGTGATCAGGAAGACGCCGTTAATGACTTAAGTTACCTGATTCTTCATTCTGTTGGTTGTATGAAACTTACCCAACCAAATCTTTCAGTTCGATACCATAAAAACATGAGTGACCAATTTCTAATGGCCTGCATGAAAGTAATTGAAAAAGGATTCGGTATGCCAGCTTTTAACAACGACGAAATTGTGATACCGGAGCTGATCAAACTGGGAGTAGAAAAGGAGGATGCTTACAATTATTCCGCTATTGGTTGTATCGAGATCGCTGTACCTGGCAAATGGGGCTATCGCTGCACAGGAATGAGTTTTCTTAATCTGATGCGGGTTTTTCTTGCTTCCTTGCACGATGGGAAAGATATTGTTTCAGGAAAAACCTTTAATAAAGGCATCGGACATTTTACTGGCTTCAAAAACTTCAATGAACTCATTCAATCCTGGAAGCATCAAATTAAATTCTATACCAAGAAAACTGTCGAAATAGATACTGCAATTGATACTGCACTTGAAGAGCATGTGCCAGATATATTATGCTCAGCTTTTGTTGATAGCTGTATTGAAAGAGGAAAAACAATAAAAGAAGGTGGTTCTAAATATGATTTTATTTCAGGATTGCAGGTGGGCATAGCAAACTTAGGAAATTCTTTAGCAGCTATTAAAAAACTTGTATTCGAAGAAGGAAAAATCTCTAAAGATGAATTAATACAAGCATTGGAGGCAAATTTTGAAGGGAAATCAGGTGAAAAAACCAGGCAAATTCTATTAAATTATGCTCCGAAATATGGCAATGACGATGACTATGTAGATTTGTTACTAAAAGAAGCGTATCTGGATTTTATCAACGAACTGGAGAATTATCATACAACCAGATATGGAAAAGGTCCTATTGGCTGTAAATATTATGCCGGAACTTCAAGTATTTCCGCCAATGTACCATCAGGAGCTGTGGTACCTGCAACACCTGATGGCAGAAAAGCTTTTACTCCAGTAGCTGAAGGCAGCTCTCCCACCTCAGGTACTGATTTATTAGGGCCTACAGCTGTATTTAAATCTGTCTCTAAATTACCAACCAATAAAATTATGGGGGGTGTTCTACTTAATCAAAAATTATCCCCGGCTACTATTAAAAACAAAGAAGATAAGTTAAAACTAATATCAATCATACGAACATTTTTTGCTAACTTAAAAGGATGGCACGTACAATATAATATTGTGTCACGGAATACTCTTCTGGCAGCTAAAAAGAATCCTGAGAAATACAGGGATTTGGTTGTCAGGGTTGCTGGGTATTCTGCATTTTTTACAACTTTGTCTCCGGATACGCAGGATGATATTATTGCCCGAACGGAGCATACTTTAGTATGACAAATGAAAAAAATTTTATGTGGTGTTGACATTGGTGGCACCAAACTGTCAACTGCTCTTATTACTGAGGATGGCAATATCATGGATAAAAAAATGGTATATGACCATATTGACAAGCCTGAAGATATATTTGTTGAGCAATTAGTACTGAATATAAAGTCCTTATTTTATAAGAATGGACTGGACGAGTATGATATAGCTGGTATTGGCATGGGTTGTGCAGGACATCTTCGATTTAGAGATGGGGTTATCATTACAACTTCAAATTTAAAAGGATTTAAGAATTTCCCATTAAGAGATGCTATTCAGGATCATTTCAAAATCCCCGTCATCCTTGATAATGATGCCAATGCACAAGCTTTTGGGGAGTATAAATTTGGTGCGGGAAAAGGATACGATTCCATGATATTCCTTACAATTAGCACAGGCATTGGAGCAGGAATTATAATTAATGGAAAATTATTCAGAGGTCAGACAGGTACTGCTGGTGAATTTGGACATACTATTGTAAATCCTGATAAGGATCTGTCCTGCACTTGTGGAAATCAAGGATGTCTTATGTCCTGTGCATGCGGATTAGCTCTCCCACATCTCTTTGAAAAGAAAATAAAATCAGGTGCTAAAACAAAATTAGAATTATCAGAAGATTTTGATTTTACTAAAGTTGATGGCAAGTTTTTGAAAAAGGGACTTGATATGAATGACAAGGTAGCCACTGATATTGTATTGGAATGTGGAGAGTATATTGGAATAGGACTTTATAATATATTTCAAGTGTTTAATCCTCCCACAATAATATTAGGGGGTGGATTATTAAGCTGGGGACCAGTCTATATGAACAAGATCAAAGACACTTTCTATCGCCTTGCCAGGGATATGATATATGATCCTGTAAATATTGAAACCACAAAGATAGGTGTTGACGCAGGAGTAATAGGGGCTGCTTCATTAGTTCTTGAATAATCATGAATAAAAGACATAGTAAAATACTTGATCTGCTGGCTGAAAACGATACCTGTTCAGTAAATAGATTGTCAGAAATACTTGAAGTTTCATCCGTTACTGTTCGACAAGATCTTAATTTTCTTGAATCTGAGGGTTTTTTAAAAAGAGTACATGGTGGAGCTGTATTAAAAGATGCCGACGATATATCAAACAGGCTTGGACTACATTACGATAGAAAAATTAAAATAGCTCGTAAGGCTGCCTCCTTTGTTCATGATGGAGATACAATACTGATTGAATCAGGCTCAATAAATGCATTATTAGCCAGGGAAATAGCTAAAAAGGAACAAGTAACTATTATCACAACAAATGCTTACATTGCTCGGCAATTTAGGAAAAATAGTGAAGCAAATATTGTGCTATTAGGTGGTATCTACCAGCATTTAAGTGAAAGTATGGTAGGAAAAATAACAAAAATTGGTATTGACCAGGTTAATTTCAGTAAAGCTTTTCTGGGAATAGATGGATATACACCTGAATCCGGATTCACACTACGTGATTTATTGAGGGCTGAAATATCCAGCTATATTATAAAGAAAGCCAAAAATGTTTTTGTTGTAACAGATTCTTCAAAATTCGGAAAAACTGAATTAACCAATATATGTGACCTTAAAGATATCCACCATTTGATAACTGATGACAATTTATCCGCCTCCTATTATAAACTTATTCAACGAACCGGGGTAAATCTAACTTTGGTATAATATTAAAAATAAGGTGAAACTGGAGTTTTAAATTATTTGGAAAAATCATTCAATACCTCTACCTTGTAAGACTTTATATACTAAATTTTCACTCAAAACCACACTATTATGAAGTTCAAATCCATTATGATCACCTATTTTTTATGGGGATTATCTACTCTTTTTGTTTACGCTCAGGAAACCAAACAATTGTACCTCATCCATGAGGACATCGTTATTCCTGCTAAATCTTCTCAATATGATGAGGTCAGTAAAAGTTTGAAAAAAGCACTCGTTGATAATAATGTTACCGGTTTTGGTTACATGAGTTTTTGGCAAAATGACAATACGGTTATTCATGTGCAGCCAATTAGCAATTATGCTGATTTGGATAAAGATTTCTGGAAAGAATTGTCTGATAAAATGGGCAAGGACGAAACTGAAGCACTATTTTCAAAGTATGATGGCACCTACCATTCTCATCGCGATTTTGTTGCTGTACATCACCCTGATCTTTCATATAAACCCGAACAAGTTCAAGAAGAAGATAATAATTTCAGAGAATGGACTTATCTCTATTATGACTCAAAGGATGAAAAAGAAATGTTGGGATTAATGAAGGAATGGAAAACTCTATATGAATCAAAAGATATCGAAAGTGGATATTCGGTTTTTACAGCAGGAGTTGGGCATTACGGACCCGTAGTTGTAATACATGGCTGGGCGAATAGCGAAAAGGAATACGCTGAAAATAATGAGAAAAATATGGAAGCATTGGGTGATGACCGAACGGCATTAATGGGAAAAACCAATCCTTTAATTCAAAAAATTGAATCTAAAAGAGGCTGGTTTCAGAAAGACATGTCTTATTCACCTGGTCAATAATTATGGAATAAGGCTGGGACGAAAATTTCCAGCCTTTTAATTATTTTATATTATGCAAACAATACTTGGAGCCGGCGGGGTAATAGCAAATGAACTGGCCAAAAATCTTCCGGCTTATACTGACAAGGTTAAACTGGTAAGTCGAAATCCTATCCGAGTTAATCAAACTGATATTTTGTTTCAAGGCGACCTGACCAACTCGAATAATGTGATGGATGCTGTTAATGGATCTAGTGTAACCTATCTTACGGTGGGTTTAAAGTATAGTATAAAGGTATGGAGGACACAATGGCCTCTTATAATGAAAAATGTCATCAATGCGTGTAAAGAACATGGATCGAAATTGGTGTTTTTTGACAATGTATATATGTATGGTAAAGTAGATGGTATTATGACTGAAGATACCACCGTTAATCCATGCAGTAAAAAAGGAGAGGTCAGGGCTAAAATTGCTGATATGTTGATGGATGAAGTTGCTAGTGGGAATATTACAGGACTCATTGCTCGTGCAGCAGATTTTTATGGACCAAAAGTTTCTAATAGCATTCCGGATGGCACTATAATTCAGAATTTTAAGAAAAGTAAAAAAGCACAATTATTTTGTAGTGATAAATTTCTCCATTCTTTTACCTACACCCCGGATGCTGGAAAAGCCACCGCTATATTAGGAAATACGGAAAGTGCATACAACCGGATATGGCACCTTCCAACCAAAAAAAATCCTCCGACAGGAAAAGAGTTAGTGGAGGCTTTTGCAAAAGAGTTTAATGTAAATCCAGGATATATGACTCTTAATAAATGGTTAATTCGTGGAGTTGGAATTGTAAATCCAATTATTGGAGAATTGTATGAGATGTTATACCAATATGATCGTGATTACATTTTTGATAGCAGTAAATTTGAAAAAGAATATAATTTTACACCTACCTCCTACGAGGAATGAATCCATCAA
>Ga0316187_10001628_pt1 | contig 19515 bp, 15 predicted proteins | sample CroRivburrow1_MG_FD_204927 | JGI IMG/M metagenome (GOLD analysis project Ga0316187, IMG submission 204927) | Coastal sediment microbial communities from Maine, United States - Cross River worm burrow 1 | ecosystem: Environmental > Aquatic > Marine > Coastal > Sediment | place: USA: Maine...
CCGCTACCATCCAGCGGTGGTGGCGGATAAAAACCCTCTGCATCCGGCTTACGCCAGTGGACATCACCTTCCGCGGCCAGACCATGACAGTCGGCACAATGCCGGACATACAACAGCTGCCCCTGTGAAATCAGGCTTGCGTCATAGATTCGTTCGACGTCAGGACCCGTCAGGGTCGGCAGCGATGGTTCAGGGTTAACATCACAGGCCATCAACGCCGACAGCAACACCAGCAACAATACTGGCTTTAGGTACAGCCCTGCAGGCTGGCCAGGGTATTTTTGCATCATGACACTGCTACCTTTATCCCATTGTAAACACCCGGAGTCCAGCCGCCACCAGCAGCGCCGGAACTCGGGGCGTAAACCCTCGACTATTACTGTATGTAACCATGCTCCAGATTCAGGATCGAATCACGCTCACCTATATTGTCATTAAAAACCGTCTCAAAACTAAAGGCAATGCCAAGCTGCACCCGGGTATCGTTTCCCGCCCCCAGCGCCGCAGAAAAATCGGTATACATCGCCTGCGCCAGCAGATCAATACCCTGACCTATGCGATAAAATAAACTCGGCGCAATACTCCAGTGCCTGGCCGAAGCCACATCGCTGTATTCCTTGTAGGCCAGGGTCAAGGCCGTTTGCCAGCGCGTCAACAAATGGGGTCGGGCCGCATAACGGACACTGGTGACCACCGAAACCGAAGCTGCCTGGGCTCGCTGTGACACAAGATTGGCTGCACCATTACTAATAGCCGCAGCCACCACGCCATCAATACCATTATTAGAGATAACCTGACCAGAAAGCGACCAGTTAGCCTGCGGATCCAGATTCAAATTGATTTCAGCGCCCACCAGCAGCGCCTGCAACCATTCGCTGCTACCGGATACATCAACCTGCTGCCGGTCCAGCCTGATACCTGCATGCCGCAGCCGGGAAACATAAAACAGGTCCTCCGGTTGTTCGTAAACATAACTAAAACCATGACTATCAAAACCACTGGGGGCATTGACAAAGGCCGCTTTGTCAGCATTACGACGACCGCCAAACCATACACCAAGCCGCTGTATCTTTTCATCAAAATACCAGTCAGCAGAAACCAGCTCACCATAAATCTGGTCATACTTGTCATCAGATGAGGCATTTCCAACATGGGTATAAGTCAGTAAACTTTCGTCACGCAGCATTGGAAACTCAATCAGGGTATTACGCAAACGCGTGCGGCCGATCTCCAGCTTCATATCCTGATCCCAATACAAGGCATGTAACTGCTGAAATCGTGTTACATCATCCTCTTCCTCAATACCAACCACAGCCCCGGCGACACCCTTACCATAAAGACGCTTATCGAAACGCATTAACACTGTTGAATCTTCGACACTAATATAATCATCTGCAGCCGGATCAGAGTCGAGCTCAATAACATCGGCTGTGGCCACCAGTTTCCCCCCAAGCGTAATCCGTGGCACCACCTCACGATCGACTTCGAGCGCCCGAACTGACAATGGCAATAAAATCAGCAAGGTCAACAAATATAATTTCTTCAATTTTTCATCCCCCTTACTGGTCTACCGATAGCGATGGTATATAACTAGGCTCAAAATCTTCATAAGCCAACATAGTCAACATACCGCCCGGATAAATGCCATTATTTCGCGCCTGGGTGGTCTTGTGGTCATGCAAGGTCCAGAAACCCGGGTTATCACCATAAACCATGACATCATAGGTACCACCCGGCTCGACATGTATGGTATTTAACTTTCGCGGCTCAGGCAGATCATTACCATCCTGGGCCACCCACCAGAAATCATGACCATGTAAATGCATGTGGTGTGACAGACCACTGGCATTGATAAACCGTATCCGAATCCATTCACCCTGCTTTATTGCCAGACGTTCGGTTGCCGGATAAGACTTGCCATTAATAGCAAAAAAATTCGGCCTGATATCTACACCACTCGAGCGGCTTTGCAGATAGGGGGCCACATAATCACCCGATTCGACCGCCTGTTTAAAGCTTTCATAGTCTTTAAAAAAACCATGTGTTGCCGGCGTCAGCTTACCCTCCGCCATCAGGCTATTAACCTGCTTCATCCCCTTCAGCAGACCATTCATCTCCTCTCGGATAAAATTGATATCCCAGGCCTCCAGCATCAAGGTGTAATCCCGTACATACGGAAAACGTTTCCGTAATGGCTCTTCCTGGCGCTGAATAATAAAAGCGCCATGCATAGCCGATGTTGCATGGAGCGGCGTTCCCCAGTGACAGTGATACCAGCGAGTCCCGGATGGTTTGGCCTGGAAACGATAAACAAAGGTATCTCCCGGATGTACCGGATCCTGAGTCACCATCGGCACACCATCCATGGTGTAGGGTAGCACCAGGCCATGCCAGTGAATGGTGTGCATTTCCTCGGTATGGTTGGTAAAATTCACCTGCACCCAGTCACCCTCGGTAACGTGAAAAGCCGGCCCTGGCACCTGGCCATTAAAGGCAAACAAATGTGATTTGATACCCGGTAATATTTCATGCTCGACAATACGGACATCGATATCAAAAATCTTGTAGTCGACCTCATCTGGTGATGGTGAACCGGGCGGTTCAATGACCTGCCCCGGTTTCATCGCATGCCCCTCCATAAACATCATGGATTCATACTGATCCAGATCTGGAGCCATTGCAGATTTTGTCATCTTGTGACCAACATGCCCCGATGCTGAATCCTCCATTGAATGCTCAGTAAGAGGTATAGGTTGACCGGCATCTGCGGCCCCGGCAACCAGGGCCCCTCCGGTCACCGCTGCAGCGGCACGCAAAAAATGGCGCCGGGACAAGGCCTCCTGCAGCCACTGTTCTTTATTATCGGAATCGTTCATAACACCTCCACCGGAATAACCAACCCAAGCCGACCGGCCATAAATACACCACAAAAGAGATTAGCAGAATAATACACTCGCCGTTGTTATCAACACGAACAACACGGCATCGTTACAGACAGTTACTCAGTGAAACGGGGAGGCTTGGCAGATAAAGGAACAACATAATCCGTCACCGGCAGGCGACAACTGAAGGGAGATTGCCCGGCTGTTATAGTCAATGTCGCCTGCGTGGCAAATACCGCGGCACAACAGTGGGAGTCCGCATGACATGATGAATCCTGGCTTTGTTGCATAACCATGTCATCTGCCTGCCCGGCAGACTGGACAGAGACTTCATCATGACAGAGGGATGATTGACCCACAGCCATCGTCGCTGACGCAACGGCCATATGCAGCGGCGCAACCAGTAAACCAACAATCAACAACACATGGAATATTTTATGCATCGGATGTGTCATATAAATCAGGATCAACCATTGAGCACAGGAATAGGCCCACCATACAGAGCGGACTATAACATGGTCAATGACGCCGATGACATACTCTCTACCCGGCAAACAGTCTGGACCATCAGGTTACACAATGACACCAGGGTGATTTACCCAGTAGTTAGCGTGGGATTATTTTTCAACCACGCCCTTAAATGGCGTCTCTAACTGACTTGCCGCCTCAGCCAGAACAAAATCATGGAAGGCCTGCGCCACCGGCGACAGACGTTTACCCTTGCGGTAAACAATAAACCACTGTCGCATAATAGGAAATGATTCAACATCCAGAATGGCCAGGCGCCGCGTCTCCAGCTCCAGCGACAGGGTGTGGATCGAGACGATCCCCAGCCCCAACCCTGCCTGAACCGCCTGCTGCACTGCCTCATTGCTGCGCATTTCCATACCCGTCTTTAATTGAATATCCTGCTCCGCAAAAAACCGCTCCATAGCTATACGGGTACCAGACGCCGGCTCTCGCACAACAAAGGCTTCATCTTTTAACTCAGACAACGGGATCGATCGACGACCGACCAGAGGGTGATCCGGCGCCGCAATAATAACCAGTGGATTATCAAGAAAAACCTCAGCGACCAGATCCATATTCGCCGGCGGTTGCCCCATAATCACCAGATCCACTTCGTTCTGATCCAGCTGGCGCAACAATCCCTCGCGATTCGTTACATCCAGACTCACCGTCAGGTTATCAACTCGATCACAAAATGTCGCCAACAGGCGGGAACAGAAATAATTGGCCGTACTGGCCACGGCAATACGTAAACGCCCACCCTTAACACCCTTCAAATTCTCAAAATAGGCTTCGGCCTCCCGCAATTGCTGGGTAATCGCCCGACTGGTTCGATACAACTCTTCACCGGCCTCAGTCAGAAATACTTTCTTCCCGAGTTTCTCAAAAATGGGCAAACCAATATTATCTTCCAGCTGAGTTATCTGCATGGATACAGCGGGCTGGGTTAGATGCAGTTCTTCGGCGGCTCGCGTAAAACTCAAATGACGTGCGACTGCCTCAAAAACCTTTAATTGCCGAAAAGTAACATGCATAAGGGAAAGCTTAGCATGTTAGGCGGAATCTGCCTTTTTATTTATGCCAGGGGCTTAGGCAGGAGAATCCACGCCTCACTCACGAAGTGAGCGCCATAAACAACTTCGGCAGCTTCTCCGGCAACCGCTCCACTTTGTCGATAACCGTATACTGCTGACCGAAAATATCCTGCACATAGTCATCCGCCTTCGGATCCAGGTTGATGCAGTAGGTAAAAATGCCTTTCTGATCCAGCTCCTGAACAGCCTTGTGGGTGTCCTGGATCAACAGCTGCTCATCATCCACGTCGATATCTGCCGGTTCGCCATCGGTCAGTACCAGCAATAGCTTCTTGTCGGCCTTACGTGCCGCCAGGTAGTGGGCGGCATGACGCATGGCGGCACCCATACGGGTGGAATAACTTGCCTCCATAGCTGCCAAACGACCTTTGACTTCTTCACCCCAATGCTCGTTAAAGCCCTTGATGTGCTGGTAGCGTACTTCGTGACGCGTGTTGGAGCAAAAGCCGGCGATGGCGAATTCATCGCCCAGTTGATCCACCGCCCAGGAGGTCAGTGCCACCGCCTCCTGGCTCAGTTCGAGAATGGTCTGGTCTGAACCGGCGGCCTTTTCGTTGAGCGATTCCGACAGGTCGAGCAGTAGCATCACAGCGATGTTGCGATCATTGTGCTTGTGACTCATGTTGATACGAGGATCGGGTTGAGCGCCACTCTTGAAATCGATCAGCGAGCGGATGGCGACATCCAGATCCAGCTCGGAGCCCTCTTCCTGATAACGCACACGCACATAGTTCTGTGGTTTGAGCATGTCCAATAGACGTTTGAGTTGCTTGGCCAGGGCATCATGTTTGCTCAATAATCTATCAATGTCAGCGACATTGCCGGAGGGGTGTAGACTCTCGTAGAGACTGACCCAGTCCGGGCGGTAGTTGCTGTTGTTGTAGTCCCATTCGGGATAGTGGCGCGGCGGCAGACCTTGTTCCTGCTTTTCTGTCTTGTGCTCGCGCTTGTCCCACATTTCCTCTTCATCACCTTCTTCGATGAAGACCCACAGGTGGCGGTTGTCATCACGGTAATGCACTTCGGTGTCTTTGAAGTGGATCTTGGGCGATTGGTCGGATTGTAGTCGGGTGCGGGCAGTGAATGTCAGTCCCAGTTCGGCCATCTCTCCGGTCGAGCCTTCACCATTGGCCATAATGTCACGGAACTTGTCGGCAAACTCATTGACGAAAATGTTTTCGTAACCGTGATCCGGATTGAGCATGGCATAGGAGACCATGGTCAGGCGGTGGCGAATGCAGGATTCATCCTCCGGGTTACAGGCGTTTTCGTCCGGGCGCGGGTGCAGGGCCATCATAAGGCGGTGCAGCCCCGGGTATTTCTGCATGGCCAGATAGTCCACACGACAATCTTCAAAATGTTCGGCGGCGATGCGCTGGAAGGGGCTGTAATTATCGGCCACCATCTGGCCGCTCCAGCGTTTGTGCGCGGCCATGTGGGCCAGCACGGCACGGTAGCGATGGATACCTCTGATGCCAAACTTGTCGTCGAAAACATCGGGAATACGGAAGCCCAGTTTATCGAAGTAGGGTTGGGGCTTGCGCAGCTCGTCGAAGGCCTCCGAGTAGGGTACCAGCATGGGGATATCTTCATCCTCAGCCGGTGGCCACATGGCACGCAAATAGAGATCGAGCTTGCGTTCGTTGTCCATAAACAGGGTGCCATGGCGTTCGCGCTGCATGACGGCGCGGGCATCCGCCGATTGCAGACTGAAATAGTCGCGCTGACGTTCAGGGTGGTTGTGGTAGTTTTTGACGCCGTATTCAGTCCACTTTTTCAAACCAACCAGTGACAACTGTTGCAACAGCCGCGGCATTTGCTCGAGCAGGTCGATGGCGCCGGGGCTGGGGTGGGAAGTCTGTTTCCAGCCATAAACCGAGCTGGCTGTACGCTCCATCATATCCAGACAGAGATCGATGTACTGTCGCAGCGACTCTTTACTGCCGAGACGGCGTGCTGCCGAGGGTATGGAAAGCAGGAAAGCAGGTATCGCATTGCCGTTGGGGCTGCGTGAAATGGTCCAGACACTTTGCGAGACCAGGGTGAGAACTTCTTCACCCAAGTCATGAGCGATCTGGGGCATTTCTTCCAGGTACGTGAGAACCGGGTCGAAGCCGCGGCCAATCATGCTTATCAGTGAAGCACCTTCGAGATAGTCTTTAATCCCTTTTTCCGACAGCAGGCTGATGGCCTCTTCCATGCAATCGGCAAAGACATGTTCTACCTGTTCAAAGTTGCATTTAAGCTGCTCGCGATAATAGGCGAGACTCTCTTTGCTTAAACATATCTGCAAGCTCATGGTTGATTACCCGGTATTGATATGATTTAACCAAAGATCTGATCGATGGCGTGGTCCAGGGTCGAGCGAATATCTACATCATCGGTAATCGGGCGCACTAAAGCCATTCTACAGGCATCTTGTGGGCCAACACCGTCTTTGATAAGGCTGGCTGCGTATACCAGCAGACGGGTAGAGATACCTTCGTCCAGGCCGTGACCCTTAAGGTTACGGGCGGTGATGCCGATTTGTACCAGCTTGCCGGCAGCGTCCTTGTCGAGGCCGGTTTCTTTGGCCAGGATTTCGGTTTCAAGACTCTCGGATGCATAGTCAAAGTCCATGCCGACAAAACGCTGTTTGGTGGACTGCTTCAGGTCTTTCATCAGGCTCTGATAACCGGGGTTATAGGAGATCACCAATTGAAAATCGGGGTGTGCCTCGATCAGCTCGCCTTTCTTGTCCAGTGGCAGGGTGCGGCGGTGGTCGGTGAGTGGATGGATCACCACTGTGGTGTCCTGACGGGCCTCGACTATTTCATCCAGATAGCAGATCGCGCCCAGGCGCGCGGCGATCGTCAGCGGGCCATCCAGCCAGCGCGTGCCATTGGCGTCCAACAGATAACGACCAACCAGATCGGAGGCAGTCATGTCTTCGTTACAGGCAACGGTGATCAGGGGTTTGCCCAGTTTCCAGGCCATGTGTTCAATAAAACGGGATTTACCGCAACCGGTCGGGCCTTTCACCATCACCGGCAGGCGCCTGTTGTAGGCTGCCGCATACAACTCAACCTCTTTACCCTGGGCCTGGTAAAAGGGTTCTTCCTTGATCATGTACTGTTCGATGTCGACCTGACTCATTGAAATCTCCTGACATAGTGTGACCTAAGATGTGGCCAATTATAACGATGATAGATATAAATAACAGTCAGGGTTTTTGATTGGCGTAATAAGCAATGATTTATGATGTGTTTGTACTCATCGGGCCGGATGCTTGTTGCACAGGGGGGAGTGCCAGTTGTTAACACCGGGATGACCTTGTGTTTGTGATCCATAACAGTCACCCGCAAAAAAAAAGCCCCCACCCGAAGGTAGAGGCCTTTTGATACGACTAATGTATCGTACGTCTTACTTGTGAACGCCCAGCTTGTCTCTCCAGCCTGGGAAGATCTTATCGGCATCACCCGGGAATGACTCGAATGCGCGAGCAAATTCTTTGTGCTCTTTCGCGAATTCGATCGGATCGGCACCAGACTTCCAGCACTCGTATGACTGACGCAGAGAAATCGCACCAGCTGCCGGGCTGTCGATGTGGCCATAAGAACCACCACCCGAGGTATTGATAACGTTACCGTGACCCAGATTCTCGAAAAAGCCTGGCAGACGCAGCGCGTTCATACCACCGGAGATGATCGGCGTGGTTGGCTTCATGCCATGCCATTCCTGGTGGTAGTAAGGACCGTCAGCAGAATCACGTTCGATCATGTAGGCGATGTTGCGGTCATCCGCCCCACCTTCCATCTTGCCGAAGCCCATCGTACCCACGTGGATACCGGAAGCACCCTGCAGACGTGACATCTTGGAAAGAACGAAGGCAGTGTAACCGCGCTTGGCACTTGGTGAAGTTACCGCACCATGACCGGCACGATGATAATGCAGGTACTGGTCAGGGTATTGGCGACGCGCAGTGGTTATCATACCCGGGCCACCGACATAACCATCAACCAGGAAAGCCACCTTGTTGGCATCCGGGCCAAAGGTCTCCAGGATGTAGTCGGCACGGGCCAGCATTTCATAGTGATCATCGGCAGTGATATTGGCCGAGAACAGCTTGGCCTGGCCGGTTTCATCCATGGCACGCTTCATTGAATCGTAAACCAGTGGAAGCACCTTTTTCATCGGGCAGAAGGTCTGGTTGCCTTGTGGCTCGTCGTTCTTGATGAAGTCACCACCGAGCCAGAACTGGTAAGCAGCCTTGGCGAACGGCTCAGGACGCAGGCCCAGCTTGGGCTTGATGATAGTACCGGCGATGTAACCACCATTTTCGCGCGGACGACCCAGCATGTCCCACATGTCGGTGATATCCTTGGAAGGACCATCGAACAGGCGCAGCATGGACCAGGGCACATAGAAATCCACCATCTGCAGGTTCTTCACGTCACCCATACCCTGGTTGTTACCAATGGCCAGGGTCAGGAAAGAAACGATCATGGTGCGACCGTCAGTAACGTTACGGTCGAACAGCTCGATCGGGTAAGCAACTTTCATCACACCCTTGGCTTCGTCTATTTCATAAACCAGGGCATCGACGCCCTTGGTGAAATCGTCCGTGGTGCTGACCTCAACATTGGTACCGGTAGATGACTCGGCAGCAATGTGCGCGGCCACTTCCAGGTAACCATAACCAGTGGCTGGCTCCATGTGATAAGCGACCAGTATATGCCCGTCCCCTTTGATCAGATCATCTTCCTTCAGGCTAAGATCTGAGTAACGATTCGATTGATCCATCGTGATTTCCTCTCTCGTTTAAATTAAAAACTGTTATGGGCCAGACTTTATAATCCAGGGTGTCCGGAACTGCTGGCGACCAAGTGCAGGTACTATAACCACAGGAAGCCATAATGTTAAGTTAAATCTTTTGATAATCACCATAAGTAATTACTTATAGATAAACACTCATAAATAAATAACTATTTAATTATTAAACGCCGCATTCAAACGGCCCAGTTGTTTAACAGCAGGTTTTCACCCGCTCCAGCCCTCAATCCGGTACAATGCCCGGCTTTGTAATGGAAGAGCCGCCATGGAAGCACAATCAGGGGACAAACAGGAACCGATCCATACTGTCAGGTGGGGTGAAACCGACATCACCCTGCTCGGCACCGCTCATGTCTCCAGGGCCAGCGCCGAGATGGTCGAAACCCTTATCAATTCAGGCCACTATGATGCCGTTGCCATAGAATTATGCCCCAGCCGCCACAATGCCATTGTCAATCCAGAGGCCCTGGCGAAGATGGATCTATTTGAGATTATCAGAGAAGGCAAGGCCACTATGGTTGCCGCCAACCTGGCCCTGGGCGCCTATCAGCAGCGCATGGCGGAGCAACTGGATATCGAGCCAGGCGCCGATATGCGTGCCGCCCTTAACATCGCCCGCGAGCACCATCTGCCGGTTTTACTGATAGATCGTGAAATCAGCGTCACGCTTAAGCGCATCTACCGCAATGTCAGCTGGTGGAAACGCCTTAATCTTTTTTCTGGATTGATTGTCAGCCTGTTATCACGGCGTCAGGTCAGTGAAGAGGAAATTGAGCGACTCAAGGAAGGGGACCTGCTGGAATCGGCCTTTACCCAGTTTGCAGAACAGGCCCAGGAACTGTACGAACCCTTGATCAACGAACGTGATCATTATATGTCAGCGCGCCTTGAGCAGGAGATAGTAGAACGCCGGCCTAAACACATCCTTGCTGTTGTTGGTGCCGGACATTTACGTGGCATGTTAACTTATTTAGGCGATATCGATCAGGGTACAGATCCCGCCAATACAATCGCAACACTCGATGAAGTGCCCAAAGGCAGCCGCTGGCCCAAACTATTTCCGTGGTTAATCGTAGCGCTGATTATCACGGGTTTTGCGATAGGCTTCTCACGCAATAGCGATCTTGGCTGGCAACTGGTTATCAACTGGGTAGTAATTAATGGCGGCCTGGCATCACTGGGGGCCATCCTGGCCACAGCCCACCCCTTAACCGTCATTGGTGCGTTTATTGCCGCACCGCTAACATCGTTAAATCCAACCATTGGTGCAGGCATGGTAACTGCGGCTATGGAAATCTACCTACGTCGCCCCAATGTCGCCGACTTTGGACTATTACGCTCCGATACCGCCAGCATTAAAGGCTGGTGGCGAAATCGTGTTTCCCGTACCCTGCTGGTTTTTTTATTCTGTACTATCGGGTCCGCTATCGGAACCTATCTGGCAGGCCTGATTATATATGACCAACTGACCTGAGGATTACCGCGTCAACGTGATGTGGCTCGTGCTGCCCCGCGCTTCTTATCAATACCCAGCGCTTCAATCAGCACATCTCGATCAATGGGCTTGGCCAGACAGGCCTCCGCACCAGCATGCATAATGCGCTCAATATTCTCATCTGTGCCAAAACCCGTCATCGCAATCACACGAATAGTCCTGGTCGAGGGATCATCTTTCAGGCTGCGGCAGACCTCAAAACCATCCATACCCGGCATCAGCAAGTCCAGCAAAATGATGTGCGGCCGGAAACGGAAAACTTTACCCCCCGCCTCAAAGCCACCCCCTGCCGCATCAACCTGAAGAGAAATACCAAATTCGTTGGCAATCTCCGATAGCAGTTCCCCCATGTAGCTGGTTATTTGCTCATCATCATCCACGACCAGGATACGCAACTCATTCGGGATATCCCCATGTAATGAAATACCATACTCAGATGCAAATCGTTGAATTTCGGTGATCAAAAAACGGCGGTGGCCGCCCGGGGTATACTCTGCCTCAAGCATTCCTTTCTGGGCCCACTGACGGATCGTCACCGGTGAAACCCTCAATAAAGAAGCTACTTCATTGGAGGTAAGATAGGGTTTGTTATGCATATGGCCTTATAAAAATAATGCGACATCCTTGTCACTCGATACGCATCCTAGCAGGCTGACATCTAGCACAAACACTACACAATTCCCCTGTAGTTTACAATGCCTTTTGTCAACCGCATCCTTGCATTATTACGCTGCATCCAGGGTACATAGAGTACCTTTTCTGCTTCCAGTCCTTTAATGTCTCGCATAATGTCTCGCTAATAACCTCCATATCTGCCGGCCTCAATATCCATCTAATCCAGCAAGTTACGAAAGCAACGGCTATTTCCATTTAATCGTTTACTTCGTTATAATCGTTTTCGACATCCCGCCGGGAAACTTTAGTACCTTTTCTGCTTCTTTTTACATCAATACATAGCCGGCCTTTTAACCTTAGTTGCCAGTCAATCAACATACGGCCCCCACTGACGAATCGGCTCGCCATGCGGACGCCCAAAACAAACCATAAAATGCACCTCATCGACTGCCGTAACATCCAGCAAGGCCGGCGCCTCGAAAAAAACCACATCACCACTGCTCATGCTCTGCTTATCCACCCTGACCTCACCCTCAACAATATAGAGCAGGCCACGAAACCCTGCCGGCATCTGCTCCTTATAAACACCCCCCTGTTGCAGCTTAATTTCCAGGTAACACACTGGCGTGTGCAGCATAACCGGGCCATCTTCACCAACGATCACCTTGATCTGACCCTTGTATATCTCCCGTACCGGCATCTCCCCGGTATCGGTCTGCCTGTAATCAGGATCAATACCCTTGAGTCGCTGCGGCAGGTTGATCCATAGCTGGATCCCACGGGTCTCACCCTCATGTGACGGCATTTCCGAGTGCTCCAGGCCACGGCCGGCCGTAAACCGCTGCGCCCCGCCATCAGTCACGGTTGAGGCGTTACCCAGATTGTCCTCATGCCGAATTGAACCATGAAAGATATAGGTGATCGCCTCAAAACCACGGTGTGGATGCGTCGGAAAACCTGCACCAGGCTGAATCCGAAAGTCATCCCAGAGCACAAACGGATCAAAATTCATGCGTTTTCCCGGCACAGGAAACAGACGCTTGACCCGCACCCCGGCCCCCTCCAGCATTTCCTGCGCCTGATCGAAGACCATATCACTCATCACACCCCCTCCCTTGGTAAACGTTCACGATCATGGGCCACATTCAGATCCAGCTGCGGTCCCTGCGGCACAATTCGGGCTGGATTGATCGATTCATGGCTATAATAATAATGTTGCTTGATATGCCCGAAATCAACGGTCTCAGCGATACCCGGCAGCTGGTATAGCTCGCGCAGGTAATGAGACAGATTCGGATAGTCCGCAATACGACGTAGATTACACTTAAAGTGACCAACGTAAACTGCGTCAAATCGAACCAGGGTCGTGAACAAACGCCAGTCGGCCTCACTTAGATAGCCGCCGACCAGATAACGCTGCCTGGACAAACGTTCTTCAACACTATCCAGAGCCGCGAACAGGTCCTTAAAGGCCTCATCATAAGCCAGCTGACTCGTCGCAAAACCGCAGCGATAAACACCGTTATTAATATTGTCATAGACTAAGGCATTAACCTCGTCGATTGCTGCCCGCAATTCCGGCGGATAATAATCATATTGATCGTCAGAAAACGCGGCAAAGGCACTATTAAACATGCGAATAATCTCGGACGATTCATTGCTCACAATGGTCTGCCGCTGCTTATCCCATAACACTGGCACCGTAACACGCCCCGTATAACCAGGCCGTGCCTTTGTGTAAAGCTGCCAGTGGTAATCAAAACCGTTAACGCTATCTGCGGTTACCCCTGCAAAATCCAGCCCGGAGTACACCCAACCATGTTCCAGCATATGCGGATGCACTACCGACACAGAGATCACATCCTTCAGCTTCTTCAGCACCCGGAATATCAGCGTGCGGTGCGCCCAGGGGCAGGCCAATGACACATAGAGGTGGTAACGCCCAGCCTCAGCGGGAAAACCACCCTCCCCACTGGGGCCAGCTTCTCCACCCACTGTAATCCAGTTACGAAATTGACTGTTTTCACGGATAAATCGACCGTCAGATTTTGCCGTGTCATACCACTGGTCCTGCCAGTGACCATCAATTAATAAACCCATGATCTTCTCCTAAGCCGATGCCGGCAGCTTTACCACTGCCGGCTATCGATCCACTTTAGACACCAAGGCCCTGTACACCACCCGCCTGCCCCTGGCTACGCCGTGCGGCTAAAAACTGATCAATACTCAGGCTGCCCGCACCATGAACCGTCACCAGCATCAATCCACCACTGATGGCCAGGTTCTTCAAAAACATAACCATTTGCACCTGGTCAGAAAAATTACTGTGAAAAATCACAGCTGCAACAAGCGTAAATAGCGCCAGGGCGCCAGCAACCCAGCGCGCCTGCCAACCCAGCATCAATGCCAGACCACCGCCGATCTCAAGTAGAACCACCAATGGCAGCACCCCCCCTGGCACACCCATCGACTCCATATATCCTTGCGTTGCGGCATAACCAGGGCCAAGCTTACCCAAACCAGCCATAACAAAAATCAACGCCAATAATACTCGCCCAGATACATTCATCATCTTTTCCATCACATCACCTCATTTCGTTTAATAATCAGTACACCCCTATTATCGATTTATTTTTTAAATAAAAAAGCATAAAATATTGCTTGTTTATATCTAATATTTAGATATATTTACGCCATGGACCATCCTCGCACATCACTCGAGCAATGGAGAACATTGCAGGCCATCGTCGATTGCGGCGGTTTCGCCCAGGCCGCCGAACACCTGCACCGGAGCCAGTCCGCCGTCAGCTATGCCGCCGCCAAACTGCAGGAGCAACTGGGCGTTGAACTACTCACCATCCGTGGGCGCAAGGCTCACCTGACAGAAACGGGCTCGGTGCTACTGGCCCGGGCCCGCGAGCTACTTAGCGAAGCCGGAGAACTGGAACAGCTGGCCGCTCAAATTGAATCCGGCTGGGAAATCGAAATCGAACTGGTCGTGGACGCCGCATTTCCCTATGCCGTGCTACTGGAAACACTAAAACAATTTTCACAAAGCCAACCACCGACACGCGTCCAGCTTCGGGAGGTCGTTCTGTCCGGTGCCGAGGATGCCCTCCATGAAGGTCACGCCGACCTGGTTATCAGCCCGATTATTCCCCAGGGCTTTATTGGCGAACGCCTGATCGAAGTCGAATTCATCGCCGTAGCGCACAGGGACCACCCCCTCCACAATAAGACCTCACTCAGTTATCGAGACCTGAAAAATGAAACCCAGCTGGTAATCCGCGACTCGGGACTACGTCAACAGCGTGACGCCGGCTGGCTCGGGGCAAAACATCGCTGGACGGTTAGCAACATAGGCACCTCTATTAACGCCATCACCCAGAAACTCGGCTTCGGCTGGCTACCAAAACATGCCATTGCAAAAGAACTCGCAGAAGGCCTGCTCAAACCACTACCGCTAGCAAGGGGGCAACGACGCCAGGCCCTGCTGTATATGATTTTCCCCCACGGCGATACGTCTGGCCCAGCAACGCAAATGTTAGCCGATATGCTCCGCAACACTGTTTACTCCAGCGCCCCGACCCAGGAAAACTGACATAATCAAGTGAATGACAAATGGGTATAGATACGCAGCTATACCCCCCCGCCTCAAATTGTGGCAACATCAGGTGATATTCATACAATTCCCATATATATACCAATGCAGACCAGGCGCCTCATGACACTCCGATTTAAATCACTGCTTGTGATACTGCTCAGCTGCACAGCGCCAGTAACCATGACCGCAGCAACCGCAGCCTGCACTGACGCGCCCACCCGCGGTGTATTATGGGTTGGCTGCGATAAGCAGAACCTAGACCTGCGTGGCGCCGATCTACGCGGGGCAATATTAACCCGCAGCAATTTCAGTGGCGCCGACCTGCGTAATGCCAAACTCAGCGATGCTGAATTAAATTTTGCGCTATTAAAAAATGCCAGACTTGATAAGGCAAGGCTCAACAATGCTCGCCTGACAGGAGCCAGACTGGACAACAGCAGCATGAAGCAGGCACTGCTCAATGGCGCAAAACTGGACCGGGCCACGATTGACAATGCCAACCTGTCTGAGGCCAGCATCATCAATGCCTCTCTTTATCAGGCCAGCCTGATCAACACCGACCTCAGCAAGGCACGCCTGATCAACAGCAACCTCAGTCAAAGCAATCTGTCCGGCGCCAAACTTCAACACAGTGATCTCAGCAATGCCGATTTAAGCAGGGCCAATCTCGAAGACGCCCAGCTTAATCATGCAACAATGATAGAAACCAACCTTGAAAAGGCCAATCTGTTATTTGCCGACCTTAGCAACAGCGATTTGAGCAAGGCACGCCTGGTGGATGCCAATATCAATGAAACCATCTGGAACAACACCCGGCTCGACAAGGCACAATGGATAAACCGACAACGCTGTCGTGACAACTCAGTGGATGTCTGTCGTTAATAAAACATGCCATCAACGAATACACCTAAAAACATCCACGACCGCAGAACAATACGTTAACACACAACTCAATAAGGTATTTTATTTGTGAGCACTAACCATCCGAACTGGCTCGTCATTACCACCATTAGCGCACCCAATGACGCGGTACATCAATTTATCGAACAGCTCTCTCCAGCCTGGAGCCTCGTTGTGGTTGGGGACAACAAAACGCCGGATGCAGCCTGGGAAAACGCCGGCGTCCACTACCTGTCGCTACAAAAACAGCACGAGCTTTTTGGTGACTTTGCCGAAACCGCACCTCGCAATCATTACAGCCGAAAAAATTTCGGCTATTTGTACGCCATCATGAATGGCGCCCAGTGTATACTGGAAACCGATGACGACAACTACCCCTATCCTGATTTTGGCAAGCAGCAATCAGCCATGTTGCATGGCCGCCTTGCTGGCGGTGGTGACTGGGTCAATGTTTACCGGCACTTCACCGCAGAACATATCTGGCCACGCGGCCTGCCTCTGGATGCCCTGACCAGGACCGGCACCATCAACCCACTGGATAAACCCAGCAACTGCCCGATACAACAATTTCTGGTCGATTGCGACCCTGATGTCGACGCGATTTATCGCCTGGTTTTCCCCACTGCCGCAGTGACCTTTGAACAAGGTCACGCGCCCGTCATCATGGATAAACACACCTGGGTTCCATTCAATTCCCAGAACACCGTTTTTTTTCATCAGGCATTACCCTTGCTTTATCTGCCCCATTTCGTCACTTTCCGCATGACCGATATCTGGCGCTCTTTTGTCGCCCAGTGCGCATTGTGGCCGTTTGATGCCCATATCGCCTTTCACAGCTCAACTGCCAAACAATTACGCAACGAACACAATTTGATTCAGGATTTCGAACAGGAGGTCCCCGGTTATCTGGACAACCGCAATATCGCCGAACATCTGAGCAAGCACATGAACACGCTATCGAGCAAACCGGAAACGGATTTATTACATATGGCCGAGGGACTCTGGCATTCGATGATTGATGCCGGCTATATTGATGAGCAGGAAAGGCCGCTTATCACACACTGGTTCAACTGGTGCCGAAAGCTACACAATAGCAGCTAATCAGACACCCTCGAATTTCAACCGCAACAACTCGCGATAAGCCTGTTCCAGGTGTTGCGCCAGATCCACACCGTCACACAAAGGGGATGCCGCCATGCGTGCCCTCTGGGTGCGGCGTAACTCAGCCCTCGCTGCGGGGTCCTGCGCCAGGGCCACGGCTTTGGCGATATAGTCTTCTTCCGAGTTGGCCACCCAGTCATCCATACCAATGGCCTCAAGCATGCTGGCACTGACCCGCTCAATAAATCGCTCACCCGGCAAGGTAATCACCGGCACCCCCATCCACAAGGCTTCAGTGGTCGTGGTAAACCCGGTGCGCGGCATGGTATCCAGCGTAATATCAACCTCCCCGTATACCGCCAGATGCTCGCGCAATCCTGAGGTAAGCGAACGTAATATCAACCGCTCAGGCGTAATACCCCAGGATGCAAAACTGGCCAGCAGTCTGTCACGCTCTTTTTCATCCGACAGCTGCCGGGCCTTCAACAACAACCGTGATGACGGCAGGGCATGTAATATCTCGCTCCAGACCTTGATGGATCGTGGGGCTATTTTGCTCAACTCATTAAAACTGCCGAATACAACATCCTGCCCCTGACGCAGCACCACATCAGGTGCATCGGCGTAGGGCTCATAGGCAACAAAACAACGCGGCAAATGATAAATACGCTCCACGGACAGCTCGATGGTATCCTCCGGGTGTAATGTCCTGTCGCTAACCCAGAAGTCCATTGCCTGCAACCCGGTCGTCGTAAAATAACCCATATAGGTGAGCTGCACGGGTGCCGGCTGATAGGTAAATATCTTCAGGCGGTTATTAGCGGTATGCCCGGTCAGATCAACCAGGACATCAATACCATCCTGATAAATCTGTCGGGCAACCTGCTCATCACTACAGCCGACCGTAGAGCGCCAGCCGTCAACCAGAGACTGTAGCCGCTCAGTCACCGCATCGGGTTTCGGTATCTCGGCATAACAATAGATCTCCATCGTCTGCCGGTCATAACCCTTTGCTATCGGCTCAAAAAAATAACTAACCGAATGCGCGCGAAAATCCGGCGATACATAACCCACCCGTAATTTCTTTTTTGTGACACGGTTTTTGCCCATGTCATGCCGCAAGGTGTTTTTTCGCCCCTTTACACCATGCAGCTGATCCCAGCGCCGATGCTCCTCGAGCATGGCCTCAGGGCCACACAGGACATTGTAACTCAGCAAAAATAGCAAATTACTATGGGCTTCAGAAAAATCCGGTTTGAGCTGTAAGGCCGCCCGATATTGTTCGGCCGCTTCTTCAAAGCGGAGCTGGTTTTTCAAAACATTAGCCAGATTATTCCGCGCACCGGCATGACGGGGATCAAGAGCAATCGCCTGCCGGTAATAATCTTCAGCCCTGGCCAGCCTGTTACTTTGATCATACGCCATGCCAAGATTAACCAGGGCATCGGCACTATCCGGCCGCAACTGGCATAATTTCTTATAACAGTGCACCGCCTCATCCGTGCACCCCATCTCCTTCAACAAGTAGGCCAGGCAATCAAGCGCCTCGGAATAATCCGGTTTGATTTGCAAGGCCCTGCGGATATCCTCAACCGCGGCCTCCTGCTTACCCAGGCTGCGCATGATACTGCCGCGATTCAGATAGGCCTCGGCAAAACCATCATCCAGTGTCAGCGCCTTTTCAACCTGTAACAGTGCTTCGTCAAACCTGTTTTGCAGCCGTAATATGCGCCCCAGGTTATTGTATGTCTCGGCACTACCCTCACCCGCCACCATCGCTCCCGACAGCAAGGCAACTGCCGCTTCCACCTGTCCCTGGCGGGCAAGAGAAATAGCCAGGCCATCATGCCCAGCCACATCATCCGGCTCAAGCCGCAGAAATTCCTGATAAGCAGCGACAGGATTTGCAAGCCCGGCAATAGCATTCAGAACCAGTGCCGGATCAAAATGAAATAATGATACGCGGGGATGCAAAACAATAGCCCGGGCAATCATATCCTGCCCCTGTTGCCGCCCTGAACGGGAGATGACCACCCCCAGTAGATATAAAACCTCAGGGTCATCGGGCGACTGCGCCAATAGCGGCTGCAACAACGCCTCTGCCTGTTGCCACTGTCCATCCTGAAAACAGCTATTCAACTGACACCACATCTCTTTATTTAGAACCGACATTACTCAACCCAACAGTATTGAAAGACCTCATTGCGGCATACCGGCAAAAGACACGCAGGCCACACACAACAACTAACGATGGGAACACTCAGAAGAAAATTGAATGACACCGCCCATACATTCACAACAGATAAATCATAGCAAATTAACCATTGTGCACGCAGGCAAAGAGCGATCCGCAATGGCGTATAACGTTTAACCGAACAACCCAATCGATTCTTATCTTACTGATAATTAGTGAAATATCTATCGGCCACCCATAAATTTGTGGTTTGCCTTACAAACGAAGCCGGAATGTCTGTTAATTTCTCGCGGCATTTGGCCAGTGAG
>Ga0316187_10001629_pt1 | contig 19515 bp, 13 predicted proteins | sample CroRivburrow1_MG_FD_204927 | JGI IMG/M metagenome (GOLD analysis project Ga0316187, IMG submission 204927) | Coastal sediment microbial communities from Maine, United States - Cross River worm burrow 1 | ecosystem: Environmental > Aquatic > Marine > Coastal > Sediment | place: USA: Maine...
CGCTGCTCTACCTTAAGCATATCCACCAAAGCCGCCTCGCTCTCCTGCCCCATACGGCGGATCGTCGCCGAAACGTCCTGGGGCACAGCCGTCCCGCCGGCCTCACAAGCGCTCCGGACGAACAAACATCCCCGGGGTGAACCTGAATCCGTGACCAAGTCCACAACGCCGTAAAGATAGGCACGAATGCGTTCCTGCAAGGGTTCGTTGGCTGACTCAAGCCGCCCGCGCAACTTCGGCAGGCCGTAATCGCTCATATAATGTGCCACGGCGGCATTGAACAGCTGCTCTTTGTTGCCAAAGGCCGCGTAAAGGCTCGGTTTGTTAATACCGAGTGCGGCTGTCAGATCGCTCAGCGAAGTACCTGCAAAGCCGTTGGCCCAAAAAACGTGCATCGCCTGGTCCAGGGCTTGCTGCCGATCGAATGCCCTTTTTCGGCCTGCGCTCATTGAACTGCTCCTGCTCCCGGATCCTGCTTGACATTGTGTACCGATCGGTAAAGAACTGCAATTCTGTACCAGTCGGTACACAAACAGGAGACACCCATAATGAACTCGGTCAAAGATCGCGTCGCACTGGTGACCGGCGCCAATCGCGGCATCGGCAAAAGCATCGTCGAGGAGTTTTTGAGCGCCGGCGCGCGCAAGGTCTATGCGGGCGCTCGGAACCTGAACTCACTCGAACCCCTGGTCGCCACTCACGGTGACCGCGTCGTTCCGTTACTGATGGATCTGAATCGGCCCGATACCATCACCGCCGCGGCCAAAAACGCGGGCGATGTGGAGATCGTCGTCAACAATGCGGGCATGCTGAATGTCGAACAACCGTTGTCGGCTAACGCCATCGCAGCATTGCAGGCGGAAATGGACGTCAACGTGTACGGCCTGATGCGGGTCGCCCAGGCATTCGCTCCGATACTCAAGGCCAACGGCGGCGGTGCGCTGGTGCAACTGAACTCGGTGGCATCGATGAAGAGCTTCGCCGGCTTCGCCACCTACTCGGCATCGAAGGCGGCTTCCTACTCCATCACCCAAGCCCTGCGTGACGTGCTGAAGGAGCAGGGCACCCGTGTGCTGAGTGTGCATCCCGGGCCGATCGCCACCGACATGGCGCAAAGCGCAGGGCTCGATGAGATTGCGGAGCCGGCAGTGCTTGTGCCGCAGGCGATTGTCGCGGCGCTGGCATCGGGCGATTTCCATGTCTTCCCAGACAGCATGGCCAAGCAAATCGCAGAGGTTTACCAGGGATTTGCGACCAACATAGTGGAAGCCGACCTGATGGAAGCCTGAATCAGCGTACGAACCCGCCGAGAGCCGTCCGGAAACGCCCTTGGAGTCGCTGCTCGGTCACGATGCAACGGCTTCAAGGACGTGTCGAAAGGGGGCCGGCAAGTCCCACTCCCCTCACCGGCCCAGCCTCTCTACAGCTCAGGCCCATCGGCCTGAGAAATCCTCTGGAACCAGCAGGATGTCACGATCCAGTGTCTTGACATCCCGGCGTCCGCACAGCGCCATGGAGGTGTCCAGCTCCTTGTGGATCACCTCCAGGGCCTTGGTCACCCCCGCCTCACCCATGGCGCCCAAACCGTAGACGTAGGAGCGTCCGATCATGCAACCCTTGGCCCCAAGCGCCAGCGCCTTGAGCACGTCCTGACCGGAGCGGATACCGCTGTCGAAATGGACCTCAACCCGGTCTCCGACGGCATCCACGATGTTCTCAAGGGTCCGGATAGAGCTGAGCGCACCATCCAACTGCCGCCCACCATGATTGGAAACCACGATTGCGTCCGCGCCCAGATCAGCGGCCTTTCTGGCGTCCTCCACATCCAAGATGCCCTTCAGGATGACTTTACCGCCCCACATCTTCATCAACTCTGCGACTCGCGCCCAGTCCAGGCCGTGGTCGAAGGCCTCCGCCGTCCAGGAACTCAGGGAACCGGGATCGCTCACCCCTTTGGCATGGCCGACGATGTTGCCGAAAAAACGGCGCTTGGTGCCGAGCATACCCAGGCCCCAACGCACTTTGGTCATCATGTTGGCAACGGAGGCCGCAGTCAGTTTTGGTGGCGCACTGAGGCCATTCTTGAGGTCCTTGTGGCGCTGTCCCAGCACCTGCAAGTCCACCGTGATGACCACGGCCGAACAGTTGGCGGCACGGGCGCGGTCAAACAGACGACGCATGAAATCATCGTCCTTCAGTGTGTAGACCTGAAACCAGAACGGCTTGCTCGTATTTTCGGCCACGTCTTCGATAGAACAGATCGACATGGTCGAGAGGGTGAAAGGCACCCCGAACTTTTCCGCGGCGCGGGCGGCCAGAATCTCCCCGTCCGCATGTTGCATACCGGTCAGCCCAACCGGCGCAAGGGCCACCGGCATGGCGACCCGCTCGCCGATCATTTCACTTTCCGTGGTCCGACCCGTCATATCGACGGCGATCCGCTGGCGCAACCGGATCTGGGCAAAATCGGTGGTGTTGTCACGGAAGGTCTGCTCTGACCAGCTTCCGGACTCGGTGTAATCGTAGAACATCCTGGGCACACGGCGTTGGTAGATCCGCCGCAGGTCCTCAATATTGGTGATAACAGCCATGACGGGTGGGGTGCCTTACTGGAAATGATTGGGACAATTGAGCAAGTTTCCGTGCGTGGCGCAATCCCAACCTGTTGGGCAAAACGAACCGCGACCATCGCCCGGATCGACATAGGTGCGCAGTGCCTGCGTAGGAAGATCCGCAGGCAGACCGCTGGTCAAAGACGCTTCTGGTAATAGATCAGCAAACGACCGCCGAAGTTCTGTTCACGGAAGCGGCTGAACCCCAGTTTCTCGTAAACGTGCCTGGCTCTTTCGTTGTCATGATAGACGTCAAGCCAGACCCTCGATGCTCCGAGCTCGCTCCGACAAAACGACTCCATATGCCGAATTACGGGCTGACCGATACCGCGTGCCCCGGCATCGATGACGATGCGCCGGAATTCAATGCTGGTGCCGTCCGGATCAAGGTTGAGGATCAGGTAGTTCTCAACGGACAGATAGACGCAAGCCGGGTCCAGTAAACGCTCTGCATGCTCAGTCAGATCGGTGGCTGTGACAAAGGGAACGGCATGGGGCTGGCGCTCCATTGCATGCAGGATCGGCAGTTCCTCTAGGGAAGGTCTGAACAATTGATACGAATCGCGTTTCGGTCCACAAGGGCGCAGATGCGAGGCACCCGGCGCAGCGCCATAATCAATCTATGGCCAAGCCGGGAAACGCGGCAGATGTGCCCTTGTGGGCGAAACCCCAGCGGGGCCGGGCCTTTGCGCACCTCGTACCGCGTTGCACCTCGCTCATTGGCAGCAAGCCAACTTCGCTCGGTGCGCCTTGTACGAGGAAGCGCAAAGACACCGGCGCGATCGCAGCAATTGTTCAGACCTTCCCTAGGGTAGACCGGCGCAGAGCGATGGCATTCGCCGTCCCAACGCCCAGCGGTCGATTCGAATTCTGAACTTCAGTACACACCTTTCGAATTCAGGAACTGGCCAAGCGCTTTATCGAACTGCGCTATGTGCACCAGGGCCCAGTCGTTGGACACATCGTAGTCAGAGTAGAAAGTCGGGTAATTCCCGCTGGACACCCGCTCCACCAAGTCGTGCATATGGCGGAGCAGCATCTTGTGTTCCTTGCAATGGGCATCGTAACCGGGGAACTCATACTCCTTCATGTACTGCTCTTCGGTGGCAAAATGTATGTCGGTAAACTCAACCAGCTCGACAAGCAAATCCTTGAGACTGTCCTTGTCGATGCGTGCTCCTACGGCCGAGTGAAGGTTCCTGACCAGTTCCAGGAGTTTTCGATGCTGGGTATCGATGACCTCGACGTTGACGTTGTAATCATCATTCCAGGCAATGACGGACATGCTGCTCCCCTTGCGCTTCCTGAAGCCCAACTATATCCCATATCAGTGGCACCACTCGAAATGATGGTTGTAATAGGCGGAGAAACGCACAGAGACTGGAAAACATGGGTCCGATCGGCAAACCATCGGCACACTCAAGCGCCGGGTTTCGAGTGGCCGCACTCGGCGGCGATGATTCTGGCCAGGGAACTCATGGACGAGCTGCGCAGCACCTGAACCACGTGGGCGTCGATGCCAAGGTCCTGCTTCACACCATTGACCAGCATTATCGCTGCGATGGAATCCAGACCCAATGCCACAAAGCCGGTGTCCGGCGTAATCTGCGACACATCGTGTCCTGAAAGGCGCGCGCACTCGCGCATAAGATAACCGAGCAGCGCTTCGGGGCCCGTCGATGAAGTGTCCTCTGTTTGCGCGCGTGCCGCAGGCAGTACGCGCTCATACCTCTGCACACCACCGTCAGGCGCAAACCCGCGATTTGCGGCCTCAAGCGAGCTCCGTGCGATCGGACGCAGGCAGAATCCCTCGATCCGAGCGAGGGTACTGCCATCCCCTGCAAGAATGGTCAGATCGCCCACCACGTCGCTCCGACCGATATGGCGCAGCACCGCGTGACACCAGGCCGGATCCGCATCGCGAGTTCGACTGGATACGCGATAACGCTCGACGGAGAATGGCACAAAGGTAGCCCCGGTTTCGGCCATGCCAGCGGCGGTCTCGATGGTTTCGCAGCAGTGCAACAATTGGCAGGCCGCTTCAATCAGTCCTGGGTGCAGCCTGAACCCTGAGTGATCTCTGGCCTCGACCGGACATGCCGTTCGGCACACCGCTTCCCCGTCGCTGCGCCAAATGGTGTCTATCCAGCGAAAGGCGGCCCCGGTGCCACCCTGGTTGGCCCAGATCTTTGAATAAAATTCAGTGCCCGGAATCATGCTCTGGGCACGGTTGGTCAGCTGCCCGATGTCGACTACGGTTTCGCCCGTCTTACCCGCCACAACCCCGGCAGGATCAAGCCGGGCACGGCCGATCATATGGACTGCCCACTCGTCGGTCCCCGCCGCCGTACTCACCAACTGCAACGCCCACCCGTCATCCGCCGGCGTGAAGATCAGCTGCAAGTCTCGCGGCGCAGAGTTTGGAAACACCAGGGGCTCGACCAGATAAAGTCCGTGAAATATCACGGGTTGGCCGTCACCCAGGGTGGTGGCGGCTTGTGCCAACATGGAAAAATGGGAAGCGCCCGGCGCAACCGGCACACCGAACAGACGATGGTCATCCAGATAGGTCGGCTGGGCAGGACTGTGGCGCACAGCAAAGCGAATTTCGTCCGATCCGGGCAAGCGTATGCGCTCACCGATAAGGGGGTCATGAGAAGTGGTACCGGCCGCTTGAACTGGACACCCACCAGGCAAGGATTTCGATCCCATCCCGTACCAGTAGCGCTGGCGCTGAAATGGATATGGCGGCAACCGCACGTGACCCGGGCGCCGAAACTGCTGGACCGCAGACCAGTCAATGGGCACGCCGCACACGTATAAGCGGCCCAGGGTTTCCAGCAGCGCGACGCGGTCGTGGGTATCGCGCCGCAGGGTCGGTATGCCGAGTACTGTGGCGTCCGAAATGCAATCACCAATCAAACCGGCCAAGGGCGCATTGGGACCGATCTCCACCCATAGATTGCAACCCAACCCTTGCATGGCCCGCACACCGGCCGCGAACTCAACCGGCTGACGGGCATGGTCGCGCCAGTAAGAGGCGGCCGTCACTGCGTCGATGACGGCTTGGCCATGCATGGCACTGACATAGTGAATTGACGGCGCCTGGAGTGTCACAGCCCGAGCCAAACGCTCGAGAGGCTCGAGTACGGGCGCAATCAGCGGTGAATGAAACGCATGGGATACGTTCAGCGCCTGGGTGTGCCAGCCCCGTTCACCGCATTGGTGAACGATATCCTGGATGACAGTTGCGGCACCCGAGATCACGGTATTGCGCGGTCCGTTCACGGCGGCGACGGACACGGACGCAGCGTAGGGACGTATCAATGCGCCCACCTGTTCACGATCCGCCCAGACCGTGAGCATCTGACCGTCGTGCTCCAGCGTGCGCAGCAGCGAACCCCGCGCCGTTACGAGTCTGAGTCCCGCTTCCAGCCCAAACACACCGGACGCACAGGCCGCCGCGTACTCCCCAAGGCTGTGCCCCATCACCACCGCGGGCTCGATGCCCCATGAACGCAGCAACACGGTCAGCGCATACTGCACCGCGAAAAGCGCGGCGTGACTGTAATCGGACCGATGGATCAAAGAACCGTCACCGTTCCTGGCGAACATGACGCTGAGCAGAGGTCGGTCCAGTTGATCGGATACAATTCGCTCGCAGCGCTGCAGCGTATCTCGAAACCCTGGCTCCGAGCCGAACAACTCAGACGCCATTCCGGCGTACTGGGAACCCTGGCCGGTGAAAACGAAGCCCAGCACAGGCGGGTCCGATGCTTCAGTCCTGCCGCGCCATACGCCCGAGCGCCCGACCTCGCGAAGGTCGCGGGTGAGCGCGCTGGCGATCTCCCGCTTGGTTTGGCCCGCGACAGCGGCCCGCCAACCGAATTCGCTGCGACTGATCTGCGCCGTGGCGGCGATATCGGATAGCGAATCGGAGCGGTCCTCAGACAAATAGTCTCTATAGCAGGCCATCATCCCCTTTAGTGCCGATTGCGTCTTCGCCGACAGGGTCAGAACCGCCGGACCGGAGGTCTCCTGTCCGACCACTCCGGATGTTTCGGCCTGTTGCAGAATCAGATGACAGTTGGTGCCCCCCACGCCGAACGACGACACACCGGCGATGCGCGGCTCGACAGGCAGGGGCCAGTCCTGCAGCCGATCGACCACGAAAAACGGCGTCTTCTCAATCTCGAGATCCGGGTTAGGTGATTGGAAATGGAGGGTGGGCGGAACCTCACCTTCGCGCAGCGACACCACCGTCTTGATCAGCCCGACGATGCCGGCAGCCGCATCCAGATGCCCGACGTTTGTCTTGACCGACCCGATTCCGCAATACCCCAGCTCGGCGGTCTTGTTGGCAAACGCCCTGGTCAGGCCCGCCACCTCAATGGGGTCCCCCACCCGGGTGCCGGTACCGTGTGCTTCGATATAGCCGATGTCCCGGGGATGCACCTGGGCGTGGCTTTGCGCCTGGGCGATGACACGCGCCTGACCCTCAACATTCGGCGCACTGAAACTCGCCTTGTCGGAACCGTCGTTGTTCACCGCCCAACCGCGAATCACCGCCTCGATGTAATCCCCGTCGGCCTGGGCATCTTCCAAGCGCTTCAGCACCACGGCCCCGACACCGTCGCTGAACACGGTGCCCGTCGCGGCCGCATCGAAAGCCCGGCAATGACCGTCCCGCGAGTAAATGCCGCCGGGGTAACTGCGGTAGGCGCGCTGCTGGGGAAACGCGACGCTGACCCCGCCGGCGATGGCGATACCACATTGCCGATTCGCCAAAGCCTGACAGGCCTGCGCAACGGCCACCAACGAGGTGGAACAGGCGGTCTGAACATTGATGCTAGGGCCAGTGAAACCAAACAGATAGGAGGTGCGCGTCGCTATGAAATCACGCTCGTTGCCGAGCTGAAGCTGGCTCATCTCGTCGCTGCTCTGCAGCAGCAGATCCTCAACAGCCTGGGGATTGCCACCCAATATCTGCCACAGGTAACCGCTGTCCCTGGCGCCGGCGAAAACACCGACATCCCGTCTAAGCGAGTCGGGCGCCTGGTTCGTGCTTTCCAGGGCATGGAATACACACTCCAGCCAAATGCGTTGCTGGGGATCGAGACACCGGGCCTGGCGGGGTGTGAGCCCAAAGAATGCCGCATCGAAGGTGTCGACGTCTTCCAGCAGGCCCCGTGCGGAAACCTTGCGTTCATCACCTGACGCATCAACCGTCTCCAAATCGCCAAAAAAGGTGATGCTCTCGCGCCCGGCACGCAGGTTCTCCCAGAACATGTCGATATCGACCGCACCGGGGAAGCGTCCCGCCATACCGACTATGGCGACGCTGTGGGTGGGCACCCGCCTTTGCGTTGACTGGCGCCGGAATCCAGCGGGACGGACCGCTGGCTCCGATGGCTTGTCGGCAACGTCGGATAAATGCATGGCTAGGGTGCGAACAGTGGGGTGCTCAAAAATGCTTACGATGTTCAGACCCGGATCGATCGCATCCCTTAGCTGCCCCAGGATCTGATTGGCTCGCAGCGACTCGCCACCGAGTTCGAGAAACGAATCATTCACACCGACCTCGTCTAGATCCAACACCTCGGCCCAGATCTGGGCGATCCGTTTTTCCAGCGCGGTCTTCGGAGCCAGATAGTCGACGGAAAGGGCTGGCCGCGAACGCGTGGGAACCGGGAGACGCCGCCGATCCACCTTGCCGTCGGCGCTCAATGGCAAAGCATCCAGGTATACAAAAGCCGAGGGCATCATGTGCGCGGCGATATGCGGCGTGAGCCGCTCCCGAAGCTCGGTTACCGTGGGCGCCGGATGAGCGCTGGCGACCAGGTAAGCCGCCAGGTGTTTTCCCCCGTCCCGGTCATTGTAGGTCTGAAGAAGCGCTTCCCTGATACCTGCACAGGTGGACAGGACCCCCTCCAAATACACTGTGTCGACAAACCGTCCCCCGATCCGGGTCTGCATGTCCTGACGTCCCAGATGCATCAGGCAACCCTGGTCATCGAGGCGACCCAGGTCGCCGGTATGGTAGCGCCGCAGGCCGTAACGGCCAGACCCGAATTTTTCCTCGGTCAGTTGCGGATTGTTCCAGTACCCCAATGCCAGATAGGCGCTCTCGACGACGATCTCTCCGGTCGACTCTGGCGGCAAAGATTTCCCGGATTCATCGACGATGTCGATGGTCACGCCGTCGATGGCCTGACCAACGGGAAGAACGATATCGGACGGTTCGGGTGAAGCCTGATCGACAAAGAACTGGCGCACCAACCCACACTCCGTCGCGCCAAGACCGTTCACCAGAACGGAACGGTCGCTGAAGACACGCTTGAAATGCGCCTGGTCCGAGGCCCGAGCCTGGTCGCCTTCGAGTCGAATCAGACGCAGATCCGGATAACGGTCCGGAGACGGCGGCAATCTGCGGAAGATCGACGGCACCGAATGGAACACGGTCACCCTTTGACGCCGCAGCCACGGCCCAAGGTCCTCGAATGCAATATCGCTCATGTCCAGAGGGTGAACGGTCGCACCGTTCAGCAAGGCACCGAAAAGGGTTGATACGGTCCCGCTAAAGCTCGGATTCTGCACCAGACTCATGCGATCCCCGGGCGCGAATCCAAGGCTGTTGGTGTACCGCAAAATATTGTGCAGTACATTCCGATGGGTATCGACGACGGCTTTGGGGAGGCCGCTGGATCCGGAAGTAAAGTAGACGTAGGCCATCGCATCCGGAGACACATCCAGATGCAGGTTCGCGCTGGTGTCTCCGTCACCGTTCCATTCCGCTTCCAGGATCGGACATCGGTCACCCAGTACCGCTTGCGCCAGCGCCCGATTCCGTGCATCGATAACGGCGACAGCAGGTGAGAGGTGCTCGACCATGGCAGAGAGCACCGGTATCGGCAGTCGTCGATCCAGAGGACTGTAGATCCGCCCGGTCTTGAGAACGGCCAGGATTGAAACCACCGAGGCAATGCCCTGATCCATCAGCAGCACGACGGGGCCGGTTTGCAGCCCTGCCTCGGTCCGCAACACGAGGCGGTGCGCAACCTGGTTCGCCGCGCGATTGAGTTCCAGGTAGGTCAGTGATGCCGACTCGGCAACGAGGGCAAACTGCTGGGTACGTCGCGCCACCTGCGCTTCGAAGCACCTATGGAGGGTTTGATTGATCCAGTTGCTTTCGAGTGGGACAAAGCTATCGGGAACAACGAGCGACTGTCTTTCGCGGGAATCCTTCAATGCATTACCACCGAGGGCGGGTTGATTCAGAATAGGCCGATATGGAATCAGCGTTTGAGTTGCGTCCCATAGACACGCAACCTTTCAGCCAGGCAATGAGCTTACCAAGCGGCGCTTCGAATCACTCGAATGCAAAACCCCAACGACTCGAGCGTCTCCGCATCGATCCACCGATGAACACCGATCGGACCCCGGGGCCTGGTCGCCGTTGCAGGGTCCCGCATGCTGCAATGAGTAAATCTGACGCCGCCGCACCATTTGCGCGAGCGGGGCGCTGCATATCGTTGGCGAAGGCCCAGTCCACCGTGTCCGGGCCGAATCGGACCACCCGCTGTGGCGTTCGACTGCCTGGCAGCGTGTTGAAAAAGCCTCACTCGGCACGATACGGCGTTGAAAACGCTGTCAGATTCGGGAATTGTCCCGTTGCGGGCAAACGCTTCAATACTCAGCAAGATCGTTTTGTGTTGAATTCACATTTCCCGCCGGACATCATGCGGTGAAGGTATAGGACGAGCACTCATTCTCTTCGGAATTGTTGAGCGACTCAGGGCAGCTGGCGCGTTGGCAGCCCCCGATCCGTTCGAGTCAGGTCCGAATCTCTCCGCCGCCGCCCAGAGACGGGTGCATGCCAACGCGCCCTCGGAAAGCGGTGGCATCTACACCCAGTCACAACAAGGGTCGCCCGAAGAACCGAGCGCCCGCATTTTGAAGAGAATACAGTGGTTCCGCATTTCGAACGGACAATGGAGAGAACATGCCCAATCGTATTTTAGGAAGTCTCGTGATATGCGCCCTCCTGCTGTTTGGCGCTTCGCACGCGGCCGCACAGACTGACCCGCTGCCGTCGTGGAATGACGGCGAACGCAAAACAGCGATTGTGGATTTCGTCACATCGGTCACCGAGCAGGATGGCGCAGATTTCGTTGAGCCCACCGCACGCATTGCGACCTTCGACAATGACGGGACGCTCTGGGTCGAGGCACCCCTCTATACCCAGGTCATGTTCGCCTTCGACCGGGTCAAGGCAATGGCGCCCGACCATCCGGAATGGAAGGACGACCCGGTGCTCAAGGCGGTGCTGGACGGCGACATGAAGGCCGTCGGCGCCTCCGGCAAGGAGGGCGTCGTTGAGATCCTCATGAAAACCCATGCGGGCATGACCACGGACGAGTTCGCGGACATTGTTTCAGACTGGATCAGCACGGCCGAGCATCCGAAGCTGAATAGAAAATACACCGACCTCACCTATCAGCCGATGAAAGAGCTGATCCTCTATCTTCAGGACAATGGGTTCAAGACCTTCATCGTGTCGGGCGGAGGGGTGGAGTTCATGCGGCCCTGGGCGCCGGACGCCTACAACATTCCGCCCGAGCAGATCATCGGCTCCAGCATCGTCACCGAGTTCCAGATGAAGGACGGCAAGCCCGTGCTGGTGCGTCAGCCGAAAGTTTTCTTCATCGACGACAAGGAAGGCAAGGCGATCGGCATCCAGAAGTTTATTGGCCGCCGGCCCATCGCGTCCTTCGGCAATGCCGACGCCGACATCCCCATGCTGCAGTGGACGATCGCCGGTGACGGCGCCCGCCTCGGCATGCTCGTGCATCACACCGACGCGGATCGGGAGTTCGCCTATGACCGCAAGAGCACCGTCGGCATGCTCGACAAGGGCATCGACGACGCCCAGCAAGGCGGTTGGCACCTGATCGACATGAAGACGGACTGGAGCAGTGTGTTTGCCCCGGAGTAAGGCGGATGGCCACTCATTGCCTTGCTGACATGCAACGAACTCATGGGACCGGACACCAGCTTGGCAATGAGTCCACCGGTGGCCTTTTCGCTTTGGTGACGATCACCCGGTAAACCACCACCGAGTGCCGCGTCGCAGCCCCCGGGGTGGTTATCTTGGGTAATCCTGCTCAGGTGGCAGTGATCTTGGCCTTGTGGATCAGCCCACCCAATGCGCCACCGATCAGTGGTCCGACAATGAACAGCCACAGCTGGGACAGGGCCGCGGGTCCGGCAAACAGCGCTGGTCCGATCGACCGCGCCGGGTTGACGGAGGTGCCGGTGACAGTAATACCGACCAGGTGAATCATGGTTAGCGTCAGTCCGATCACCAGACCCGCCATCATCGGAGCGCCATTTTCGGAGGTCACAGCAAGTATAACGACGATGAACACGGCGGTTGCCACGATCTCAAAGATAAGCGCCGACATAATCAGAAACTCGCCGCCGTACCCTGCGCCCCAACCGTTGTGTCCAAGCCCGTTGGCCGCAATGTCGTAGCCGCCGACTGTGTTGGTGGACAAGAAAAAGATCAAAGCAGCCGCAATGATGCCGCCGGCTATCTGGCCGATGCTGTAGCCGATGAAATCGGCGAAGGATAAACGGCCGGCAACAAGCGCCCCCATCGACACCGCAGGGTTCAGGTGCGCGCCAGAGATCGGGCCGACAGAATATGCCATTGCGATCACCGAAATGCCGAAAGCAAAGCTGATGCCCGTGATCGAGATTGCATCGGCAACCCCGATCCCTCCGCCAGCGAGAACGGCAGAACCGACCCCAAAAAACACAAGGACGAACGTGCCGAATGCCTCGGCGATATATTTTTTCATAGTTGATCTCTGTTGCTAGCCAATCTATTGATCAGGCCGTCCATAGTAGCAGCAGTGTGATGTCTTCCGACCCGGCGAGTCCCCCGGGACGAACAATCGCCGTTGCCCTGCAGCCCGGACCTGATCTTAGTGTGACTACGCAGTCGTTTGCCAGGGGGCGGCACGGTTTTGCGTTGACTCAGCACACGGGCGAAGCTCTACGGCGCATCTGTTTGGCATGGAACCGCTAGGCGCCTGTATCACTGGGAACCGTGAAAGCGGCTGCTGTTGATCATGTCTTTCTGCGAGCAACCCGGCATGGTCGGCATGCATGGCGCGAATCAGAACGCTTTACGGCAAGGTCACCGATGCACACAGTCACAATATGGAACGCACAGATGGATTGGTCGACCAGCAGCGTCGCCCCTGTGACGTATGCAGAGACGCCGGGTGGCTCCGAAGGGTAGAGTATTGAGAGTGCAGGAGGAGACTGTGGCCGCAGTGATCGACTCAACAGGGTCATGCGCGCTGCATCACCGCCACCGGCGGCAGTTGCGAATTCGTAGTATATTCGCGAGTCTGACGATCCACTGCACCTCATCTTGGGAGCGCCAAGTGCGCCGAGCCTGGTGAGGCGTGCGTACAGCCTGCAACAATTTGTGCAAAACGCGGTGTTTTGCTGCTGACCTCCATGTGGCCTTTGTGCTGCCGGTTCAGCCAGCGGCATCCGTCATATGCTAGGACAACATTAGGAGTGAACAAAGTGAACTCGGTGACAAGCTCGACAAAGGCGTTGATCGCGGCTGGTTTGCTGTTCGTGCCGGCGCTTGCCATTTCGCAGGTGGAGGCGGAACCAACGCAGGCTGCTGAGCAAGCCATGGCGGCCGATAAGACGGCGGTTGGCAGCGTCGCCGAGGCGGTGTTCACGACCGCCATGGTGGGTGATCAGCCGTCCGATTTCCGTTCGGACATTGAAAACAGCGTTGCCAAAGTTTATTTCTACACCGTGCTGGAAGGGATGACGGGCCAGACCGTGAGCCATCGTTGGAAGCACGAGGGCAAAGTGATGGCCGTTGCAGAAATCGATGTGAAAAGTGATCCCGACAGGGTTTGGTCGAGTAACGAAATGAAACCCGAGTGGACCGGATCATGGGCAGTCGAGGTGGTCGACGGCAGTGGTCAAGTCATCGACACCCACAGCTTTGCGTTCGTGGCGCCGCTTTAGTGGGCCATGCGCTTTTCGACCGCCCTTGGTCAGGCCAGGGGCGGCGATCGGCTACTTAGTGCCCTCGTTCGAGGCGCTGGGATAGCCATCGGCTTCGCTGCTGGTCGTCATTTGGCAGCCGCCGGACTGGTCGTTGAGATCTTCGTTGACCGCACCGACCGCGTTGTCCAGTGGCGCGAATGCCCGATCGATGGGGTCGCTTGCACCCGGGTCGCAGTCGGGCACGTTCGCGCAGCCCGACAGAAACAGGATGGCCAGCGCAAGCGAAGGCCACACAAGATTTGACGATTCCGTTTTCATACGCACTGTCCTGTTCAAGACGTTTGAGCCGGTAAGCCTTTGAGGTCCCCTGTCCAACCTACTCCTACCGCTGACCCGAGTGGGTTCAAGGCCAGGGAGTGGGGAAACGGTAACGTCGTCGTATAGCATATTGAAGTCATTCCGCGAACACTGCGCGCCCTCGGCGAGCGTGCCATTCACGCGGAACGCTTCGTGACCGGAGTGGTGGAGTTGGCCGAGCAAGTCGAACTGGGCTCCACTGTTCTCTTGGGCATAAGACATCAGGAGTCTGCGCGATAGAAATGAATGAGGCGACGTGCTGTCCAGTTCGACGCCGAACGAGAATGGACTCACCCCGATCCACGCTGCGTCTATCGCTCGTATCCAGAACCCACTCCACGGCCGTGTCCCGAAGGCCCGCGCGGCGGCCGGATGGTGCGGCCGGACACCCTGCGATAGACGATCTCGATGAGCAGCGAGGCCGCAATCATTCCGGCCAGTATCCATAAATGGTTTCGGGTCGCCGGATTCTCGTCCACTTTGACGCAGAGCACGATGAGGGCGATGGCCGTGCTCAGCGCGGCAAGCCCCGAAATCCAAACCTGGCCACCCGTCTCGGGGGCAAGACGCACGGCGGCCACGTTCACCGCGAGAAAGAGGATCAGGAAGCCCGCACTGCCCATCGTGGCGATCGCCTCGAGTGGCACGAGATTGGCGACGATCAGGGCGAGGCCCGCGCTCATCAGTACGCCTTCGAAATGCTGGCCGCGGAATCCGCGCTCGAGCGTCTTGGGCAGTTCGCCGGTCTTGGCGACGATGTAGGTCAGGCGTCCGGTGCTGTAAAAGGTCGCGTTGATTGCGGAGCTGGTGGCCAGAAGCGCCGCGATCACGATGATGAGGCTGCCGGTCCGGCCGAGGATCTTATTGCCCGCGGCGGAGAGGGCGGTGTCGCGCGAAGCGGCGACCTCGGCAAAGCTGAGGTGGCCGATCACCACGGCGACAATCAGCACATAGATGACGATGACGAGCAACACGCCGCCGACATAAGCGATGGGAAGGGATCGCCGGGGCGCCGCAACGTCTTTTGACGCGTTGGCGATCAGCTCGAAGCCTTCGTAGTTGAGAAAGATCAGCATCGCGCCGGCAATGACGCCGATGGGCGTCACCGCATGCTCTGGTTCAAACCGGGACCATTCCATCGGCGTGAGCAGACCCGCGATCACGAAGACGGCGAGCAGTACCAGCTTCAGCACGTTGAAGGCGTTCTCCGAACGAATCACCAGCTGTGCCGCGAAGACATTGACCAGAACGAGGCCGACGATCACGCCGCTGGCCAGCGCATGGGTCCAGAAGGCTGTGTCCGCCGAAGGCAGCAAACCCGCGCCATAACTGCCGAAGGCGTAGGCATATACGGCGAGCAGCACAACGTAGCTGAGCAGCAGCAGGATGTTGGCGGCGCCCGTCAGGATTCCACCGCCGAAGCCGCGGTTCAGGAAATCGACCGTGCCGCCCTCGCCGGGATAACGCAGGGTGAGCTGGAGGTAGGAGTAACTCGTCAGGAGCGCGACGATGCCTGCGATCACGAAGGCGAACGGGGCGGAGCCCTGAGTCACTTCGATGGTCAGGCCGGTAACGGCGAAGATGCCGCCGCCGACCATGCCGCCGATCCCGATGGAAAGCGTTGAAAGCATCCCCAGCTTTGGGGCGGCGGATGATGACATTCCGAGTGTCCGTTCCTTGCTGCGTGGTCAGGCCGTTTTGTGACCCGCATCGTGCTGCGGGTCGGGTTGTTGCCGCTCAGGCGCGTGGCTCAGCTTGACACTTGGCTGACCTGGTCAAGGGCACGGGCGACCAGAGCATACTGCTGATTTTGCTGAGTAGCCCTTGAATCGTTCTCGACACGCCCCTGTTTCCAAGCGTCACGCCTCATACGATCGTTACGTTACAAAGCCACCCAAGCCCGGCATCAGCCCGGATGCGTCACTTCCCGCGGAACACCCAGTACACCCCGATCGTGTAGGCCGCGATCACCGGGAGGACCACGACACCGCCGTAAAAGAAGAAACGCAGCGACTCTTCTGGCGCTGCGGCATCGGCAACGGTGAGCGCGTACGGGATCATATATGGCCACATCATAACCGCGAGGGTTGCGAAGGCGGCAATGAACGACACCGCCGTCAGCGCGAACGGCACAGGGTCCCAGCGAGCCCTGGCAGCAAACCACACGCCGATGAGTGCACCCGCCGCGAACAGCGGAAGAATCATCAGCCAGCCCGAAATCTCGTGAGTTCCGCGCTCCAAATCGCCAGTCAGGTCAACTGTCAGTGCCGTGGCGAAAGCGAGGCTGAGGACGACCAGCACACCGAGGACGAGGCGCGGGATCCGGGCGTAGGCCCAGTCGCGCAGCGGGCCTTCGGTCTTGAGCACCAGCCATCCGGCGCCCAGCAGCGCATAGCCGAGCACCAGGCCGATGCCGGTCAGGATGGGAAAGGGATGCACCCAAGCCAGGCTGGTGCCAGCGTATTGACCATTCTCGACCGGGATGCCGCGCATCATGGCTCCGACGGCCGCACCCTGGACGAAGGCAACAACAATCGAACCGCCGCCGAAGCCACGGTCCCAGACACCGCGCATGCGCTCGCTGCGATGGCGGAATTCGAAGGCCACGCCGCGGAACACCAGGCCCAGCAGCATCAGCAGCACCGGAACATAGAAAGCGCCCAGAAACACCGCATAGACGGCCGGGAATGCGGCAAAGAGACTCGCGCCGATCACCACAAGCCAGGTTTCATTTCCGTCCCAGAACGGCGCGATGCTGGCCATCATCCGGTTGCGATGCCCCTCGTCTTGGGTGATGCCGAACAGAATACCGACCCCGAGGTCGAAGCCGTCGAGCACGACGTAGATCAGGATCGAGCCGGCGATGACCGCCGCCCAGAACAGCGCGAGGTTGCTTGGCTCCATGGCGCTCACACTTTCTCTGGGGCACCGGTGGCGCTGTCCGCGTCATCGGCAAAAGCCAGTGGCCGGCTGGCGGTGGCACTCGGGATAGACGCCTGCGGACCGGCTGGGCCCTGGCGCAGAAGCTGGTAGATGTAGTAGATGCCGAAGGTCATCATGATGGCGTAGACCAGCACGTAGGCTGCGAGCGAGAACAGCACGTCACCTGTCGTCAGCGATGGGGTCACCGCATCCTCCGTGCGAAGAATGCCATAGACCATCCAGGGCTGCCGTCCGACTTCCGCCGTGTACCAGCCGCTTACCACCGCGATGAATCCAGTGGGAAACGACAGGAACGTGCCCCAGAGAAACCATCGCGCTCGCTCCAGGTGGCCGGTGAACCGCAGCAGGTTGCCGAGCCACGAAACGCCGAGCATGATCAGGCCCATGCCGACCATGATCCGGAAACCGAAGAACGGGATCAGAACCGGCGGGCGATCCTCGACCGGAAACGCGTCGAGCCCTGTCACCTTTGCCGTCCAGTTTCCGGCAGCGATGAAGCTGCCAAGCTTTGGAATCTCCAGCGCGAAGCGGTTACGCTGCTCGGCGGTATCCGGCCAGGCGAGCAGCACCTCCGAGGCCGGCTGCTGGGTTTGCCATCGCGCTTCGATTGCCGCGAACTTCGCCGGCTGGTGCTCGAGCACGTAGAGACCTGTCAGGTGGCCGGAGAACAGCTGTACCGGGATCAGCACCGCGGCGAGCCCGAGACCCCAGTTCAGCATGACTCGCCCCTCGGACAGGTGCACCCGTCGTAGCAGGTACCACGCACCGGTGGCGGAAACGCACATCGAGGTGGTCAGAAGCGCCGCCAGCAGCATGTGCGGCCAGCGCACCATCATCACCGGTCCGAACACGATCTCGCGCCAGTTGGCCGGAACGATGCGACCGTCGACGATCTCGTGACCAACCGGAACCTGCATCCAGGAATTATTGGCGAGAATCCAGAACGAGGAGAACATGGTGCCCAGGGACACCATGCAGCAAGCGAACAGGTAGAACGCCGGCGAGACCCGTTGGCGGCCGAGCAGCATCACCCCGAAAAAGCTCGCTTCCAGCATGAAGGCGGTATAGGCCTCGTAACCGAGCAACGGCCCCTGGATCGATCCGGTCTTTTCCGCCAGCACCCCCCAATTGGTGCCGAACTGGAACGCCATGACGATGCCGGTCACGACGCCCATTCCGAACGACACGGCGAAGACCTTGAGCCAGAAGTCGAAAATCCGCCGGTAGATCGGGTTTCCGGTGGCGAGGCGCATACCCTCGATCGTCGCAAGCCAGGCGGCAAGCCCGATGGTGAAGGCGGGGAAAATGATGTGGAAGGTAATCACGAACGCGAACTGGATGCGCGACAGGATGACCGGATCGAGGTCCATGGGGAAACGCCTCCTACACGCCGGCGATGTTCGCCTGAATGATTCCGTCCGCTTCGCGCACGGCATGGGTGCGCAGCGGGTACGTCGCTGACTCGCCGGCAGGCCTCCCGGTCGCAGGGTTGAGCCTCACGCCGTTGCGGGGAGATCCGGCCAGAACGACGTCGCCCGTTCGGCCAGCGCGGCGATGGGGTGCCACGGGTTGAAGCCCCGCGCGCTACCGCTCGCTACAACAGAATACAACTCAGTCGCCTCGTTGTGCCCGGACATCCACCAGGCGTCCCTATCTGCACAGCAGGCTCGGGACGACGATCAAAGTAAGTCGCCGACTGATCGCATTTGCCTATAGCTCGAGCCCGAGGAACAGAACGTCGTCGATTGGGTTGTCGACATACGCATCGATCTCGGCGAACCCCAGGGAGCGGTAGAGCGCCAGCGCCGCCCGCATGCGTTTCAGGGTGTCCAGTTTCATGGTTCGATAGCCCTGGTCCCGGGCCCAAGCGGTAGACAGCCCCGCCAAGTGACGGCCGAGGCCGGAGGCGCGGTGTGCGGGGTCGATCCACAGCCGCTTCATTTCACACATGCCCGCCTCGCTAAGGGGCTTGACCGCAATCACTCCGACGGCTTGATGCTCGGGCGTCCGCGCCAACCAGATGGTGCCCAGGGGCGGCGCATAGGGTGCCGGGAGATTCTGCAGCTCGGCTTCGAAGCCCTGAAAGCAGAAATCGTGGCCGAAGGTGTCTTCAAACCAGCGGGCGTACTCCAAGAACAGTCGTTTGACTTCCGGTATGTCGGCCGGGTCGGCGGTTTCGACGATGGACAGATCTCGCCACTGGGACATGGTCACTCAACGCCTGGAAACGGACATCGGAAGTATAGTACCTGCCAGGTTTCCTCAGGCACGCCAAGCGCGAACTCTAAGGCAGCTATCTGATCGCGCGCTAATTGTTGCCAGCCAGCGCCACGCGTAATGGGGCTCTCGACTGTGTTGACGATCCATTGATCCGACGGCTGCTTCTGTGAATCGCTTTGCGCTTTGATCTCTTGCGCTTTGATCTAAGGGAGGTTCTGTTTGTCCGACCGAATCTCGCCCCAAAGGCTTTCAACCGCTTCGGTCAGCCGGCTGCGACTCTCGTCGTTGGCGAGTATCCAAATGCCGATCCAGGCCAGAAAGGTCACGACCACCA
>Ga0316187_10001630_pt1 | contig 19512 bp, 20 predicted proteins | sample CroRivburrow1_MG_FD_204927 | JGI IMG/M metagenome (GOLD analysis project Ga0316187, IMG submission 204927) | Coastal sediment microbial communities from Maine, United States - Cross River worm burrow 1 | ecosystem: Environmental > Aquatic > Marine > Coastal > Sediment | place: USA: Maine...
TGAACTGCAGCGGTACTGATCTTACACCAAGCGAAATAAAAATGCCTTATTTTTCAAAAATAAGACATGAGATTCTAGTCAGATTTGGGTGGTTTCAGGGAGGGCATTTCAGATAACAGTAACTGGCGCTCCTCCAGGGTCAGGTTTTCCATGCGTCGATCGCAAATTTTGCGTCTGTCAGCATCTGTCACTGCTATTTCATGGTCATCGATGGGGTGCAGGCCGGTAGTATGCGGGTGCCGTCTATCCGTTGGGTTCCTCATGATACAGCTCCTGGATGCAGCATGATTTTCATGCATACAAAGGATAGCGGCCTGTGAGAACTGTACTTAAGTCAAATTAGTGCTTAAAAATCATATGGCTGGAGTAGTTAGGACCCCGGTTGGGATGAGCGTTGCGCTTGTCGGCCCTGGGATTATTCAGCTTGTCTGTGATGCAGTTCACATTTTCAGCTCCACCGTCTTGAAATATACCGGTGGGTGCCGACAAGTCCAGAAGTCACTTAACCGGCTTCGGGGTGCCGAACTACATGATCCAGTCTTACTGCCTGCGTGCGGTCAACTCGGTTGAATTTCTTGGTATCGCAGTGCTGATCGCTGTTGTGCTGACCACGGTGGGCTTTTCGGAAAAGCTTGAACCTGACCCGTCAATTAAACAGCAAAGCCTGATTTATTCACACCTGGTGTCCGTACAAAAACCGGCACTCTCGCCATAATGTTGCTGTACATAGTCAGCCACGATCTGCTGAAAATCCGCAGCGATGCTGTCGCCTTTTAAAGTCACCGTCTTTTCACCATCCACATAGACCGGTGCCACCGGTGTTTCACCGGTACCCGGCAGGCTGATGCCGATATTGGCATGCTTGCTTTCCCCGGGACCATTGACCACACAGCCCATGACGGCGACCTTCATCTCTTCCACACCCGGATAATGCCTGCGCCACACCGGCATCTGGTCGCGCAGGTAAGCCTGAATGTCCTGCGCCAGTTGCTGGAAGTAGTGACTGGTGGTGCGCCCGCATCCCGGGCAGGCAATAACGGCCGGGGTGAAATGTCTGAGTTCCATGGCCTGCAGCAACTCCTGCGCGACAATGACTTCACGGCAGCGGTCACCGCCGGGTTCCGGTGTCAGTGAGATGCGGATGGTGTCACCGATGCCTTCCTGCAACAGCACGGACAGGGCGGCTGTTGAGGCGACGATTCCCTTTGAGCCCATGCCGGCCTCGGTGAGGCCCAGGTGCAGGGCGTAGTCACATTGTTCTGACAAGGCGCGGTAGACGGCGATCAAATCCTGCACACCACTCATCTTGGCCGACAGGATGATCTGCTTGTGTGGCATTCCCAGTGCTTCTGCCTGTGCCGCACTTTCCAGTGCAGACGTCACCATGATTTCATGCATGATGCCCGGTGCGTCTTTCGGCTCATCACGCCTGGCGTTGTCATCCATCAGCCGAGCAACCAGCGCCTGGTCGAGGCTGCCCCAGTTGACCCCGATACGTACCGGTTTCTCGTAGTGACAGGCCGTTTCGATCATATCGGCAAATTGCTCGTCCCGCTTCTTGCCACGCCCGACATTGCCGGGGTTGATGCGATACTTGGCCAGTGCCTGTGCGCAGTCCGGGTATTTCGCCAGTAGCTTGTGGCCATTGAAATGAAAGTCACCAATTAACGGTACTGCTGCACCGGTTTGTTGCAACTGCTCGGCGATTGCGGGTACAGCACGTGCGGCGTCTTCCGAGTTGACGGTGATCCGCACCAGTTCAGAACCTGCCTGTGCCAGTTCCCGGATCTGTTGTACGGTCGCAGCGATATCGGCCGTGTCGGTGTTCGTCATGGATTGCACCACGACAGGTGCGTTCCCGCCAATGAGGATATTGCCGACCTGGGCAGTAGCAGTATGGCGGAGTGTATGGGGGGTGGGGTTCTCGAGCATGGCAGGTCTGCTAAATCAATTTCGTTTAAATATGACTGGCGCTCTATCCGTGACAGCGGGACTCCAGTTCACTGGCGCTTATGATAATCCAATTTGTAAAATGACACAGGATAACTTTATAGGGACAGGAGACGTCGCGAGATATATTTAAAATATGATATATAACAACACCATAAATAACACTTGCATCTGTAAGGCTACTGTATATACTCACAGCACCTGTATAAATAACCAGTATACCAACATGTCCAGTGATACATTAACCGCGCGGCAGGCCGAAATTCTCGGGTTGATCCGCAATTACATTGCCGAAGAAGGCTGTCCACCCACACGCGCCGAGATTGCCGCAGCACTCGGCTTCCGCTCCCCGAATGCTGCGGAGGACCATCTGCGTGCGCTGGAACGCAAGGGTGCCATTGAAATAATTTCCGGATCTGCGCGGGGAATTCGTCTCCTTGATGAAAGCGAGGATTACGGCTTGCCTGTGGTGGGTCGTGTGGCGGCGGGTGAACCGATACTGGCTGAAGAGAATATTGATGACTACTGTCAGCTTGATCCCGATACCTTTCACCCGCACGCCGATTACCTGCTGCGCGTCAAGGGTGACAGTATGCAGGATATCGGTATTCACGATGGCGACCTGCTGGCAGTGCACCGCACACCGCATGCTGAGAATGGCCAGGTTGTAGTGGCACGACTGGATGATGAAGTCACGGTTAAACGTTTCCGGCAGCGTGGCTCCATCGTGCGGCTGATAGCGGAGAATACGGCTTATGAACCGATCCGGGTTGACCTGCGCGAACAGGCGCTGGAGATTGAAGGGTTGGCAGTGGGTGTCTTGCGGAAGGATATCAAGTAAAGGAGATCATGTAATGAAAACAGTCAACAAACTGCATCAACTGAATGCCTGGGAACGGCCATTTGTCCCGGGTTCCTCGCTGCTCACGGCCACAGGTATTCCGGTGCTTGATGAAATATTGCCGTGTGGTGGCTGGCCGAAGAGCGGACTGGTTGAAATTATTCTCCCGGACGCGTACAGCGATAGCCTGTCGTTACTGATGCCGGCACTGAAACGCCTGAGTCAGCAGGGTCGATGGATTGCCATGGTGAATCCAACCTGGCCGACACGCTCCGAGCTGTTGACGGAAACCGCCATAAACCATGCCCGGATACTGCAGGTAAACCCGCACCCTGGCCGCAGTGCCCTGTGGACAGCCGAATCCATGCTGTACTCCGGTGACTGCAGCGTTGTCATGGCTTGGCCCAACTGCCGTACCGAATTGATGGGTAAACGCTTGCAAAAAGCCGCCGCCCACGGCAAGGCACTCGGGATCCTGTTTAGCTATGAAAGTGTTGAAACACAACCCTCGGGCGTTGATACGCGTCTTAAACTGGAAGTTGATGGCGAGGGCAGTGCGGTGTATCTGTTAAATAGCCGGGGTGAAGCGTTGGCGGGGGCGGCGTGGCAAGGCTAGCCAGCCTTGCCGTCACGGATTGCTCTTTTGTAGTCCTGGTACAGGGTGATCATGCGCCTCCAGAGGGGGCCCGGGACGCCACCACTGATGACGGTGTCATCAAGCCGGGTGACGGGTGAAATCTCGCGGGTTGAGCTGGTCAGCCAGACCTCGTCGGCGCTGAATAACGCTTCCTCCGTAATGTCGGCTTCACGGAACGGGATGGCGTGGTTGGCGGCAAGTTCGATGATAAGGTCGCGGGTGATACCGGGTAGCAGGGCAGGGCCGTTGGGTGGGGTAATCAACAAGCCGTTCCTGACAATGAAAAGGTTACTGGCGGCACCTTCAATGGCAAATCCGTCTTTTATCAGGATGGCCTCGGCACAATCACCATCAATCGCCTGCTGGCGTAACATGACGTTGGGCAGCAGGGTAATGGCCTTGATGTTGCAAAGTTTCCAGCGGATATCCGGCAGGGTGATGACAGATGTGCCTGTTACGGTGTCAATATCTACAGAGGCGGCCATCGCAGTGCTCATGGCGAACAGCGTCGGCGTTATGTTCTCCGGGAAGGCATGATCACGCTTGTCTGCCACTCCCCGTGTCACCTGTAAATAGATGGCCTGGTCACCGCCTGCATTGCGGTCGACCAGGTCGGTCAACATGGTTTCCCATGCATCTATGGATAACGGGTTTGCGATGCGCACGGCATTCAGGCTGTTGTGCAGGCGTTTGAGATGATGCGCCAGCCGGAATAGCCTGCCACCGTATACGGGAATTACTTCGTAAACACCGTCTCCAAACAGAAAGCCCCTGTCCATGACCGACACCTGCGTGTTTGCCAATGGCAGGAACTCGCCATTCAGGTAGGCTGTTGACATGACAGCTTGTGCGAGCCCTTATTCAAAATACAGCAGGCCTTCATCCGTAATGCGCTGCCAGAATGAGCCTTCGCCTATCGCCTGCAAGCTGACCAGTGGCTGCTCGGCGACCACTTGATCTTCCAGTTCAACCAGTACCGTACCCAGTGCCTGTCCTGCGGTGACCGGCGCCATGATGCGATGGTCAATATTCATGGAGGCACCCAGCGAGTTGTACTGTCCCCTCGGGATGGTGACAAACAATGCATGATCAAGCCCCAGGGCTATTGTATCGCTGCTGCCTTTCCAGATGCGGGAAGTAGTCAGTTGGGTGCCTGCATCGTAGAGCTTGTGGGTTTCAAAGAAGCGGAAGCCGTAATTAAGGAGGGCCTGGCTGGCATCGGCACGTGCGTTGGCGCTGCTGGTGCCAAGTACCACGGTAATCAGGCGCATGTCCTCTTTTTTTGCGGACGTCACCAGGCAGTAGCCGGCTGATTCCGTATAGCCGGTTTTCAATCCGTCGACGCTTGGGTCACGCCACAGCAGTTTGTTGCGGTTGTGCTGGGTAATATCGTTAAAGGTGAATTCCTTCTGTGAGTACCACTTGTAATACGCCGGGTATTGTTTGATCAGCAATGAGGCCAGCCTGGCAATGTCCCTGGCGGTCATATAGTGATTTTCGTCCGGCAGGCCCGTTGAATTAATGAAGTGGCTGCCGGTCAGGCCGATTTCCTCGGCGTGCTTGTTCATCGCATCCGCAAAGGAGTCTTCACTGCCGGCGACGTACTCGGCCAGAGCCACTGTTGCGTCATTACCTGACTGTATGATCATGCCTTGCAGCAGGTCTTCAACCGTAACCTGTTTACCGACTTCAACGAACATGCGTGAGCCAGGCGTACGCCATGCCTTTTCGCTGATGGTGACTATATCGGAGAGGGAGATATTGTTTGACTGCAGTTCACTGAAGATCACGTAGGCGGTCATCAATTTGGTGATGCTGGCCGGATCCACGGAAACATCTGAATCTTTCTCCGCGAGCACGTTGCCACTTCCATAGTCCTGGATGATGAATGACTTGGCACCCGTGGAAGGTGGCTTCGGGATGGGCAGCGCCGCCTGGAGGATGTTGGCGGCGAACAGCTGAAATGACAAAAATAATATTAATAACAGATGCTTATGCATATATTACCTGTATAGAGAGAGACATTAAAACTGCACGCATTGTCCGCATGTGAGCGCTATATTGCAATGCCTACTGGACTATCGAGTGGCTATTATTAACACCCAATGTCCTGAGTTCCTGTGTGACCTGGTTGGCTTCCATGTGACTTGCCAATGGCCCGATCTGAACCTTGAACAGGGTCCCCGCGTCGTTTGTTGCCTCGACGACTCTGACATCGCCGATGTTTTGTGACAGCAGATCATTCTGCAGTCGTTCCGCATTGCCGCGATTCGAAAAGGCGCCGACCTGCAGGTATAAAATTTCGTCTTGCTGTACTTGAGCGGTTGGCGTTGCAACGAGTGTCTTTGCAGCATCCATCGTCTCCGGGTCAATCGCGCGTACCTCAACCCGTCCAGTACCCGTTGGCAGGATGTCGAGCCGGGCCGCCGCTGCATAGGAGAGGTCAATCAGTCGATCATCATGGAAGGGGCCACGGTCGTTAACCTTGACGATAGCCGAGCGACCGTTACTCATATTAGTCACTTCAACATAGGTCGGCAGCGGCAGGGTCTTGTGGGCGGCCGTCATGGCATACAGATCATAAGGTTCACCGCTGGAGGTGCGCTTGCCATGAAATTTGGTGCCATACCAGGAGGCAGTGCCCCGTTTCTTGTAACCCCTGCTTGTTGGCAGGGGGTAGTAGGTCTTGCCGTAGACCTTGTAGGAGTCCGGGTTGCCATAGCGGCTCAAGGGCTCGGCGCGCGGTACGGCATCGGGTGTATTCGAGGCATCCTGTGGATCGAGTGGTGCACGGTCTGCTTCCACCTTGGTCTCCAGGCTAGAACAGGCCGAGAGGCAGACGCCAATCAACAGTCCGGCAGCCAGCCGGTTCGTTCTTGTGGCGGGAGACAGCTTATTCATCATCTTGCGGGCTTTGCTCATAGGTCTCACGAATTTCCTCGCTCAGCTGGTACACCGCCATGGCATAGAGCGGGCTGTGGTTGTAGCGGGTAATGGTGTAGAAGTTATTAAATCCGAGCCAGTATTCCGGCCCGTCTTTCTGTTCAAAACTCAGTAACGCCGCGACCAGGTCATCGGGCATCGGCTTGAGTGGTGTGATGCCGTCGTGACGCATGGCATCGAGCACGGTGTTGGGCTTGTAACCCAGGTCCAGGAGGGCGGGGTAGTCGTCACCTGTGACATTGGCGCGAACGGCCACGGGAGTACCGGCCTTCCAGTCGTGTTGCTTGAAATAATTGGCCACACTGCCAATGATGTCCATCTTGCTGTTCCACAGGTCACGTTTGCCATCACCATCAAAATCAACGGCATAGGCGCGGTAACTGCTGGGAATGAACTGACCGTAGCCCATTGCGCCGGCATAGGAACCGGTCGTGTCCACGATGTCGATGTCTTCTTCACGTGCGAGTATCAGGTACTGCTCCAGCTCGGCCGTGAAGAATTCACTGCGTGGTGGGTAGTCAAATGCCAGTGTGGAGAGCGCATCCAGTACCCGGTGCCGTCCGGTATTGCTGCCATAACGGGTCTCGACGCCAATGATGGCAACGATGACCTGTGGATCCACGCCGAAGGCTGTTTCAGCCTTGGCCAGGGTCTCCGCATTTTCCTTCCAGAAGTCGGTGCCACCTTCGATGCGTGCGGGCGTCAGGAATATTTTTCTGTACTCATGCCATTGCAGCCGCTTCTCGGCCGGTTTGCGCATTAGCTCCAGAATATCTTCGCGTCGCTTCGCCTCATTAAAAACAGTAACGAGTTCTGCACGCGTGAAACCGTGTTTGTCGACCATCATGTCAATGAAGGCCTGTACCTGTGGCTGGTCATTGTAGTTGCCCGCAAGGGCAGACAGTGGACTGATTGCCGCTGCGACCAGCAGTAGTGATGAAAAAAAGCCTGCTTTCAAAGCCTGTAGCAGCATTAACTGTTTCCTTTGGATGGTAGTACGGTGTGCATTCTAACTCAGGTCGCTAGTAATTTACGATGCGTTTGTATCGACATCAGAATGCCAAAGCCGGCCATCAATGTAACAATGGAAGTGCCACCGTAACTGATTATGGGCAATGGCAGGCCGACCACCGGTAACAGCCCGGTGACCATGCCGGTGTTGACAATAAAGTAGACAAAGAATGTCATAGACAGGCTGCCGGCCAGCAGGCGCGTATAGGTATCCTGGGCCTGAATGGTAATCATGATGCCGCGCACCACGATGATCATATACAGTGCAAACAGAGTCAGGATGCCGAAAAACCCGAATTCTTCGCCGAGTACGGCAAAGATGAAATCAGTGGAACGTTCCGGAAGAAAATTCAGTTGTGACTGTGTACCGTTCATCCAGCCCTTGCCCAGCAGGCCCCCCGAGCCGATAGCAATCTTGGACTGGATAATGTGATAGCCGGAACCCAGCGGGTCGCTTTCGGGATGCAGAAACGTAATCACACGCTGGCGCTGGTAATCATGCATAAAGTGCCAGAGTGCCGGTGCCGCCGCGGCCAGCAGCACGGTGAAGAACGCCAGCAGACGCCACTGCAGGCCGGCGAGGAACAACACAAAGAATCCGGAGCTGGCGATGAGCAGGGCCGTGCCGAGGTCCGGTTGTTTGGCGATCATCAACATCGGTACCGCGATGAGTGTTGCCGATGCCAGTAACTGCCAGCGTTTCGGCGGCAGACGGAAATCTTTGAGGTACCAGGCCACCATCATCGGAACCGCAAGTTTCATCATTTCCGAGGGCTGGAAGCGGATGATGTACAGGTTCAGCCAGCGCTGTGCGCCACCACTGACTTCACCCCCAATGAGCACTGCGAGCAGAAACAGCACACCGAGTACGAATAACCACGGTGTCAGGCGTTTCAGCATACCGGGTGTCAATTGTGCCACTATCAACATGCCGGTAAAGGCAATACCAAGGCGCACCAGTTGGCGCTCTACCAGTGCCATGTCGCCACCGCCGGCACTGTACAGGACGATCAGTCCCAGCGCGGAGACTGCAATCAGGGTAAACAGCAGTGGTGCATCGAGATGCAGCCGGTATTGCCAGCCGCTGCGGCTGGCATCTTCCCGGTGCGGGGTCAGGGCGATGCTCACTGTGTCGGTTCCTGTAAGTAGGCGTCGAGGACGGCGCGGGCTATCGGTGCGGCGACGGAGCCACCGCCGCCACCGTTTTCGACAATGACGGCAATCGCAATCTGCGGGGCCTCAACGGGGGCATAGGCGATGAACAGGGCGTGGTCACGCAGTTCTTCCGGAATTGCACTGGCATCGTACTTTTCTTCCTGCTTGAGTCCGAAAACCTGTGCGGTACCGGTCTTGCCGGCAATTGTGTAGGGACTGTCCTCGCCGATCTTGCGTGCCGTGCCACGCGCACTGTGTACCACGTCGGTCATGGCCTGGATGATACTGTCCCAGTGTTCCTGTTCGTTGACGGTGATCGTGTCCAGAATGCGCGGCAGGTGTGGTAACAGGTCATCGCTGTTGGTCTCCTGCTCGGCATGCACAATATTCGGTTGCAGCAGTCGTCCACCGTTTGCCAGTGCCGCGGTCGCGGTGGCCAGCTGTACCGGCGTGACCAGAAAAAATCCCTGGCCAATACCGGTAATGAGGGTTTCTCCCGGGAACCAGGGCTGATCGCGGCGGCTGCGCTTCCAGGCTCTCGATGGCAACAGTCCTGACAATTCGCCCTGGATATCAATACCGCTGGCGTTGCCAAATCCGAAGTTTTTCAAGTAATCGTGAATGCGGTCTATTCCCAGCGACAGTGCAAGGTCATAAAAGTACACGTCACAGGACTGTACGATGGCTTTGTTGAGGGCGACGGTGCCGTGACCGGTACGTTTCCAGTCGCGGAATTTACGCGTGTTGCCGGGCAGGGTGTAGAACCCCGGGCAGTAGGTGCTGGAATGATGGGCGGTGACGCCTATTTCCAGTCCCGCCAGTCCGACAAACGGTTTTATGGTGGAGCCGGGCGGATACTGGCCGCGCAGGGCACGGTTAAACAACGGTTGCTTCTTGTCGTCACGCAGGGCGGCATAGTCGTCATACTCGATACCGTTCACAAAAGGATTCGGGTCATAGGTTGGCAGGCTGACAAAGGCAAGGATGTCGCCATTGTTTGGATCGATGGCAATCACCGAGCCGGTGTGGTCACCAAGGGCCTTTTCAGCGGCGGCCTGCACCCGCGCATCAATTGTCAGGTAAAGGTTGCGCCCGGACACTGGCGGGGTGCGGCTCAATACGCGGATGACACGGCCCTGTGCCGTGGTTTCCACGTGCTGGAATCCTACCGTGCCATGCAGCACAGACTCATAGGTTTTTTCGATGCCGGTCTTGCCGACATGCGTTGTACCCCGGTAATTGGAATTGTCCAGCTCCTTCAGCGCCCGTTCGTCAATGCGTCCCACGTAACCCATTGCATGCACGGCAAGCGAACCCTGCGGGTAGTGACGGGACAGTCCGGCGGTGATGTCGACCCCGGGGAAACGGTGCCGGTTGACAGAGAAACGCGCAACTTCCACATCGCTCAAATGGAAACGCAGCGGGATGGCTTCAAAGCGGGGTTTCCTTTTTAACAGTTTTTCAAAGCGGCTGCGATCGCTTTCGCGAATCTCGATGATTCCCTCAAGTTTGCCAAGGGTGGCACCCATGTCAGCAATTTGTTCCGGTGTTATTTCGAGTTGATAGGAGGGCAGGTTCTCGGCCAGCAGAGTACCGTTGCGGTCGTATATCAATCCGCGGTTGGGTGGTATCGGCTGCAGCTTGACACGGTTGTCTTCCGAGAGTGTCGTGAAGTGCTCGTGAGCAACGACCTGCAGGAACAGCAGGCGTGCAAATAATACGGCCAGTAGCAGGCAGCCTGAAACGAGTAGCAGGATTGCCCGGTTCATGACCAGCCGGGACTCGAAAAAATGGTCCTTCAGTGTAATCTGGCGTGGCATGAGAGGGCGCTTGGAGTGATACCACATTGAAAGCGCTAATTCACCCTGAAGCCGCGACGCATGCCGCGCAGTGTGGCATACACCAGCGGCCAGATGATCATACCCAGCAGCGATGGCGTCCAGAAATACCAGGGCACACCGGGTCGGCCAATGATACGACTGATCCACAGTGACAGTAACTGGTGCAGCACCAGCAATACCAGGATGGTTAATGACTGTTGCCATACAGGCACCAGCCGCAATCGCTGGTGGAAATTCAGTGTAACGTAGGCAACGATCGTTAATGACAATGCGTGCTGACCGAGCAGGGTGCCGGTGAGCAGGTCAACCATCAGCCCCATGAACCAGCCGGTGGTGACACCCACCCGGTCAGGTAATGCCATACACCAGTAAATCAGTACCAGTCCGACCCAGTCCGGGCGCAGCGTGAGCGCCCAGTCGGGTAACGGGATGACGGTCAGTAACAGGGCGATGATGAAGGTGAAGACGATAACGCCACCACCATGATGTCTTCTGCGGCGTATCATTCTGCCGCTGCCGCCGCCCCGGTATCAGGGGTGTCTCTTTCAGCTGTTGTGTCACTTGTCGCCGCAGGTTCTTCCGGGTCCTGTACGTCACCGGGCGCTTCCACCGGAACATTCGCAGTCGTTTCAATGATCGTCGTCTGGCTGGGCCAGATCAACAGCACTTCACGGCTGCGATTCAAATGCGCAAGCGGTGTCGCGACCACTGATGCAAAGGCATTGCCGGGATCGTGTTGCACGGCAATAACGGTGGCCACCGGGTAACCGGGCGGAAAGCGTCCACCCAGGCCGGATGAGATCAACAGGTCGCCCGGCAGGATGTCGGCACTGTTGGGTATGTAGGGCAGTTCCAGACGGTTAATGGTGCCGCTGCCCAGCGCAATGGAGCGCAAGCCGTTGCGGTTCACCTGTACCGGTATGGCATGCGAAGTATCCGTGATGAGCATGGCCGTCGATGAATAGGGCCCGGCATGGACGATTTGTCCCATGACCCCATCCGCATCGACCAGTGGCTGGCCGGGATAAATATCATGTAGCTCGCCCTTGTTGATCAACACCTGGTGCTTGTAGGGATCCAGGTTGACCGACATCAGTTCGGCAATGAGCACTTTCTCGCCCACTTCAAAGGATGAGTCCAGTAGTTCACGCAGGCGAATATTTTCTGCCTGTAGTGCAGCAAACTTCTGCATCTGGGCCTTCTGCATGAACTGCTGGGTATGCAGACTGTCAATCTCTTCCTGCAGTTTTCGGCGGGTGGCAAGGGATTCGTTGAACCATTCAGTGACCGAGCCGGGCAGTTCCACAGATAACTGGATCGGGTAGACCAGTAATGAAAGCGCATCACGCACGGACTCAATACTATTGTATTTGTGGTCCATCACCATGAGTACGACTGACAGTGAAACCAGCACGAGCAACCGTGTCGTGATGGATGGACCTTGTGTGAAGATGAGCTTGATCGGGCACCCCGTAGTGCTGTTACTCTGGCAGGCCTCCTGCCAATCTCAGGGCCGTATTCTAGCCTAGTTGAATTCGCGGATGCGATCCGCGATTGGTGTTTTACTCGACGGTGAAAACGTCACCACCACGCTCGTCAAACAACTCAAGTGCGCGACCACCGCCGCGGGCGACACAGGTGAGGGGGTCGTCGGCAACCACAACCGGCAGGCCGGTTTCTTCCATCAGTAGTTTGTCGATGTCCCGCAACAGGGCGCCACCACCGGTCAGCACAATGCCACGTTCAGCCACGTCCGCGCCCAGTTCCGGTGGCGTCTGTTCCAGTGCGGTCTTCACCGCGCCAACAATACCGGTCAGCGGTTCCTGCAGGGACTCGAGAATTTCATTGCTGTTCAGGGTAAAGCTGCGTGGAATGCCCTGTGACAGGTTGCGTCCCTTGACCTCCAGCTCAATGACTTCCTTGCCGGGGTAGGCAGAGCCGATGGCGTGCTTGATGCGCTCCGCGGTGGCCTCGCCGATCAGGGTGCCATAGTTGCGCCGTACATAATTGATAATGGCTTCATCAAAGCGGTCCCCCCCGATACGAACAGACGAGGAGTAAACGATGCCATTCAATGAAATAACAGCGACTTCTGAAGTACCACCGCCGATATCAAGCACCATGGAGCCGCGGGCTTCATCGACCGGCATGCCGGCACCGATGGCGGCCGCCATGGGCTCTTCTATTAGATAGACCTCGCGGGCGCCGGCGCCGGCTGCTGATTCACGGATGGCGCGACGCTCCACCTGGGTGGAACCGCAGGGCACGCAAATCAGGACACGTGGACTGGGCTTGAAGAAGCGGGCTTCATGGACCTTGTGGATAAAATGCTGCAGCATCTTTTCCGTAATGGTGAAGTCGGCGATCACACCGTCTTTCAACGGCCGGATTGCCGTTATGTTGCCGGGGGTCCGCCCCAGCATCAGCTTGGCCTCGGTGCCAACTGCTGCAACGCTCTTCGGTCCACCCGGCCCGCGATCCTGGCGAATGGCCACCACCGACGGTTCGTTTAGCACGATCCCCTGGCCGCGCACATAAATTAGTGTGTTGGCCGTGCCCAGGTCAATGGACAGGTCGTTGGAGAACATGCCAAACAAGCTTTTTATTAACATTAAAGTGCAGATCCGTGAAGGTCACTGAAAAAGGAAGCGGGTAATCTAACAACGAGGGACGTTTGGGGCAAGGAAATCAGCTGAAAAGGGTCAGCTGCTGTTTGCCTCAGGCCTGAATGTGGAGATGTGCCAGATAAACGATTGTGCTAACGTTGCGCCCCTGATTTTTTACCTGAACGACTGACGACGGGGTGACCATGGCGCTTGATGCCGCAGCTGTTGAGAAGATTGCCCATCTGGCACGACTGGGAATCAAGGTCGATGACATCCCGGGATATGCCCGCAATCTGACGGATATCCTGGCCTTTGTGGAGCAGTTGAACAGCGTCGATACGACCGGCGTGGAGCCACTGGCCCACCCGCTTGAAGCCACCCAGCGCCTGCGACCGGATGAGGTGACAGAGACGGATAATCGTGAGCGCTTCCAGCAGGTTGCACCCGAGACTGAATCCGGACTGTACCTTGTACCGCAGGTCATCGAGTAGACCCTGGTACGCTTTCAACTTGAAAAAGATAGAACTTATTGCCACGGAATCCACGGAAAAACACGGAAGAATAAAGGCATTAAAAGACATTTTTCCGTGTCCTTTAGTGGACTTCGTGGCTATTTAATAACAAAGCTGGCACTTGGCGTGTTGGTTCTGTGTCCATTAAGTCACGATTAGCAGGACGGGTTACGCGATGCGAACCCCTCAGGAAACGTTTTTATGCACCAGAAAAGCCTTGTTGAACTGGCCGCCGACCTGCAGAAGGGCGTGTACTCCAGTGAAGAGTTGACCCGCGCCTGCCTGCAGCGGATCAGTACCCATGATGAGCGGCTCAACAGCTTTGTAACGGTCACTGCAGCACAGGCGCTGGCGGCTGCACAAGCGGCCGATGGCGCCCTCAAGGCAGGCACTGCCGGGCCGTTGACGGGCATCCCGTTTGCGCACAAGGACATCTTCTGTACCAGGGGGGTAAAGACCAGTTGCGGTTCGAAAATGCTGGATAACTTTATTTCTCCGTATGATGCGACCGTTACGGAGAAACTACTTGAAGCTGGTGCCGTGATGGTCGGCAAGACCAACATGGATGAATTTGCCATGGGCTCGTCCAACGAAACCAGTTTCTACGGGCCGGTCAGGAACCCCTGGGATGAGGCGACCGTTCCCGGTGGTTCTTCCGGTGGTTCTGCCGCGGCCGTTGCGGCACGGCTGGTGCCGGCCAGTACCGGTACTGATACCGGTGGCTCCATTCGACAACCGGCGGCGCTCTGCGGCATCACCGGGCTCAAGCCAACCTACGGCCGCGTATCACGCTACGGCATGATTGCCTTTGCCTCCAGTCTTGACCAGGGTGGAGCGTTTACCCGTTCGGCTGCAGACGCTGCCGTGATGCTGGGTGCCATGGCCGGGTTTGACCCGCGTGATTCAACCAGTGTCGACCGGCCGGTTGATGATTATGTCGCACAGCTGAACGAACCACTGCAGGGACTAAAAATTGGCTTGCCGAAGGAATACTTTGGTGAGGGACTGGATAGTGCCGTGGGGGATGCGGTTGCCGCGGCCATTGACGAATTCAGGAAGCTCGGCGCCACGGTAGTGGACATCAGTTTGCCGAATACGCACCTGTCGGTGCCTGCCTATTATGTAGTGGCACCGGCAGAATGTTCATCCAACCTGTCCCGTTTTGACGGTGTGCGTTTCGGTCACCGGGCGGAAAATCCGCAAGACCTGGAAGATCTGTATACACGCTCACGTGGTGAAGGTTTTGGTGAAGAGGTCAAGCGCCGCATCCTGGTTGGTACCTATGCGCTGTCTGCCGGCTATTACGACGCCTACTATCTGAAGGCGCAGCAGGTACGGCGTCTGATCCGGGATGATTTCCTGCAGGCCTTTGCACAGGTCGATGTCATTATGGGTCCGACAGCACCGTCGGTTGCTTTCAAGCTGGGTGAGAAAGCAGATGATCCGGTGAGTATGTATTTGTCTGATATCTATACCATCGCCGTCAACCTGGCCGGCTTGCCGGCGCTGTCGATACCTGCCGGGTTTAGCAATGGTCTGCCGGTCGGCCTGCACGTGACAGGCAATTATTTTCAGGAAGCGCGCCTGCTGAATGTCGGGCACCAGTACCAGCAGGTGAGCGACTGGCACACGCGTTGCCCGCAGGGGTTTGAATAATGGAATGGGAAACGGTTATCGGGCTGGAGATCCATACCCAGCTCGCAACGAAGAGCAAGATCTTTTCCGCTGCATCAACTACCTACGGCGCCGAGCCCAATACCCAGGCCTGCGCTGTTGACCTGGGTCTGCCGGGCGTGTTGCCGGTACTGAATGCAGAAGTGGTACGCATGGCTGCCATGTTCGGGCTGGCAACGCATTCCACGGTTGCTCCGCGCTCGGTGTTTGCGCGCAAGAATTATTTCTACCCGGACCTTCCCAAGGGTTACCAGATCAGTCAGTTTGAATTACCCATTGTGCATGATGGCCATCTGGATATTGACCTGGAGAACGGGGGCAGCAAGCGTATCGGCATTACGCGTGCACACCTGGAAGAGGATGCCGGTAAATCCCTGCATGAAAATTTCCAGGGCAAGACCGGTATCGACCTGAATCGTGCCGGTACACCCTTGCTGGAAATCGTGTCCGAGCCGGATATTCGTTCTGCAAAGGAAGCAGTTGCCTACATGAAAAAGATACACTCGCTGGTGCGTTATCTGGGTATCAGTGATGGCAACATGCAGGAAGGGTCATTTCGCTGTGATGCCAATGTATCGATGCGCCCGAAAGGGCAGGCGGAGTTCGGCACACGCGCTGAAATAAAGAATATCAATTCATTCCGTTTCGTTGAGCAGGCAATCAACTACGAGGTTCAACGACAGATTATGCTGCTTGAAAGTGGTGGCACGGTTGTTCAGGAAACGCGCCTGTTTGATGCCGACAAACATGAAACCCGCTCCATGCGCTCCAAGGAAGAGGCCAACGATTACCGTTATTTCCCGGACCCTGACCTGTTGCCGGTTGAGCTGGATGATGCATTTATTGAAGCAGTCAGAAAAACCCTGCCGGAATTGCCGGACGTGAGGAAGGCGCGCCTTGTCAGTGATCACGCGCTTTCGGAATACGATGCCGGCATCCTGACGGCGTCTCGTGAACTGGCGGATTACTTTGAAGCAGCTGCAGCGGCCGCAGGTGGGGCGGGCAAGCTGGCAGCCAACTGGGTCATGGGTGAACTGTCCGGTGCCCTGAATAGGGGAAATTACGACATTACGGACAGCCCTGTCAGCGCCGGGACACTGGGTGGCCTGTTGCAGCGCATCGAAGATGGCACCATCTCCGGCAAGCTTGCCAAACAGGTGTTCGAGGCCATGTGGAAGGGTGAGGGCACGGCTGATGAAATCATCGAACAGCAGGGGCTGAAACAGATTTCGGATGCCGGCGCGATTGCAGGCATTATCAGGGAAGTGCTGGATAACAATCCGAAACAGATTGAACAATACCGTGGTGGGCAGGTAAAACTGTTTGGCTTCTTCGTCGGGCAGGTGATGAAGGCCACCCAGGGCAAGGCCAATCCGAAGCAGGTCAACGAGCTGCTGAGGAAACTGCTGGATAGCTGATCCCCGATAATTAATACATAAGGCTCGATGAAAGTCATTGCCGATGAAAATATCCCCTGTGTGGAGCAGGCGTTTGCTTCGCTCGGTGATGTGAGCCTGGTCTCGGGTCGCGGTATGCAGCCGGAACAGGTGCGTGATGCCGACATCCTGCTGGTGCGCTCGGTCACACGGGTAGATGCATCGCTGCTGGAAGGCTCATCTGTACGCTTTGTCGCCTCTGCCACTATTGGTTTTGATCACGTTGATCGCGACTACCTGCAACAGCAGAAGATCGGTTTTGCAACCGCGCCTGGCAGTAATGCAACCTCGGCGGCTGAATACGTTGTCAGTGTCCTGATGGTGTTGTCAGAACAGCGGGGTTTCGAGTTAGCCGGCAAAACAGTTGGCATTATCGGCTGCGGCAATGTGGGTTCGCGCGTGCGCCAGAAACTTTCTGCACTGGGCATGAATTGCCGGGTCAATGATCCGCCATTACAGGCAGGTGGCGGTCATGATGATTTTGTTTCGCTCAACGAGGTATTGCAGGCCGATATCGTCACAGTGCATGTGCCGTTGACAAAAAACGCTCCACACCCGACCTTTCATCTTGTCAATGAGGCGTTTCTGGACAGCCTGAAACCGGCTGCCATTTTTATAAATACCTCCAGGGGTGCGGTCGCAGACAACCGGGCGCTTGATGCACTGCTCGTGAGACGTAATGAGCTGTCAGTAGTGCTGGATGTCTGGGAAGACGAGCCGGCAATCAGTGCCTCGCTGTTGCAGCAGGTCGATCTGGGGACGCCACACATTGCCGGTTACAGTTACGATGGCAAGTTGCGCGGTACCGAAATGATCTACCGGGCAGTCTGTGACTATTTTGCAAAGCCCGTGCAATGGTATGCGGCCGATGAACTACAACGTGTTGCAAGCATAGACATGCGGTCCCGTGAGGCAGGCAGTACCCTCGCAGTTGCGAGAGCGGCTGTGCTGGGTGCCTATGATGTGCGTCAGGATGATGCCCGCTTGCGGGCAACGCTCTCTTTGCCTGCCGCGGAACGTGCCAGCGCCTTTGACCGCTTGCGCAAGGACTATCCGGTCAGACGTGAGTTTACTGAATCAACAATACTGCTTGATGAACCGGCCGGCGAGCTTGGGGAACTGTTGTCCGGCTTGGGTTTTAAGGTCGAGTAATTAATGTCCGTCCATAAATACCGTAATTTCTCTCGCCAAGACGCAAAGACGCCAAGAACAAACAAGATACCTTTAGCTCTGTATGATTTTAACTTTGCGATCTTTGCGTCTTGGCGAGAATTATTATTTTTGGATGGATGTTTGTACCGGCATGTCAGTTGCACACCGGACAGGCCGGATCACGTGGTAACGTCAGGGTGCGCCATTCATGCTGCAAGGCGTCAAAGATTACGAGACGCCCGGTCAGATTGTTGCCCAGGGAGAGGATGACCTTGATGGCTTCCAGGGCCTGCATGGAACCGATGATCCCGACCAGCGGGGAAAGCACCCCGGTCTCGGCACAGGTCTGCTCTTCATTCTCACCTTCCTTGTACAGGCAGTTGTAACAGGGGCTGTTTTCCTTTCTCGAGTCAAACACGGCAAGCTGTCCTTCCAGGCGTATCGCGGCACCGGATACCAGCGGTGTGCGCTGCCTCACACAGGCCGTGTTGACGGTAAAACGGGTAGCAAAATTGTCACTGCAATCCAGTACCACAGCGGCAAGCCGTACTTGCTCGTCGAGTTCATCGCCCTGCAGCGCACGGGGTATGGCGGTGACCTGAATGTCGGGGTTGATCGATAACAGAGTTTCCCTGGCGGAGGCCGTTTTTTTACGGCCAATGTCATTGCTGTGATGTAACAGCTGGCGTTGCAGGTTGCTCAGGTCTACCACGTCGAAATCGGCAATGGCCAGTTGTCCGATGCCGGCGGCCGCAAGGTACATGGCGGCGGGTGAGCCGAGTCCACCAGCCCCGATTATCAATGTCCGGCTGGCCAGCAGCTTTTCCTGGCCGGCAAGGTCAACCTGCGGCAGCATGATTTGTCGGCTGTAGCGAAGCAGCTGGTCGTCGTTCATTATTTGACTTGGTTAGCCCGGGACGGGCTACATATTATAAATAGCGTCGTAAATATTCCGGTCGATGATCGCGGCAGCCGTGGGGGCGGCGCAGGTAACGGGTGATAAATGCATCCCGGGTGCAATCGGCCTGGTTATGTTTGCAGCTGCTGCATTCAATGTCCTCAACGTAATAACAGAGGGCGCGCATGGTGCGGCAGAAGAGACTGGTGCGGAGTTTGTAGCCGAATTCTGTTAACAGCGCTTCGAGGATCTGCAGGGTGATCTCGCGAACGTTGTAGCTGACTAGCAAGTGGTCTGAGCGGGCGACCTGCACATGGATAACACCCCTGGCATTACGCAGGAGATCGGCGGCCGAATCTGCGTAGTCTGGATCCTGACTTGGCTCGGTGAGCCAGATTGAACGCTGTCTTTGTTTTTCACCCACGTCTCCATCGTAGCGCTGCAGGGAAAAAATACAAGCGTAATTCTACGGACATGACTTGCCGGCAACGACCCGGTCCAGACCGGCATCATCTGTATAAGTGATAACTTCTACAAAACCAGTGGCTTCGAGTAATTGCCTGGTTAACTCGCCCTGGTCATAACCATGTTCCATCAGCAGCCAGCCACCGGGTTCCAGGTGGTTAATGGCACATTGTGCGATGGGTGTCAGATCATCCATTCCCTGCGGCCCTGAGGCGAGTGCTGTGCGCGGTTCAAAACGGACATCACCCGACTCCAGGTGCGGATCGGTCGTGGCAATGTAGGGCGGGTTGCTGACGATCATGTCAAAGCGCATACCGGTAAGTGGTTTACACCAGTAGCCGGTGCGGAACTCGATGGAGTGTATGCCCAGTCGTCGTGCAGTGTTGTGTGC
>Ga0316187_10001631_pt1 | contig 19508 bp, 15 predicted proteins | sample CroRivburrow1_MG_FD_204927 | JGI IMG/M metagenome (GOLD analysis project Ga0316187, IMG submission 204927) | Coastal sediment microbial communities from Maine, United States - Cross River worm burrow 1 | ecosystem: Environmental > Aquatic > Marine > Coastal > Sediment | place: USA: Maine...
CGTACACCGCATCGCGCCAGTCTGGTGGGGCTTCCCCCCTCAGCAGCGGCGCCAGGGAACGCCCTTCCAATCGGTGGGGCTGCGGCGCGCCGCCGGCCCACTCCAGAAATGTGGGGGCCAGGTCTATTGCCTCCACCAGCCGAGACTCGACCTTGCCGCGGCCGGCGTCCGCCTCGGGCCGCGGATCCATGATCACCAGGGGCACACGCACGATCTCCTCGTGGAACAAATCCTTCTCGCCCAACCAATGATCGCCCAGATAATCGCCATGATCGCTGGTGAACACCACCACCGTATTGTCACTGACACCCAGCGTGTCTAAACCGGCCAGCAGTCTGCCCAGGTGATGGTCGATCTCGGTGATCAGGCCCATATAGGTCGGGATCACCCGTTCCCGGACCCCATCTCTGGAGAAGCTGACACTCTCCTGATGGCGCATGAACGCGGCCAGAACGGGGTTCGGGTTCTTGCGCTCCCGGTCATGGCGGTTGGCCGGCGGGACCGGCGTTTGCCGGTACAGTGCGTGGTAGGGCGCGGGCGCCATGTATGGCCAATGTGGCTTGATGTAGGACAGGTGCAGACACCACGGCCCGGCACCGGCCTGTGCCAGGAAGGCCAAGGCCCGGTCGGTCATGTAGGCGGTTTCGCTGTGTTCAGCCTGGACCCGGGTCGGGAGATGGGCGTGGCGCAGATGCCAGCCGGACAGGGATTCACCATGCCCGCCCTCTGCCGAATTGGCCTGACTGTGCCAAGGGTTTCGTCCCGGATAACCCTGGGATCGCAACCATTGGTTATAGGCCAGGTTGGGGTCCGCGCCTTGGTCCGGATGCAGGCCGTCATCCCGCTCGAATGGCTCGAACCCGCAGTGTCTGGACAGGATCCCGGCAGGTGATTCCGGTTCGACGCCCAGGCGGTGGAAGGTGTCTGCGTCGGGCCGCATGTGTGTTTTGCCGGTCAGTGCTACCCGGTAGCCCCGTGGCCGCAGGTAGTCACCCAGGGTCAGCTCATCGATTCTGAGGGGCGTGCCGTTATAGTGCGCGCCATGGCTGTAGGCGTAGCGTCCGGTATAAAAGCTCATCCTCGAGCCGCCGCAGACGGGGGCCTGGACATAGGCGGACTTGAAGCGCACACCTCGTGCCGCCAAGCGATCGATATGGGGTGTGCGCACGCTTGGGTGGCCGTAACATCCCAGATAGTCGGCCCGCAGCTGGTCGGCCATGACAAACAGTATGTTCGGAGGCTTGGGCACCGTTGGTGGTTTGCGGTCGGGTCCGGGAATCAGCGCTGGCTTGTTTCCCAGTCCGGGTGAATCCAGGGGCTGACGTCCTCTGGCGGCAATGGCGTGCGGCCCAGTATGTGATCGCTGGCCTTTTCACCGGTCATGATGGATGGGCCGTTCAGGTTGCCGTTGGTGATGCGCGGAAAAACGGAGCTGTCCGCCACCCGCAATCCCTCCACGCCGATCACACGGCACTCTGGGTCCACCACCGCAAGCGGGTCCTGCGCTGCACCCATGCGGCAGGTGCCGCAGGGATGGTAGGCGCTCTCCACGTGGGCGCGGATGAACGCGTCCAGTTGTTCGTCGCTGGCGACCGCTGCCCCCGGTGAGATTTCCGGACCGGCGTAGGGTTTGAAGGCGTCCTGCTGAAACAACTCGCGGGTGTAGCGGATACAGCGGCGAAAATCGGCCATGTCCTCGTCCTGGGAGAGGTAGTTGAACTGAATGGCGGGGGCGTCGTTTGGGTCGGCGGACTTGAGCCTGACCCAGCCGCGGGATGCCGATCGCATGGGTCCGACATGGGCCTGGAACCCGTGGGATTCGGCCGGCGCCTTGCCGTCGTAGCGGATTGCCACGGGCAGGAAATGGTATTGGATGTCGGGGTAGCGGACGCCGGCCTGTGAGCGGATAAAGGCCGCGCTCTCAAAATGATTGGTGGCGCCATGCCCGCTTTTGAAAAAGGTCCATTGCGCGCCAATCATCAGCTTGGACGCCCAGTTGAGATGTTTGTACAGGGTGATGGGCTGGGTGCAGGTCTGTTGAATGTAGAGTTCCAAATGATCCTGCAGGTTCTCCCCGACTCCTGGGCGGTCCGCGATCACCTCTATGCCGTGTTCCTGCAGCTCGGGCCCTGGGCCGATGCCGGAGTGTTTGAGCAGAGTGGGCGAGTTGATGGAGGATGCCGCCACGATGACTTCCCGCTTGGCCCGCACCACTGAGACCTGACCATCGCGTTCGATCTCCACGCCCACGGCCCGCTGGTTTTCAAACACCACGCGGCGGGCCCGGCAGCGGATCAGATTGCAGTTGCCCCGTTTGAGGGCCGGCTTGAGGTAGGCATTGGCCGCGGACCAGCGCCGTCCGTGGTGGACGGTCATTTCCATCGGGCCGAACCCTTCCTGCTGTTCGCCGTTGTAGTCTGCGGTTACCGGGTAGCCAGCTTGCCGGCCGGCGTCCACAAAGGCCCTGAACAGCGGATTCTGCCGCCTGCCCCGGCTCACATGCAGCGGTCCGCTGCGTCCCCGCCAGGCGGCATCACCGGCCCCCACATCGGCGAACGGACCGCCGGAATGCCAGTGTTCCATGCGTTTGAAGTAGGGCAGCACCTGCTGATAGTCCCAGCCGGTGGCGCCGCTGGCGGCCCAGTGTTCGTAGTCGCAGGCGTGGCCTCGGACATAGACCATGCCGTTGATGGAGCTGGAGCCGCCGATCACCTTGCCCCGGGGGCAGGCCAGGGTACGCCCGCCCAGGTGGGGTTCGGGTTCGGTCAGGTAGCCCCAGTCATAACGCGCCATGTTCATGGGATAGGACAACGCGGCCGGCATTTGGATAAACGGGCCTATGTCTGGGCCGCCGTATTCCAGCACCAGCACCTGATGGGTGCCGTCCTCGGACAGACGATAAGCCATTGCACAGCCGGCTGAGCCGGCGCCGACGATGATAAAGTCCGCTTCCATGGTCACCCTCCCCGTGGAAATCGTGCTCGCTCCTCGAGCACGTTGAGGTCCATATGATTGCGCATAAAGCGCTCCGATGCGTTTGTTTCCGGCTGGAAGTCCCAGGACTGGTATCGGCCCTCGCGCAACGCCTCGTAGACCCACCAGCGTCGGGCCTGGCTCGCTCTCACTTCCGCATCGAATCGCGCCATGTCCCAATTGTTCCGCACCCTGTCCATCAGCCCTTTGATGATGTGCGCATGGCCCGGTTCATCCGCCAGGTTCTTCGACTCGTCGGGATCGGCTGTCAAGTCGAACAACTGCGGTGGATCCAGTTCGCAGTGATTAAATTTGTAGCGACCATGGCGGATCGAGACCATCGGCGCGTAGGATCCTTCCGCCGCATACTCCATCACCACCGGCGCCTCCCGTGCCGCGCCTTGGGTGAGCGGGAGCAGGCTTTCTCCGTCTAACCAAGGCGCGATCGCCTCCGCATCGGCGCCGGCCACAGCCGCCAGGGTTGGCGCGATATCCAGGTTGGACACGGGCGCGTCGATGCGCCCGGCGGGGATGCCGGGTCCGGCGATCATCAGTGGCACCCGGGCGGACCCTTCGAAAAAGCTCATTTTGAACCACAAACCCCGCTCACCCAGCATGTCGCCGTGGTCGGCGCAGAACACCACCACCGTGTCCTGGTCCAGGCCGCAGGCGCTCAACACCGACATGACCCGCCCGATCTGATCGTCGGTGTAGCTGGTGTTGGCGAAGTAGCCACGGCGGGCGCGGGCAATATCCCGATCGCTGATGTCAAATCGGGTGTGGTCGTTGGCCTCCATCAGACGTCGGCTGTGCGGGTCCTGATCTGAGTATGGGATAGCGGCCACCCGGGGTGTCAGGGCTGTGGAATCCTGGTAGAGGTCCCAGAACCGGCGGCGGGCCACGTAGGGATCGTGCGGGTGGGTGAAGCTGACCGTCAGACACCAGGGGCGGGGGTCCGGCCCCCGGGCCAGATCATAGATCTTGGCCATGGCCTGGTTGGCAACCTCGTCGTCAAACTCCAGTTGGTTGGTGATTTCCGCCACGCCCGCGCCGGTGACCGAACTCAGGTTGTGGTACCACCAATCGATGCGTTCACCGGGCTTGCGATAATCCGGCGTCCAGCCATAGTCGGCCGGATAGATGTCCGTGGTCAGACGCGCCTCAAATCCATGCAGTTGGTCCGGCCCGACAAAATGCATCTTGCCGGACAGACAGGTCGCATAGCCCAGGCGCCGGAGATGGTGGGCAAAGGTCGGCACGTCGGAACCGAACCCTGCGGCGTTGTCGTAGACGCCGGTGCGCGATACCCGTTGCCCGGTCATGAACGATGCCCGGGCCGGTGTGCACAGGGGGCTGGCGGTATAGCAGTTGGAGAACCGTGCGGCGCGCTCGGCCAGGGCTCGCAGATTGGGTGTGTGCAAGAAATCCGCTGGACCGTCCGGGAAAAACGTGCCGCTGAGTTGGTCCACCATGAAGATCAGAACATTGGGGCGATTGGACGCGGGCATCAGCTGCTCCGGAGCGAAACGTCCTGGAATTCTACCCGTCCCGCGCCGTCGTCGGACAAAAACCGGATTCCTGCCCGTTATTGGGACCTGCGCCAAACCGCATCTGTCTGGGCGCGGTTGATGCTGAACCTAATACCTGCCAGGTGGCACCGGTTTGCCATAAAAAACCGGCGTGTCCGGGTGGACCACTTCATTTGCAGCTGCGTAGCGTTCCCAGCCGGCCGCCATCTGTCTCACCGTATCCGGGTTGGCAGCCGCGAGATCCGTTGTTTCACCCGGATCCGCTCGCAGGTTGTACAGCTGCCAGTCACCGTTGCCGTAGGGTTGCGGGAGGCGCAGGATTTTCCAGTCTCCCTGCCGCCAGGCATCCATGCCGTAGGCCTCCCAGCCGAAACTGCGCTCTGAAAATCCGGCGTCCTCCGAACGATTCAGCAGTGGCAATAGAGATTGGCCCTGAAGTTCGGGCAGCTCGACTTTGCCATAAGTCGTCGGATAATCGACCGCCGCGATTTGCAGGAAGGTCGGAGTCAGGTCGGTGATATGGATCGGCGTGCTGATCGTCGATGTCCGGGCCTCTAGCTGTCCCGGAAGTTTTACGATGGCGGGCACCTGTATGCCGCCCTGGGCGACATAGCCCTTAAACAGCCGCAGCGGCGTGGCGCCGGCGTACGCCCAGCCGGGACCGATGTCCGTGGACGAACCGGGATGACCCTTGTTTTCCAGGCTGTTTTCGAACTTGCGGACGAACTCCGCCGCATCACCGCCCAAAGCGAGGTAGTCCACAATCGCTGTTTTGCTGGGACCGTTGTCCGACAGGAACACAATGAGTGTGTTTTCGTAAACCTGTTTCGTGCGCAGGTGGTCCAGAACCCGGCCTATGGATTGATCCACGTAGTCGATCATGCCGGCATAGATTTCCATGTCCCGCGCTCGTTGAGCTTGTTGCTCCGGGGTGAGCTCGTCCCAGGCCAGAACCCAGCCAGGCCGCTTGGCGGCCACGACCGACTCGTCCACCAGTCCCCGGTTCATCTGTGATCGAAGTCGTTCGCTGGCGAGCACATCCCAGCCCGCGTCATATCGTCCTTCGTACTTGGCTATTTCGGCGTCAGGCGCGTGCAGCGGGTTGTGTGGCGCGGTAAAGGCAAGATAGGCGAAGAACGGTTTGTCGCGCCTCAAGCCTTCGTCGATGTACTCGATGATTCGGTCCGTGTAGTAGCTGGACGAATAGAAATCTGCGGGCAGATCCGTGACCCGCTTGTCGTCGTCCGTATAGGTGGTCTTGGCGCCGGGAATGATGGGCGCCTGATCGGCCCAATGACTGGCCGCGCCGTTCAGCAGCGCAAAGGACTGATCGAAACCCCTGCCTCCCGGCAGGTTCCGAGGCTCCTTGCCCAGGTGCCACTTGCCGGCCATGGCTGTGTGATATCCGCCGTCGCGCAGCAACTCGGCAACCACCACCACATCCTCGCGCAGATGCCCCTGGTAGGCGGGGAGGCCTTCTTGGTTTTCCGCAATGGCCCCGTGGTTACCCCCCAATCCGGCACGGTGAGCATCGACCCCGGTCAACATTGCGCTTCGGCTGGGCGCGCAATTGGGCGCGGCATGAAACTGCGTCAGCAGAAACCCTTGTTGTGCCAGCGCATCGAGGTTGGGCGTGTCGATCTCGGATCCGTAGGCACCGATATCCGAGTACCCCAGATCGTCCGCCACGATCAGCAGAATATTCGGTCGCGCGGACTCCGCGACGGCCAGAGGGATGGCCAGCAGGGTGAACCAAACCAATACAAGAATGCGCGCCGTGCTCAGCTGCATGGCGTGGTTTGATCGCATCCTGGTGGTGCCTGCAAATTGTTGACCCAGCCCCATCTATTCCCCATACCCGGGTTCGCTGCCGGCATCGTACGGCAATTCATCCAGGTGCAAAATGAACTCCAATGGGTCGAATGGCAGTGACTCGAACGCCACGGGTGGCTTTGACAGAGCCAGGGTCTCCGGCCGCGCATTGGAGATATTGGTGTAGGCCGGGCCGCGTTTGTGTTCCCGATCCGGATACTTTGCTTTCCAAAGCTCATGCCGCGCACGCATGCGTTTGAACGGTTCCTTGAAATGGAACCCGCCGACGACGATTGGATTGACCTCGCGATGATCGTTGTACAGATCGTAGACCGCCGTGAGACCGGACTTGGCCTGGCTTGGATCGTTAGAGGTCCAGTGGATTTTGAACTGATCCTTTACGGTGGCCGCCAGATCCGGACCTTGATAGATGAACACATGATCGCGGCGGCCATGGGTATCGCCCTTGAGCAGCAAAGCGGTCTGGTCGATCCCGTCGATGATCCTGTCGGTCGGGACATGGCCGGTTGCCCCTGCCAGCCTGGCGAATGTGGTGAACAGGTCGGTTTCATGAATGATGTCGCCGACGATCTGGCCGGGTTCGATCACGCCTGGCCATAGGGCGGCGGCCGGGACGCGGACCCCGCCCTCGGTGAAGTCGCCTTTGCCACCACGAAACAGGCCTTCGCCGAGACCCGCTCCCGGGGGCGGGTTATGCGTCATCGGCCCGTTGTCCGCCATGGCGACGATCAGCGTATTCTCCGCAATTCCCAATTCCGCCAGGGTGGCGCGAAGCAGTTGGATGTCGGGTTCGATCACGCGTTGATAGCTTTCAGCGACCATGCCGCGCTGCAGGGTTGTCTTGTTGGGTTCCGGAATAAATGACATCCACAGCGGCCACCAGGCAACGTAAAACGGTTTCCCCGCTTCGTTGCTGCGGCGAATAAAATCGATCGCCCGTTCGCGTCCCTCCAGGTCGAAGTCGTTATAGTCTTTGAGTTCCTTCGAACCGTCACGCCATTCTTGTGCCGGCTCATTTTTCTTGCCTTCCAGGTAGAAGACAAATGCCTCGTCTTGCACGAAATTCCGGTCACGCTGGTAGGGGTTCTCGGCGAGCAGCTCTTCCTTCATCCCGACAATCGCGTTCGCGCCCTCGCCCTGGTTATTGTAGAGACTGGTGACCTGGTTATAGATCGCCCAGAAAGCCTCGTCGAAACCCTGGTTGTTGGGATAGGACTCCGATGTGTCGCCCAGGTGCAGCTTGCCGAAAAAGCCGGTTGCGTATCCCACGCTGGAGAGCACCTCAGCCATGGTCGTGTTTTCGGCGGCCAAGCCTGTGTACTCGATCGGAAACCCGATTTCCCAGGTGCCCGTGCGGATCGCGTGTTGCCCCGTCAGCGCCGCAGCCCGGCTGGGCGTGCATCCCGGTTCGGTATACATGCGGGTAAAGATCATTCCTTCGGCGGCCAACCGGTTTAGATTTGGCGTCTGGTAGCCACGGATTTGTTGATATATCGGGTCACCAAACGCCATGGGCGGCTGATCGTCCCACATGTAGTGGATGATGTTTGGAGGCGTGCCGTATTTTTCCCGCAGCGCGGCGAGTTTCTGATCCAGCTCGCCGTCTTCCACCGCCCAGACTTCCCCATTCTGAGCTTCGAGAATGTAGTACTCGGCGTCGTGGACGATCTGATCCTGGGCGAGCGCGGCCGCCGCCACCAGCAACGCAGGCAAAAAACCAAGTATTTGTAACTTACTCATCTAATATTCCAAGCGTTGGGTGTGGGCTGCCAGTGTCCATTGCCTCAATCATGAAGCCGATGGGACAGAGACGGTTTCTTCGGTGTGTTACAAACGATGCGAGGCCACATGGCGATAGATTGCCATGCGGTCTGGACCACCGCCCGATGCAGGCTTGCACAGTTTTACGGTGACCCATGATCACGAATCGGCAAAACTGTGCGCTAAGCGGTAATGATGGACACGGGATGCAGGCACGTTTCGATGATATAGACCAGTATTTTGAGACTATTCCTTGGCAGGGCGATTTTGTTCAGCTCGACCGGGGGCGCTTGGACGCGCGCATCGAGCTGGCATCAGGCCGCGGCGTTTCGGTCATGCGCACGTCCTACAATCGGGCGTTCGATCAGCGTGGCGTCGCGCCCAGTCATGGTCGGACCTTCGGCTTCCGGGTGCGGTCGGGGGCAGAGATACGATGGTGCAACCAGGCCTTCGTCAACTCCACGCTGGTGGTGTTCCCCGAGGATGGGAGCTTCGAAGCCTGGTCCGGACCCGGTTTCGAAGTGGTGGTGGTGACGGTTGACATGGCGGATCTGTCCACGGTGTCGGCCCTGAGCGAACTACCCGGCGGTTTGGCGGCAATCACCCCCGCCGGCGGTGTGTACGATTGTCGCAATGACGACATGCAGGCGTTGCGGACTGCGGCGGTGGCAATGCTGGCCGTCCCTGGCACCGGTGGTCTGGAGCTGGAGTTCGAGATTGCGCGCCTGGTTTTGACCGCCCTCGATCGCCATCGGACCGTGTTGCGTGCTCCGAACCTACGCATGCGTGACCGCGCCTACGCCAACGCGGTGGAGTTGATCCGCACCGGTGGTCACGAACTGTCTGTTCCCGAGCTATGCCATGCGGTTGGCGCCAGCGAACGCACTCTGCGTTACGCCTTTGCCGAACACGTCGGAATGTCACCCCAGACCTATAACAAGGCGGTGCGTCTCGCCCGGGTGCGGGCCGCGCTCCGGTATGCGGCGGGCGACGGCCCTTTGGGGGTCGGTGACATTGCCGCTCGGTGGTGTTTCTGGCATGTCGGCCAGTTCGCCCGGGACTACCGGGACATGTTTGGTGAGTTACCCTCTTCGACCCGGAAACGCATGGTCGACTCGGACCCCTGACCCAGTGCAGTCTCGCCCGTAGCCGTCAAATGCAACTACGCATTGCTTAACGTATCCATTATTTTCCGAATCCACTAAACTCGACCGATGGGCGAGGCCGGCATTCATTGCCGCTTCCGATTTGGACTGTGGGCCCGTGAGGATACGACGATGAGCAAGCCGACTTTTCAGGTCGCGGTGATCCCGGGGGATGGCATCGGTGTAGATGTGATCGCCTCCACCCGCGCCGTCCTGGACGCCGCCCAGAAACGCATCGGTGGCTTTACTCTCCGTTATGATGAACTGATTGCCGGCGCCGGCTATTTTCGCGAGACCGGTCGCGACATCGCGCCGGGGGCCGAGGACGCCGCGGGCAAAGCAGACGCCATCCTGTTGGGCGCCATTGGGCTGCCCGCCGTGCGCCACGAAGACGGTACCGAGATCGCGCCTCATCTGCGCCTGCGGGACCGGTACCAACTCTATGCCGGAGTGCGCCCGGTCAAGGCCTATCCGAACGCGCCCCAGCGCCTGGCCGATCCCAGAGCCGCGGATATCGATCTGGTGGTGTTGCGGGAATCGACCGAGGGTCTGTTCTACTCGGCCGCAACCCTGAATCGAAGTGTGGTGGTGGGAGACGATGAGGTCCGGGACATCCTGTCCATAACCCGTCCCACAACCGAAAAACTGCATGACTTTGCCTTTGCTCTGGCGCGTAAGCGCAAGGCACGCGGGGGCAAGGGGTTGGTGACCTGTGTGGACAAGGCCAACGTGTTCCGGTCCATGGCTTTTTTCCGCAAGATATTCGACGAGCGGGCCGCAGCCTTCCCGGATATCGAGTATGGCTACAACTATGTGGACGCCCAGGCCCTGGACCTGATTCGTCAACCCTGGGCCTTCGACGTCCTGGTCATGGAGAACATGTTCGGCGACATCCTGTCGGATCTGGCCGGTGGCCTGGTGGGGGGTATGGGCATGGCGTCCTGCGGCGAGATCGGCGACGCCCACGCCTTGTTTCAACCCGCCCACGGCAGCGCCCCCGACATCATGGGACAGGACAAGGCCAATCCTCTGGCAGCCATTCTGAGCGGTGCCATGATGCTCGACTATCTGGCGGACAGATCCGGGGTGAACGCGCCGGCTCGGGCCGCGGGTCTGATCAATTCCGCCATCGATCGGGGGTTTGCCGCCAACCGCATGCGACCGATGGAGTTCGGTGGGGACCAGGGGACCCGGGCCTTGACCCGGGAGCTGCTCGATCTGATGCAGTCCGGCTGACGGGTATGCCGTTGGACCTCAGCCCGCCCGCCGGGGGGCTTCTCGCCTTGGCGAAATGCCACCCTCGCAGATTCGAACGGTGAACGAGTCTTGACCTGGGATGAGCATGCTGACGGATGGGATGAGAACCCAGCGGTGCGTGCCTACTCCGAGGCTGCATTCGCATCCCTGGCGCGGCTTGATGAGGACGGGTGGCTGAATCTCGACGGGGCGCGGATCCTGGACTTTGGATGCGGAACTGGACTCCTCGCTGAGAGGCTGTCGAAACCCGCGAAGGGTGTCGTTGCGATCGACACCTCCGTTGAAATGGTTCATGTCCTGAATGACAAGATAAAAAAGCGCGGACTCGACAATGTGAGGGGCATCGCAAAGCCGATTGATGCTGCGATGGCCTCCCATCCCCGTCTCTTTGAAGAACCGTTTGACATCGTCACGTGCTCTTCCGTCTGCGGGTTCTTGGAGGATTACCCAACCATGGTTCGGACATTGTCGCGACTGCTTCGACCCGGCGGCGCCTTTGTGCAATGGGACTGGGATTCCGACTCCGCCAGCGGAGAGCCCTCTGGTTTGACACGTTCGCAGATTGAGGCGGCCCTCGGCGCCGCCGGCCTGCGGGACGTGTGGGTTGACGTAGCCTTTGACGCTGAGTGTGAAGGCCAGCGTATGCGGCCTCTGCTCGGCCGCGGAATTCGCTGAAACGTCAGTCGCCATGCGGGCGTTGATCCGATAGAACGCCAGCGAAGGGGCCGACCTTCCCCAGTTGCAGGAAAGTCGTAGCTGAAACACGCATAGCGGTATTCAACAGCACTTCCTCACTGCCGGGAAAGTCGATAAAACATAGGTAAAACCGATTTGTTTGTTTTAAAACATTGATTGGTCAAATCAGTGTCTAGTGGCTATATTTCTCGGACACATTGAAAAAAGAGAACTCGCACCTGAGTTTGTGAGGAGATGACGACATGACTGACAGCAAATGCCCTTTCACCCATGCCGCTGGTGGTGGCACGTCGAACCAGGACTGGTGGCCCAATCAGCTACGCCTGGATATCCTGCGGCAGCACTCGTCCAAGTCCGATCCCATGGGCGAGGATTTTAATTACGCTGATGAATTCAAGACGCTCGACCTGCCAGCGGTTAAACAAGATCTCCGTGAGTTGATGACCAATTCACAGGACTGGTGGCCGGCGGATTTCGGCCACTATGGCCCATTTTTCGTTCGCATGGCCTGGCACAGTGCGGGTACCTACCGCACCGCCGACGGCCGTGGCGGGGCGGGCACGGGGAACCAGCGTTTCGCACCTCTCAACAGTTGGCCTGACAACGTCAATCTCGATAAGGCACGCCGGCTGATTTGGCCGATCAAGCAAAAGTATGGTCGGAAGATCTCCTGGGCCGATCTGATCATTCTCACTGGCAACGTGGCACTGGAGTCGATGGGCTTCAAGACCTTCGGTTTTGCCGGTGGCCGTGAGGATAGCTGGGAGCCGGAAAAAGACATTTACTGGGGTGCTGAGAAGGACTGGTTGGCTGACCAACGTTACGCCGGTGATCATGAGAAACTCGAAAATCCGCTGGCCGCAGTCCAGATGGGGTTGATCTACGTCAATCCGGAAGGCCCCAACGGCAACCCGGATCCGGCCGCGGCTGCCAAAGACATTCGCGATACTTTCGCGCGCATGGCGATGAACGATGAAGAGACGGTTGCGCTCATCGCGGGCGGTCACACGTTCGGTAAAACGCATGGTGCAGGGGATGCTGCACTGGTCGGCCCTGAGCCTGAAGCCGCCGGTATTGAAGAGCAGGGTTTTGGCTGGAAGAGCAGCTACGGCTCAGGTAAGGGTGACGACACCATTTCCAGCGGACTGGAAGTAACCTGGACCACCACGCCAACCCAGTGGAGCAACAATTTCTTCTGGAATCTGTTTGGATACGATTGGGAATTGACGAAGAGTCCAGCCGGCGCGCATCAATGGATACCAAAGCATGGCGCAGGTGCCGATTCCGTGCCCGATGCCCATGACCCTGCCAAGCGTACGGTGCCATCTATGCTGACCACGGATTTGGCGCTGCGGGCTGATCCGGACTATGAGAAAGTTTCACGACGCTTCCACGAGAACCCTGATCAATTCGCCGATGCCTTCGCTCGTGCGTGGTTCAAACTGACGCACCGTGATATGGGGCCGCGTTCGCGATATCTTGGCCCGGAAGTGCCTGCGGAAGTACTAATTTGGCAGGACCCGATCCCGGCGCTCGATCATGAACTGATCGATGACAGCGATGCCGCGACACTCAAGGGCAAGATTCTTGACGCGGGTCTGTCGCTTGGCGAACTGGTCTCAACTGCGTGGGCGTCCGCTTCTACTTTCCGGGGTTCCGACATGCGTGGCGGTGCAAACGGCGCACGCATTCGCCTTGCGCCGATGAAAGACTGGGCGGTAAACCAGCCGGATCAACTGGCGAACGTGTTGAAGACGCTCGAAGGGATCCAGAGTGACTTCAACAAGACGGTCTCCATGGCCGACCTGATCGTGTTGGCGGGCAGCGCTGGGGTGGAGCAAGCGGCGAGGAATGCCGGTCAGGATGTGACTGTTCCGTTTACACCGGGACGTATGGACGCCTCGCAGGAGCAGACCGATGTTGAGTCCTTCTCCGTTCTGGAGCCGATCGCCGATGGCTTCCGTAATTACCAGAAGACCAGGTTCACCGTAACTGCAGAACAAATGCTGGTCGACAAGGCGCAACTGTTGACGCTGACTCCACCCGAAATGACGGTTCTGCTTGGCGGTATGCGGGTTCTGAATACCAACTTCGGCCAGACCGCGCACGGTGTCTTCACCGACCGTCCGGAAACGCTGAGCAACGACTTCTTCGTCAACCTTCTCGACATGGGCACTGACTGGAAGGCGACTTCGGCTGATGAAGATGTGTTTCAGGGTAGCGACCGTGTAAGCGGCGAACCTAAGTGGACGGGCACTCGTGTCGATCTGATCTTCGGTTCAAACTCCGAGCTGCGTGCCCTGGCTGAAGTCTACGCGACGACCGATGCGCAGGAGAGGTTTGTCCATGACTTTGTGAAAGCATGGACCAAGGTGATGAACCTGGATCGTTTCGATATTTCCTAGCGAACCTCTGATCAACTGATACGAATCGAGTTTTGGTCCAAAAGGGTGGAGGTACGAGGCCCCCGGCTTAGCCACAGGCGTTCTATGGCCAAGCCGGGAAGCGCGGCAGATCTGCCCTTGTGGGCGAAACCCCGGAGAGGGCGGGCCTTTGCGCCCTTAGTACCGCGTTGCACCTCGCTCATTGGCAGCTTACTTGTTTGCCCTGGGTCAACTTCGCTCGTTGGGCTTGGTACAAGAATGGGCTGGGTCGCCCCACCTCAGGGGGTTGAATGAGTATTTCCGACACAATGCGCGCAATGGTCACAATGGGGCACGGCGGACTCGAGCAGATGGTTTTTCACCAGAATTGGCTCCGACCTGACCCTTCCGAGGGGGAAGTGCTGATCCGGGTGTTCGCCTGCGGGCTCAACAACACCGATGTGAACACCCGGTCCGGTTGGTATTCCAAGGCAGTCAGCGACGCCACCACCGGCGACGGGTTCGATGCGGTCAATGAAGATGACCCCACTTGGGGTGGTCGGCCGATTGTCTTTCCCCGGATCCAGGGTGCCGATGTCTGCGGCGAGATCGTCGCGGTTGGTGACGGCGTCGATCCAGACCGGGTAGGGCAGCGGGTGATCACCGACAATTGGCTGCGCGATCGGGACGATCCGCTCAACAAGGACAAGACGGGATACTTCGGGTCGGAATGCGATGGTGGCTTTGCCGAATACACGGTGATCCCCGCGCAAAACGCGCTTGCCATACAATCCGATTATTCCAATGCTGAACTGGCCACATTCTCCTGCTCTTACTCCACCGCCGAAGGGATGCTGACCCGGGCACGGGTACAGGCTAACGACACCGTTCTTGTTCCCGGTGCCTCCGGCGGGGTGGGCGGCGCTTTGGTGCAATTGGCCAAACGGCGCGGGGCCCGGGTGGTGGCCCTGGCCTCAGAGGCCAAGCAAGCCGACGTCGCAAAGCTTGGCCCTGACCGCGTCTTGCCGCGCGCACCGGCTGATCTTCGCGCGGCCCTGGGGGATGAGAGAATCACGGTGGTCGCCGATGTCGTCGGCGGCGCTTACTGGCCCCGGCTCATCGACATATTGGAGCGCGGCGGGCGCTACACCTGTTCCGGCGCCATCGCCGGGCCGCTGGTGGAGCTTGATTTGCGCACGTTCTATCTTCGCGATCTGACCTTCACCGGCTCAACCGTGATCGACCCGGAGGTGACTCAGAACCTGGTCCTCTATATCGAGGCCGGCGCGATCAGACCTGCACTTGCAGCCACCTACCCGTTGGAGAAACTGCGCGAAGCCCAGGCCGCATTCATCGCCAAGCAGCACACCGGCAACATCGTGGTCTGTCCATGAAGATCACCCGAATCACGGTCTACAGGATCGACCTGCCGCTGGAACATCCCTACTGGCTCTCCGGCGGACGGCTGAAATTCGAATGCCTGGACGCGACCCTGGTGAAGATCGATACGGATGAAGGGCTCACCGGCTGGGGCGAAGGCACCCCTTGGGGCCACACCTATGTTCCCGCACATGGGCCCGGCATCCGCGCAGGCGTCGAGACCATGGCCCCTTTTCTCCTCGGTCTCGATCCGCGCCGCATTCTGGACGTGGAGCGGGCCATGGACCTCGCCCTGCCCGGCCATCTCTATGCCAAATCGCCTGTCGACATGGCCTGCTGGGATATCGCCGGACAGGCCGCCGGGTTGCCGATTGCCGATCTGATGGGCGGAGGCAGCCGCACGCCCCGCCCAATTGCCTCTTCCGTGGGGGCCAAGTCGGTCGAGGACACCCGCCAGGTAATGCAGCGCTATCGCGACCGGGGCTATATCGCCCACTCGGTCAAGATCGGCGGCGACGTGGCGCGCGACATCGCCCGCATCCGGGATGTCGAGGCGCATCGTGGTGAGAACGAGATCATACTTTACGATGTCAATCGCGGCTGGACCCGTCAGCAGGCAGTGCAGGTCATGCGCGCGACGGAAGACCTCTGTGTCACCTTCGAACAACCCTGCGATACACTCGACGACATCGCCGCGATCCGGCCGCTGCACTCTGCGCCGGTCAGCGTGGACGAAACCCTTGTGACCTTGCAGGACGCCACCCGCATCGCTCGCGACGGTCTGGCCGAAGTGTTTGGGATCAAGCTCAATCGCGTGGGCGGGCTGACCAGGGCCGCGCGCATGCGCGACATTGCGCTGGCCCACGGTATCGACATGTTCGTCATGGCCACCGGCGGCAGCGTGCTGGCCGATACCGAGGCGCTGCATCTGGCCGCGACCATTCCGGATGCGAACGTCCGGGCTGTCTGGGCCTGTCAGGATATGATCACCGTCGATATCGCCGGCGGGCGCGGCCCCCGCGCTGGAGACGGGCATTTGCACCTGCCGGAAGGGCCTGGCCTCGGCGTGCAGCCGGACGACACCCGTCTTGGCGCTCCGGTTGCCGTGTACGGCGTCGCGCCATGAGAAACGCCCATATCGCCCCGCCCCAAACCCTCGGCAAGGACGCGTTGCTCGATTTGATGGCGGCCGGTATCTATGCTCTCGTTGCACCATGCCGCTTGACGGAGGGACCGACATGGCACTGAACGCCTATCTGAACTTGACCGGCGATGTCCATGGGAAAGTGGAGGGCTCGGTCACCCGGATGGGTCGGGAACGGACTATAGAGGTCAACGCCGTCGATCACGAGGTGAGCAGTCCCCGGGATGCGACCTCGGGCAAGTCCACCGGCAGACGTCAGCACGGGCCCATCGTCATCCTCAAGGAGGTCGACAGGTCTTCACCCGTTTTGTACTCGATGCTGGCCGGAAACGAGCGCGCCAGCGAGTGGCGCCTCGATTTCTGGCGGCCGTCCCGCTCCGGGCGCGAGCAGCAGTACTACACCATCGAGCTTGTGGACGCCACGATCTCGGAGATTCGCACCGAGATGCTCGACAACAACCTGTCCCAGAATCGAACGCAACCGGTAAGGGAGACGGTTGCGTTCACCTACCAGAAGATCATATGGACCTGGCAGGACGGCGGCATTACCGCCGAGGACGACTGGGGCACGCGTACGCGATAGGCCGTCGCAAGTCTGGAGACACTGCCAACCAGGCGGAAGGATCAAGTTCGGGATTGGAGTAAATGAAACACAGTGCCCCGGTCGTTCGCTTTCTGTCCGTTGTTGCGCTTCTCGCCTGCGCCGGTTTGTCCCAGGCAGGCGCCTTGGATCTTCAGAAGATCGAAGACGGGGTCTATGCGGTCATCGGTCCGTTGGGAAATCGGTCCCCGGAGAACCTCGGCAACAACGCGACCTTTGGTTTCGTCGTAACCGACGAAGGCGTGGTATTGATCGATCCGGGCGGCTCTTACAAGGGCGCGGCTCAACTCCACGCGTTAATCCAGAGTGTGACCGATCAGCCGGTCAAGCTCGTAATCAACACCGGTGGCCAGGATCATCGCTGGCTCGGGAACGGTTATTTCGCGCAACGCGGTGCCAGGATTATCGCAAACGAGCGAGCGGTAGCGGACCAAAGGGCACGTGTTGCCGATCAACTGTTCATATTGGGCACTCTACTCGGAGAGCACGGGCTGGAGGGTACCGAGCCTGTTTACGCAGACCAGACCTTCGATCAATCGACGACCCTGTCTTTCGGGGGCGTGCGCTTCGAACTCCATTACTCCGGTCACGCCCACACACCTGGAGACAGTTTCATTTGGTTGCCGAAACGCAAGATACTGTTCACGGGCGATATCGTTTATGTGCAGCGCATGCTGGGTGTAATCGAGGTCTCCGGCAGCGCTACTTGGCTCGGGGTTTGGCCGATACTCAGTGCCCTCGGCCCCCGCATCCTGGTGCCAGGGCATGGACCTGTCACGAGCATTGAGGAGGCCAGGGCCGATACGTTCGATTATCTGGCATTCCTGCGCGAGCGTGTCGCTCAGTATATGGATGCCGGTGGTGGTATCGAGGGGGTGGGCAAGCTCGATCAGTCCCGCTTCAGCTACCTCCAGAACTACGACGCCTTGAAAGGGCGCAACGCGCAGCGAGTCTATGAGGAACTCGAGTGGGAATGACAGCATCTGCAGTCGCGCTGGTTGCAGGTTGGCCGCCGGGAGCGTGATGGCGGCGGTGGGCGACCGTATTCTGTCGGTGCTGCGTGTGATTTGAGCGGGGTCGTGTTTCGGGGAGCTTGCGCACCATGCCGAAGATAGAATTCTCCAAACAAGAACGTGCTGCCATCGTCAGCAGGATTCAGCTCTACTTCAACGAAGCGCTCGATCGGGAGATCGGGCAGTTCGACGCCGACTTCCTGCTGGATTTCTTCACGGAAGAGATCGGGTCGCACTTCTACAATCGGGGTCTTTACGACGCTCGGGCCGTGATCGAGAAGAGGCTGGAAAGTGTCGACGAGGCGTTGTACGAGATTGAATTGCCCACCGGGGTTTCAAAGTAGTTTTGCCTTCAGGAGCCTCTGGTCTATTCGTGAACGAGCATCTTGGGACTGAAATGCACAGCTTCATCGTTGCAAATCTTCGCAATAGAACAACTATTACCCGTGATCTGCGCCTTGAACCTGCACATTTCACCCTCCAATCTGCTTCGTCCAGAATAAATCAGAGGCTGCTCAAGCCCCTGAGCATTCCCGGGCATACCAGACGGGCAGCTCATCGATGGAGTCGATCACCCAATCGGCGCCGCCGGTGTCCTCGCCAACGGAGTGATTGCCGCTTCTCACCAGGATCGAGCGCAGACCCGCCGCCCGCGCGCCGGCCACGTCCACTTCCGGTGTGTCGCCGATCATGATGGTGGCCTCGCGGGTGAATCCGGCGTGGGCCAGCGCCAGATCGAAGAGATTGGGGTTCGGTTTGCCGATCACCGTCGCGGGCCGTTGAACCACCGCCTCCAATGCCGCCACAACAGCGCCCGCTCCTACGCGCTTGACCCCGCCGTCGGGGAAGAACAGATCCCGATTCATGGCGATGGGTTCGGCGCCGCTTTCGATCAGGCGCCAGGCCGCGTCCACGTCTCCGAAGCTCGGCCAGCGGGAGGTGCCGATCACGACGGCATCGACCGGTTCTTCGCGACGGGTCAGATAGTGGCCAGCGGCCTGGAACTGAGCGTCGATGCTGGGATCGGCGATCATGAAAAGGCGGGCTTGCCCCCATTTCGCCTGGAGATACTCGAGGGTTGCCATGGGCGCCGTGTAAATCAATTCGCGAGGGATGGCATAGCCCAGGCGACGGAGCTTGGATTCCACCGAGTCGACCGAGCTACGGGTGGTATTGGTGACCAGCAGGAAGGGGCTTGCCTTGCGGCGGAGAAAGTCGATCGCGGCGGGTCCGCCGGGGATTGGCTTCTGTCCGTCGTAGAGAACACCGTCGATGTCGATAAAAAAGCAGGGCGATTCCATGTAGCCTCGGCTCCGGCGCGCATTCGGGCGTGCGAGTGTCTTGCAAACGCCCGAAATGCGCCACATCCGTTTCCGCCCTTCCCTAGGCCGAGGGGCAGGCTCTCGTCTCGCGCCCCAGCGGTTTCACCGCAGTATGCATTACCGCATTCGCCATGGGACCCACGATCTCCGCAATCTTTCGAAACAGAATTGCGGTGAGGCTGGGCGCCTGTTCCCGTACCGGCACTCCAACCTCTCGCTGGAGCGCCACTTCGACCCCACCCGCACGGGCGATTCCACTCATCCAGATATCCAACATTTTCTCATCTCCTGGCTCTTTGGCAGCAATTCTTGCCGCCCTCTTGTGTAGCTAATATGGAGCTTCTACACTGATTCAACAAGAGACCGTTTTTCATCGCTAATATGAGAAAAAATCATATCATGTGGATCGAATGGCGCGCCGGCTGCCACCGCTGAAAGCGCTTCGTGCGTTCGACTCTGCCGCTCGACTGCTGAGCTTTACCCGGGCTGCG
>Ga0316187_10001632_pt1 | contig 19505 bp, 15 predicted proteins | sample CroRivburrow1_MG_FD_204927 | JGI IMG/M metagenome (GOLD analysis project Ga0316187, IMG submission 204927) | Coastal sediment microbial communities from Maine, United States - Cross River worm burrow 1 | ecosystem: Environmental > Aquatic > Marine > Coastal > Sediment | place: USA: Maine...
GATCGGTCGACCCTCGGGTGGAGTCACCCCTCCCAAGTTGGCGAAGGTCGCCCGGAAGGCATTCTCGAGCATCGGTGCGTTGATCGTCCACAGCAGCGGCGGGATGACACCGGGCAGCATCTCAGCAACGCCATGCGGCGTGAAGGTGGCGTCGGCCGGATCTTCCGTGTCGAAGCCGTCGCTGAGACTCGAACGTGCTCCGACCGTGATGGGTCGCGTCTGCAGAAGGCTCAAACCCGAGTCCCCGTATGCCCACTCGATATCTTGGGGGCAGCGGGCCGCTTGCTCGATACGAAGAGCAAGGCGGGCCAGATCTTCTAGAAAGTCGAGTTTCTGCGGGCCTGGCCTTTCGATGACTTCGAGCGTATCGCGGCGGATGAGGAAGTCCGCTGGGGTGACGCTTCCCGACACGAGGCTCTCGCCAATCCCGGGGACGGCCTCAATTCGCAGCAGGTGGCGCCGACCCTCGGGATCTGCTGTGAAGACCACTCCCGACCACTTGGGCTTGACCATATGCTGGACGATCACCGCCATCGCGACATCGGCGTCCGGCACCCGGCGGCGTTTGCGATAGGCCCGGGCCGCCGGCAGCCACAACGATGCCCAGCAGCGACGTACCGCGTGCTGCAGTTCGTCGATCCCGGTGACGTTGGTGATAGTCAGGTATTGGCCGGCGAACGAGGCGTCGGCGAGGTCCTCAGCGGTTGCCGAGGAGCGCACCGCGACCGGCCCAGCCCGCAACAGCTCAGCGCCGATCTTGGCGACGGCGCTCCCGACCGCGTCCGGAATGTCAGCCCGCAGAAACGAGCTCTCGAGCGCAGCCGTCTCGGCAGCTATACCGTCGGGCGGCGGCAGTGGCGCCGCCCGGAGATCTTGGATCAGCAACCGGAGGCCTTCTTGAGCGACTGCGGCGTGGTATGCAGCCGTGGTGATCACGGCGGCCTCCGGCACCGGGTATCCCTTCCCGAGCAACCAGTCGAGGCCCGCCGCCTTCCCTCCGACATCCGCAATCGGATGGCCCGATCCATCGAGATAGGCTGCAAAACCCTCACGACTCTCGGTGAGGGTCATGGCATCGTCTCCGCGGCGGACACCTCAAATGTGTATTCGACGAGCGGAGATCCGGTCCAGTCGAAGCCGGCCAAACGGATCGTGATGCGATCGGTCCCCGTGTCGCCCACCTCGATCAGGCCGAACTGACCGCCGCCGGGATACGTGCCTTCGCTGTAGGGACCACCCTTGACACTGCCGGGTCGATCGAGTGCCGCCGCGTGCAGCAGGGGAAAGCCTTCGCTACCGTCAGCCGAGTAGTCGGTATTGGTTCCGTCGTCTATCGCGATCATATGGGCGTCCCCGGCCACCATCAGCAGGTTGCCGACGCTATTGGCGGCAATGAAATCGGCCAGCGCCTGCCGTTCGCCGGCATACCCGCCCCAGTCGTCGGCTCCGTCGCTCGGCTCGGCGATCCACGGAACCGACGTCACGATCACCGTCAACGGGTACTCCGAGCCGGCAGCCACCAACTGACCTTCGAGCCACGCAAGCTGGTCGGCGCCGAGCATCGTCTTCTCGGGCCCGTCCGGATCAGTCTTGGGGTCGCGGGCCGAGCGGTTATCGAGCATCAGGAACCGCACGCGGCCGATGGAGAACGCCTGGTTGATAGTGCCGGACCCGGTGAGGGGATAGTGCGGCACAAATGCCGAGTAGGCGTGCCGGGCAATGTCGCGGTTTGCGGCAGTCGAGTCGGCATCGTTGCCTCCGTAATCATGGTCATCCCAGACATATGCGATAGGAACCTGCCCCAGAAGCGCTGCCTGGGCAGGAGCGGTGAGCGTCGTATCGAACGCATCAGAGAATTGATCCGCGGTCACGATGTGATCGGCATAGAAGAAGTCACCCGGCACAATGAAGACGTCCGGCTCGGCGGCGCTGATGGCCTCGTACACCGTGCCGCTGGAGCCGAGCCGCGCGCAACTACCTACCGCAATCCTGAAGCTGGCGGCGCCGGCCGGGAAAGTTCGGAGCCGTCCGATGCGGGATGAAATGAGTTGACCGTCGATTTCGAATCGATAGCTGTACTCGGTCGCCGGATCGAGACCGTCGAGCTGGAATCTCCACACATTCGCAACCTCATTGCCCGGGAACTCAATCGCTCCCCCGACGTTGTTCCTTGCGATCAGGGCCACCCGGTCAGCACCATCCACCCGCGCTACGACAACGGCGGCGGTGGGGGTGACCCCGCCCGACCACATCCAGGTCACCGGACTGTCAGACAGGGCCGGCAGCGCCGATTGGGGATGGGCCGGACCAAAGCCATACGCATACATTGCCTGAGCAGCGACGCTGCCACCGATCAAGATCACAGCGAGCACAATGCCGAGGGTGAGGATCGCGGCAAGGCTGCGCGTGCGGTGCCAGGCGACCAGAAACCCAACGGCCGGAATGAGGAAGGCGGCGGCGGGTAAGAACGCGATCAGCGGTTCATGCTGGAGAGCGGCGAACACGCCTAGAGCGGTCGCAGCAATGAGCATGATGGATCCACCGAGGCCCTCCCATCTCAAGGCGAGCAGGAAACCGATGACGATGAGGGCCATCATTGCCATCTGAGACTGCCGTTCCCACACTTCGAGGTCGGGTCCATGGGGCAGGCCGACGGTTGCCGCCAGCGCCAAAAAAAGTGACACTCCGACGGCCGACCAGACCCGCGCGAATTGACGAGCGCGGCGCTCCAAGTCGTCGTTGATCACGATGGCGTGGAGTCCCCGATCGCCGGCCGTGATTATCTGAGTCATGTCCTCTCTCCGGCTGTGCCGGATTATCCGCAACCCCACGGTACGCCTGGTGACTGCCGCCGAGAAGGGGCCTAAGTCCTTCTAAGCCGGGCTCTCATCGCCGTCGGTCCGGCGCTTCCGTCTAGTCGAGGGAGCGGGAGAAGTCCTTGGCCGCTCTGCGGAGGTGGGCCACCAGATCGCGAGCCGGCGCCTTCAGCGCGTCCAGGGCATCGCCAACAGCATCGCTGGCGCGGTCTAGCTCAGGCTTGGCGCGCAAGTAAGCGTCGTCGAGTCCTCCCAAGGCGTCGCGGGCTTCCATATGCCCGAGCTTGGCATGCAGTTTCAGCCGGTCGAGGTGGGTACGCCACGACTCGGCCTGCGCCAGGACCGCAGCCCGATACTCGTGCGGTTCGGTTGCCTTTTCCGCCCTCAGGTCGGCCCAGGCAGTGATGATGTCGCCCTCGAGCCGCGCGTGGGCCCGCTCGGCAGCGTCGCGAACATCGTGCCAAGTGTCGACAGCTGAATCCCCGAGCCGGCGGGCAAAGTCGCCGACAGCTTCATGATCCACTTTGAGGTCGTCCAACACCGCACGGTAACGCTCGGCCACGTCGGAACTGGTGAGATCCAATTCGATGTGAAAGTCCTCTATCGCCCGGTTGAGGCGGTCAACCCTTTCGGTGAAGTATCCGCCGTATTCCTCGGGAGTCGCGGGGGGGTCCAGTTCGGTCATGACGTCCTCACTTCCGGTTGTGATGCCCTCCAATTATCGCAAAGAAGAGCCGCTTCGCGGCAATCGACAGCAGGCGCGTCGGTGACGTAATGTCCTCATATGGATCACCTGTTTGGCACCACCAGCGAGCGACGCCCACCGGATGCTGCTTCAGGGGCTGCCCGGTGACCGCCCTCCCCCACATCGTGTGGGACATGGGTGGAGTGATGTACCGCTACTTCACGGAACTCACCCTCGACGTCGGTGCCGACCTCGGATGGCCGGTTCACCGGATTCCGCTCGGACCCACTGGAGCGCTCCCCGATCCCGATTACGAGCGATTATTGGTCGGCGAGATCAACGAACTGGGCTATGTGCCGATCATCATCGCCCGGCTTGCCGCGCTTGGCATCGAGTTCGATCCGCCACGTGACCTGCAGTGGCACACGCAGGAACGGCCCCTAACTTGGGAGACGATCGGCAGGATCCATAGAGCCGGCCACCGCCAGGCTGTTCTCACCAACGACGCTTCCCTCTGGTTAGGAACCGGGTGGCGGGATACCTGGGAGCACGCCGGCTGGTTCGATGTGCTCATCGATGTGGCCACTCTCGATCACCGCAAGCCCCATCCCCAGCCCTACCTCGCTGCAGCAGAAACACTGGAGGTGCCGACGAAGGACTGCCTATTCGTGGACGATCTCCCGGTGAACTGCAAAGGTGCCGAGGCGACGGGCATGCAATCTCACCTCTTCTCGATCAGTGATCCGGAGGGGTCGATGATCCGCCTCCAGGAACGGCTCGGTCTCTAGCCCGGTGACCATCAGCCGCGGGCACCCGTGGCGCCGGGAAGACGCCGCGGCGTATGCTGGGTCGGTGACTATCAGCGCTGCAGAAACTCTCGAGGCCGTCATCCGCTCGGCATCGGATGCGATCATCACCGCCGACGCCAATGGAGACATCGCCACGTGGAACGATGCGGCCGCTCGCATGTTCGGCCATTCCGCCGAGAAAGCGATCGGCCGGTCGTTGACGCTGGTAGTCCCGGAGCGGTTTCGGGACGCCCATCGCGCCGGCATGGCGCGGGTCGTCGCTACCGGCGACACCAAGATCATCGGCTCCACCGTCGAGATCTTCGGGCTCCACAAGGACGGCACCGAGTTTCCTATCGAGTTGTCCCTCAGCACATGGACCGCCGGGGAGGCCCGCTACTTCTCCGGCATCATCCGCGACATCACAGAGCGCGTCGAGATGGCTCGCCAGATCGAGCACTCCCAGCATCGACTGGAAGCGATCCTGAGTTCGGCCAATGATGCCATCGTCTCGATTGATCACGAGGGCGAAGTGTTGCTGTGGAACACCCACGCCGAAGCGCTCTTTGGCTACACGGAAGAGGAAATGCTCGGCGAACAACTCACCGCGGTCATTCCCGAGCGATTCCGCGAGGGGCACCACGCGGGAATCGATCGTGTCACCCATGGCGGAGAGAGACACGTCATCGGCCACACCGCCGAATTGGCGGGACTCCACCGCGACGGGCGCGAGTTCCCGCTCGAACTGTCCTTGGCGACCTGGACAACCGACGGCGAACAACTCTACGTTGGTGTCATCCGCGACATCACCGAGCGGAAACAGGCAGAAGAGGCCCTCCACCTGGCCAACAAGTCGCTCAACCAAAAGAACGAGCAACTCGAGGCGCTATCGGCCAAACTCGCCAAGTATCTGTCACGCCAGGTATACGACTCGATATTCGAAGGCCGCACCGATGTCCAGATCCAGTCGTATCGCAAGGAGCTGACGGTCTTCTTCTCCGACATCCAGGGCTTCACCGACCTCACGGACCGCCTTGAAGCCGAGCCGCTGAGCGAGTTGCTCAACAGCTACCTTGGAGAGATGTCTCAGATCGCCGACGGCCGCGGCGGCACGATCGACAAGTTCATCGGCGACGGCATCATGATCTTCTTCGGCGACCCCGAGACTCACGGGCGCAAGGCGGACGCCCTCGCCTGTGTACGTATGGCGCTCGAGATGCGGAAGCGCTTCGTGAAGCTGCGAGAGGGCTGGCATGACCTGATGGGCGGCACCACGCTCCACGTCCGGATGGGAATCAACACCGGATATTGCACCGTGGGCAACTTCGGCTCCGAGGACCGGCTCGACTACACAATCGTCGGCGGCCCGGTGAACGCTGCCTCCCGCCTCGAATCGACCGCCGACGTCGACCAGATTCATATCTCCCACGAGACCTACATGCTCATCAAGGATGAGATCTACTGCCGGCCCATGGGCGAGATCAAGGTCAAGGGAATCGCTCACGAGCTGCGGACTTACGAGGTGATCGCTCCACTCGATGAGCTCGGCACAGCAGGAACGCCGATCCACGCAGAGAGTTCCGGCTTCCACCTTCAGCTCGACCCGTCTGCGCTCGGCGCCAACACCGACGCGGCTCGCCAGGCGCTGCGAGATGCCCTGGCGGCGCTCGAGAGCAAGCCTGCAGAGTAGGCAACACAGCGCACTTGCCGTGAAGCTCAGCCGGCGTGCACCAAATCGACGACGGATGCCATGGCCTCGACCCCGACAGGCGTCTTGTCTGTCAGATCGCACCGCACCTCAGAGAAGCCGTAGTCGGCAAGGCCGAGGATGAACCCGGCGATCTCCTCAGGCGATCCGGCCACCGACTGCTCATTTTCCGCATCGTCGAAGACCCGGCCGGGGGGCACGACCGAGTAGAGATCGTAGGTTCTGGCGAGCGAGGCCGGATCGCGACCCTCCTCGCCACAGGCTGCCTCGAGATCTGCGAGGATCGGGCGCAATCGTTCACCGGCCTGCTCGACGGTCTCCCCCGGGCCCCACCAGTTCCACGCATCGCCATAGCGGGCCGCGAGCCGCAGCATCTTTGATCCCGCGGCCGCGATGTTGATTGGCGGACCTTGGGCGTGCGGGCCGCGCAACACCAGCTCGGCCTGCGATGCCGTGTAGTAGTCGCCGGAGAAATCGACCGACCCGGTGCGCAGCAGGGTGTGGATGATCTTGATGGCTTCGGCGAAGCGTGAATACCGCCTGTCTGCGGGGAATCCGAACCCCTCGTAGTCCGAGTCGGGTGTGCCCCCGGCTCCGATTCCGAGGACGTAGCGCCCTCCCGAAATCTCATCCAGGGTCGTGGCAATGCTCGCAGTGAGCGCCGGTGACCGATACGGGGAATTCACTACGGATTGGCCGAACTCGATCCGCTCCGTCGTGGCCGCGATAGCAGCGGCGATCGAACCGGACTCCCAGAAACCGTCGGTTGACGTCTCGCCGCGATGCATGAGCGCGTCCTCGAACACGAACATGTCAAAGCCGACGGTCTCTGCGGCCGTAGCCAGCAGACTGACCGATTTCCAGGTCGGGGGCGGGGTATCTCCGCCGGGCCTTCCATGCAACTGGGTGATGAGTCCGATTCGCATGGCCCCGAAGTTAGTCCCTGGAGGGCGGCTCTATCCGGCGCACTCTGGCCGAGCGATCCAATCTGCTTGCAGGGCCTGGAACTCACGGCCCTCCAGGGAGCCGGTCCCTCCAGATCAGCTCGTTCGCTTGTGGAAGCGACCGGATTGCATGATCACCGCAAGGTGCTCACCCTGATCGGTGAGGAGCCGCAGATCGGCGAGCGGGTCGCCCTCGACAAGGAGCAGGTCGGCGACCGCACCCGGCTCGATTATCCCGAGCGATCCCTCGCGTTCCACAACACGAGCACCGACCAGAGTCGCCTGCCGAATGATCTCGATGGGAGAGAGCACTTCGGCACGGTGGAGGAACTCGAGACTCTGATCCTCCTGGAGTGGCCCCAGCAGGTCGGAGCCGAACGCAACCTCCACGCCGGCCGCCTTGCAGATCTCGAGAGAGCGAAGCGCTCCTTCAAGCACAATGTCATTCTTGGCGAGCATCTCGGCACTCATACCGAAATCCGCCGCCCGCTCCTTCATGGAGAAGTAGGTAACAAGATTCGCCACCAGGAACACGCCGCGCTCGGCCATGAGTTGGGCCGCAGGAAGATCGATGAGGTTGCCGTGTTCAATTGTCCGCACCCCAGCGTTGGCGGCCCGGACGATGGCCTCTGGTGTGTAGGCGTGGGCCAGCACGTAACGGCCGAACGCCGTGGCCTCCTCGACGGCGGCCTCGATTTCTGAAAGTGAGAACTGCAGACTGTCGAGAGGATCGAAAGGCGACGACACTCCACCCGAGCACATGATCTTGATCTGATTGGCACCCTGACGGAGTTGCTCACGGACGACCCGGCGCACCTCATCGGCCCCATCGGCAACCGCCGATGTGAACTGCAGCGCGTTGCTACATACACAACCCTTGCCGGTGTCGGTCCTCCGTCGGGAATCGTTGTGACCACCTGTCGGGCCGATCGACTGACCCGACACGAACAGCCTGGGGCCTGCAAAGAGTCCTTCCTCCACTGCTTTCTGGATCCCCCAATCGGCACCGCCGGTGTCACGCACTGTCGTAAACCCGCGGTTGAGCATATCTTCAAGCGATCTCGCAGCGCGGGCCGTCATCAGGGTCAGCGGCATGGCCTCCATCGCGCCGAGGCTCAGCTCCGTGAGAGTCACGTGCACATGGCAATCAATGAGACCCGGCATCAGGGTGTGTCCCCCACAATCGATGGTCTCGGCCGAATCTGAGCGGATCGGGCCCGCCGATACCTCACGGATTGTGTCCCCCTCGACCAGCACCTCGTACCCGGGGCGTGCTTCGTCCCAGCGCGGATCGAGCAGGTTCAGATTGCGAAACAGGATGGGCTGCACAGATTCCTCCCGACAACGTTTCACCACACGAGATCGTAGGCGACTCGTCCCGATGGGGCCTCGGGCGGCCGCAATCGGCACGGGCGCGCCTGATCCTTCCGACCATCACCCGCCAAGGATGCGAGACTGCACGGAAGGAGGTCCATATGGCAACACATAGTGAAGTGGACGTGGTCGTTCTCGGTGTCGGCACCTGCGGTGAGGATCTTTCGCTGCAACTCCTCGACGCCGGTCTCGATGTTGTCGGGATAGAAGCCGCGCTCGTCGGCGGCGAGTGCGCCTATTGGGCGTGTATCCCCTCCAAAGTGATGATCCGGGCCGCCACCTTGATCGCAAGCGCCCGTCAGATCGACGGCATCGCCGGACACGCCGACGTCACCCCCGACTGGGCGCCGGTAGCTGCCCGGATCCGCGCCGAGGTCACCGGAGGCTGGGACGACTCGATGGCAGTCGGGCGCATCGAGGCACGCGGCGGCCGCCTGGTACACGGATACGGGGAGTTGACGGGCCCGGACACAGTCGCCGTGGGCGAGCACAGTTTCACCGCGAGGCGTGGCATCGTGATCGCCACCGGCTCGAAACCGGTCGTCCCACCGATCCCGGGCCTAGCCGACGTCGATTACTGGACAACCCACGATGTCATCGCCGCCGAGACCCTGCCGGAATCCTTGATCGTGCTCGGCGGAGGCGCCGTCGGATGCGAGTTGGGCCAGATGCTGGCCCGCTTCGGAGTCCAGGTGACCATTGTCGAAGGAAGCGACCGGTTGCTGGCCCGGGACGAACCCGAGGCGTCTGCAGTCGTCGTCGCCGCCTTTGAGGCAGACGGAATCGGTGTGCACGCGGGCGTGCGAGCTGAAGGCGTCGAGTCCGGTGATGATCGGATCACTATGAAGCTATCCGACGGCACCAAAGTCGGGGCGGAGCGGTTGCTCGTCGCCACCGGCCGCACCGTCGAGTTGAGCGGCCTCGGGCTCGAGGCTGCCGGCATCGACGTCCAGAGCGGCTTCATCGACGTGGACGATCACATGCGAGCCGCCGACGGAATCTGGGCGATCGGTGATGTGACGGGCAAGGCCATGTTCACCCATGTTGCCGTCCACCAGGCCGGAAAGGTGGCCGCCGCCATACTGGGAAGGACCCCGTCACCGGCCCGATACGACGCGGTTCCCCGGGTCACGTTCACGACTCCTGAGGTCGGCGCCGTCGGCATGACGGAGGCCGACGCTCGTGCCGCAGGTGTCGACGTCGCCATCGCCGTCAAGCAGGTGCCGGCGACCTTCCGGGGCTGGATCCACGGGCCCGGCGCCGATGGATTCATCAAGCTCATCGTCGATCGCGCCGCGGGCGTGCTCGTCGGTGCGACCGTCGTGGGGCCGCAGGCGGGCGAGGTACTCGGCCTCCTTGCGCTTGCGGTACACGCCAAAGTGCCGCTCGACGACCTGCGCTCGATGATCTACGCCTTCCCCACCTTCCATGGCGGAATCGGAGAAGCGCTGGGAGCCGCCGGGCGCGGAGTAATGACGGTTCTGGACCCCACGTACGATGCCCTCGCCGATCTCGACTCCGTCGGCTACTAGCCCGCCACGGCCGCTTCGGCCGCGGCTCGGGCACCCAGCATGCGGCGATCCCATGTGGCGAAGGCGAATGACGCTCCGACAATCGCCGCTGCCGCAAAGGTGAACATCGTGGTGTAGCCGAAGATGGAGATGATGACACCGAGCACCGGACCACCGACCAGGGTACCGAGGTCGAAGAGTGCCGTGAAGATCGAAACTGCGGAGCCGCGGTCTTCGTCGAGCGCTCGGCTCACGACCATGCCCGACATAATCGGGAAGCCGTAGCCGTGACCGACGCCGCACAACACTCCGGCGACTGCGATGTGCACCGACCCGGTGGCAAGTGACAACACCATGAGCCCGGCCGCAAGGCTCCCCATGGAGGGAAAGAGCACCCGCTTCTGTCCGATACGGTCGGGCACCCACCCGAACCCGATGCGCAGGATGATCGCGGCCGCGCCATACATCGCGAAAAACAGCCCGACGGAACCGACACCAGTCTCGTCGACGTAGGTACGCAGGAAGGTAAAGAAGGCGGTGACCACAAATGCCATTCCTCCGGCCATCAACCACACAGGACGCAGCGTCTGTTGCTCGAGCACGGAGAAGAACCCGCGCCGCGCCCGACCTTCCCGCTGTTGGGGCCGGCGCTCTCTGAGCATCAGTGAGATCACAAGAGAGATCGCGGCCATCGCCGCCGCAGTCAGGAATAGCTCTCGGAATCCGGCGACACTGAGAACGATGTCGCCGATCACACCGGCCGCGGCAATCGGGAGTAAACCCGAGACGCCGAAGAGCGCAAATCCTTCGGTCCGTCTTGATTCTGGGACGACGTCGGCGCCATAGGTGAAGAAGGCGCTGAAGAGGGTTGCCAGACCGATGCCGTGAATGATTCGAACGGCGTATACCCAGGGGCCTATCGCGGACACAGTCAGATAGAGCAGGATCGACCCGACGTTGACGACGTTGCCGATGTAGATCACCGGCATCCGGCCGAAGCGGTCGAGCGCTTGGCCCACGAACGGCCGAACTCCCACCGCGGCGACGGCGGCAATCCCGAAAATGAGCCCGATCTCGGCCTCGGATGCCCCCAGATCAGCTAGGAAACCGGGCAGATGGATGAACAGAGACCATGACAGGCCCTCGAAGAAGCTTGCCAGCCACGCCAGGGAGAAATCGCGGGTGATGACGGGTTCTCGGGTCACGATCACGCGAGTCTACGAGCAGTGCGCCGCGCTCCGGCCGCACGCGTCGACAGAATCACTCAATTGCCTAGACGGATTTCCCTGCCGGCGCGATGCTTGTGGTGAAGTCCATGCTCGGGCAAAAGGAGGGTGCTCACGTTTGGACGGCCGGGGCAAGACGCCTCGCAACAGCAGGCTCAGCGAACGGCGGGACAGCGTCGGGACATGGTCAAGGACTACTGGTCCGACCAGCGTTTCCAGAAGAACCAGCTCATCCAATACTGCATGTGTGGCGCCAGGAAACTACGAAGCACCGCGGACGGTCGCGCCTCAGTGGCCTACCACTGCCCCAATCGGCACCGGCCGGACCATCAACCGGGAGCTGTCTACGGCCGACCGCTGCTGGTGTACCGACCCGGTGACTAGGGAAACCTGAACGGCCTACGAACCGTGCGCTTCTTCAATGGCGGCGCGCAGGGCCCGTCCAACGCGGCCGCTCGCGTCCTCGAAACCGAGAACCTCGGTTGCCGAAGCCAGCAGTTCGTCGTCGGTTCGGCTCAGATCATCGGATTCGATCCATCGAACCAACTGAACGAGTTCGGCGCGTGAGTAGGCGAGAATCCCGGCGCGGCGCACGGTGATCGGGCTCCGCCCGCGACCGGCCACCACCGGACGGGTGGCGGCCGACCCTCGCTCAAACGGCTCGAGATCTCTCGCCTCCCGAACGGCACGCTCCCAGGCCGCCAGTACCTTGGAAGTCTCGCCATCGGGATCCCGGTACCAGTCGATCGACCAGACCCGATAGAAGCGCCAGCCGCGTTTCTGGAGCACCTCGGGCCGCAGTCGATCCCGATCGCGGGCCGTCACCGAGGAGTTGTAGGCAACGCCGTCGGTTTCGATAGCGAGCACCGGCCGAGCCATGCCGTTGTCGACGAAAGCTGCGAAGTCGAGGCGAAGCTGCCCTACTCCGTAGTGAGGCTGCACCGGGATACCGGCACCGTGCAGCCGGTCGCGCACGGAGGATTCAATAAGACTCAGCGGCGACCTGATATCCCGCCCCGGGCTCAACTCACCGCCTCGCTCGGCGTACTCGAGGTACTGGGTGAGCAGGGCGGCACCCCGCGATCGAGTTCTGGTCGGATCGATCTCGTGCGACGCCACCGAAGACACGACTGACATCCGACGCTTCGCCCGGGTAACGGCCACATTGAGCCGGCGTTCCCCTCCCGCCCGTCCCACCAGGCCCCATCGGTACACCATGTCGCCGGCAGGATTCCGCCCGTAGCCGATACTAAAGATGATGTGGTCCCGCTCATCACCCTGAGCCCGGTCGATCGTCTTGATGAAGAAGGGCTCAGCTCCCTTTTCCTCGAAGAACCCGCCGTCGTCTTCGGAGCTCGCAAGACGAGCCAGCCGAAGGGCCTCAGCAACGGCGTCGGCGTGGCGATTTCCAGTAGTGATCACACCGAGCGACTCGCCGGGGTTCGCGACGGCATGTTCGAGAATCAGCTCGACGACCCGACTGACCACGGCAGGATTGCTTGAAGTGTCTTCAGTGGTCGCGGGCAGGCCGTCAACGAGCACGTGGCGAACGCCGGTGCCACGATTTGTCCCCGGGAACGAAACCATTGACCGGTCATAGATGTGCATATTGGAAAAGTTGATCAGGCGCTCGTCCTCGCTTCGGTAGTGCCAGAGCAATCTCTGCTCGACCAGGAGATGACGCATAACGTCCAGGATCGACTCGGACTCAACCCCGCCACTCGCCGGTGCGCCGGGAGGTTCTTCTTCGTCATAGGAGGTCTCGATCGCAGAGAACTGGCTCGGAGGGAGCTGACTCGGGTCGCCGGTGACCACCACCTGAGTACCCCGTGCGATTGCCGGAATCGCGTCGATTGTAAGAATCTGGCTGGCCTCGTCGAAAACGACGACATCAAAAAGGCCTCGAGTGGCCGGTAACACACGCGACACCAGCAACGGGCTCATTGCCCAGCACGGCCGCAGAGCCTTCGCTACGTTAGGGGCGCGGGCGAACAGCTGGCGCACGGGCATGTGGAGTGACTTGAGGCCGGCCTCGTGACGCACCAGAGCCGCCTCCCGCGAATACTCCTCCAGAGTCGCGGCTCCACGGGCCGCGACTTCTCGCATCACCCGTTGCGCCGTCGAGGCGAGGTGGCGCCCATCGAGTTCGACATATCGCTCAGCCGTCTTCTGGTGACGGACCCCGTCAAACATCCCCAACTCCGGCTCCTGCCAAGTGATCGCGTCAATTGCAGTTGCCGCGAACACGCGCATCGCAAGGCCGCTCAGGTCGATGCCCCGCCGATCACCCGGGGTTGACATCCGAAGAAGCGGACCGAGACCGAACCGTGAAATCTCCTCAGCGGCGATCGCCAGTTTTGCTCGGGCGCCTGCGAGATGCCGGTGCACATGCATCGCGCCGATCGCAGCGATCTGGTCGGCGAAGCCTTCGGTCTGGCCAAGTGCCGGCACGGCGGCCATGAGGTTATCGCGGGCACTCTCGTACTCATCCAAGGCCCTCACCAGAGTGGCGCCGGTTTCCGCGCCGAGAGGCATGAGTCGATCCGGGAACCAGTCCGCCCAGGTCTGCTCGGCGGCCACCGCCCGACGAGCGTCCCGCAGTGCCACCTGAGGATCGGCGATTCCGAGCTCCTTGACCTTCCGGCAGGCGTCACGATACGTGCCGTTGAAAGCTCGCGCCAGGAATCGGCCCAGGGCCGACCTGTCAGCGGGCGCCAGGGCGCTGGCAAAGCTCGAGACATTGTCCAGGAAAGCCACCTGGTACCCGTTGGAGAGTTCATTGATAGTCGCCACGAATTCGGCGACACGGGTGACGTTCATGTCGGTATCGGCGTTGGCCGCGAGTTCGACGAGCGATGCTCGATACGCCTCCTCGACTGCTGGGATCTTCTCAGCGACCAGCTCCCCGACATCAGCCGTCGCACTTGCCGCCGCATCCATGGAAGCGATCGTCGCCGTCGACCACATTCCTGTGGGGTCGTCGTCGAGACGCTCGGCAAGCCCAATCCATTCGGCCAGTCGAGCGCGCACCGCGAGCCGCCCGTCCTCAGTCCATTTCTCCAGGGCCTCTTCGCTGAGCCTGAGGCCCGTCGATTCCGCGTCGGGGGTGCCCAGCATTGCCTGCAAGGCGAAGAAGCTGAGCCCATGCGGCTCGCGGGCCAGGTGCATCTGACGCCGATGTGCCACCAGCCTCTTCCGCGACGATGCCAGATCCTCGTGGGGGGAAACACTGCCGTGGGCGAGGCGGTGCCCGATCGCTTCGATACTGGCTCCTAGGCTCTGTGCCACGGCGCGGCGTCCGGAACCGTCGTGAAGGTCGAGCACGAGGTCTCCGCACCCGGCAGCGTCGAGGCGGCGGGTGACTGCCGCGATCGCAGCGCGTTTCTCGGCCACGAATAGAACAGTCTTCCCCTGAGCTGCCAACGTCGAGATGAGGTTGGCGATCGTCTGACTCTTGCCGGTGCCCGGCGGGCCGTGGATCACAAGGCTGTGGCCGTGCTCGACCGCGCGGATCGCGTAGTTCTGGCTGGCATCGGCGTCGCACACAAGAAATTCTTCCTGCGGCTTGGCCTGATCGGGGAAATCGGGCTCGATAGCGGGGCTTCGCTTGAGTTCAGTCCGTGCCTTCTCGTCTCCCGCGATCGCCGCCACGATGTCGTTACCGAGGAGCAGGTCGAAGTGTTCTTCGATGTCAACCACCATCGGGCGCTTTGAGAACTCGAGATTGGTCAGGAAGACCCGTTCATCTAGGGAGAAAGTCGGAACGTCGGAGGACTTCCGCATGAGATGATCCAACCATTCACGGAAGTCGTCCGACCGGCCATCCGCGTCCGGGTACGGATCGAATCCCAAGTCCCGTCGGATCGCGTACGCGAGCGGCAGGTTGACCTCCGGCGGACCGACGGCTTTCAGCACGGCATCCTCGCCGGCGGGTTCGAGCAGATCGACCACAGCCGGGATCATCACAACGGGGGCGCGTGGCGTACGGCCGTCGGCTTGGGTCCAACTCGCGAAGGAGCGACCCATATAGAGCGTGGCCAGCCCCTTCTCCTCGAAATTCGACTGCGCCTTGGCCGCGATGGCGCGTACCTTGTGCGCTGCGGAACCCTGGGCGTCGCCGGCGAACACCTCCGAAAGCCGCACCGGCTCGCCCGATAGCACCCGATCGACCGCCGACCCATCGACGACTTCAAGGTGCGGCGAGATCTCGAGGGTGCCCCGCGGGAGCTCGCGAAAGTAGAGCATACGATTGCGACCATCGAGATTCACGAGCCATCTAGTCCATGTTTCAACGGCGGATCGGACGACCTCAGCTCGTGACGGACCCTCATCTGCCATGTAGCGAAGTTACTCGGGCCGCAGCCGGTGGGTCAACGATGGGACTTGATCTTGCTCCCCAAGGCGCTAGACCCACAACCCAAGTCGTAATACCCATTTAGGCCCTTGACTCCTTACAGGTTGTGGGTTAACATGTAAGAGCCATAAGCGATATAGGACGCTACAGCCACTCGAAAGAACTGCGTATGAACCCCGAAGCCTTCCTCCCCCTCGCCAAGACAATGCTCGTGGACCGCTACGCCGCTGCCGAGCGACACCGCCTGTTCCGCCGCACTCGTCGGTAGCTTCGGCTTCCCGCCCGATCTCCGGCGAGAAGACGCTCACCGCGTCGATGCCGATCGGGCGATTCTCGCGGTGGCGCCACCTCATTCTCAAGTTCCTCCCCTATGAAGCCGATTTCGGAGACGTAGGATCGTTTGAAGTGCAACGAGCCGCGGACAAGGCGGAACGTACACTGTCATTGCCCCCAACTCGGAACAGTCGAGTCCATGTCACACGCCGAACCTGCCGGATCCACCATCACCTTGGTCGTGCCGTGCTACAACGAAGCACGGCGCCTCGATATCGAGAGATTCGCCGGCTATGCGTCCACCAACCCGGATGTGGCGTTTCTATTCGTGGACGACGGCTCGACCGATGCCACCGCAGCGATCATCGCAAAGCTGCTCGACCGCAATCCTGCCCAATTCCAACTCAAGCAGCTCCCGAGCAACGGTGGCAAGGCAGCCGCCGTCCGTGCCGGGTTCCTCGATGCACTCGAGCAGACTGCCTCGGTCGTCGGCTATTGGGACGCCGACCTGGCAACGCCGCTGGAGGAACTCGAGGGGATGCGGCGAATCCTCATGGAACGACCCGGCGTGCACATCGTGACCGGAGCGCGGGTGAACCTCCTCGGTCGCTCCGTACGCCGCAACCTCATCCGACACTGGCTCGGCCGGGTGTTCGCCACGATCGCCTCAGGCGTCCTCCGGCTCCCGATATACGACACGCAGTGCGGCGCCAAACTCTTCCGGGTTCAGACGTGGACACCCGACCTATTCGCCGATCCTTTCCGGACCTCCTGGGTCTTCGATGTCGAAATACTGGCCCGAATCGTGAGCAAGCCGATCGTTGCCGTGGCAGGCGATCCGCGATCGATCATCTGCGAATACCCCCTGAGCACCTGGGTCGAGACGGAGGGATCGAAGCTCCGCATCCGCGACGCCTTCCGTGCAGTGCTCGATCTGGGGAAGATCTACTGGCACTATCTTCGCGCCGATCGATCCTGAGCAGACTCAATCGAGGCCAGAGAGGGGCGCAGGCGACCGGGACGCCAGATTCAGGCCATCAAACAGCCGGGTAGACCTCCGTATCTTCAGCAGTCCGGTCCCTTCGTCCGCATGACCCGTTGTTCGCCGACGACGGCGATCGCCGCTAACTTTGAGCCCGGAATATCGATCACTAGGCAAGGCGGGACCGAATCATGGACGGTGAGCGATCGGGTGCCGACAAGCGGGATGACGAGCGCCTTGCCGAACGCGCCCGCGACGAAGCGGAGCGCGAGGTGGAACACGAACGCTACGAAGCTGAGCGGAAAGCCCAGCATGCCGGCGAACGGTCGGAACGTGAGGCAGCTCGCGCCGAGGCCGACATCAGGAGAAAGGCCGCCCGGGAGCAGGCTGATCAGGAGCGACGAGCCGCCCGCGAGCAGCGGGAACGCGATCGAGCAAAGGACAGTTGATTCGGCACGAGCCGCTCGACGGGTGGACTCAGTCTGATGGAAGCGAGGCCCCGATCCCTGTACGCGTTTGTGCCGCACCGACCTCGAGCCTGTGGTGCGAGTTTGGGGGGCGGTGTAGCAGCCGCTACCGGATGCCGGTGTCGTAGGAGAGTTCGATCTCTTCCTGGACTCCGCCGGGAACCGTGACCTTCAGAGGCTCCGGGGTGCCCAGGTATTCCGCGACCGGCTGCGCCATCACCAGATAGTCCCCCGGTTCCAGGGCAACAAAGAAGCCGCCGTTGCGGTCAGTCGATATGGGAATCGGAATGCCACCTAGAGGATCGCCGGTGATACTGATTGGCGTCTCCGGCACGGGCTTGTCCTCACACCCCGGCTGAGGTGGATCCTGCTGCGCCGGGCATTGGGGGCCAGCGACCACTGTGCCCAGAATGAACCCGAGCTTGTCGATGAGCTCGAACTCCGAGATGCTGAAAGCCAGGCCGCCATCCACTGCGACGGCCGCGGTGTCGATGGTCGCCAACATCGGGTGTCCGATTGTCTCGTCGTAGGTCACATCGACGAGCCGCTGTCGTCGGGTTCGTCATCGGTGGGGACAAAGGGAAGCACGAGATCGATCGTGACGACGATCGTGAACGATCCCGCAAACGGTCCGCCATCGATCGCGCCAGCCTGGACATGGAACCACCGGGGGTAGCCGAGTTCGGGATCCATCCTGACGGCGACCGCCAGGATCCCCTCATCGATCAGGTCGGCCGAATTGGTGAACCATTCCTCGAGGTCATCGAAGGCCATGGCCATGGAGGTGGGCGATAGCCGACTCGTTGCGGCGGCCTCATCAAGAGGTACGAATCGGGTCACCCGCCCATCGCGGACCTCGACATCGAACGTGCCGCCATCCGGACACGTGCAGTCAGCCCGGAATATGTAGCGATAGGTGTCGAGGCCCGGTGTGTCCCACAGCACTTTCGCCGCGAGCAGTTCGTCGAGCGTCTCGACGATTGGCATGGCTTCGAGGTCGCTGAACGCGACGTCCACATCCGAGATCCCATCACCGTCACGGTCGATGACCACCCGGGTCGGAAATCCGAGCTTCTCGTCGTACTCCACCTCGACGACCGCACCATCGCGGATCGAGCGTTCGATGGTGTCAAAGACATCGTCAATCGGCGCCGCCTCGACATCGGCCAGCGACACGACCTCTTCTCCGCGGACGGCGAGAATCGCACCACCGGCTGAGACGGTGTAGTCGGCCGGAGCCGCTTCCCACAGGTGCCGAGCTGAGGCCAACTCATCCAGCTGTGCCGCACCATCGGTTGGGGGCGATGGCACCGCGCTGGTAGCGACGAGTTCGCCGGAACCACACGCGGCGGCCAGCAGTGCCGAAACAACCAGAGCTAGCAGAAGGTGTTTCACAACTGGTTTACGTCGCGGACCGACTGCACGGTTCCCGGCACCACCGAGAATCGATCCGGTCGAACCAGATCGGAGAGCTACCTAGTGGAGGCGCCCGGTGTAGTAGTCGGTGATCGAAATGCCCACCACGATCGGCACGCCTATGAGCTTGCCGGTGCCCCGCAGCAGGGCGTAGCTCCCACTACCGGTGACGACTCGCCATGACGCCTCGGTTTCGCCGGTCACAGGATCAAGCCTGACATTCATCCGGGCCGTGAACGTTCCGGATCCGTCGGTGCACGTGAAGGTCTTGTCGACCCTGAAGGTCACAACAGTTGTGCCATGGGCAGGGCCCACGACGTTGGACGTTGTCCCGGCCGGGCAGATCAGACCAGTCGCTACAGCCCCGCCCGAAGCGAGGAAGGTCCCCCCGGTGCTGGCGGGGATGGTCTCTTCAGCGATGATCGATACATCGAGAGGAGGAGCTGCCAGAGCGGGCAAACCCGTCACCGCTAGTAGCGCTATGGACGAAAACAAGACGGCGAGAGACTTGCGCATTGTATCCCCCTTGTGAGATTGCGCCCCAATGAGCGAATACTACCGAAAGTGGCGACGATTCGCACTGAAAGCGGCCGTCGACCGACGCCCGGGTTGCGGAAACGTCGCTAGGTCTCCCGCAGGAAGGCGACCCCGGCCGGCGCTTCGGCATCCATCTCTCGGGCACAGCGGTGGCCCGAGTAGACCGCCCGAGCGATCGGCCCCGGGGCCAGACAGTCACCTATTCGCTGGATGTCGATGCGGTCGGCAAGCGAGTAGTAGAGATCGTCCTGGGGCACACGTGACGTGACCATTACAACTGTTGCGGCCTTGAGCTCCCGCGTGTGTCCGGTGTGGACGCTCTCCAACGAGACTGTTCCGTCGCCGATTGCAGCGAGCGACGTGCCGGTCTCGAGAACGATGCCGAACCCGAGTATCTGTGCCTGAATGCGGTGTTGTTCTTCGG
>Ga0316187_10001633_pt1 | contig 19498 bp, 15 predicted proteins | sample CroRivburrow1_MG_FD_204927 | JGI IMG/M metagenome (GOLD analysis project Ga0316187, IMG submission 204927) | Coastal sediment microbial communities from Maine, United States - Cross River worm burrow 1 | ecosystem: Environmental > Aquatic > Marine > Coastal > Sediment | place: USA: Maine...
TCAAAATCAACCGAAAAGAGCTATTGGCCGGGCTCTAAGTCAAAATATTCTGCTAGTAACCTTGATCATGTTGTGGCAGCGGACCACCTGAAATTTAAGAAATTCGATGATGCATTTGTGTCAGTCGGTGGTTGGGTTGAAGAGAGTGATCCCTTAAAGAGGGACCAGTGGGTTGAGCAATTTTCTGATCATGCGCTGTTGTATTTTGAGGTACAAAAGATCTGATTAACCGTGGTTCTTCCTTCTGTGGAATGAATGCTCGCTTTATTTGAAATGAGAATTTTATCTGCAGGGTTTATTAAAATGAGTCGTTGATAACTACTTCGTCCAAGGAGAGTTGCCCGCCTCTTGGCCATGGCTCTTTGATTCCTTTGCCAATGGCAACAAACATGCTGATTACATGATCACTGGGAAGTTGTATCAACTCGGCAACTTTATCAAAATCAAATCCATCCATGGGTACAGAGTCATACCCCATTGACTTGGCAGTCAGCATTAATGTCTGAGCAACGATCCCGCATGATCGCATGGCTTCATCATGTTGTACCTGCTCTCTTCCCCGGTAGTATTGGTCAATCATTGGCACAATAAACTCTTGCACCTCTTTTGGGGCATCCTTCCAATACCGCGCTGGATCTCTTTCCCAGGCTTTTAAATCTGCGCAAAGCACGATCAACAGTGATGCATCGGTAACCTGTGCCTGATCCCAGGCGGCGGTGCGGATCTGCTTTCTTAACTCAGGATCACGCACGACAACAAAGCGCCAGTTTTGTATGTTGAAGGCGGTAGGTGAAAGTACAGCTAAAGAGAGTAACTGATCTATTTCATCATCGCTCATGACATGTTGTGGGTCATAATCTTTGACTGAGCGACGTGATTTTATTGCTTCAAGTGTATCCATCTTAAAGTCCTCCTAGTGAGCTGGTTAAGTCCTGATTATCCTCCTTTGGATGGGAATTGATAATCAATTTTATGGGATGAAAGTAGGAAGACCTACGTTTGGAATCGGCCTCTTTTTAACGGCTATCCAGGCAAGTGAGTTACTCCTTGATTCCTGATGAGGGGCAATGTGGGTGACTTCATTAATGGGCTGAGAAAATGACTCGAGGAATTGCTAAGCTGGCAAATGTGTAAAGTATGGAAAAATCCTGTAATATTCAGCATCCTTCGGGCCTGCAACCAAGCCTGCGTAGGGCTGCTGCCGCCTTTAATGGTGATGTAAAAACTGCTCCTAGTTGTATATTTTTCAAAGATTTACCGCCAAGATAGAAGATAGATCTTTTATTTCATGCCATGAATATAGACGCCAAAGCTGCACGAATTAAATCATTTAGCCCAACCCCCCGTACGTTGATGGGGCCTGGGCCATCGGATATCCATCCCAGAGTGCTGGCCGCAATGGCCCAGCCAACTATTGGCCACCTGGATCCTGCTTTTATTGATCTGATGGATGAGATCAAGGTGCTGCTGCAATATGCATTTCAAACAGAAAACGCAGCGACTTTTCCCCTCTCTGCGCCTGGGTCGGCTGGAATGGAGGCCTGCTTTGCCAACCTGGTGGAGCCGGGTGATAAGGTGGTTGTTTGCCAGAATGGTGTGTTCGGCGGCCGCATGAAGGAGAATGTGGAGCGGTGTGGCGGCATACCGATAATGGTAGAGGATGAGTGGGGCACAGCTGTCGATCCTGAAAAGGTTGAAGCTGCGCTGAGCACAAATCCAGATGCAAAGATTCTTGCCTTTGTACACGCAGAGACCTCTACGGGTGTTGAGTCTGATGCACGAACGCTGTCCGACTTGGCCTTTCAGCATGATTGTCTGACCCTGGTAGATACGGTGACTTCACTGGGAGGCTCACCCGTATTGGTTGATGACTGGGCGCTGGATGCCGTCTACTCTGGCTCTCAGAAGTGTCTCTCTTGTGCGCCAGGGCTCTCTCCTGTCACTTTTAGTGAACGTGCTTTGGAGAAGGTTAGAAGCCGCCGCACCAAAGTGCAGAGCTGGTTTATGGACCTGAATCTTATTATGGCCTATTGGGGTAAAGGAAAGCAGCGGGCCTATCACCACACTGCCCCGGTTAATGCACTGTATGGCTTGCATGAAGCGCTGGTTATGCTCAAGGAGGAAGGGCTGGAGAATGCCTGGGACCGGCATCAGCGCAATCATCTGATACTTAGGGATGGGTTAGAGAAACTGGGCATTGAGTTTATGGTGCGCAAGGATAAGCGGCTTCCACAGTTAAATATGGTGCGTGTGCCTGAAGAGCTGAATGATGCTGCAGTACGCGCTGATCTATTGAGATATTATAACCTGGAGATTGGCGCTGGCCTGGGGCCATTGAAGGGTGATGTCTGGCGGATTGGCCTGATGGGTTATAGCAGCCGCCCTGAAAATATCTTGCTCTGCGTGGGTGCACTGGAGTCTTTACTGAAAACCTGTAGTGCCCTCGCAACGGTACACAAAACACTGGAGAATAAATAGATGTCAGCGCTTGATCTGCCTTTGATTATTGAAGCCAATGAGCTGGCTCCGCTGCTTGGTCAGGATGGCCTGTTGGTGGTCGATCTCTGTCAGGAACCAACCTATAACCAGTACCATATTCCTGGTGCTGTACATGTTGAATATGGGCAGATCATAGCGGCAAACCCACCGGTGAATGGCTTGGTACCTGAAACTGCTGATTTAGAACGCCTCTTCTCTGCCTTGGGCATCAGTAATGATACCCATGTGGTTGCTTACGATGATGAAGGTGGTGGCAAGGCGGCGCGTCTGCTTTGGACGCTGGAGATCATGGGGCATCAACGCATGTCGATGTTGAATGGCGGACTTTATGCCTGGGCGAACGATGGTCACCAGCTAGATGCCGGTGTTGTTGAAGCTACCCCAGCTACCTTTGTCAGCCACTATTCAGCACAACCAATTGCAGAGACAGATTATATTCTACAGAATTTGGACAGTGCTGATGTTGTACTGATCGATGCGCGCAGTGCGGATGAGTATAGCGGGCGCCAAATGATGGCCGCTCGTGGCGGTCATATCCCTGGAGCAAAGCACTGGGACTGGCAGGAGATTATGGATCCGCTAAATAATCAGCGTTTCAAATCGACTTCTGATCTGGAGCAAGCGCTGACTGACCGGGGTGTAACGCCAGATAAACAGGTCATCACCTATTGCCAGACAAATCATCGTTCATCGCTTACCTATATTGCGCTCAAGTCTTTAGGCTATACACAGGTGAAAAGTTATCCTGGCTCCTGGTCTGATTGGGGCAATAGGGAAGAGACACCGGTTGAGAAATAACAATGGGACGTAATACTGATGCGGGCCTAATTGACCAGCTGTTTGCGCTGATGCTTTATCTGCTACCGCATCATCTCTTGTCCCAGGTTATGTATGGGATTACCCGCTGTGAATGGGTGCCCTTTAAAAATACACTGATTCGTCAGGCAATCAGGCTGTACGACATTGATATGGATATTGCTGCAGAGCCTGATCCCACTGCTTACCCCTGCTTTAATGCCTTTTTTACACGACCACTTCGTCCGGATGCACGCCCTTTGGCCGGTGAAGGTAATAGCGTGTTGTCTCCAGTTGATGGTGCAGTCAGCCAGTCTGGTCAGATTGTTGATGGACGTGTTTTTCAGGCCAAAGGACAGGATTATTCACTAGAAGAGTTAGTAGGGGGAGACAGGACGTTAGTAGAGGCATTTGAAGATGGTAGCTTTGCCACCATATATCTCTCACCCCGTGATTATCACCGTATCCATATTCCGCTGGCAGGCCGCTTAATTAAGATGTTGCATGTACCTGGACGTTTGTTCAGTGTCAGTCCTTCCACTACCAGAACAGTGCCTCGGCTTTTTAGCCGCAATGAACGCGTAATTAATCTGTTTGAAACAGAGGCTGGGCCAATGGCTGTCATCATGGTTGGCGCCATCTTTGTTGCAAGCATGGATACGGTTTGGGCGGGGACTGTTGCGCCACTCTCTCGAAGTGTAAGAGACTGGGATTATGAGGGCAGCAGTACTGAGCCTCTGCTTTTTGAGCAGGGTGCAGAGATTGGGCGCTTTAATATGGGATCAACAGTTGTGCTGCTGTTTGGGCAAGATGCCATTGAATGGGGTACTGCAATGGAGCCTGATGGCAAGCTCTGTATGGGGCAGGATATCGGTGCTATCCAAGCGCGGTAGATTAGGGATTTACTACCAGCACTGATCCTCGGCAGCTGTGCCCCCTCCACTTGTGGAAGTTTTTTCTCCGAGTTGATTCATCGACATCGTTACGCAATCTATATCGTTTATTTGTGGCCCTGTTGCCGTTGCAGTAATGGAAAATGTTGTTGCAGTTGCAGCTAGGTTGAGCAGGTAGTATCCCTCTTTTGATTCTCCAGCCTGTGAAGCAGCATCAATTACTAGCTCAGATAAATCATCGGTATAGGATTTGTTTTTTGTGTAGTACTGCTCCTCTGCCATAGCCACTTCAAGCACGGCGCTTTTTCCATCGACTCGTCGTGTTTTTTGTACCTGATCCATATATGAAGGATATGCGATTGCCGCAAGGATAGAGAGAATGGCGACGGCTATCATCAGTTCAAGCAGGGTGAACCCTTTTTTTAATATTCTGTTCATGCGTGCAATGGCCTGCATCTCTATTTACGGCGGATCTCAATGATGTAAGGTATGGAAGGGTGTTTTGGATTGGATGCCGTTTTGAATGCTACTGTTTCCTGGTATTTAATTGCTGAAATCATCCCAAGCTTTGTGGATGAACCTAATATTTTGCAGTCGGGACTTACTATATATACAAAGTCATTGATCCATATTTTTCCTGTCTTTTGCTCATACCCAAAAAATTTACCTGTTGATGGGGAGGCAGGTTTGCTGCCTACGTGTAATGGATCTGCTGAGTTATGGTTGCTATTTTTATCAGCATAAAGCTGGTCAGTAGCCATGAAAAAACTGGCCACAAGGCACGCCATACAGGCTAATTTATGATGTCGTTTCTTTGCATTCATTTTCTGTGCTTAAAAATTAAAACGTGACCAGGATGATCGTGCCTTCGAAGGAAGAGCCCCCTGGATATCAATTTGATCAAGACGTTGATTGTTGTCTATATTGGACTCGTTGTCTTTGGGTAGCAGCAAGGTGCCTGAGCCACCATGCCCGGTTTCCACAATGGTAGGTTGCCAGTAAAGATCTCCTGACTGTAGTCCTGACAGGTTATGGTCATTAACCATATCTTCTTCACTAAACAGGCCGTCGCTATTTATATCCAGAGCGGTAAAATTAGGTTCACCACCACTATTTGAATCTAGAGCCATGAGCCAACTACCACCTGCTATGCCGCAGAGATTTTGGTCGGGTATTGTAGTTGTGAACAGAACAAGCTGACCAAAGATAATCGGGTTAACAACAATGCGCTCTTTTGGTGTAGTGTCGAAATCAACAAACCATCCACGCGCTGTTGGGTAATTGACAGCATTATTGCTCATTGTGCGTACGTTAAATGAAGTGCTATTGATGCTTACAGTGCTCTCTGTAATGGTTTGCTGCACAAGATCAAGCCGGTTATTGGCGACACTATTGCCACTGTCCCATATACCATAGAAGCTTTGTGTCGTTGTGTTATCAATATCGTTGTTGTCTATATAGCGGCCCGTTCCAAAGAAGACCATTGTATTTGGCGCTGTGCTTAGCCCTTTTTGAGATGGGTGAAGAGCGACTGCTGGACGAGTTGTGATGGGCTGTGGTGAGTTTGGCCCGCTTCTGGCTGTGAATAGCGGACGTCCATTATAGGCGACTCCCCAGGCTGCTGGACTGCTGCTGGACAGATCGAATGTCCAAAGATTGCCGGCAAGATCACCAGCATAGGCTCTATCAGCTATGCCATCTCCGTTTAAATCTACAACAGCGGGTGTTGATAACCCATTGCATTGGCTATCTATGTCGCCACAGTCATTGTTTGCAATGCTGCCTACACCGGTTTCTATGGATTTGATGAGTGCCCCATTGGATAAATCAACAATAAATAATCGGGATTTACCATCACCATCTGGCCCATTGTTGTATCCGTTGCCAAAAATAGCAGCCCATTGCCCATTGTTTAACCTTGCCAATGTGGGCCGGCTGAATGTATGCCCAAGATGCTGGTGCGTAAACTCCCAGAGTACTTTGCTTGGTGCGCTATCTTGATTGGCGAGGGCTGCGGGGTCTGTGATATCCAGTGCAAAGAGCGCCTTGCCACCGGCGCGTAGTCCGCTAACAAGAATGGTTCGCCACTCGTTATTGATGAAAACATCGCTAACAGATGGTGTTAGATCCACATAGTATCGGTGTGTATAGCTCTGATCGGCAAGCCAGTGTAATCCTGCAGTAGTAGCATCTGAAAATAGAGATTTTGGGAAATAGGCAAAAATCTCATTACCAGTGTCGGCATTAAAGCCGTGCAGACTGCCGCCATTTGTGCCTACGTAGATCATAGGGTCGCGTGAAACAGTGGCTGCCCATGCCTGATATGAGTGGTCAGATCCCTCTATGTTGTCGGGGTAGGTGACAGGGCTTGGGTTGCCGACATGAGTTGGTGCTGAGTCGATAATATCAGCAAGCTTGTTGCCACTGCGGGGGCGAAAATCCCCTGCGCTGTTTCCTTCATTACTGGAGTCACCAGCAAAATATTCGACAATTGATTCGCCAAACTCCTGGTTCTCCTCTGCCTCGTCATCATCTGCAGTATCAAAATCATGTGGAGCATTTGTGAGAAGATCTCTTACTTGATCTGGATGTAGATCATTGTCTATATTCAGGTTCTGGTAGTCATCGGGGAATTCAAATGTGATACCAGCGGTTCCATTGTGTGTAAGTAACACTCTGGAGGTTGCTCGATTTGAGAGCAGTGTGTGTGCTTCCCATAGAGGGCCAATTAGCTGGTTTCCAATAAGGTCATAGGCGAACAGCTGACCAGACCATGTGCTTGGGTTAAACCCTGCTTGATAGATATGGCCACCGGAACGCATATTTGTTGAGTTAACTGCAATAGCTGCAGCAGCTGTTGTAGTTTCAGTGCGTGCGGCAATATCTGATATGGCCTCTTGTAGTTTTATGATCAAACTTTGTGGGTTAGTTGCGCTTAAAAATTTCCCGCGACCATTCCATGCGGCATGTAGCATGTCATCGATTGTGGCTTCATTCTCTAGAGGCTCGGGCCATCCAGAGCCCGCTTCTGCGCTTTCTTCATCTGTACAAACCTCGGGCCAGCTTTGGTCTTCAACAAAAGTTTCACGGTTTGCTGGATAGCAGGGCTGTGAATCTTCAACTGGTATGGCACCGCTTAAGCCAAAGGCAACTGTAAATGTAACCAGGTGCTGTGCTGGGTTGTCATCCTTGCTGTCACCAGGAAATAGAGGTATTGAGGGAACTTTGTTGGGAAGAGTGCCATCCAGGTCCCTTTTATAGTAATGCATCGCCACATCTGCCAGTGTATTGGAATAGCCATCGGCATATGACTGACCATCATATAAATTGGTGCTGTTTCCATCAGCGTTACCAATATTTGGAGTGGGGCCATTCCAGTGCCCATCAGATAGTGCGATTGCAAAATTTTGCTGGCATTCGCCACCTTCACTTGCTGGCAAAATAGGTGACCCATTGGTTGGAGTGAAACCAAAAAGATCCTCCCCAACACTATTTCCGGTCTCAAAATAACGTCCAACATTAACCAGACCTTTTCTCAGAGGCGTACTGCCAGCGGATGTCACACGAAATAGATTGCGCAATAACCGTTGCTTGTTTGTAACTGCGGCGGGATCAATAGGAATTGATATATCATCTATATTTGCAACCTCTAGGCCAACCTCTTCACTTGCATCACGGCTTGCATCAGTAAGAAGTGTGCTTTGGTTAATTGTTGCCATGCCAACGCGCTCTTGAGATTCAGAGATAATCTCTGAGAGTGCGCGTTTCATAACGTACTCTCTTTTGCGGTAGTAGCTAAACCAATTGGCAAAGTTTTGCTGACTATTGTTGTTGCCATCACTACTATTTGCATCCAGTCTGCTAACCCAGACTCTACTTGCATCATCTGTGCTGCATTCGCCGTCGTCATACTCTCCATTGCTGTTTTCATCAATCCACGGGTAGTAATACGCACCTCTTCCATCTGGCCCCATGTCACTGGTGAGATTGCATGATCTATTGTTGTGATGTGGAAAATTGCGTCCAGCAGAGCAGTTTCTATTTGTGCTTGCCAGGAATGGGTTCTCCTGTGCGGCTAAAACATTTGAGTTCTGATATGTATTGCCGTGTCGATCCTTTCCAACCCATGGTGTGTAAGTTTTTGAGGGGTCGTACATTAGTTTGTTATAGCCTGGGCATAGCTTTAATTTTTTGTCGACATTGCTGCGTGGGGTAAAGTCCAGGTAGCAATTGTATTCACAGCCTGCAGAGCTGGATAACAATACCTCTTCATCCATTGAGCTTGAGTCATCAAGCAGCAGCATTATATTTGGCTGCACACGCTGCTGCAGGAACAGAGGTGTTTGAGAGATAGTGAAGGGTGCTGAGTGCGATGCAATAGGTGCTAAAAGCATGACCGCTACTGCTATGCAGGCGGATGTTGTGACCAACGCTTTCATCTTTGTAATTAAGGTATTCAGAATGCCCATATTTTTGCTCTGTAAATTAGATTCTGAACGTTATAGTTGCAATTGAAAGTGGCTTTGTAAGACATAGCGGGTTGTTTCTTCTCTGCCCCAGCCAATGGCCGTTATTCTGAAGGCATACATTCTGGTGTCGGCTATGGCAGATGTGTCTCCCATCACCATGCTGGGCGAAGGCCCCAGCCCACGGCCAAGGTATTCAATGATAAAACGGGGTTGCTTATTGACTAGCTCTGCATCGATAGCTGGTAGTGAATCCGTACCAAGTGCCATATATCCTCTTGGCAGTTCTCTGCAGGTGCCAGCGCACCAATGATCTTCATCGATGGCTATGAAGGTGCACTCACTTACGTCTTGTTCTTGGCAGGGCGTGTAGATACCGGGTGCTGCCTGCAAGGAGTACAACCCTTGTTGGGCTGAGCCAGGGCCAAACCAATCCTGTGCGGCGTTATAGCTTTTATCAGATGAGGGCACAAATTGAACAGCACCTGCTGTTACTTCATCGGATAGCCAGTTTTCTGCAACCCGCAAGGCGGTTTCTGCTGCTTGCATAGCTGAGTAGGATTCATGGAAATTCCCAGACATACGCTCTTCCAGCAAGGAGTTACCAACGCCGGATACGCCAAGTACAGTCATTACAAGCAATAACAGCATTGCCACAACCAATACGGCCCCACGTTGGCCAGGGAGTTTTATTGGTGCAGGCAGGCCTGTTGGATATGTTGAGTTACTATTCATAAGTCAGTAAGGCGGTTGCGCAGCTTTACCACAAATTCCATCTCTTCTGTAAAGTCCTGGTTAAGGCCTGTCGTGCCTGGAATGGGTTCGCCTGAATTAATGGTTAAAGCAATACGTATGCTGGCAATACGGCTATTGAGCTGTTCAGCTGCAACGGTGTCCCAAATAATGTATCGATCAGATGTGCCATCGGGTGGATTGGTGGTGTCAATACCGTAGCTGACCTGAAAATCTTCAACGCCAGAGAGGATTTGCTGGCGGTTGCCACCAAGCCGTGTTGCATAGAGCGAGCTAACGGTTGCCCCATTATTGGTGACTATGCCCAGATCGTAGGTTACTGCATCCATTTTTATGGCCATGGCGGATGAAAGGGACTCTCCGCCAAAATAATGCGTTGTCTCGTCTGTGCTGTTGGTTATGCCATTGATGGTTATGCCGGGCAGGTGTGTCAAGCGGCCATCAGCCCCGGGTTCATTGGTGATCATAAATACTGCTAATAGACTGCAGTCGCTTACGGCAATGATGTCGCCTTGCGATAGCTCTTCATACGCAGGGTGAGAACTGTTAACGCGTACGGCCCTGTCCTCTGCTGTCATGGGAGCGATGATGGGCATGCCATACTCTGGCAGTGCAAATCGTACGGTGAGGCTATCTGAGTTATTGGGGCCTCCACCTTCCGCGCCTGCGATGGCATTGTCAAAGTTGTGGAGGCCGTTTGCGCTTGTAACGGTGCTTTTGACTTGGCTTTCGCCGCCCTGAGCAGATGGAGCACAGCCATGAAAACCGGCGGGAGAGATGTCGGTAACCATGCGGGTCACAACATAGCGCATATTTTCCTGGATTCTGGCCAACTCTTCCTGTGTCTTAAAGGTCTTTTTGCTGCTGAGAAACATTGATGTGGCGCCAGCCATCAGAAGAAGGCTAAGAACCATGGCAATCATGAGCTCAACAAGTGTAAACCCTTTTTGCATTGGATTTGTGTGTAACTGTCTCATGGTGTGATGGCCATGGTGTGCCGCCGTTTGTCTGTGTCGGGGTTATGGTCATCATCCCACCAGACTTTTGCAGCAAGAATGCGTAGCCCGTCTGAGAGCTGGCCATCACACCCGTGCGCGGCTGCTTCGTCTCCATCGTTGGGTGTGCTGTCAAGGCAGATAACCCCTTCTCCATCAGGCAGTGAGTTTTCATTCTGGTCATTCCAGGACCAATTATCATACTGGGCCAGCTGTGTGCTGGTGCAGCCATTCTGAATGCAGCCTGGGTCTTCGCTGGCGCCTGTGAGAAGGTCATAACTGCCGTCTTCTACACCGGCCAGGTTGCCACGTAGTCTGTCGGCTGCATCAATAACCCGCAACACAGCAATTGTTGATTGGGCCGCACTTTGGTTGCTGCGTAGAGCATTAAACTGCAGGCCAGCCAAGCCAAGAAGCCCTACTGACAAAATGAGAACTGTAATGAGAACCTCCATCAGAGTAAATCCACTCTGAGGCTGGCTAATGAGGTGATGTGTTCGTTGTGTGTCACTGCTCATCGGTGCAAGGCTCTTTTTTTACTGAGGTGTGTCCTGTGGTCGTTATGGTAATGGTGCGGTTTTGCTCTCCGGTGCAGTACTCATATATAAGACTAAAGACTGCATCTGCATCCCCCTGGATTGATCCAGAGCTGTTGAATCCAACTGCAACTGGTGCTGTTACTGTGTAGTTGCCGGGCTGGGCAGGCCATGAGCGCCGCCGCTCATCAGCTGGAGGTGTGTAACCTGCAGCGGCATTGCCATCAGGGTCGAGAAAGACAAACCACCCATCTGCCCAATCGTTGTCTCCTTCGCCACAGGTAAAGCCGTCTTGTGCGGAAGCGTCTCTTGCGCAGATTGATACATTCACTCCCTGCTTTACAGATTCACTTCGAGCAAATGAGAATGCAGTGATTAGGCTATTGGAGTGTGCTGCAGCTTGGTTGTTTGCCATGATGCTGCTGAGCCCGGGTATGCCAACAGCAATAACCATGGCAACCACGACAAGCGTGATTATGGCTTCAATGAGGGTAAATCCATCTGTTTTTTTCATTATGAGGAGAATCTATCAAGTTTTGTCAGTGTGTGCTGGTATTCGGAGACAATCTGTTAGATATCCCGGATGAACGGTAGCTTATGCATGTGTGATAGGGAAGGAGAGCACATCATCAATGTGCCCTGCATTGGTTATCTGCATGAGTAGTCGATCTATCCCCAGTGCTACGCCAGCACAATCGGGTAGCCCGGCATTGAGCGCCGCCAAGAGCTTTTCATCCATGGGGACAGAGGCGTGGCCATGAGCTTCTCTTTGCTCAAGATCCTGGATAAATCTTTGATGTTGTTCATCAGCATGGGTCAACTCATGGAAGCCATTGGCCAGCTCCATGCCTTCGATATAGAGCTCAAACCGCTCGGCCACAGGTGGTGAGTTGGAACTTATTTTGGCCAATGAGGCCTGGCTTGCCGGGTAGTCATAGATAAAGCTGAGGCAGTCTTGTCCAAGTTGTGGCTCAATACAGTGGGTGAGTAGCAGATCCAGCCAGGCATCTTTTGAGGGCAACTCCAGCCTCTCTGTGCCTGCAATCCGTTGCTGTATTGCACACTGCTGTAGTTGCAGCTGTGTTGCCTGATGCGGATCGATATTGAGCTGGTGCATGAATATCTCGCTATAGCTCAGGTACTCAATCTCTCTTGGTTCGGTCAGTGCGCTATTTACCAGCCTGGCTACATCTTCCATCAGCTGATGATGGTTGTAACCAGGGCGGTACCACTCCAGCAGGGTAAATTCGGGGTTGTGTTGGCGGCCCGATTCCCCATCTCTAAAGACCTTACAGATCTGATAGATCGCCCCACTGCCTGCTGCTAGCAGCCGTTTCATTGGGAATTCGGGTGAGGTATGGAGGTAGAGTGGGTGTGGTGCCGAGAAACCTGGCCCCGTATAAGCGATTTGAAAACTCTCTATAGCGGGATCGGTTGTAGCATAGGATGAGCAGACCGGCGTCTCTACTTCAAGGACGCCGGTCTGCTCAAAATAGGCTCTAATTTTGGCGAGGAGTTGCGCCCGAGAGCGGAGCATCTCTAAACTGGCGGTGGGTTGCCAGCTTGAGTGATGAGCGCCACGTTCCAAAATCGGATCCCTAGCAGCTGGTGATCTATGGTCTACTTTCCGGCTCTGGAGACATATTCACCGGTGCGGGTATCAACTTTTAGCGCCTCGCCAATCTGCACGAAGAGTGGCACCCGAACCACTGCACCCGTCTCCAATGTGGCGGGCTTACCACCGCCGCCTGAGGTGTCGCCTTTGAGGCCAGGGTCGGTGTCTGTAACAGTGAGAATGACAAAGTTGGGCACCTCGACGATAATTGGTGCTCCGTTCCACAGGGTGACGGTGCAAATGTCCTGCTCTTTTAGCCATTTGGCTGATTCGGCGACTGCAGCCGCATCGGCGCTTATCTGCTCGTAGCTCTCTGGATCCATAAAGTGCCAGAATTCGCCATCGCTGTAGAGATACTGGTAGTCGCTCTCTACAACATCAGCGGCTTCGACAGATTCACCTGATTTAAAGGTGCGCTCAATAACGCGCCCATTTTTTAGATTGCGTATTTTGACCCGGTTAAACGCCTGGCCTTTGCCAGGTTTTACAAATTCGTTCTCGATAATTGAGCAGGGGTCGCCATCAAGCATAATCTTGAGGCCGCCCTTGAACTCATTGGTGCTATAGCTTGCCATGTCATCCTCGCAAAACAACAAAAATTCGGCGCACATGATACCTCGAACCGAAGGGTTATGTCAGACACCATCATGGCATGAGGCTATTGCCACTGCTTTTACCTGCCCTGAAGAGCTGATTGACTATCTTGGGCTGGATAGGTCGCTACTTCCAGCCGCACGTGCAGCTGCCTCGCAATTTGGACTCAGGGTGCCGCGGGAGTATGTGGATCGTATGGAGAGAGGCAATCCTCTGGATCCCCTGCTGTTGCAAGTGCTACCGCTGGGTGCTGAGCTTGATCTGTGGCCTGGCTTCAGTGTCGATCCGGTAGGGGATCTTGCCTCTAATCCCGTGGCAGGTGTGTTGCATAAGTACCATGGTCGGGCGTTATTGATAACCACGGGTGCCTGCGCGGTCAATTGTCGGTACTGTTTTCGCAGGCATTTTCCTTACCAGGAGACATCCGCCTATCTGGATCGGTGGCAGTCGGCATTGGATTACCTCAGGGGCGATTCCAGCATCAGTGAGGTTATCCTAAGTGGTGGCGATCCCATGATGATTGCTGATAGTCGGCTGGCTGAGCTGCTTTATGCGTTGGAGGCTATTCCACATCTGAAACGCCTGCGCATTCATACTCGAATGCCTGTTATCGTACCGCAGCGCGTAACAGAGGAGTTTTTGAGTGAGTTGGTTCGGACAGGCCTCAATACCACGGTTGTCATCCACTGCAATCATGTCAATGAATTGACCCCATTGGTCTGCCAAGCAATTCAAAAAATTAGAAATAGTGGGGCAACCCTGCTGAACCAGGCCGTCCTGTTAAAAGGGATCAACAATGATCTGGAGGCGCAGCTTCAGTTGTGTGAGAGGCTGTTCGATGCACAGGTGATCCCCTATTACCTGCATCTGTTGGATCCTGTTCAGGGGGCAGCTCACTTTGATGTCTGTCGTGAAGAGGGGCGGTTGCTTTATCAGAGGTTGATACAGCGGCTGCCTGGGTATCTGGTTCCAAAATTGGTCTATGAGAAAAAGGGTGAGGCGTCAAAGATTCCAATAACCATGTGAGATTATGTGAGATTAAATGAGATGCAGGGCTTCCCTCCCTGCAGGATTCAAAAGCGCTGTTTCTGAAAACTAACGAAAAGGTTACAGGAAGAGGCCTTTGTCACCATAAGGGTATTGTAGTAAAATTTCTTTCCCCCTCATGGTTGTTTGCTGGGGGCGGGTTTTTCTTTTAAAGATTAGCAGTAAGTTAAATGGAGCTTTGGCGGTTATTGTCACTACACTCTTATGACCAGTGCATTGCAAACAGCTAACGAAAAACAACACCGTTCACGTGGATTCTCGAAGCTATGGGTTCCAGAATATGCTGAACCACTGGAAGATTTCTTCCTGGCTGAACTGGAAAGTGCCCAGGCATGGCTGACAGAACTGCCGATGGCCAATATCTCCGAGACTGCCCGTCAGGTTCTAGAGGCGCTGGTTGACTTTAATCGGCAGCCTATTCCAAACGAGGTCCGTATCAGGGTTGCTGAGCTCTTCCAACAGCCAGTTCAATACATCTGCCAAAATCTTGAAAAGGACTATATCGATGCGGCGCTCCCTCTCACTGCAAAGAATCGGAGAGCCATTCGGCTGAGCCAGGAGTTGTATGCTGAATTGGCGGCCTCGTATAAGGTTTTTATTCTGGAAGCCTTTAAGCATCGTGAACGGAACAGTAAGCGGCTGGTTGCCATTGCAATCCACAGGGCAATTACCGGCTTGTCTAAAATATTGCATTTGGCAACGCTGGAATATGAGCAATATCCTGATCATATCTGGCAGGAGATCCATTTCTTATATTCGTTGGCAGTAAAAAACAGCATCCACCGGATGTCAGTTCAGGATCTTAGTAAATCTACCCCTGGCAGTAGCTGTATCGGAGATTTATATAAGCGATTATTGCTCTATGTGTTGGCCGCCCCAGACTGTCTCCGGCAACGTGAAAACCAGTTTATTTATGGGCAGTTATTGGACTGGGCAAACTTTGCCAGCCTGAATACTCCAGATACCAATGGAGATAATAGCGGACAGTTTCTTGTACGGCTTGCTTCTGATGCCCCACCTCATCATCTCTCGTTTGAAAAAAGAAAGCTGAGTAAACGCTGTCGCATATTGGACACCCATAGGTTAGTCAGTCATCTAAATGAATTGCTGGCTTCAATTAAACCCCAACCTAAGCCACCTAAACCCAAAACTACCAAAGATAAGCCGACAGATGCTATCAAGCTGTCTAAGTCAATATTGGAACATCTTATTGTAAATCTGAGTGGTAGACCAAAGCGCAGATTTTCCCGTACCAAGCTGGGGTATACGCTCAAGCTTGCAGTAGGTATACCGCATGTCCATAACCTTGTAAAAGCCAGTGCATTGCAGGATGCTGCGGTACAGGAACAGGGTGGCGGTGGTAGCGAGAATGTTGATTGGTTAGATCAGCACATACCACAGAATTTTGGCCATTCAGATGAACCTGAAAGTGATTGGAGCGACTCCTCAAGTTTGCTGCTTGATCTGGACTTGGAAGGTGATAGCGTAGTTCCCAGTGACTCTCATAGGGGCACGATGTTGGAGGATAATGTTCAGTCGCCTTGGGCTATGAACTACAGCCAGGCAGATGCTGAAGCGTATGAGTGTGAGACCAGAAATGAGAGCGCAGGCGGTTACTGTATCGATTGGGGTGATGCAAAGGCACCCAAAATCAAACCGGGAGAACTGGTTGGTATTCAGTCGCATGCTACGGGTAAACATTTTGGCGTTGCTACTACCCGATGGGTAAAAAATACTGCAAAAAACAGGCTGCAGATGGGCATGCAGCTGATAGCACCAAGTTCTTATGCAGTAGAGGTCAGGCTTGATGATGAAGATAAAATTTCTTGTGTCTACAATGGTCTGCTGGTGCCAGAATCAAAATTTGCAAAAATTCCGCTTAGTCTTATAGTACCGACTCACTCATACCAGGAAGGCGATATCTTATGGGTCAACAGTGGAAATAATGAACTGCGGGTCTGCCTTACCCAGTTATTAAATGCCACTACGTCATTTTCACAATACCAAATCGCCGGACATCACCCGCAGTAGCGCAAACTGAAGTGTAGCCTGAGGCAAGATGCAATTGTGCATGCCTCTTTTGTGTGAGTTAAATATCCTTCCCGATACTCCCCTATACACGTTCTGCTATGCCAAGAGATCTTTCTTTGCCGGGATCTGCATAATCTGATGATCTATGAAAAGAAAGAGTATGTCATTCTTATAAATGCAATATAATTAGCGCATATTAGCGCCAGCACGGTTATAAAAAATAGTCGCATGTCAGCCAGCACTTCAATCGAGTTATTGATTATTGATCCATCTCGGGATGACACTGAGGTGCGTATTAGTACTTTGCGAAATGCCGGGCTGGCAGTGCATGCAAAAAGGGTCGATAAGCAGCGTGATCTTGTTGATATCTTGGCTAAGGCAGACTTTGATATTGCGCTCTATGCATGTGCCGAAAAAAATATAGCGCTATCTGATGCATATGAGATCTGTGTACAAGCCAAGCAGGATTTGCCGTTTATTGTGCTGCATCCGGACGGTGTTACGAATGAAGAGCAAATAACTACTAATCAGGCAATTAGAGGCATTATTTCTCAAAATGACCCACAAAGCCTGCGACGTGTAGTAAAGCGTGAGCTTCATGATCTTAGGATCCGACAGCAATTTGATGATCTAAAACGACAGTTGCGGGAATCTGAACAGCGCTGCGCTTCGCTTATCGAGAACTCCCAGAATGCCATTGCCTATATCCATGAAGGCATGCATATAGGTGCAAATTCAGCTTACCTTGGGATGTTTGGTAATCTGGATGTAGAGGATATTGAAGGCCTGCCTGTGTTGGATATGGTTGCACCAAGTGACCATAAAAAATTCAAAGCCTTTCTTCGCGAGCTGCCTGAAAAAAGTGGTGTTTCAGAATTGGATGTAAAGTGTCAAAGCAGCAATGGTGATATCTTTGATGCCAAAATGGAATTCTCCAATGCCAGCATTGATGATGAGGCATGTACACAGATCATTATCCGTGATCAATCCAGAAAGAAAGAGCTCGAAGAAAAAATAGAGCTTCTCAGCCTACATGACACTCAAACCGGCCTGCATAATCGATCTTTTTTCTCAGATAAATTAATGCAGGCGGTTGATAACCTCCAAAAACCAGATAGTGCTTGCTGTCTCTTGTATATCAGCGTTGACCAATTTCGGGCAATTCGAAATTCTATTGGAATTGCAGCCGGTGACGCCATTCTAAAAACAATCGCTGATATTCTCGGTCAATCTGTGGATGAGAATGAAACCCTGGCTCGTTTTGATGATCACTCCTTCACGATATTGAGGTTCTGCTCAAAAAGCTGTGAAGCTGAAGAGCTGGCCAAGCGTATATGTGGAGCACTGGATAAGCAATTAAAAGATCCGCTGGAAAATGGTGCTACTCCTACCTGCAGCATTGGAATTGCTTATTCTGAAGGTGAAACCTCAAGTCAGGGCTTTATCGATCACGCCTATTTTGCCTGTGAGGTTGCAAGAGCTAATGGAGGCAACCAGTTTGCAGTCTATGATCCCGATGCAGAATTGCCTGGGTATGAAAGTGATGCATTGCCTGATGAGACGCAAAAAGAGGTGGTTATTCAGCAACCCGAAGAGAGTGAAGATACAGCGCTTGATACAACCCAGTTGATTAAGGACGCGTTGGAAAATGATCGAATGCGCTTGGTTTATCAGCCGGTTGTCAGCCTGCAGGGTGACTCCAGAGAGAACTATGCGGTAATGGTGCGCCTGCTTGACCATAATAATGAAGAGATAAATATTGGTAATATATTTGATGAAGCGGATTCATCTGGATTAATGGGGCGTGTTGATAGTTGGGTTATCAAACGGGCGACCCAAGAGCTGACTCAACAGCGTAAAGAGGGGCGGAAGATAAACTTCTTCATCACTCTATCCAACGCCAGTATTGTGGATTCATCAACACTGCTAATGATATGTGATAAGTTGCGAGAGGCGCAGGCTAAAGGCGCCTGGCTAACATTTCAGATTCGTGAGTCTGACCTGCGTGCACATACACAGGAAGCCAAGGCACTTATAAATGGATTGAAAAAAATCAAATGCCAAATTGCCGTGACCCATTTCGGATTGGCTAAAAAACCAGAGACCATCCTTAAGCGCCTGCCAATCGATTTTGTAAAACTTGATTCTTCTTTTATAGAAAGTCTGGCTGTTAAGCAGGAAAAGCAAGATATCCTTACTGAAATTAATACGAACATACAGGACTATGGTATTAAAACCATTGCCACAGCAGTCGAAGATGCAAATAGCCTGGCGGTGTTGTGGACAGTGGGCATTAACTACATTCAGGGATATTTCTTACAAGAGCCATCGGATACTATTGCATTCAACTTTTCCAATGCTAGCTAATCATTGGCTACGCCATGAGGTACATGTCCTGTAGGGACATGCTGACGTGCTGATTCACAATGTCCTTTTTGGTCGTCAAAAAAGAAGTCAGCCCCAAAGGCATTTAAAAATTCGCCTTTATCCATACCACCTAGAAATAGTGCTTCATCAATACGGATATTCCATCCCCGCAGGGTTCTAATGACACGCTCATGAGCTGGAGCCGCACGCGCTGTAATGAGTGCTGTGCGAATGGGGGAGTCATCGGCAGGATACGATGACTGTATTTGATGTAAGGCAGCTAGAAATCCCTTAAATGGCCCGCCAGACAGAGGGGTATGTGCAGAGGCTTTCTCGCTGGCTGTGAATGCATCCAGCCCCTCTGTTTTAAAGACTCGTTCAGCTTCATCAGAAAACAGTACTGCATCGCCGTCAAAAGCGATGCGCAGCTGGTCAGATGAGGCTTGGGATGATTCTGTGTTTGATGGGAGTATTGTGGCGGCTGCAAGGCCGGATTCCAGTGCACTATTAACATCAGCAGGGTTGGCTGAGAGGAATAGCTGCGCCCCCATCGCTTTTGCATAACTGTAGGTACTGGAGCCACCGGTAAAGGCGGCCCGAGTTATTGCTAGATTATGGTGTTGGATTGAATTGAATATCCTGAGCCCAGTGTCAGCGCTGTTGCGGGATAGCAGAATAACCTCCACTGAGGCTAAATCAGTTAACTTCTTATTGAGTCCCAATAGTTTTTCTACGAGGGGAAATGCCACACCTGGTTTTAGGATGTCATCCTCGTGAGCAATCTGAAACTCACAGTAGGCATCAATACCCTGGGTCTCGAAAATCTCGTGGGAGTCATCCAGGTTGAATAGTGCCCTGGATGATATGGCTACGACCAGTTTGGAATCTGCGCTCTCATTTTTCATAT
>Ga0316187_10001634_pt1 | contig 19497 bp, 28 predicted proteins | sample CroRivburrow1_MG_FD_204927 | JGI IMG/M metagenome (GOLD analysis project Ga0316187, IMG submission 204927) | Coastal sediment microbial communities from Maine, United States - Cross River worm burrow 1 | ecosystem: Environmental > Aquatic > Marine > Coastal > Sediment | place: USA: Maine...
TTGTTTGATTCTTTGGTCTGGGTAGTTGGCCATCAGCCCCTGGACGTGATTGAGTTTGGTGGTTCTGTAGGCATCGCTGGCTTCTTCTGGTGTGTCGAATAGGCCGTTGTGTTTACGTACGCCCAGTACATTCAAGTATGAATAGAACTTCCCCGTCTCTTTGTTAAGCGACACCCCTACTGGGTAATCTCCTGTTGCACTCCCGTGATCGTTGAATATCGAGTTCAACCACCCTTCCACAAAACAACAAGTCTCGGGCGAGTACAGTTTGTCTCCGATAAGGTCTTTGTCCAACTGCTTGCCTTCCCAGTCCTGAGTCTCCATCCAAGCTTTGAAGGCCATAAAACTTTTCCACTCAGAACATACTTCACAGTCTCGATATGTTGGCCTCATTTCGTGGTATTTCTCACAATAACATCGTTGGAGCATGTTGCGCCAAGTTTGGTAGAACGGGCAAATGACCCGCTTGCCGTTAACTGTTGGCTGAACAACGTAGTTCGCGTCGTTTATTCCCCAACCGTAAACTAACCGCATACTGGGCACTCCTCAAAGTAACAATAGGCTTCGCATTGGTGTTCTTTCCAAATGTTATGAGCGGTCTCATCAGACAGCTCGACTAAGTGAACTTCGTGTGATTCGCCCGCTACTCGGGCCATTGTGCCGCTGCCTGCAAACAGATCGCATATCTTAGCTCCTGGTTCGCAAGAGAAATCGATGGCTCGTTTGTAAAGGTCTTCGTGCAGTTGTGTAGGCGACCAATCGCGTCGTTGAGGCGAGTTCCCAACAACTCGTGGGAAGGCCCACACGTCGTCCGGCATCCGCCCTTTTGGACTTGCTCGTTTGTCGCCATTCTTCTGTCTCCAGCTTTGTACGTATACTGCATCGGGATAAGTGGTCGCCCCCGGTCGCATGAGCCGTAGGATCGGGCGGTATCCGTTGACGAACTCTTTACGTTGGTTGGTTCCAAACGTGAACGTCTGCACGAACAGTCGAGGGTCCCATCCTTGGTACTGATCAATTATGCTGCCGACGACTCCGAACCACTTGGCATTGAAACTCAGCCAAGAGATAGGAGCCATGTCATACATGTTGTTGATCAAGCAGTCTAGGAACGCCACGTACTCGTCGTACGGCATGTCGTCCTTGAACCCTTTGTACTTCAGCCCGATGTTATCAGGTGGATCGGCAAAGACCACGTCACACTCACCGATGTCTCGCAGAGTCTGCTGATAGGATGCGTGGTGAAGTGTTACGCTCATTCGTCACTCCACCGCAGCGAAGTGATACTCTTTGCCAGCTGCGTGACATTGTCCGTTAATTCGTGAGCCATCGCAAATAGTACCACGATAGCGATCCATTGTGCTATTTCGTTCATTTGATCCTCAAAACCGAATGTCTGATCTTCCCTTTGAAGTCCGCCAGAACCGTGTCAATCCTAGCGAATATCGTTATGTTCTCGGCGATGCTCAGCACAACCCCGATGACTTTTCCTTCATGAGTCACAGGTCCACCAGAGTCACCAGGGCGAGCTTTGGCGAACACAGCTTGCCTAGGACCATCTTCAGGCGCGGCGTCTACTATTCCAACCAATGAGTCGTAGTCTTCGAACTCTCTTGACGCTATGGACACCATCCTGTTGACCATTGTGCCGCTCTTGGACTTGAACTCGTAGTCCCTACCGAACCCTTGGACCGTTATGGTTGTACCCTCTTCAGGAATCTCTCCAAGCGGTAGAGACGCGATGGTCTCGTGTTTGTTGATCCACAGCAACGCTAGGTCGTGTTGGAGGCTGACGGCCTCGACAGTGGCCCAGGAACGCGAGTTGTCTGAGAATCGGATTTGTACTTGTTTGTCGCCCTCACGGTGCCTATGCACGACGTGGTAGGCTGTGATGACTTGGTTGTCCGACACAACGAAACCGGAGCCCCATCCGTCATAATCATTGTCTGCGTCTCGGTAATTGTAAATCCTGACTGTTGAAAGTTCAGGGGTCTGACTGAAAGCCGCCGAGGCGAGCAGAAGTAGAATGAGGATCGTTTTCATGGGGTCTCCGTTGTTGATCGTTTCGTTACACTAAAGATGGTTCTTGAAGGCCAAGCTCCGATGGGTAGATGAGTCGGATTTCTCCGCCCTTCTCGTCTTGAGTTGACTTGCATGTCAAGTTGCCAACCCACTCTGGGTGTCGTTCCAACAGCACGCGGGCGACGTACGGCGAGAAGTCATTCGGGAACTTGTAGTCTTGGCCGTGCTCGTAATGGCACTCCCAGCGGACACGCTCGCGAATCAAATTGATTCCGAAGCATCGGTTGCGGTTTACTAGTTGCTGGGCGAAGTCTTCAAACATCTTGACGACGTTCAGGTTCTCTCGCATCCAGACGATGGCTCGTTCGCGATTTTGCAGGCTCATGGCTTACTCCAGGTGAATGATCTGTACACCTAAACTATACACTATGAAGCATCGTCTGTCAAGTCGTCGTCCGAAAGAACTTCCAGAATCTCTTCGGCGGTAGGCTGCACAATCGGTGCGACCACTGCAGGCCGCCCGAGCTTCTTCTCCAATTTGTACCGCTCTTCCAGCAAACGACTCACGGTTACGGCGGCAAACATAGCCATCTGTCGGACGATGTCCACAGGAATCTTTACGGTCTCTTCCTCGCCATAGTCGCCCGTCATGAGCATCGACAGGTTCTCAAGGGTTCCCTCGATGTTCCCAGTCGGCGACTCACGCATGGCCTGCTTGGACAGCTCAGCCATCTTGACATTGAATGTCCGAGTCCGCTGGATGAGGTCGCGAGCGCTTTGGCGTTTGTCTACGAATGTTGGTACAGTGGTCATTGTGCTTCCAAGTGGTTGATGATAATGTTTGGCCAGTTCGGCTGGTCCATCAGGACCATGTTTGGGGTAGGGACCTCGAAGAAGTCCCAGGTAAATCGGTCGATGATCAAGAACAACCGGTTAGGAAAGTACTCGGCAGCCTTGAGCGTGTGGTACGAAGCTTCCCAAATGGAATCTGCGTCCCGACTACTTAACGATAGCCCATAGATGTCCCATGTCAAGTAGGAAATTTCATTTATCGTGAGATGGCGGCAGAACTTGCACGGAAGGTACAAGCTCAGCTCGTTCTCAACCCTCCCGTAGTCCTGGTTGTCCAGGTACAGGAAGATTTTCGTTAACTTTTTTCTCATCGGGCATCCTGTGGATAACAAGCCATAGTTGTAGTACGTACTGCTTTGGCAGAACCCCGGTCGTGTCGTCGTCATACAAGCCGACTGCCAACACGTCGTGCGGCAGATCGTTTGCTTCGGCATTCTGTGCCATGGCGAGGAACATGTTTGGTATGTGGTTAAACTTCCCGTTGGGCTTGAAGGCTTCTACGAGGTTCAGCGTACACTTCCGAGCTATGGGCGGAGTCTTGTGGACTTGAGCGGCGACACCTTGTCCGACTCTAATTGGAAGTGGCGGCCCCTTGATCTCGATGTCGCCCGACTCCTTGATCTCGCCAACGTCAATGTAGTTGGGCTGAATCACCTCTTGGGTGTACAAACTCTTGAGAATTTCTTCTGGGGTAGGAGTGCTCATACGAGGTCCCTTTTGAATACCAGACCGTCTTCGCGTTTTCCATAGTGGAAGAACGTTCCTGGCATTGTATCGATCCATGTCCATCCGGTCTTCTTCATGAAACCAGATACGTCGTCTGGGTCGTTTGGACCCAAGCAAGTGACCTGTGACAGGACCACTCGTACTTCTTTCTTTCCGGCCTCTCGCAAGTCCTTACAAACCCAACCAAGAATGGCGCGACCAGTGCCTTGATTACGGTAAGCAGGCAGGACCCCGAGCCGGATGATGTAGGCGGCCTTATTTTTGGACCCGCGTTCCCAGACTGCAAAGCCAACCTTCTCGTCGCCAACGGTAGCGATTGTCGAAAGGGCTGTGCCCTTCTTCGCGAGCTTACTCCAAGTCAAGAGCTGCTCTTTATCGTCTTTCGTGTCGAACGAATTGTGGTACGATTTGAAATCCAGCGAATGGATTACGTTGATGTCTTGTTTGTTGAGCGGAATTGCCGCCATTAGCCTGTCCTCATCCAAAAGTTCCCTGTGTCAGCACCCATGCCCGCCAGAGCCTTATGCGTGCTCTGTGGAGCTGCTGCTTGCATCTCCAGAACATCACAACGAGCTTGAGAGTCTTCCTTACTCATTTCCTTGAAGATATGGCCGTCTTCGATGCAAGACCAAATCTCTTTGTACGTTCTGATCAGACCAATCTGATGCGTAGCAGAGACTCGGTTCATGTGGGTCGACCACTTGATCCGTCCCTCTGGATTCTTCTTTGGATACCGGCAAGCGGCACACTCGATTCGAACGATGAAGTCTTCCGAACCCACCTTGGCCCCTCGGAGCCATGCGTAGGTTGACATCTGGTCGGCCCAGTCCAACGAGAAGTCTTCCAGGAACGTCTTGCCGATTGGCATCCCGTTCAGGTCGAGGACCTCGTGCTTCTTGTGGGGCTCACCGTGTTGCTTCGAGGGCTTGCCCTCAGTCCAACCGTCGCGAACGATCATGTACCCCTGCGGAGGCGAAGCTCCGGAGCCTGTCGGGTTCGAGCCCATGATCTTCCAGTCGTTGATCACCTTCAGTTCGGAACGCCAGTCAGTGTATTCAAGGTCAGGGAGGCCCAACAGAGGGACTCCAGCGACCGTGTTCTCAACTCTTTGCTCCATCTCTGGTTTGGTCGGCGACTTGCGTACGTCCTCCATGAGAGCCTCAAAGGCACCCGAGGCTTCGTAAGCGTCCCACACGCGAGTCGAGATGTCCAGCGAGCGGTCGCGGTGGTGATGTTCAACTTGCTTCTCGAAGAGAGTCTCGAAATGGAACTCGTCTCCGTCCTCGGGCTTGCCAAACATCTGGTGAGCAATTTCGGACTTGACTCGTGCGTCAAAACCGGAACCGACACCCATGTAGATCGCTTGTGGCTCACGGGGCATCTTGGTGTCCGCCAGATACTTCAGGTAGAATCCTGTGCGGTTGGATAGCCAGCGGCTCTTTGAGCTTGGGCTTAGGAATTTAGGTTTTCTCATCGAATCTCCACCTGTTCTTCGTCCTTGAACTTCTCTAGTAATTCGTCAAACAAGTGGTCGTGGTCTGCACAAACACGAGCGTTAGTCACACTGGAGTGTGGAACACTCTTGTCGAAGATTTCCTTGAGCGTGTCACCAGCAATAGCGTGGCACTCGTCAGGGATTACGATGCTCTTACCGTCCCGTGAGACTCCCGTCGACTGATATAGTGAATCATAAAAACTAGTAATCATTCTGCTTCTCTCTTTCTAAAGTAACGAGCTTCCTTTGGATACCCGTCGTCAGTGAACTCACGATACTTGAACGTGATCTGCTCTCCGAGCTTGAAATACTTGCCTTGTGTAGGAGGTGGCATTATCTGTCCTGGATTCTCTGCCGCGTAGTCCGACTCGTTCTGAGTATCAAACTCGCGCTCATCGTGGGTGAACCCAGAGAGGTTGAACTCAAGTCCGTTCTCCATTCGAACGATGATGGCACCAATTTTTCCAAGGAGTTTGCTTCCTTTGTCTGTCTCTTCGCCGGAAGTGAAGCCAACGATCTCGCCTTCCATGTCGTCAATAGGCTTGACCTTCAAGATGAAGCCGATTCGCTTTGGCTTCCAGACTTGATTCGGGTTGCGGACAACCATCCCCTCGCCGCCGAGCGACACGACCTTATCAGTCATCTCGTCCAGCTGTCGCCGAGCAGTCTCCAAGTTGTCCGACAAGATCGTCTGAACGTGAAGCGACGCAGGGCCGTCAGGAAACGTGCTCAACACGTCGTTGAGGAACGCCATCTCGTGTATGAAGTTTCCATCGACCACTTGCCAATCGTTGATGTCAAGAAGGGATCGGGAGTCGTTCTGCAGACTGGCAACCCAGTCCAAGACTTCGGCTTGGCGAATCTCCATGTCGACGTTCTTGCCACTCTTGACGTGGCCGTCCTGGAAGACCAAGTGAGGGTTGGGGCTGCCGAAGATTTTGTATTGGACATCCTTCCAAGCTTCTTCGTCTGGAGTCTGTCGCTTGCAGGTCGCGGCCACTTGTTGGAAGCCGCCTCGACCCATCCACAGCTCACCATCGAGCGGGCAGCAAGGAAGTTGGTTCAAGAAGAAGTCAGGAGCCCATACGGGATTGCCATAACGAGTCCAGAGTCCAGTGGCCGGGCGGTCCAAATAAGGCTTGGGCTTGCCAGAGGAGACAATCACCTTTGCAGCGTACGGGACTTCGCCCACAGGAATGCCGCGAGAGATACCTCCGTCGTAAAAGCAACGGAACCCGTCAAGCTTCTCACTGGCGTACCAGCCAGAGATGTCTTGGCGACCGTCGTCGGTCTTCGCCTGTTGAAGGAACTCGCGTCTACTCAGTTTCGTCGTCGTTGTCATGTCGGTTGTCCAGTACTAACTTCTGGTGTTTTGGTGTGAGAGTGTCAATAAGTTCGGCCTGTAGCAAGTCCATGTCTTCGGCCCCTACGTTATACAGAGATTCCGATTCTGCATATTCCAATTCGCGACCTTCAGACGAACGCGATTTGTTCGTGCTCAAGCTCGCCCGCACTATAGCGCGGTTGTTGTTTAGGTAAGTCTCAATCTGCTCATGAAGCTTGTTGATCAAGCCCTTCTCATTTGTTAGATCGGGATACCCGCACAGTGTCTCGAATCCAACTGAGCACATGTCGTCAAGGAACGGCTCAGTCATGGGCCAATGGAATAGGTACTTGCCAACCATCCATCGGATTAACCACAGCATTGACAGTTGCTTCTCTTCTTGTGAGGCTGTCTTGAATTGCTGAGGCGTTAGTTTGTAGTCGTCGCAGTTGTCTAGCAACGGGTGTTCAAAGGGCTGAGTCTGATTCTGCCCAGGTCGCAGTCTGATTACGTGGTCCATTTTGTTTTCCAATACACTCCAGGGGAGAAGTAGGAATCAACAGCCCAAGGTTCGAATTGTCCGCGATGGTCAACAAATATTCCCCTGTCATTGAAAACGGCGTGGCCGATTCCGTGTTGTACGTTCATACCGAGCACTACGCCAGTTGACGTTCTCAAGTATGATTTGAACCGTTTGAAATTGCCATCGTCCTCGTCACCAAACCAAATCTGGAACGTGGATTGGCCGTCAGCAGTTGTGCTCTGAGGGACCAGTTCGATGGGCGTCACGTAACAATGAAGCTCTTCGGCGACGTCGATCATCTCTTGGACGTGGTGTGTACGGTCGTGGTCGGTTCCTGGGAACTTACCGAGCCCGTCGTGGGGTAGAAGTTCGACCAACTCTTCAGGGGTCATCCTGAATGCTCGGGCGAAGGCCGTCACCATGCAGTGGTAGCTCATATCCGTGCCTCCGTTCGTGTGACTTGGGATGTCTTGAGTTGTGGCGGCTTCTTCTTCAGAACGAACTGTGTGGCCCCAGCAGCTTCCATCTCGGCCATCTGTTCGTGAGTTGGGTCAGCGTCCGTCACGCCTTCAAAGTCCTTTCCTGGGACCACGCAAACGAGTTGTACTCTGCAGATTCGTGCGAGGTTAACGTCATCTATGCTGGCATCCGTAATCCGCAGACCCACTAGCTTCTTAGGCATTGCCTCGCAGATTCGGGTTTGGACGTTGCGGCCCCAACTCTCAAAGTCGCACGTGACCCAAAGGATGAGGTTGTTCGTGTTGCACAGCAAGTAGAGTTGGTAGAGTTCCTTCTCGATGACGTCCCACTTGTCGTCCTGAATATTCGCTTGAGGAATACCGACGATGACCTCTTTGGCTCCCGCACGGGCTGCGGACTCAATGCCCATCAGCTTCGTGTCGAGCCTGTCATCCGGCTGCCCAGCGGTTGTGCAGATGGTCACTTTGTTGCGACCCAGCATTTCTCCAGCAGTGTCCACGAAGAATGGTGGCACACAGACGGATTCGAACCCGTCTTTGGCTCGATTGCAAAGGACCTGGAGGTCCTCAACGTTGTCAATCGGCCCTTGAATTTCTAATCTACTCATCCCTGTCCTTCAATGATCTCGTAATTTTCCAGGTAAATCTTGTCGTAACGCGGCTTCCAGTACTTCCGGAAGTTTGGCGGCTGAAATAGAGTCTCATAGTTTGCGTCGTCTCCTTCAAACATGATCCACACTCCACAACCAACTTCTTCCCACTTGGGCCAAAGTTTAATCTGCGTGGTAGTGTAGGAGTAAGCCTTTGGGTTCTTTGCGTCTACCCATCGGAGTCCATGTTCCTTGTGGTAACAGTGCAAGTCGGGAAAGCCCGACTGGTACTTGTTGCCGTGCGTGATATCAACACGCCAGTCCCTGTCTTCCAGGTACTGTTTGATTCGTCGCCTGATCCTAACTTCAGGCTGGTCGCGAAATACAGGATCAAGAGCCATAGAATGCTTTGAACTGCTCCTTGGCTGAGTCTGAACGTACCAAGAACGCTCGGACGTCTTTGTTATTGGCCAAGACCCAACCCCTCATGCCGTGCTGACACGCGAAGGCCCTGCTTTGACCGATGGTCAGTTCGTTGACCCATTGTTTGAAAGTCATTTCATTTCCTCAAATTTCAATACGACCATCTTGATGTCCGATGATCCTATTACGATTGGTGTGCATTCGATACGTCCACGACGACCGTTGGATGTGTAAATTATTGTTCGAGCTAAGTTCTCAACGGCCTCGATCAGTCGTTCTGCCGTCTGAGCGTGCAGCGGCTCCGTCAAAGGAACCGCCGATCTGTTACCTAGCCCGTGAGTGTTAACGAACTCCGTGTTGATGTAAGCGTCCGTCAATCTTCGTTTCAGGAGGGCGTGTGCGAAATCAAGCGGCTTCATCAAGGTGCCATCCCATTTTGTGTTTCGTGCCTTGTTTGTTGGTCTTACCGGCCCACGACGTCGCGTGCGACATCCACTCCATGGCCAACAAAGGAACGTCCTTCCTTTGCTCTTCAATACAAGTATACACTACATTCGTCACTTTGTCAACTACATTCGGTTCAGAAATGACACAAAGCTCATCGTGGATGCTCATTAAAGTCAGTTCAAACGGTGCAATCCCTACAGGCTGTATATCCCATACAGCCACTTGGAGTCCGACCGTGAGATGGTTGCCCGTGGACTGGATGATATGGTTCAGAGCCGCCCGGATGACACCTCCCTGGATCGAGCTGGCTGCAGCTCCAAACAGCCCGGACGAGACGTGTCGCCAGTATTCCTTCTCCTCAGTGCCGAATCGAATCGACTTGCCCGGCATCAGCTTCCAGCTCTCTGGAATGTCCGCCGCGAAGTCGAAGAGAATCTTGAGAAGCTCGAACTCGATGCTGAAGTCGCGTCGGAATCCGAACATCGACTCGACGTAAGTGTGAGGCTTCTCGTAGAACACTTCGGTCCCACGACCACCCGGCTGTGAGATCGCTGTGAACATCGCAGCGAGGTGCTTACGAGCTTTTGCGACTCCGGGGTACTTCTCAACGAAGTTGTCATACGCCTTCTGTACGACGTTCACAGGCAGGGTGAGCTTGTTAGCAATACCTGCAATCGTGGAACCGTACAAGAGAGAGTAGACAACGATCTTCGCCTTCTTGTACACGTCGTCCTTGGTGCCCTTAGAGGCCATGACTTGCTCGTACGTCATCTGAAACAGCTCGCAGGCCATCAGAGCGTGAAGCGACTTACCGGACTCGACGTCCTTCATGAGGGCGTCGTCGCCATACACCACAATCGCGATAACAATCTCCAGTGAGTCATAGTCACCCATCGACAATACGTGCTCGTCGTCTGTCAACAAGAACACGCTTCGCATCATCTCTTCTGAGCCAATGGCTTGGAAGTTCATTCCGTCCGCTCCGGATAGACGACCAGACTTGGCACCAATCGGATTGAATGAAGGGTACATGCGACCGCAACATTGGATGAGCTTTCGGTAGACTTGAGCACGTTTGCCAGCTTTACGTGTCCGTTGTATTTCCCTGACACGCGCGATAACTGGCATCTTGCCCGCAGGAATCCAACCCGTAGGCGAAGCCAAGAGTCTCTTAATGTGGTCTTCTGCATCCTCGATCCGTTTCTCCCATTCTGGCCGGTCGGCTGCTTTCTTAGGCGGAGATTGACGCAACTCTTCAAGATCGTACGTGAAGATTTTAGCCGCGTGCTTGCAGTCGCACCGAGGGCACCCGTCAACGCAACCGCACTGCTCAGGCTCGTCACATGTGTACTCTTTACAGATGTCTTCCAACACGCTGGACTTCGCGGACTTCGCGACGATCAACGCCTCAATGTCATCCATCGCGTCAGCTAGATACTCTCGTACCTGTTTTGGAGAGTCCACATTGACGGGCGAGAGAGCAATGGTAGCTTCTTGAATCACGAGCTGCTCGGCTGCTTTATCGACGTCGACTTCCATCCCTTTGAGACGGCAGCTTGCAATCTGGCAGGCCAGAGTTCCGTAGTTGTCTGGTTCTGGCGAGCCTACGTGGTCGTAAAGTGCTCGCAAGAGTGTAATGTCGTCCGCCGCGTACTCGTTGGCGTCCTCGTTGTAAGCCCAGTGATCAATGTGTTCCTTGATCACGTTTGGCCACATTTCAGGACCTGCAAGACGAGCGAAGGGCATGTAGCCCATCTTCTTGAACTCGGCTGGGATGTTGTCAAGATGGATGTCGGTGTGCCGAAACTTGGGCTCATAACCGAGCTTGAACTCGCAAATATCTTTGAGTGCGTTACTGGGCTTGAAGTTCAGACGGATGTCAATGAAATCTGGATTGACTTCACCTGTGTCCTCTTCCTTGATCTCGGCCCATGTCCAACGTGGGGCGAAAGGGTCCTCTCGCTTGGCGAACAGAATCTGAGGCAAGTGTGCAGTCAATTTCTCCAGCTTGTCCATGAGCTTCTCTCGAAGCTGCACAGGCTGGCGACGGACGACAACGGCCTTCCGGTTCATCAGGGTCTGTAGTTCGCCACGTTGCGTGCAGAGAAGCGTACAGGTGGCTCCGGCGGGCTTGAGGCACAGACCGAACTGCGACTGCCACTCGGCCTCGACCATGATCTCTACGTCCAGGTCCACAGGACGAACGTCACCGTACTTGTCTAGGACCCACTTGCACATGTTGTACCACTTGCTTACGTGGAACCAGTCAAAGCGGAGGTTGTGAGCGATGACATGACACTTGACAATCTTCTCAATCAATGCCATAGATTCAGACACTGGACGCAACCAAGCGTCCATCATCTGCCGCTCTTCATCGTTGAACGCCCATTGCATTTTCACGATGACGCCGTGCAGTCCGGCGGTTTCTGAGTCGAAGAATGCTTTATCTAGCATGGGTTACCTTGTGTTGACAAAGTTTCACTTGACTTGAATCCTTGGGGCCGAGCGGACCAACACGTCGTAAACGGTTCGGTATCCAGGGCCTTTCTCGCCGCGACTGAACTCGATAGTCGTCGTCTTTCGAAGGAAGATGCGACCGCTCTCGGCAACAGCCTGCAGAACCGCAGGGTTGTCGGTATTCGCAGGCAACTCTTCGAACACCACAACCTCGGCGTTGTTTAACAAGTTTGCTAGAGCCTGCATGGAGTCCGCGACGACTTCTTTCTCGTAGTTGTCTTCGTTGACCATCTCCAAGTAATTGGATACGTGGAAGTTGTCGCCTTGATAACCTGGGGTCGAACTCTTCTCGCAGCTCGTGCCTTCCATCAAGCTTTCGAGTAGCTCGATCTCCGCGTCCAGGTTCAGTAGTCTCTCGTTGTCGATCATTTATTCCTCAATGGCTAGAAAGATTTCAGGTTCAACATTAAGTCTACCTGCTAATTCGTCTTTTGTCAAGTCGCCCATGGCCCAAAGCATCAATTGATGAACTCTGGGGTCCGATGATAACGATTGTTCCTCGATTATGGCCATCATCCGGCTGATGTTCTTGCGTCCTTTGGGTCGGCGACGCTTCATCGAGTTCTTACGTACGTCCTTGCCTTCTTCCCCACGGTTCACCGCAGCCTCTGCCGATTTGGCAGCCGCTTGCTGTTGGGCCGGATCACGCTTCAACAACTCGGCGATGTTACGGGCCGAATATGTGCCCTGTTCTGCCAAGTCGATCAGCGTCTGAGGAAGCGTCCAGATTTGACGACGAGGTCGAACCCAGTCGTAGTTCTTGTTCAGGTCTTCCTGAATCTGTTTCATCAGGCACTCATCCGGGAACGTCTCTCGAATGAACAGACACTCTTCCCAGAAGGACAACTGCTCACGCTCGCCGTTCTCCCGGAAGTTTGCGAGCCGAGCTTCGTAATCGGTCATCTCGCGGACAAAGCAGTCTATCTCTTCCAGTCCAAGGACCTGGGAGACCGCTAGGAACCGCCGGAACCCGCTGACCAGACCGTAGCCGTCAGCTAAAGGCCGTACGACCACAGGTTGCTCTAGGCCGTTGTCCTTGATGGACTGGGCCAACGCGAGCACTGATTGGGGAGTGATACCCTTGCGAGAGTTCCAATCCCATTCCGCAACGATCTGGTCGGTTCCGATTTTCGATACGTTCTCAGACACGTCGGGCTCCTGTGGTTGGGAATGTATCCATTGCGTGCTCGGCCAGCTCGATCTGATATCGCTGAGGGCCGAGACCTTCGTCTTCAGTTCTCATTCGGAATGGGAGGTTCCAAGTGATTCCGTTGTGTTCGTGAACTCCGAACAACATCTGTGCCGGCTCGCCACCGGTCGCCAGAGCGTTGTAACAGTACGGATCAGTTCCGACCCAAGCTCCGTTGGAGATAGCGATGGGCGACACTCCATTGCAAGCCGTCAAGTAGAAAGCTCCGGGCTGGTGGAAGTGGCCACACACGTAGGCGTCGATGTCTGGGTCCATCTGGACTTGCTTCTCGTGCAAAGCCTTCAGGGCAAGGATAGGGTGAGCACCTTTCAAGTCGTCGCCGTGACACGCAAAGATGCGATGCCCGTTCACTTCTTGAATATGAGTGTAGCTGTCCGGAATGTTGAACTCAATGTTCTTGTGCTCGCGACACAACATCGCAGCTTCCTTGACTACGAGGTAGTCAAAGTTGTCCAACGGTTCTGGATAGGCTTTGCGAGTGGAACGTCGAGGGTGGTTGCCGGACAACCCCAGGACGTTCACTTTATCAAAGTGCGGAGACAGTTCGGAGAGCATGGATGCCATCACTTGGCCAGCAGCGAACGCATTCACGAAGTCGTTTCGGAACGCCGATCTGACCGTGTGCTGATGGATGGGGCTGGAGATGTTATCCCCGAGCGATAGCACATGCAGCTCTTCGAAGTTGTAGCCGCACATTGTTTCCGTCAAGTACTTCAAGACTTCCTCGACGAGAACTTCCGCTCGCCGGACGCCGATCTTGAAGTTGTAAGCTTCATGGCCGTTCACTGAAGACGGAGCCACGATCTGGTCAATGTGTTGGTCAGAAAGAAGAAGTACTGCGTGCTCCTTGACTTTCGTTTTCGATTTGGTCCGCTTGATCTTGGCCGGAGCTTTGAGCGGCGTCACCACTTCTTCCATGACGTCCACAACATGTTGAACCATTCCGTCCGACTTGGACGCTTGCTTGGCAATTCGCCGAGCATGATTCCGCTCTTCACGAAGGTGCCAGACTTCTCGTTCGAGAGCAGCTACTTGCTCCTCAAGTCCGAGGTACTGTCCGCCCCGACGCTTAACGGTTGGCTCGATACGGAGCACGTGCTTGTAAGTACGGTTGGTCGCGATGTCCGAGATGCTCGAACGATTCGTGTTGTACTTCAGTGCTATCTCATCTTGCGTGAGATTCTTCTCCGCAATATCAACGAGAATCCTTTCGACCTGCTGGTCTGTCAGCTTAGCTGCCTTCAGTCGGGGTTGTTCCTTCTTCGCCATCTTCATCTCCAAAGTCAAGTATTCCAAGTGACATCTTTTCTAGCTTCTGCTTGCTCAAGAGAGCGTCCCGAACCATTCGGTCAGAGTCTAGGTGGATGATGTCGACAATTTCCACTCCGCGATTCGGATCACAGCCGATGCGGTGAATACGATCCTCACTTTGCAGACGGTCATCTGCCGAGTAGGGGTTCGAATAGTATACGGCCATCCGGGCCTCAGTAAGCGTCAGACCCATGCCGCCCGATTTCGGGTGGGCGATGAACGCCACACGCTTGTTGTTTACAACGTCGGCCCAGTAGTCCAGTGGGTCGCCCTTGACGATGCCCTGGAGGGTCTTGATGGACCAGCCGCGACCGTCAACGTGGAACACGTCCCAGCCTTCCGACAACGCCACTTCCTCACAACGGTCAATGCTACCGTGATAGGAAGCAAAGATGCAAATGCGACCGTGCTCATAGTTCTCAGCCAACAGATCACGAAGAGCGTCATCCTTTGGACAAGTGACCTTGGTGGTCTCGCGGTCGTCGCGTTGGTTCGTTCCCGAGCCACCGCACTTCTCGCACTCAATCATCTCTGATTGGTAGCTTGTCTTTGTCTGGTCCTTGGTCTCGGTCAGCGACGTGAACTTCTTACGCTCGCCAGTTCCGTGACATACTGTACAGGTGACCAGCTCGCCCTTCGAGGGCTTGTAAGCGAAACCGTCCGCAAGCTGACGGAGCCAGTTGAGTCCAGTGATCGTTGACGGAGCTGCGCGAACCATGGCTCGTGCAGCGCGGAGGGTTGAAGAGCTAGGCTTGACGATAACTTCTCGGTATCGCTTCTCCGGAAGATCAAGGCAGTCTTCTTTCTTCTGAACGAGTTGGATTCCTTCTAGTCTTTCGGCGACCAAAGCGACTTCGTTGACAGATTGCAACCACCGCTTGCACCCACTCTCGGTAGGATGGTCTTCCTTGAACTCGCCACAAGTTTTGCACTTGCGTTCATCATCAAGCATGCAGATTCGAGCTTGGTAAGACTCGCCAACTTCGTTCTCTCGCTTTTGGTAAATTCCAAGACGGTACTCGAAAGCGGTACGTGATCCCTCTCGCAAGAAACCGGGCCATGTGACTTCGATCTGTGACCAGATGTCGACCGGTGTTTCGGCGTTGGTTGTTCCGGACATGGTGATGACCATTCCGTCCCATCCGTACTTGTACCTAATATTGTCTGCAACTGCTTGTGCAGCGATTGTCCAACCGGTCTTAGGCTGTGATAACTTTCGGCACTCATCGAAGATGATTCCTTGTGGGAAGACTTTTCCATTTGGCCATTCGTTCTTGACGAACTCGCGGAGACCTTCGTACGTGAACTGTCGTAGATTGATGCTTGGATCGATGCCCCATTTCTCAAGCTCACGCTTCAGGGATTTCATGCCAGACTTGGGTGCGATCCACCACCAGTCTTTGATGCCAGAGAGTTCCATTGCTTCGATCATGGACAAGGTCTTGCCGAGTCCCATGTCTACAGCGAGGTTGGCATACCTGCGCGTGAGGGCGAAGTTGATCATCTCTTGTTGATGCTTGAGCGGACCCTGATACCAATCAGGCCCCCAGTCAGGGCCACGGTTGGGCTCGAAGTGCTCGATGGGCTTCTCCCACGGCTCGTAGACCGGTTGGCCCATCATGGCTTGGAGTTGGAACTGATTGCGGTAGCAGTCCTCGACCGACCATTGCTTTTTGTCCCAGTTGAACTTCCAGCCTTGCATGGCCTTCACTTCGTCCTTGAACTCGAATGGCGACATGGTCTTGAAGACCAATCGATTGTCTTCCTTGACAATGTCAACGGAAGCCTTGCGGGCCTTCTTGCCCAAAATGTATCTTAGTTTTAATTTCAATGTATCGGCCTGTCCCAATTGGTAGATTCTAGCTCGTTTTCCAAATCGCGGATTCGGTCTTGAGACATCTGCAGCTCAATCTTACACTGCTCAAGCTCGTCTGTCAACTTATCCCTGTGCTCTTTCAGACATTCGATCATGTCTTGCTGTGTCTTAATCAGGTTGTCCCGATTATCCAGCATCTGGAGGGATTGTGCGATGGCCTTATCGCCATTTTCGGCCAGTGCCCGGAGAGTGACCATCTCCTGTCGCATGACCTCGTGGGCGATTTCCAGCTGTGTTTTAGAGTCGTCGCTCAATTTACACTGCTCAAGCTCGTCTGTCAAGTCAATTGCACGCTTTTCCGCCTCCGATGCCACCTTGGCCACTACGTTTAGAGCGGCTCTGTGGGTTTCAAGGCTTATGTAGTTCTCCAGGACCTGCTCGACATACGATTGACGAGACTTCGTCGCCATCTGGCCGAGGGTAACAACAATCTCAGCGGCTGCCAGCTCAATGTCTTTGATGTCCGCAGCGCCATCGCACCGAGGGATGCTTGTGATGATGTCGTAGACAATTTCTTCAGGCTTCTCGCTCAATTGACATGCTCCTTTATGTGGCAGTGCTCGGCGTTGCGCTTGACAAGCAGCCCGTCAGGATTCAACGTCATGAGAATCAACTCGCCACGGTCGATATACACGGCGACGATCTTTTGGTAATGCTGGTTGCTGTCATAGCCTTCGACAACGTGCATGTTTAGAAGGTTACTTTCCATCGGTGAACTCCAACGTTGCTGGCGACCATGGGCGGCCATTGATAAGAACTGTTCCGTCGAACGGTACTGGCCCGCAGTGGACCACAGTCTCGCACCCGCCGTCTTTGAGCCACTGTGATGACTCGTCAATGTCGGGCTGCCAGTCCTGCAGGGCGGAGGCGTCTTGCCCAGCGCGAGTCTGCATGAACGCGAGACACCTGTCATAGTGAATGACCAGTGTTGGGATTCGCGAGCCTAGCAATGAAATAGCACAAGGTTTGCACGTCGCCCAAGGGCAGAACATGATTGTTTGTGGGGTCACAAGGCGGCTGGAAGCCGCGAGCGACAAGCAAGCGTCAGCTTCCGCGTGGACCACTCGTTCGTACTTGGCCGGTCTCTCTTGAGTCGGAGGGACGCCCGGATAGAAGTGATTCATCCCGTGGGATAGTACACGATGATTGTCAACAACGAGTGCTCCGTTTTGATTGGAGTCGTCGGGAGACTTGGCGGCCAGCTCGTAAGCTAGAGCCAACATCCTGTCAGGTTTGTAGTAGTCGTATATCCAACTCATCGTTTGTCCTCAAGTAGGAAGGTGCCGTCGCCGGCGTCGGTCCGTTCTCCGCTCATCATCTCACGCGGGATGACTTTTTCCATGTGGCGATAGACTCTGTTGAATACAAATCTCGTCACTTGGTTGGCATCGGCACAGCAAGCTCGCGAGCAAGCGTCTAGCCATTGGTTTACTGAGCCGGTCACAATGACACACGAAGCATTGCGTACGCCGTCGTGGTACAAGTGAGCCATCCCGGCTGTGTGAGCCAGGACTTCCTGCATGTCATCCGGGTAGGTGACTAACATGTATCCCAGCTGTAGAATGTTCCCGGTCAGATACGGTCGGCTCTGAATCTCGTCAAGGGTCGCGATGGTATGCTTCAACCCTTGAAGGTTCTTTTCGTCTGGAACCTTCGTCGGGTTCGGTTGGTTCATGTCTCGACAAGCTTGAATAAGGCCAGCTGTATTCAAGGTTGTTTGGAGGCACGGGAAAACTACTGCTGTCGGGTTCATTTGATTCTCGATTAGAGTACCCGGAAGCCGACGACGCTCAACGCGGAGTCTTCGTCCGACCCTGGGTAGATGTTGGTGAAGTCATCGTAGTGAGCTTCGACGCTGTCGGACCCAATGGTCCCTGCGGTCGGAACGCCAATGCTTGCGAGAGTCGTCAAGTAGTTGTACGTGATCTCAACGAACAACGTGTTGTCCTCGTTTTCGTTGCTACGAAGCTGGATGACTGCTCCGACTGGCCACAGTTCTCGACGGTCGCCGAGGCGGCTCGTCGCGGTCTTGCGTCCGAGAGCAACCAGTTTGAAGTCCGACGCCGAGACGTACATGACTTCTTCGGTCGAACGCTTGTCCTGGGGCTTGGTACCTACTGGGCCAGCAGTCTCACCGCCCCCAACAACGTCAAGGATACATCCTTTGAAGTTGGAACCAGGGAGCCACTGTCGGCCAGTCGTCTGAGACAGCTCAAGGAACTCGGTAGGCGTCAGCAGCCACTTTTCGGGAGCACCATTGTCTTGCCAGTACTGGAACATCCGGAAGGCAATCGGCACGTCGTCGCCAGTTATTTCTCCTCGGATGGCTGCCGTTATTTCGGGGCCGGCTATCTCTTCTAGGATTCCTGACAGGACTTCCTCAATGCCTTTGGGCTTGGACAGCTGGGCAGACACGACGATAGCGGCAACTCGGATGAGAGCTACAGTATCCATGTCCCCTCGTTCAAGTCCTTCGACTTCCAGTTCAGCGAGTTCGTCGATGCTGAGTGTAGACACCATCAACTCCAATTTGTCTAGCGACTCGGTGTCGCCAGCAGCAGCGAGCTTCACAATGAAGTCGGCGGCGATTAGGTCCATGTGGGAAGTAGCAACGGGCATGGTCTCTCTCTCAAGTTTGTTTGTTTGTTTGAATGTTTTGAATGTAAAAGAAACAGCCCCGCCCGTTAAGACGGGGCTGTGTGAATCATTAGATTCGTTTGCTTACGAGTTGACGCTTAGCGTGCTCGTTCGCCCTCTTCCGCGTCCTCACTGTCGTCTCCGCCTTCGTAGTCGGCTTCAACGAACTTGTTGATCTCAGCCACGAGCGTTTGCATCGGTGGAAGATCGAACATATTATCCGAGCACTTCAACACTTCAGGAGCCCACCACTGGTGAGTCTTGCCGTTGATGTACTTGCCTTGCAACGTGCATGGCGTAGGATTACGAGGCTCGCATCCAAGCGATTCTGCGGTGTCTCCGTCGATTGGAAGGAAGACTTCCATTCGCTTTGCTTCTTCTCGGCCCGATCCATTGGCCAAGTACAGCTCGTACAACTGCGACGTTGATCGCTCGAATACGAGGAATGAAGCACCGTGCATGAAGCCGTTCAAGCCACGGATAGGTGTCAACTTGACTGACGGGGAGTCATTCAAGCCGTCGTCTGTCAACTGGCCGCCGGCGGCCAAGAATTTGTCTTGGTCGTAGACTTCCCAGTAGATTCGTTCGAAGTCAGGATGCGTTGGCTCGAACACTGCCAACGGCTTCTCGCCGTTCATGTCCAGGCACTTCTCGCGGACGGCGAAAAGCAACAGGTCAATCTTCTTGCCAAGGTCGGTAATCTCTTCAGCTGAGACGGGAATGCCCCAGTGACCAGGAGAGATCAAGCCTTTCTTGACGTACTGATTGTTGTCGTTCAATTGCAAACGACGTAGGAAACGGCTTCCGCCAGTAGAGAACTTTGACAAGTCCGTCTTGCGGGTTTTGACTGCACCAAAGTCAAGAGTTTGAAGTGCGTTCTGGGGTTCGCTCACTGAGAGTGTCTCCGGTGTTGTAAAGAATCAGGATCAATTTGAAGAGCCCATTGCAGAGCCAGGGTCCATCCTTCGAGGGGAGTTTTCGCATCGTGCTTAGTTATCAGTCGCATTGCATCGGTCGGTGTGTCTATTTCATTTCGGACCACTCTTTCAGTTCTTAGCCAATCGC
>Ga0316187_10001636_pt1 | contig 19486 bp, 14 predicted proteins | sample CroRivburrow1_MG_FD_204927 | JGI IMG/M metagenome (GOLD analysis project Ga0316187, IMG submission 204927) | Coastal sediment microbial communities from Maine, United States - Cross River worm burrow 1 | ecosystem: Environmental > Aquatic > Marine > Coastal > Sediment | place: USA: Maine...
CAATAATTGAAGTTTCAGGTAATGCTGATTTAAAAGTTAAATCTTAAAAAACATTAAGATGAAAGCAATATATTCTCGAGCTGTTTTTAGAATTATTTATAGAGTTCAAATCATATTTCTTGTGATTATTTCGTTTGAATCAGAAGGTTTTGCACAAAAAACCAAAAGTAAAACCAAAGTAAGAATGAGTCTGGATTATTATAATAATGCAGATAAATCAAGATCACTTGACGCAACCCTATATTTTGTCCAAGATCGAATAAGAAAACCCGTTTCAGATGAAATAATTTTCTTTTATATAGGAGATATCTCTGAGAATATTATTTTAGATAGCATAATGACTGATGGCAATGGAACAGCTCAGATAAAATTTGATGAAGATTATAATTTTTCATTAGACGAGGAACGAACAGTCAATATTACAGCTGTTTTCAAAGGTAATAAATCATTTACAAGTGCAAAATCAGATATTTCTTTAAAGGACATTTTTATGGAACTTTTTTTAAGTGAAATAAATGGATTAAAAACAGTTTCTGTCCGGGCATATGAAATAGGAAATGATAAAGAAATGGTTCCAGTTGAAAATACTAAAATAAATTTCTATGTTCCTCGATTATTCAGCGACCAATTAATTGGAGAAAGTAAATTTAATGAAGGTAAGAGCAGTATTGAATTTCCTAATAACATTGCAGGTGATACCATTGGGAATATATCAATTATTGCGCGGATAGAGGATCATGATAACTATGGCACTGTGGCAAGACAATTAGAAAATTTTAGATGGGGAAATACGGAGCCTATTGAAGATGATAAATCATTAATGACTATCCAAATAAACATTCCAACCCGTGCACTCTGGCATAGCAATGCACCTATGTGGATGATTGTCACACTGGTCATACTATTAACAGGGGTTTGGAGTCATTATATGTATGTAATATATCAATTAGTTAAATTACATCAACTAGGCAAAAAGAAAAAAATAAACATTCAGGAAGGAATTTGATTAAAAAACCATACAATTTATAAAAATCTAAATTTAGATGTTTATTTTTATAAGAAGATGATTCAATAAAAGTAATATTTGGGATATACTTATTTTGTTTTTTACCCTAATATTGAATTTATTTATAATTTTTAGAAAGTTAATAACTTGGTATAATTTTTGAACATTATTATTCAAATCACATTTTTAAATTAAAAAAGGAGGAAAAAATGAAAACTACACTTAAATCGATGATAGGTTTTGCCTTCATTGCTGTTTTTACCCTAAGTATTTTGTCTTTTACAGCCCCAAATAAAGTCAATGATGATTGGGCAGTACCTGACAAATACCAAAAAATGGAAAATCCATATGCAAGTGATGGCGATGAAGATGATATAGGTAAAGACCTTTACAAACAACATTGCCAATCCTGCCATGGTAAAGAAGGATACGGTGATGGATCAAAGGCCGGCGAATTGGAAACTGAAATGAGAGAATTGGGAAGTGGAGATGTGCAGGGTCAGTCTGATGGTGCTTTGCTTTATAAATCAATCATAGGCAGAGACGAAATGCCTAATTTTGAAAAGAAAATCAGGAGTGAAGAAGATCAATGGATGGTGATTAATTTCATTAGAACGCTTGCTGAATAAAAATAATTACTACAAAGAAAAAAGGCTATCCGAATCGGATAGCCTTTTTTTTGTATTTTTATCATTCAAAAATCTATTTTTTTAAATATTATATATAAAACGGCCCTAATTTATATAAAGATTTAAGTAAATGACAAAAATCATTTTATATGCTGGCTATTAAGTAGATTTTTGCCACATAATCTTCCCAAGATTCTGTTTTTTGTTTGAATATATTGGGGCTACGTTGACTGGATTGAGTTTTTTTAAACAGGAAAATTAAAAGACATGAAGATAATTAACTTCCTATTCTCAGGTAAATTAATGGGGATTTTGATGGTAATATTTGCCGTTTCGATTGGATATGCAACTTTTATTGAAAATGATTTTGATGCAAAAACAGCCAAATTGTTGATATATAATGCATGGTGGTTTGAATGGATCATGGGAATTATGGTTGTGAATTTTGCAGGCATGATCTATACCAAAAGGTTATATCGTAAAAGCAAATGGAATATTCTTGCCATGCATATTGCCTTAATAATTATAGTAATTGGCGCCGGTGTGACTCGATATTTTGGATTCGAAGGGCAAATGCATATTCGCGAAGGACAAACAAGCAGTGAGATTACCACTTATGATGATTATGTAAACATTGGGATTGAAGACCAGAAGAGCAATCAACATTTATATGAGAAAATTGTATTATCTCCCATAAATAAAAACATCTATAATAAAAGCATAGAACTGAATGGGAAGAAGATTAATATCACAATTGAAAAATACCTTCCTAATGCCAAAGAAGTTCTGCAACCTTCTGAATATGGAGATAAGTATCTGAATATCGTAACGGCCAGCAGGACATCAAATCAGAATTTTTATTTAAAAGAAAATGAAAAGAATGCTATTGGTGGACTTCTTTTTAATTTTGGAGATACTTCGGACCTCCAAAGTGTTCAAATAATGGCTATTGACACAAACCTCTTTATCAGATCACCTTTCCCGATTCAACCTATGAAGATGGGGGAAGAAGAAATGGAAGTATTGGAATCCAATATTTTTCATTCAATAAAGCCTCTAACCATATTTTCGATACATAATGTGACTTTTGCTATCCGGCAAATGATAAATAAAGCAAGGTTGATGTATGTCCCTGTGACGGATGAAAATGCCCAGGGCCAGAATATGATCTCGTTACGGATCGCAGTAGATAGTGATGAAAAAGAGGTTATGGTGAAAAAAAATGAAGTGAGAAATATATTTGTCAATGATGTGAAGTTCAATTGCAAAATTGGATCTCAAATATATACGCTGCCTTTTGCACTAAAGCTAAATAAATTTGAATTAGAAAGGTATCCAGGCTCAATGAGTCCATCTTCATTTGCCAGTGAAGTTAACCTGATTGACAAAAAAGCTGATTTGGTAAGGCCTTTTAGAATTTTTATGAACAATATTTTAAATTATAAAGGCTATCGTTTTTATCAATCTTCCTATGATCAGGATGAAAAAGGAACCATTTTATCAGTAAATCATGACTATTGGGGTACCTGGATTACATATTTTGGGTATTTTCTACTGTTTGCAACATTAATTCTTTCGTTATTTACTAAAAAAACCAGATTTGCACGGCTTTCTCAGCAAATCAATGAAATTCATAATCAAAGAAAGAAACTGGTTGGTTCCATACTTATATTTTTTATTTCCACAGTCACAATGTCTGTGGTTTACGCCCAAAATAATATTCCAGCTGTCGATAAAGATCATGCCACTTCTTTTGGAGAATTACTGGTTCAAAATAAAGATGGAAGGATCATCCCAATAAACACTATTGGCAGCAATACCCTTGTTAAGGTTTTTAAGAAAAGCAGCTTCAAAGGCTTGACCTCTGATCAGGTTTTTCTTGGAATGCTTTCAAATCCTCAGAAATGGCAGCAAGTACCTCTGATAAAAATATATGACCAGGCAGTTAGAGACTTGGTAGGGATTAAAGGAGAATTTGCTTCTTTTAACGATTTTTTTGATGAGCGAGGACAATATATCTTAAAAGAACATGTGGACAAGGTATATATTAAATCTCCTGCACAAAGATCTACTTTTGATAAAGAAGTCATTAATGTAGATGAGCGTGTAAATGTAAGCTATATGGTATATAATGGAAGCCTGGTAAAGATATTCCCAGTTCAGGAGGATCCAAATAATAAATGGGTTACCCCTCCGGAATATATGAACTTAGGAACACCTGATAAACTCCTTTATAATAATTATATAATAGCGTTAAAAGAAGCAGTCAATTCTAATGACTATACTCAGGCTGAATCTATGCTGCAATCGATAAAAGATCTTCAGCTCAAAGATGGGAAAGCGATCATCCCTTCTAAGACACGCACAAATCTTGAGATTTTATACAATAAAATAAATATTTTCAAAAGACTTTTTCCTATCTACATGACCGTTGGTTTGATATTACTTGGATTATTTCTAATTCAACTGTTTAAACCTTCATGGGAATTCAAAAAAGCAGTAAACGTATTCTATATTCTGTTGATCATAGGCTTTATTGCCCAAACATTTGGGCTTGGTGTCCGCTGGTATATTTCTCAGCATGCACCCTGGAGTAACGGATACGAGTCAATGATATATATTGCCTGGGCTACCATTTTGGCTGGTTTTATATTCATGAAAAAATCTCCAATGACACTATCTGTTACTGCTATTTTAGCTGGGATTACCCTTCTTACGGCCCACATGAGTTGGTTGAATCCGGAAATCACCAACCTGGTACCTGTCTTAAAATCCTATTGGCTTACTTTTCATGTAGCGACAATTACAGCCAGTTACGGATTTCTTGCTCTTGGATCAATGATGGGATTTCTGAATTTGTTCATAATGATCTTTAGAAATAAAACAAATCATGTAAGAGTAAACCTCACCCTTAAAGAGCTTACTTATACTATTGAAATGTCTTTAGTGGTCGGATTAATCTTACTGGTAATTGGAAATTTCTTAGGTGGTATCTGGGCCAATGAATCATGGGGGCGATACTGGGGATGGGATCCAAAAGAAACATGGTCCCTGGTCACTATCATCGTGTATTCATTTATTCTTCATTTAAGATTAATACCAGGAATGAGAAGTTTGTTTTCTATTAGTTTTATGGCTCATATTGGATTTGGCTCTGTTTTGATGACCTATTTTGGCGTAAACTATTATCTCTCTGGCTTACACTCTTATGCACAGGGAGATCCGGTACCTGTACCAACATTTGTATATTATCTGATTGGTGCTATCCTGGTAGTAGGTATATTGGCCATGATGAATGATGTAAAAATGAGAAACCTGATGCCAGCCCAGGAACGGGAACTTGATGATAAAGAGATAGAATAGTCGACATAAAATATTGGTTAGCAATTAATTATAACAATGAGTACAGATAGTCAATTTATAGATTTCACTGACCAAGATCATATTTCTGTCATAATTAACCTGCTATCTTTATATTCAGATTAAAAATTAAATTATTTTTGCAAATAGTACCTTTTTCAAAATATAGGTTATGAAGGTTTTCAGTCAATTTCTCAGTTACTTTTTGCCGATATTATATCTGGGTTTAATCTATGTATACTATGCAATTTTTAGTGGCAAAAAGAAAAGCTGGACCAATAGAACTACCTTGTTCCTGTCACTTTTATTAATAATTCATGCCCTGGAAATTGCAGTCAGGCATATTGCACTTAAAACCATTCCACTTTCTACCACACATGATGCTTTAAGCTTCCTTGCATTCTCGATATTATTCGTTTATATGATTCTTGAATTTAGCATAAAGAACAGAGGATCCGGGTTATTTATATTATTCTTTGCAACTATATTAGAATTGGTTTCCACCTTAAATTTAACCTGGGAACCCGAAACCAATGAACTGCTTACAAACCCGACATTTGCGATACATGCTTCTTTATCCATAATGGGATACACGGCTATGTCTCTGTCTGCCTTGTATGCTATCATGTATATGATCCAGAATTATAATATTAAAAAAAGGCAACTTGGGAAATTATTTACACAACTGCCTGCTCTTTCATACCTGGAAAAAATGAGTATTCGGTCTGCTTTTATAGGAATTATTCTTCTGGGTATTGGTATTTTATTAGGCCATATGGAAGCTGAAGCCCTAATAGGAGAATTTTGGCCTAAAGATATAAAAGTAATTGCTACAGATATCATATGGGCATTATACGTTGTAGGCTATCTTCTTGCCCGAATCATGAAATGGCATGGAAAAAAAATGGCCTATTTATCTATGGCAGCTTATTTTATATTAATTGTAGGAGGTACTTTGGCAATATACCTGTCAGAAACATTCCATGAGTTTAATTAAATTGGGAGTAATATGAATAATCATATTGCATTAGGAGTAATCGGGATATCACATAAGACAGCATCTGTCGAAATCAGAGAACAGGTTGCCTTAGATGAAGTGGAGCAAAAATTCGCTATTCAAAAAATTATTAATGGCTTTGAGGCGAATGGTATATTGATACTATCTACCTGCAACCGAACTGAATTTTATATAAGCATTGAAACTCCCTCTGAAAAATTATCATTAATCAGAACCTGGTTAGATGAATATAAAAAATGCACATATTACTCAAATACAGAAATATCTTATGAAAAATATGGACTGGAAGCTGCCAGGCATTTTTTTAATGTGGTATGTGGGATTGATTCTCAGATAGTAGGAGAATTACAAATAACCGGACAGGTAAAAGATAGCTATAATTTTGCTCATAACCTGGAAGCCACTGATGCCATGATTAACAAATTGTATAATTTCGGCATGCAGGTAAAGAAAGTCGTAAGGAATGAGACTTTTTTGTCTGATGGTACTGTTTCGGTTAGTTTTGCCGGAGTTGAACTTGCAAGGAAAATATTCAATGACCTATCAGATCAGAGGATTCTGATGGTTGGTGCCGGGAAAACAGCCGAACTTGCTGCTTTTCATTTCCTGGAAAACCAGGTAAAAAGTATCAATGTAGTTAATCGAACACTCAGTAATGCTCAGGATTTAGCTAACAAGTTTAGCGGGAAGGCCTATCAGCTGGATGATCTTGAAACAGCACTGAAGGAATCAGATATTGTAATTTCTGCTACTTCCAGTACTGATTATGTGATCACCAAAGATTTGATGTCCGGAATTAGCAGAAAAAGAAATTACGAACCAATATTTTTAATTGACCTTGCCATCCCCAGGGATATCGATCCGGGTTTGGAACAATTAAACAATGTTTACTTGTATAACCTTGATGATTTAAACGGTATTGTTGAAAAAAACCTGGAAAAGAGACGCAAAGAAATTCCAAAAGCTTCAAGGCTAGTCTCTGAAGTCCTGGACGAATTTCAAAAGTGGATTTCAACCAATTCAATGTCTACTATCATTAGTAAACTGAAGAAACATTTTGAATTGCTTAGTGCTAATGAGCTTGCAAAACTCAAAAAACAATATCCTGAAAATGGATACCAGAAAGAAATAGATGATTATACCCAAAGTATAGTTAATAAACTGGTCCGCCAGCATATGAAAATACTCAAAAAGAATGTTGGTGATCCTGAAAAATACCAGCAACAAATTGAACTGATTTTCAAAATTTACGAAATAGATTTAGAATAAGATTAGAAAAACAATGCGTACGATCCGCGTGGGAACAAGAGGAAGCAATCTAGCATTATGGCAGGCAAATTATGTTTTAGAGACATTAAAAAAACATTTCCCTGAGACTTCATTTGAACGAATAATCATTAAAACAGAAGGGGATCAGGATCAGAAATCATCGCTGACCCAGATTGGTGGACAGGGTGTGTTTACTAAAGAAATAGAAAATGCCCTTTTATCGAATAAAATAGATATTGCGGTACATTCACTTAAAGACCTTCCTTCAAAAATGCCTGATGGGCTAATTCTCGGTGCTGTTCCGGAAAGAGGACCGGTGGAAGACGTGTTAGTGACTCACAAGGGCATTTCTCTTGATCAGCTTCCCCAGGGTGCGAAAGTGGCAACTGGAAGCATTCGCCGTCGCTCTCAGCTGTTAAAAATAAGACCGGATTTACAAATCACCGACCTGAGGGGAAATATTGATACTAGGTTGAAGAAGCTGAAAAGTCAGAATCTGGATGCAATTATTATGGCGAAAGCAGCAATAATAAGGCTTGATTTAGATAATGTTAAATATCAGGATTTCAATCCGGAGGATATGATACCTGGTGTAGGACAGGGAGCAGTGGGTATTCAGGTAAGGGAGGATGATGAAGAGGTGGTTATTATTGTGAATTCAATGAAACACGAACCTACTTTTCAAGCTGTTATAGCTGAAAGAGCTTTGTTGAATACCCTTGATAGTGGATGCCAGTTTCCTATTGGTGGCTATGCTACCGTGAATAACGATCAATTACATATTTCCGGATTTGTAGGTGATGAAAATGGCACCTATACCATAGTTGATCATTATCAAGCTGATCCAAAAGAAGCTGAAATGGCAGGGAAATCATTAGCTTTAAAATTGATAGATAGGGGTGCTTTAACTTTACTGGAGGCCTTCAAAAATAAATAACTAAATGGCTGTTCATTAGTTTATAAAGATGATCGACTTTATAAAATTAAAAGGAAGCCCTTTTTTAAATTGAAATTGATTAACAATTAGTAATAGAAAGAAACATATGTCTGATAATTTCTTATATATTGATGCAATTCGAAAGAAGCCTGTAAAAAGAACACCAATATGGATCATGCGGCAAGCAGGAAGATATCTTCCTGAATACATGGAAGTCCGTCGCAAGCATGATTTTATCACGGTATGTAAGACACCGGAGCTGGCTACAGAAGTCACCATGCAACCTATTCGGAGATTTGGTTTTGATGCAGCTATTCTATTTTCAGATATACTGGTAATTCCCGAAGCATTAGGACAAAAACTGGAATTTCTTGAAAATCATGGCCCAAAACTTTCACCTCAGGTTTTGGTAGACAGGGATGTAGACGCTCTATCTCTGGATGGAATTGAGCACAAACTTGAATATGTTGCGAATGCGATTAAAATGATACGAGGTGAATTGGCAGGCAAAATCCCTTTAATTGGTTTCAGTGGCTCTCCTTTTACCTTAGCAACCTATATGATTGAGGGAAAACCAACGCGAAATTTCAAGTATATAAAGAGAATGCTGTACAGAGATCCGGAACGGCTTATACGATTACTTGATATACTCACTGAAGCTGTAAGCAGATATTTGATCATGCAAATTAAAGCTGGTGCACAAGCCATTCAGGTTTTTGATACCTGGGGAGGTATCTTACCAGTTCACCTTTACGAAAGTTTCTCTGCTCACTTTATGAAAAAGATTGTAGCCAATTTAAAGGAATATGATGTTCCCGTTACACTTTTCAGCAAAGGTGGATTAGAACTACTTAACAAACTTTCTGACAGTGGAGCAGATATGTTAGGTGTAGACTGGATGACAGATTTAAATGAAGCAAAAAAACAATTTGGAGAAATAGCCGCTTTACAGGGCAATATGGACCCTACAGCTCTGTATGGGAAACCTGATATCATTCGTGAAGAAGTAAGAAAAGTATTGGAAGTATTCGGAAAGGACAGTGGGCATGTATTTAATCTTGGGCACGGTATATTGCCCGATATCCCGGTCGATAATGTTCATTATCTCGTTGATGCCGTTAGAGAGATCAGTGAAGAACTGCATTAAAAACTGGCATTTTATTAAATCGAGAATACATTTTGTAAAGAGTTAGGAATATGGAAAATAACAGGATAACAGTTGATATTGAACTACTAAAAAAATACGATAAACCCGGACCAAGGTATACGAGTTACCCTACCGCACCTTATTTTCATGAAGGCGTTGATACAGAAGTAGTTATTAGTCATATTTCTGAAGACAACAAGCATATTGAGAACTCAGACCTCTCCCTGTACTTTCATCTTCCATTTTGCGATACTCTCTGTTATTTCTGTGGTTGCAATATGATGGTGACACGAAACCAGGATAAAATAGAACAATATATTGACTACATAGAAAAAGAGATCATACTATTAAAAAGACATATTGATCCGGACAGAAAGGTTATACAATTACATTGGGGTGGGGGTACTCCTACTCACCTTTCTCCTGATCAGATCCGACGTCTGGGCACTATTATCCATAACAATTTTGATTTCAGAGAAAATGCAGAAGTTGGTGTGGAAATAGATCCACGGGAACTTACCTTCGACCATATGAAGGCACTAAGTGAAATGGGATTCAACAGATGCAGTATGGGGGTTCAGGACTTCGATCCTAAGGTTCAAAAAACGGTAAACCGAATCCAGCCTGAAGATATCACCAGGCAAACCGTAGATTGGTCCCGGGAACTGGGCTTTAAAAGTATTAATCTTGACTTGATGTATGGGTTACCATTTCAAAAAACAAGCTCATTTTCAGAAACTATTGATAAAATCGTTTCCATGAATCCTGATAGATTAGCTGTCTTCAATTATGCCCATCTCCCATCCATGATCAAACATCAGAAGTTAATCAAAGAAGAATGGATTCCACCCAGAGAGGAGAAATTGCAATTACTTAAATTAAGTATTGACAAACTTGCAGATGCGGGGTATACCTATATAGGTATGGATCATTTTGCAAAACCTGACGATGAACTTACTGTCGCCATGAATAATGGCACCTTATATCGTAATTTCCAGGGGTATTCAACCCATGCAGGCATTAACATGTTTGCTTTCGGAATTACCAGTATAGGTATGCTTTCTGATTTATACGTACAAAATGTAAAGAGCCTCAAGGAATATTACGATAAAATTGATAAGGATCAGCTACCTGTCTTTAGAGGTGTTGCTCTAAATGAAGACGATATATTGAGACGGGAAGTTATTACAGAATTAATGTGTAATTTCCGATTAAGAAAAGAAAATATTGAGAAAAAGTACAAAATAAATTTTGATACATATTTCGATACTGCATTGAAAGATTTGTTGCATCTTGAAGAGGATGGCCTGGTGCATCTTAATAAAGAGGAGATCATAATAACTAATGAAGGTCGTTTATTAATTAGAAATGTTGCTATGAAGTTCGATGCATATCTAAGAAAAAAAGAAAAAAACAAGCCGAAATTTTCAAGGACAGTTTAAACGTTTTTTAATTTGATTTTTTAATCTGCAAAAAAATAATCATATGTATACACCTTACTATCGCCCAAGAAGATTAAGAAGAAACGAAGCCATTCGAAATATGGTCAGGGAAACCAATCTTTCTATAAACGACCTGATACTACCTCTTTTTGTTGTGGAAGGGAAGAATGTAAAAAATCCTATTAGTTCAATGCCTGGAAATTTCCAACTATCTATTGATTTACTGGTAAAGGAGGTACAGGAAGTTTATAAGTTAGGCATTCCCGCTATTATTTTATTTGGGATCCCGGAAGAAAAGGATAGCATGGGTAGTGATGCGGTAAACCAGGAAGGAATTATCCAACGAGCAGTAAAAGCTGTCAAAGAGGCTGTTCCCGATATGTATGTAATTACAGATGTTTGTTTCTGTGAATACACCGATCACGGACATTGCGGAGCGATAAAAGATGGAGATGTGGATAATGATGAAACTCTTGATATGCTGGCTCAGCAGGTGATTACCCATGGTAGAGCAGGTGCTGATATGGTTGCCCCTTCAGGTATGATGGATGGCATGGTAAGCGCCATTCGAACTGCATTGGATGAGAATGGATTCCATAACCTTCCTGTAATGAGTTATGCCGCCAAGTATTCCTCCGGTTTTTATGGCCCCTTCCGCGAAGCGGCTGAATCTACACCTCAGTTTGGAGATCGCCGTACGTACCAGATGGATCCTGCTAATTCACGTGAAGCTCTATATGAAGTAGAACTGGATGTGAATGAAGGAGCTGATATTATAATGGTTAAGCCTGCGCTTCCCTATCTTGATATTATTCGTCGGGTAAAAGACCAGGTGAACCTTCCTGTTGCAGCCTACAATGTGAGCGGTGAGTTTTCAATGGTGAAGGCAGCAGCTCAACTTGGTTGGATCGATGAGAAAAAAGTAGCAATGGAAATATTAACTTCAATAAAACGGGCTGGAGCAGACCTTATTTTAACCTATTATGCAAAGGATGCAGCGAGATGGTTAAATGAGTAATAAGTTTTATTAATAAATTCCAAATAAATTATATATAATACCATCATTATCCCAAATTTTCATGCCTTATCCCGAAGGATATCGCAAGATTATTTCTTTTAATTTTTAGGCGTTTCTTGTCATATATGAAACATTTTTTCAATAATATCAATGTTTTATTATCAATTATAATACTAAAAAAATGGAATTATTTTTCAAATCGACATATGTCGATTTTTTTTCGATATATGTTCTCTTGAAACATTGAAAAGTTCTTACAAAAGTGGATTTTATATCATGCTACAATGATTGCCCTAAATGATAGCATATGGTAGCTTTATACCCGAGAAAAAGTATTTTCTTGAAAACGAATTTTTTTCAATAAATTAAAATTATATTCCATGAGAAAGCGAATTTTTTTAAATTGTTTGGTAGCAGCCAGTTTTGTTATTGGCCTAGCTATGATGTCTGGATGTGAAGGCCCCGCGGGTCCTGCCGGTCCAGCTGGTGCAGATGGTACTGATGGCACCAATGGTACCAACGGTACTAATGGTACAGATGGCACAGATGGTGTTGATGGTAATATTACTTGTCTGGAATGTCACTCTGCTGACAACCCACAGGCTAAATTAGAGCAATTCAACCAATCTGTTCACGCAGCAGGTCAAATTGCTGTTGATTATGCAGGTGGACGATCAAGTTGTGCACAATGTCACTCAAGTGAAGGTTTTATCGAATTTGCACGTAACGGTGAAGTTGCTGAAAACATTTCTGCTCCTAGCGCCTGGGAATGCAAAACTTGTCACAACATTCACCAGACTTTCGAGCAGACTGATTATGCATTACGTTTGGCTGATCCTATTGCATTTATTTATGATGAAACAGTGACAGCTGATTTTGCTAATAGCAATTTATGTGTAAACTGCCACCAGAAAAGACGTGCAGAGCCTAATATATCTGCTCCTGGTGATAGCTTTAACATAACAAGTACGCATTACGGACCTCATCATGGCCCACAAGGTAATTTACTCAATGGTGTTGGTTTCGCTGAAATCGTAGGTGATTTTTCATATCCAGCCGCTGGTTCAGCCAATCATATGGATGAAGCAGCAAGATGCACTGGATGTCATATGTACGAATATGGAAATGGATCAGGTGGACATACTTTCAATCCTGCTTTAGATGCTTGTAATACTTGCCACGAAGCAACTGATACTGATTTCAATTATAAAAATCAGCAAACAGAGATCGAAGGACTTCTTGAAGATTTAATGGCTCTATTGGAAGCTAGAGGAGTAATTGAAGAAGGAACAGAAGAAATATATGAAATCAATCAGGAAACGGGAGTAATTGAATTGGTTGTATATACTGAAGGATATCATCCTGTAGTTGGTATGCACTCTATGATTGAAGCACAGGCTTTCTTTAACTGGGTTGGAATTGAAGAAGATCGTAGTTTGGGTGTTCATAACCCAGAATATATCAAAGCTTTATTGGAAAATTCTATTAAAGGTTTGGAAGATTCAGCTCCATAAGAACATTTAAATTCAAATATTAAAAACCCCGATTAATCGGGGTTTTTTTTGCTCTAAGATTACAATGAATTACCAGTTAATTGTATGAAAACAGGAATTTGGTAATAATTGCAAATAAGACAACATGAGGTGATCCTCGAATTCTTCTACTTATAAATATATTCTCTGCAGAAAATTATATATTATTGTCTATCTGGATTGGATTCATTATTTTTATTACTATATATTTTTATGATCACCCAACTAAAAAATATTTCCGGGGATACATGCAGAGGGGATTATTATGATGGAACCAAATAACAATTGTACGGACTGTATTTTTTGCAATGAAAAGATCCCTTTCTTTAATCTGTTATCCGATCGAGAATTAGAATTAATTAATGATGACCGTTATTCGGTCCGGTTCAAATCAGACGAACTTATATTAAAGCAGGGAATAACTGCCACCCATTTAATTACCTTAATTGAAGGAGTAGCTAAAATCTATATCGAAGGCGTTAATAATAAAAATCTATTGTATCAGCTTATTGGAGATTGGCAGTTAGTAGAAGATCCGGGTCTGCATACTGATGATAAAAAATATCATTTTTCTGTTGCCGCTCTAACAGATGTGAAAGTCTGTTTTATAAATGCTCAAAATTTTTTAAAAGTGCTTCAAAAGAATAACTTATTTGCTAATGAAGTAATCAAACATAGAAGCCAGAATACTGTATATTTCTTCAATAGGGTAATCAGTTTAACACAGAAACAAATGGTAGGTCGGATGGCAGATGGATTACTTTACCTGAGTAATGATTTTTACAAATCTTTTGATTTTGACCTGAATCTTTCCAGACAAGACCTGGCGGATCTCACAGCCATGTCAAAAGATAGTGCCATTAGAATTCTTAAAGAATTTGAAAGAGATCAAATTATATCTTTAAAAGGCAGGAAAATCAAAATTATCAATATGGGGCAATTGAAACAACTATCTATTCATGGATAATAATTTTTTCTTTTTAATCAATATAACTCTGGTAGATTAGGAAATAATTTCCCATTTAATCTAAATAACATATTGACAACAATCTACTATTACTAAGATTTTGGATTTCACTTCAACAAGATCCCTACAGAAGAACCTTCCTTTAACTTTTACTTTGAGGTTAAAATGAATGATTGCTTCAGAATTATATTTTTTATATCAGATTCCTGGTCAAACCAGGAATGACGGGAAGGTGCAGGAATGACGGATATCTAGGAGTGATTGATGCGGGAATATCACTTCCCCATACCTCGGTCATTCCTGCGAAAGCAGGAATCTCAATGCTATAGTTCTCCTGGCAGAATTCATATTCAATCTAAAAGTTGAAAGAAGCAATAGTATTATTGTACTTTAAAATAAGATTCCTGGTCAAACCAGGAATGACGGGGAGAAGCAGGAATAAAGGAAATGCATAGGAATGATAGGAAGAGGCGCAGGAATGACGGGAAGAGGGATAGGAATGACCTGAAGGGACAGGAATGATGAGAAGGGACAGGAACAAATCCTCAATTTTTCACTTTTACCATCTACCCATCTAACTCAGCCTACTTATTTATTGATCCACTGATTTACAAATTACTGATTTACTGATAACCCTCTAAACCTTACTCACTTTTGCATCCTTTTTAATCATATAAATAACCACAAACACATATATATAGTGAATCCATACTGCTGATAACAAAACCAATAAGGTATAGACCATCCATAATGGTGCATCGGTATCACCCAGGCCTCTATTACTCTCAATAATCACAGGTTCCCGAGCAAGGCCCCAATCTTTTACTGCTCTTGCTTCAACATTTCCAAAGTCATCACTATCTTCTATTCTGGCCAATATAGTTAAATTACCTAGAGAATCTCCTGGCAGCGTAACGGGGAAATTTACTTCGCAGATACCGTTTTCTAATGAGGCTTCACCAATCGCATACAAACTGAAAGAACCGGGCACATAGAATTTAATATCCGCTTCCTCCAAAGGAATTTGTAAACCATCAATCCCGCTTTCAAAAGCTTTGGCCTGTATTGTTCTGATTGAGTCAATTTCAATAAAACTAATTTCGATACTAACTTCGCGAGCTGATATATCCTTAGTAGCTTTTCTGAATTTATCATCCCCATCAAATCGAATTTCAAAACTATATCCTCCCTCGTCATTTCTTGCCAATTTCATTTCCTCGGTTAGCAATAATGTTGCCTCCCCTTTTTCATCCGATGATATTGTAGTTAATAAAATTTCTGATGTATCTGTAACATTATAAAAATTTACAGGCAAAAATTCTACCGGTAACATTTTCCTTTTCTCCCCTATTCTCGCACTCAGTACTGCTTTTAGTTCGGTTTTATCTTCATATTGAAAGAACTCAGCTTTCATATATATACGTTCTTTTCCCCCTTGATTTTGAGCCTTGATTTCAAAATCAATAAATGATACCAAAATCAAGGTTAAGACCAAAATTTTTCCTGATTTGTATAATATAAATATCTTCATCGCTTTTTTCATTTTAATTATTCTTTTGAATCAGTTTCTGAGGTTTCAGAAATGGGTATGATGGGTACAAATTTTGAATATAAATAAAAGAACAAACAAAATACTGCCAAACCTGATATTGTTAATAACCATTCAATCCAGGTCATGGAATAATGTATATACTCAATCCGTGTTTCCTGAATAGGTAGTAAAGGAGTTTCCAGGGTTGGGATAATGATAATATATCTCTTTACCCACATTGCAATAACTACAATAGCTGAAGCAAAAGATATGCTGTTTATTGTTCTGAAGGCAGGTACAGCAATAATTATAATTGGAAGAAGTACACCAACAAAAGCAGCAAAAATAAACATCCAACCAAATTCGTCTAAAGAAAATAGCTTATATATTAGTTCAAGTTCCCACTTTTCTGATCCATACCAGTTGGTTAAATATTCTGCAAAAGTAAAATAACCATATAATGAACCCAACACGAGTAGAATGATTCCCAGGTATTTGAAATGTTTAATAGTAATTATATCTTCAAGATGATATAATTTTCGATACACCCACATTGCTACTATTAGAACACCGGTGCCAGAATAAACTGCAGCAACCACAAAATAAGGGGCAAATATAGTACTATGCCATCCTGGCCTCAATGTCATTCCAAATATCCATGATAATACTGAGTGTACTAATACTGCCAAGGGAATAATGATAATTGACATAATTGTAATTCCACGATGAATTAAATTTCGTTGTCGTTCCGTATCCTGATAAGAAACAGCTAAAAATTTATATATAGGTTTCCTCCATTTCCCAACTTTTAATCCATCATAATCCCTTAAAATTGCAAAATCCTGAATTGTGGCGAGGTATAAAAAAATAACGCTACCTATCAGGTAGGTAGTAATAGCAATTACATCCCAGGTGATCGGGGATTGTATCCTGGCGTACTGAACCAGATGATGTAAACGATCCAATCGCCCCATGCAAAGCAATATATATATAGGTCCAAGTATGGTTGAAATCACTGTAATCATTTCCGCAATCCGGATTATAGGTTTTCTCCATTCAACCTGCAGAAGGTATAAAATACCAGAAATTAAGGCACCTGCATAGCTGATACCTATATAAAAAATAAAATTTACAATATAGACTCCCCAGAAAACATTATCACGCATTCCAGTAACAATGTGACCCTCGACATATTGAATATACAGCGCAGGTATTCCGGCAATTACAAATAATACCATAAACACCACCATGAATTTTTCAAAAGTAGAAGTAGATTCTAATTGATGTGCATGCCTTTTTAATTCGCGGACAGTAGTATCTGATAATTTCATCTTGTCTCCTTTTTAATTTTTGATCTTGAAACATCATATCTTTCCCTGATTTCATCCGGGAGATCTTTAAATCCAATTTCAGGATCAAAACTTCTGTTTACTGGAGGCAAATAGTAAACACTTGGTCTTGTGCCAAGCTCCTCCATATAACGATAACCTGCTCTTTCATAAATCAATTCACTGAATCTAACAGTATCAACTCCATTCGTAACCAAATCTTCCTTTTTGTCCCCGTAATACAGCACACCATTGGGGCAGGCATCAATACACGAAGGTAATTTACCCATTCGAGCCATATCCGGACAAAAATCACATTTTCCAACAGTACCGGCTTTTTGTGGTATACTTGTCTCAATAGTGCTATGTAAGCCATCAGATTCTTCGTTAAATCCCTCTTCTTTCCAATTAAATACTCTTGAGGAATAAGGACAGGCTGCCATACAAAACTTGCAACCGATACACCGCTCATTATCAATTAAAACAAGTCCATCAAGGCGTTTAAAAGTAGCTCCTACCGGACATACATTTACACAAGAAGGGCTGTTGCAATGAAAACAGGGTTTTGGAAACCAATACGGTGCAGAATCCTCACTATCTTTCATATAATATATCTTAATCCATTCATCTTCCTGAGGCAGATTATGCATGCGTTGACATACATCAACGCATTTCCTGGCATTTCTGCACTTAGCCAGGTCTATGACCATCACATATTCCTTATTAGGATCTCCTTTACGAGCCTCCTCATTTGAGATAACGTGGCTTACTTCACTAATTTCCGACTCACTTATTTCAACAAGTTTGCCATCAGTCGTCATCACTTTTACTTTTTTATCCGAACCTGCCTCATCTTTTCGATCACAGGCGGCTAGCATACCGGCCCCTGAAATTGCTCCTGCCCCCATCGACATTCCATATTTCAAGAATTTTCTACGGGAAGAATTCCTTTTATTATTTTTCTGCTTCATGATTAGATAAACATCCTAGTGAAAAAAATATTGAGTCTCAGTAAAAAACAGCTTTATCTGAGCAAAAAATCCCCTGAATTAAATGTATGAAAATTAATACTGGATTTCAAGACTTATTTTATTTTAAAATGATCAAAAAAACATCATATTGCAGTTTTGATATAATAAATTGATTTGAAATATAATGACATTTTTTGATGTTGAACCTTTGGCTATGAAGTCGAGGAGTTTTTTAAATCAAATAACTAATGTTACACATATAATTAACTGTTAAACCAGGGTTGAGAATACGATCCGGGATATTGCATATACTCAAGATGACGGTTGATTTTACAATAACATAAACCAATTTAATTAACATATAAATCTGCCAATACTATGAATTATTATATAAATAATATTTAATTTCCCTATCCCAATATTTCTTAAATAGTCTAAAAATTGAATTTTAATTAGATTTTTACGAAAAGTCTTTCTAAATTATTATATGATTGGAATATATTTTGTATAAATTTTTTAAAATATATTGAAGTCCGCATTCTTCAATCTCGATGTTATTTTCTTTTTTTCAATTTTTAATTGCAAGGAGGTATATCATGTCTAATTCAAATTCGTCAAATGAAATAAATCCCAAATCAATTATGGAAAAGCTTGAATCAATGGAAGCAAGAATTTCCAGGATTGAAGCACACATTGGGTATAGAACTTACAGGGAAGAGGATAATCAGGAAAAATCAATTGGTTTACCTGAAACTGAGAATTCTGCAATTGAATCAAATGTTGTCGAATATGGTCTTGGGTGGTTGAGTACAATAGTATTTTTCTTCGGAATTGTTTTTTTAATGACTTACATAAAAAATATTGGATATCCTGTTCTGGCGGTTATTGCGGGATATGCAGCCACTGCATGCTCCTTTATCTTTACTTACTTGCTGCGAAAGTCTTTCCCTCATTTGGTGCAGGTCTTAAACGTATCAGGTTTATTACTTATTTTTTACATAACGCTCAGACTGCATTTTTTCTCAACTGATCCTATAATTAACAATACTTATGTTGCTTTATTATTAATGGCAATTGCAATTGGAGCTCAAGTATATTATTCAATCCAGAAGAAGTCCGAATTGCTGGCTTTTTTATCTGTACTGCTTGTTCTGTTAACTGCTATATTCTCTGACTCAACCAATCTAACTCTTTCAATAATAGTGATAGCCGCAGGATTATCATTTTACTATTTCTACAAGTATTCATGGTGGCGGCAGCTGATATTTTCTGTCTTCCTGGTCTATTCTACCCATGTGATATGGTTGCTTAGTAATCCAATTATGGGGCAT
>Ga0316187_10001639_pt1 | contig 19465 bp, 19 predicted proteins | sample CroRivburrow1_MG_FD_204927 | JGI IMG/M metagenome (GOLD analysis project Ga0316187, IMG submission 204927) | Coastal sediment microbial communities from Maine, United States - Cross River worm burrow 1 | ecosystem: Environmental > Aquatic > Marine > Coastal > Sediment | place: USA: Maine...
CGAGCGTCCACAAGGCTTGATCAGCCATTGGCGACCCTCCCGGATACGCAGGCCAGAACAGCTTCCTGGTCTGAAAACGGAATAACCTTTTTGCCGACGGTCTGGCCGGTTTCATGCCCCTTGCCGGCAACCACCAGCACATCACCTGATGCCAGGTTGTCGACGGCATATTGAATGGCCTGCGCCCGGTCCCCGATCTCGATTGCGTCCGGGCACGCTGCCATGATGGCCGCGCGGATCAGAGCCGGTTCCTCCGTGCGGGGATTGTCATCGGTTACAATGGCAATGTCGGCATGTTCGCAGACAACCTTGCCCATTTCTGGCCGCTTGCCCGGGTCACGATCGCCGCCTGCCCCGAACACAACCTGCAGCCTGCCGGACGCATAGGGCCGCAGTGACTTGAGCACGTGCCCCAGCGCATCAGGTGTATGGGCGAAGTCCACAAACACCGGCGCGCCTGCATGCGTCGTTGCTACCAGTTCCAGCCTGCCGGATGCGCCCTGAAGTTGCTCCAGAGCCCGTACTGCATGGGGTTCCGATCCGCCTGCCGCAACAACCAGGCCAACCGCCATCAGCGCATTTTCCGCCTGAAAATCTCCAACCAGCGGCAGGTAAACACTGTAGTCGCCGTCCTGCCCCTCGATCTCAAGCGACTGGCCAAACCCCTGTGGTGTCACTGAGACCAGTTTCAGTCCGGTCCCGTTGCGCCCGACACTCGACACCACCAGGCCGCGCGCATGACAGCGCGCCATAATGTCTTCTGCCTCAGGCATGTCCGAATTGACGATGGCTGCGGCACCTTCGCTGAGCACCTCTTCAAACAGCATCATTTTTGCGTCGAGATAGGATTCAAAGGTCTTGTGATAATCCAGATGATCACGGGTCAGGTTGGTAAACCCTGCAGCCGCAAACCTTGCCCCGTGCAGCCGGTATTGCGCCAGGCCGTGGCTGGAGGCTTCCAGCGCGACATGGCTGACCTGCTGGGCAGACAGGTCGGCCAGAGCGGCATGGATCTCCACAGGGTCCGGTGTCGTGTGAACCAGCTTGCGCGTACCGCCGGGTGACACGATGCCAACGGTGCCAATGCTGGCAGCAGACAATCCGAGCACTGTCCAGATCTGGCGCACAAAGGATGCGACCGATGTTTTGCCGTTGGTGCCCGTGACGGCCACCATGACGACAGGTTGCCGGGCGTAAAACCGCGCTGCCATGAGAGCGAAGACAAGGCGTGGATTATCGCACCTCACCACCGGCACGGCCAGGCCGTCAGGCAGGCTCGCATCACGATCTGCGACAATCGCTACAGCCCCGTTGTCAATCGCACTTTGAACATAGCGTGCACCGTCGGCTTCAACACCGGCAAGCGCGGCAAACACCTCGCCTTGCCTGATCAGGCGGCTGTCGCTGCTCAGTCCAGCAACGGTTATATCGCCAGCGCCGTCGGGAAGCTCTGCGATGGAGTGCATCAGGCTGGACAGTGTCATGCTCATTGGCCGGCACCTGCCAGGCTTGCCTGCGTGTCAGCCTTCTTGCGTTCCTTCAGAACCCGGGTCTTGTACTTTTTCAGCTTTTCGGACGAGGTTTCATCGAACTTCGGCATGACGCCCAGAAGAGGTGCAATTCGCGCGATGATCTTGCCGGCTGTCGGCACCGCATTCCAGCCCGATGTCGCATAGCCATGAGTTTCCGGCAGTGGCTTGGGTTCATCCAGCATGATCAGAACAACGAATTTTGGATCATCCATCGGAAACGCGCCGACGAAGGAATTCAGCCGATGGTTCTTGGAATACCGTCCGTTGATCACTTTTTCAGCAGTGCCGGTCTTGCCGCCGACGCGAAAGCCCGGCACCCCGGCCTTGCCGGCGGTACCCTCATCTACATTGAGCTTGAACAAATAGCGCATGTCCGCGCTGGTGGACGGTTTAATCACTTGTTGAGCAAGGGCCTCGGCAGTTTCTGCATCGCGGCGCAGCAACGTGGGCGGTATGAGCCTACCGCCGTTCAGCAAAGCTGCTGCGACTGTCGCACCCTGCAACGGTTGTACGGCAAATCCGTGGCCAAATGAGGCCGTGACGGTCACCAGCTTACCCCATTTTTTCGGCAATAGCGGCTTGGCAGCCTCGGGCAGTTCGGTGGTCAGCCGATCAAAAAAACCCATTTTGCGCAGGAAAGCCTGATGACCTTCCAGACCGACATCCAGCGCCATTTTCCCGGTGCCGATATTTGACGAAAACATGAAGATTTCCGGCACGCTCAGAATACGCCGCTTGGCATGGAAGTCATTGATGCGGGCCCTGCCGATCACCAGCGGGTAGCGGGCGTCATAACGGGAATTCAGCGTGGCGGTACCGGCATCAATTGCCATGGCGAAGGTGACCGCCTTGATGATCGATCCAAGCTCGAACACGCCTGCAGTCACACGATTGACATTCTCGTTCTTGAGTGCGTCCTTGGGATTGTTGGGGCTGTAGTCCGGCAGCGAAACCAGCGACAACACCTCGCCGGTATCGGATCTGAGCACGATCCCGGCTGCAGCCTTGGCACTGAACTTGGCAATGGACTTGCGCAACTCGTCGGTGACTGCATGCTGAACGCGAACGTCGATCGAGGTTTGCGCCGGCATGCTGGCAGCCCGTTCCGTCTCTGCCAGAGAGGCCGTATAGAGCGCGCCCTGATCATCGAGAAACTTCTCAAGACCTGCGATCCCGTGCGAATCCACGTCAACTGAACCCAGAACATGCGATGCCAGCTTGCCCATCGGATAAATCCGCCGGGTTTCCGACCTGAAGCCAACCCCGGGTATGCCCATATTGTGGATCAGCTCGCGCTGACCAGGAGAGACTTCGCGTTTGATCCACACAAAACGCCGTTTGCGCTTGTCCAGCTTGCGGCGCAGGGCCTGTGCATTCAGTTCCGGCAAGGCACCGGTCAAAAGCTCAACCGCTTCGTCCACATCAATCATCTTGGCTGGATCGGCATACAGCGATGACACCGGAATGTCGGTCGCCAGCACATTGCCGTGCCGGTCAGTGATGTCGGGTCGCGGAATGCGCACTTTTGCATCGAATTGCGCCGTCTGGCTGACCTGCCTGCCTTCAACCAGCGTCAGCCACCCGAGCTTGCCGACCAGCACTGCAAACCCCAGTGCGAATCCGGTAACCACCAGCCGCAGCCGCTTGTGGCCGCGAAAGGTAAGTTCTGTATCACTGGTGCTAATCGGGTTTGTCGTGGTCATTGCATCATCCGCAACAGGTCGGCCATTGGATCATCAGAGGCCGGCGTCTTGTCCGGCTCATGCGCAGGCGCAGCTGGTAATTTGTCGGCCAACCCGTTCAGCTCAACCAGCTGGTCAGGCAGTACAGGGCCCAGGTCCAGATGGTTTCTGGCAAGCTGTTCCAGCCGTTGCGGCCGGGTCAGCATGCTCCACTCGGCATTGAGCAGACCGATGAATTCATATTCGCTTTCAATGCCTGCATCGACGCGCGCGATCTCTCTTTCAACCGAGCGGGTGCGATGTTCAAGCGTATAGAGACCAAAACCAGAGGCCAGCACGCCGACAACCAGTATGACATTGAGCAATCTCAGCACAGCGTCACCTCACGTCCGAAATCCTCAAGCGCAAACGGATGCGGTGCAGCTTCGGTTCGCCTGCCGGCTCGTAGCCGTGCAGACCGTGCCCGCGGGTTTGAGGAGATTTCCGCCTCATCGGCCACAACGCCGCCTCGAGCGAGTTCCTTAAACGACGGAGCCAGTTCCGTTGCCTGCGGCGCATGGCGTGAAGGCCGCGCAGCGCGGCCTGACCTTTGGTGCAGGAAGCGCTTCACGATCCGGTCTTCAAGAGAATGGAACGTCACAATGGCCAGCCGGCCACCGGGTGCCAGCAACCGTTCAGCTGCCGCCAGGGCTTCAGCCAGTTCTTTCAGCTCCGCATTTACATAAATCCGCAGCGCCTGAAACGTCCGCGTTGCCGGATGGATGGATGGTCCCTTGAACTTCGGCGGCCTGCCAAGGGTTGCCTCGATCAGCGCAGCAAGATCCAGCGTGCGGGTGAATGGTTCCTGCTCGCGTCGCTTGATGATGGCCTTTGCAATGGCAAATGCGCGTTTTTCCTCACCCAACACGCTGATGATATGGCGCAAGTCACGCTCTTCAAAATCGTTGACGACATCTGCCGCGCTGGTGCCTTGTTGCTCCATGCGCATGTCCAGAGGCCCGTCCCGCATGAACGAAAACCCACGTTCTCCCTGGTCCAGTTGCATGGATGACACGCCGACATCCAGCACGATGCCGTCCACATGAGTGCACCCGGCATCGGCAACGATTTGCTCCATCTGCGAAAACCGGCCCTGTACCAGTGCCAGCCGGTCAGCACAGCTCTCGACCAGCCAGGCACCGGCTGAGATCGCGTTCGGGTCGCGGTCAATCGCGATGACCCTGCAAGGTGCCGCATCGAGCAAAGCCCTGGTATAACCACCTGCCCCGAATGTGCCGTCAACGAAGACCTCACCATCCGCCGGGCGCAGAGCATCCATGACCGGGCCAAGCAGCACGGGTATATGGAGGTCTGGCGTATGATCGCCTGAACGGGTCATGTCACTTATGCGGCTCCACCTGACGAACGCCCCCTCAAGGCACGTTCATCGCCAAAATCTTAACAAGCGTTAGGACTTTGGAGCCGGGATACTTAACAAACCGTTGATTTCATGCCCCGTTTTGCGCCGTGCGGGCAAATTTTGCCGTTTGGGGCACTTCTTGCGAAGCACACACGTGTTTGACACCGTCGAAAACCTGTTGTGCCCGCGCAATGACAACGGATTCCAGTTTTATTGGAATTCCGGCATTTGAGGTAGTACACTCGTTCAGACGATTGACGTTATGGGCTCTGGTCCGGGTCACTTCGTTGATCGATACACCCCGTCATGGAGGAGATCGATATGCAATCAAACAAGCTACTGACGCTGTGCTGCGCCGCCGCGATATCAACATTCAGCTCGGCCGCACTGGCCGCAGATGTTGTCATAGGTGTGCCCAACTGGCCGTCCGTCCAGGCAACGGCTCATGTCTTGAAGGTCGTGATGGAAAACAAGCTCGGCCTTGAGGTCGAGCTTAAGGACGGGTCCAACAAGGCCGTGTTCGACGCGATGGATGCAGGTTCGATCCATGTGCACCCCGAAGCCTGGTTGCCCAACCTGAACCACCTCAAGCGCCAGTATGTCGACGGCAAGAAATCCATCAAAATGACTCCCAACGCTGCCACTGGCACCCAGGGCATGTGCGTTACCAAGGGAACCGCAGAAAGAACCGGCATCACGGACATCAAGCAACTGAGAGAACCGGAGATGGCCAAGAAATTCGACACCGATGGTGACGGAAAAGGCGAGGTCTGGATCGGTGCGGATGGCTGGGGATCGACGCCCATCGAGCAGATACGCGCCCGCTCCTACGGTTACGACAAGACGATGACGCTGAAGATCATGGAGGAAGCTGCTGCCCTGGAACAAGTGAACAGTGCGGTCAAGGAGAAAAAGGATATCGTTTTCTTCTGCTACACTCCGCACTACATGTTTGCAGTCAATGAACTGGTGGTTCTCAAGGAACCGGCCTATGACGCAAACAAGTGGGTGATCGTTCCTCCGTCTCCCACACCGGGCTGGCTGGAGAAGTCGAGCGCAGGTGTTGCCTGGAATACGGCGTCACTCCATGTCAGTTATGCCGTTGCACTTGAGCAAGCACAGCCCAAGGCGGCAGCGATGCTGTCCAAGGTGAAACTGGACACCGAGACCCTGACCGCAATGACCTATGCTCTGGAGATTGAGAAGCAGGAGCCGGCTGCCTTTGCGGCCAAGTGGGTTGAGGAAAACAAGGCAATCGTCGACAGTTGGTTCCAGTAACTGTGGGAGCGATAGTCGGGGCGTGGTGAAAATTGGCGACTGAATACGCCTTGTTGCCATCCCCGATGAATTGCCGCCGGATGATCAGCCCGAAGCGCTGGATACAAACAGTCTTTTCCGACGCTGTCTCGGTAGCGTCTTCCGCGTCGTTGGTCTCAACGAGTTGGGGTATGCCGAGCTGGAAGTGGGTGAGGTGAACGGTCGGCCACCATACATGGACTCAATCTGGGTTGAGCCGCAATGCCTGGCTGTCGTGGAGTGAGGCCCAGGTTCAAAGCCGTTTCCAGAGTGTCGGAACACTCTGGTTCTTCCGGAAATCAGCGGCGACTTCCGCCGGGTCGGCGGCCCTGACCCTGTCCCGGAGGGGGCGGGCTGCCTGATTTGGTATCCTTGTGCCGAAAAGTAATCCGGCCCTTGTCGAGATCGTAAGGGGTCATCTCGACCGTTACCCGGTCACCTGCAATGGTGCGAATCCTGAACTTCTTCATCTTGCCGGCGGTATAGGCGATGATCTCGTGATCATTTTCGAGTTTAACCCGAAAGCGCGAGTCTGGCAGGACCTCGGTAACGATACCTTCAAACTCGAGCACTTCTTCTTTCGACATAAAAACTTCTTCCCTCGCGGTGTCTGGTGATCGATGCATACCCGTTTGCGCGCCAGCAATCAATTGCTCAAAAAACAAAAACCGGACAAAGCCCGCGTTTCAGCGCGCTTTTATCCGGCTGCAGCCGGATCGGGCTTGAGATTGTCTGCAACGACACACCTTGCCACCCGAACCAAATTTCAGGCATCACTGCAACCAGTCCGGTTCAATTGAACCCGTGTTGCCGGGATGCCAGTCGGTTTCAGACCTGGGCTGATCAGCCCATCTGGATTTCGGTTGCCTGCTGACCTCTGCCGCGTGGATCGTCCTCCACGACAAAGCTGACCTTGTCGCCATCAGCAAGTCCTTCAAGGCCTGAACGCTGGATGGCGGTAATGTGAACAAACACATCCTTTGAACCATCTTCAGGTGCGATGAAACCGAACCCTTTCTGGGTGTTGAAGAACTTGACGGTGCCACTGACACGCATGGGGATATTCCTTTCCCGCTATCAATCTGGAATGACCAGTCCGGCTCAAAATTCAGTGCCGGTCTCCGGGCGTACTCGGGAAAGCTGTCGTGCCTCAAATCCAGGACAACGCAATTCTAATCCGATCGTCGCTGGACACATCCATTCCATATTCGATGTGCCGGTGAGTGCAATCATAGGGCAGAAACCGCCGCAGGGCAATTCAAACACGAACCGGTAACTGCGGCAGTTCTGCCGTTTTTCAAAGTCGTCCGCGTAAGCACTTTCGATAAGCGTTCCAGGCAGCTTCGGTCTTCAAGTTGAAGGCCTGCTGCTTGTACCAGTGGCACTTTGCGTGAAGTGTGCTGCCTCTGGCAAAGGCTGCATCGCTTGTGAAGGCCGACACGCCGAACATGGACACGGCATACAATAACGTTGCGGCAAAAACACAATTTGCGATCTTCATCGAGCTCTCTCCTTTGGTTTGTCATTATACGGAGATCAGCGCATCGCCGATCACCTGATTGCCAGAATTAATGCGAGCAACTCGCGGCGGGGACAACTCAAGCCTGCTCAAAACAATGTGTGATAATGTGAGTGACACCAGTCGGCCTGTAAGCCGGGTTCTGTCCATGGCACATGCTGCGCCACTGGATGACCATTCATCTGGGATGTACGTTACCGCACACCTCATGCGACCAACCCGGGCAGCGTTCCGGAAAACATGAACCGGCCCGCCATCGCTGACGCGCCTGCTGCCCCTATTTAGTCTTGCTCCCGGTGGGGTTTGCCGTGCCGCTTCCGTTACCGGACGCGCGGTGCGCTCTTACCGCACCCTTTCACCCTTACCTTCGCCCGTTGCCGGGCGTGAGGCGGTTTGCTTTCTGTGGCACTTTCCCTGGAGTCGCCTCCGCCGGACGTTATCCGGCACCGTGTCTCCGTGGAGCCCGGACTTTCCTCACAATGCCCCCGGTCCCCGAAGGGATCGGTAGCATGGCGCGGTCATCCAGCCGACTGGTGTCAGAATTGTCATCTAGCACAGTTGCTGCACACATGCACCGGGTTGTTGCGGGTCACGCTGAATGAGCAGCCAGCAACGCCTCAAGCGTTGCAATGGTCGAAACATCAGCCTGCCCGTCGCACAGATCCGGTCGAAAATGCAACTGGAAGGACCGTACTACAGCGGCCGTTGCAGCATCATAATCACCGGTAATATCAATACCGTATCCATAAGCGGCAAGGTTTCGCTGCAAGCTGGCAACCCCAGCGCCGGAAGCGCCTTGCTCCAGTACCGGTCCATCGGTAATTGCAGCAGGCGGTACCCACAAACCGATACCCCGGTTCGCCAACAGGGCCCACGGAAACCTTTCCCCCGGATCAATCTTGCGCCCCGGTGCCACGTCCGAATGAGCAAGTACATGGCGGGGCTGAATGGCGTGGCGGGCAACAATGTCCATTGACAGGGCAATCACCGCCTCGATCTGGGCGGCTGGAAAGTCATGGTAGTTTTCACCATGGCCGGGATTGCAGATCTCGATGCCGATTGAGCGGGAATTGACATCGCCTGCGCCTTCCCAGGATGACTTTCCGGCATGCCAGGCGCGCTTGTCTTCATCCACCATGTGCACAATGCCGCCGTCCTGATGCACCAGGTAGTGACATGACACCTCGCGCTCGCCATTTGTCAGTATCTCGATTGCAAACTCCGGCGTCGGCACACCTGTGTAATGCATCAACAAGATGTCCGGCCCTGTCACGCCGACGCGCTCACTGAAGTGGATTGCCGGGATAAGCTCATGCGGCAGGCCGGTAACACTCATATACCGCGCTCGCGTTCCACCTGTCCCCAGGCTTCGGTGATCCGGGCAAGTCTGGTCGTGGCGATTGCCACGGCTTCTTCAGGCATGCCTGCAGCAATGTGACGATCGGGATGGTTTTCCTTCACTAACCTGCGGTAGTGCGCCTTGAGATCACCATCGCTTGCGTCGCAGTCAATGCCGAGAATGCTGTACGGGTCACTTTCGGTGCCGCGCAGATTACGCGACCGGATGCACCCGAAACGGTCTTCCAGGCCGAATATCCGGGAGACCTCTTCCAGGAACGCCATCTCCTGTTCGCCAACCGCACCATCGGCACGCGCAATGTGAAACAGACCGTCAACAAGGTCTTCCAGCACTTCCTTCTGGTCCTTGAACAATCTGGCGATCTGGCGGGCATAACTGTCAAAGCCGGTCACTTCCTGCTTTGCCAGATTGAACACCCGAGCAACATTCTGGGTTTCTTCCGGGTGGATCACGAAAATCTCGCGGAACGCCGCAATCTCGGCTTCACTCACCAAACCGTCCGCCTTGGCCATCTTGGCGGACAGCGCGATGACGCCAATGGTAAAGGCAACGGACTTTTGCGGATCGCGTTTTTCACGCGGTGCGCCGACAATGCGCGACAATGCCTCGCTGACACTGTCTCCCACCGCCTGAAGTATTTCCGTGATTGTCGTCCATATCGTCATTGCTTGTCAGACTACCCGATGACCATTAGGTTTCGCACCTGTTTCCCACATCAATTACAAAGATTTCATGTCGCACACCACCAAGGGCTATCTGCTGGCATTTGCCGGTGTCGTCATTTTTGGCCTGACGCTGCCGTTTACCCGCATTGCCGTAGCTGAATTGTCGCCGGTGTTTGTCGGTCTGGGCCGCGCCATCGTTGCTGCTGTGATTGCAGGTATCATGCTGTCTGTGACGCGTTCACCGCGCCCGGTCCGTCGCGATCTGCTGAAATTATTGCTGGCTGGATTCGGCATCGTCATCGGCTTTCCGTTGTTTTCCGCCATTGCCATGCAAACTGCGCCTGCAAGCCATGGCGGCGTGGTGCTGGGCATTTTGCCATTGGCAACAGCAGCTGCCGCCATCGTCTTCGCAGGTGAAAACCCGTCGCTGAAATTCTGGGGCTGGGCCATTGCAGGTTCTGTTACGGTGCTGGCGTTTGCAATGCTGAACGCCGGAGGCAGTGAGCTCTACGGTGCCGATTTGTGGTTATTGGGCTCCATCATCGCAGCCGCCATCGGCTACGCCATATCAGGCGACCTGACCCGGCGGCTCGGCGGTTGGCAGGTGATCTCCTGGTGCCTGCTGGTCATGGTGCCGGTCATTATCCTGCCGGTGGCATTCACCTTGCCGGAGGTGAACTGGAATGCATCAGCCTCCGCATGGCTGGCATTTGCCTATGTAGCCGTATTCTCGCAGTTTCTGGGATTCTTCTTCTGGAACAACGGCATGGCGCTTGCCGGTGTGGCCAGGGCCGGACAGGTTCAGTTGCTGCAGATTTTCGTGACGCTGGCAGGATCATGGGCCCTGCTCGGCGAATCCGTGACAGCTGTTACCTTTGCTTTTGCATTGATTGTAGCATTCTGCGTATGGATGGGCCGCAAGGCGTGATTTGCTTGGGTCCTTAGAAGACCCCGGCTTCAAGACCTGCCGCCATGGCGAGGCCGAGGTCTTCCACTGCTTGAGTAAAACCGTCCTGCCATTCGCCATGCAGGATCATCGGCTCCTGCACCAGCTTCCAGCGCAAGCCCCCGGTAATGCTTTCGATGGCGCGCCGCGTGCCGGTGCCGTCAAGGCCTGCCCGGATGTAGACGCCGAGCGGCAGTCCCTGCTTTTCCTCGATCACCCCATAATAGGTGCGGTCAAAGAAGTCCTTCAGCGCACCGGACATGTAACCGAGGTTTTCCGTGGTGCCCAGAATGATGCCGTCACAGGCCAGCACATCTTCCGGGCCTGCCTCGAACGGTGTCTTCGACACTGTTTCTATACCCGACACATCCGGTGACGAAGCCCCGCGCACGGCAGCGTCACGAAGCGCGCATGTGTTGGGCGACGGCACATGCGCGACGATCAGAAGCCGCTTGGTCACGAGTGACCCTGAACCGCACGTGGCGCATAAGGCGCTTCCAGTGATGCGATCTGCGCCTCGGTCAGCTTGATGTCTGCTGCCGCAACCGCATCGCTCAGGTGATGCGGCTTGGTGGCGCCGATAATCGGCGATGTAATGCCCTTGGCCAATACCCAAGCAAGCGCAATCTGCGCCGGTTTCACGCCCAGTTTCGCCGCCAGTTTTTCAACCCGCGCCAGCACGGCGTAATCCTGCCTGGTGCCAAAATACCCTTGGGCAATCTTGTCGGTCTGCCCGCGCGATGTGGCCCCCTTGCCATCCTTGGGCTGGTTACCGGCCAGAAAACCGCGCGCCATGGGAGACCACGGCACCAGCGCCACGCCTTCTTCCTCACAGTACGGGATCATCTCGCGTTCTTCCTCGCGGTAGCACAGATTGTAGAAATTCTGCATCACGCAGAACTGCGCCCAGCCATTGGCTCGCTGCAGTTCGCGCAGCTTGGCAAACTGCCAGGTCCACATGCTGGAGGCACCCAGATAGGTTGCCTTGCCGGCCCGCACGACGTCGTTCAAGGCTTCCGCCAGCTCCTCAAACCCGGTGTCAGGATCAAGCCGGTGAATATACAGCAGGTCGACATAGTCGGTTTTCAACCGCTTCAAAGATGCATCGATGCCTTCGAGAATGTGCTTGCGCGACAGTCCCTTGTCGTTCGGGCCATCGCCCATCGTCAGGCACACCTTGGTGGCAATTACCGCATCTGACCGCTTCATGTTGGCAGCGACGAAATTCCCGAGAATTTCCTCGCTGGCACCAGCGGAATAGAAATCCGCCGTGTCGAAGAAATTGATGCCGGCGTCCAGCGCGCCGGTCAGAAAGGGTTGCGCTTCCGCCTCGCCCAGTACCCAGGGATGGTGCGGCCAGCCCGGCGTGCCATAGCTCATCATGCCGAGGCAGAGCCGTGACACCTTTACGCCCGCTCCACCAAGTTTCACATAGTCCATACAACCAGTCTCCTAATCAAAATCCCGGCGCTTCAATACTGCCAGTCGTGTTCGTCTTGAACCATACAGGATGAGTTTCAGGTGCGTCAGGCCAATTGCACGCACACGTTTCAAAAGTCCCAGCCATTCTCTCTCCCGCTTCATGGCGGGTCCACTGCATAATTTGCGTGTCGTGGCTATTCCGGCAATCTTCAGTTTCGTGCCGTTCTGCTGGTAGCTGGTGAAAAACCGGTTGCACCCGGCATGTCCAGAGACCTTGCCGTCAGAACCAAATTGCACAAACCGGTCATCGCCATCGCCCAGGCCCCATTCGGACCCGGCAAGCGAACTTTCCCCCGCCTGGCCTGCGGCAGAGGCAAAAATCAGCAAGAATGTAAAGAAAACCAGAAAGCGCGGCTTGATCATCGCAAAATTATGGGTGAACACCGCACCGTGGTCAATCAGTTCGGGAATCAAAAAAGCGATTCAGTTAAGGCCATTGGCCAAAACTAGAACCGCTTTCCAAACCGCAGGACGTACATCCGGCCTCTGCGTCTATGTTTGCTAATATAGGGGTTAATTATGAAGAAACAATGAACAAGGCGATTTAAAGTGAACCAGGTCAGGTATTTTCAGCAGAAAACCGGGAAAAAATAACGCTTCTCCGGTTTCCCATTTGCGCCATCCATTCGATCAGATGATCGAATTCAGCCAGCTTTGCCGCCCCTTCCGGTACCATCGAGAAGTACGTCAGCATCGGATATACATAGGCATCTGCAAGACTGATTTGCTCTCCGGCGAGCCCGTTTTCTCCGGCCAGTTGTTGCAGTTCACCCAGAATGAGATCAGCACGTTCAAGGCCCGGCATGGCCTTTTTGTCTTGCCATGGCACGAACACACCCCAGACCAGGTGCTTGTATATTTCAGCATCCGCCAGCCGCATGATCTGGCGCGCGCGGGCACGGGCCTGCACATCGCGCGGCATCAGTTCGGGCCCGTCAAAGGCCTCATTGACGTAAGCCGTGATGGCGTCGGTTTCATAAAGCTCGAACTTGCCGTGCCGCAATGACGGAATGCGCCCAAACGGGTTCAGAGCCAGATAATCGGTTGGCGGTCCGTCGTCAGCAAAGATGTCTATCGGGTGCAGTGTGTAGTCCACGCCTTTTTCCGCCAGCACGATGCGGCAGATGCGGACATAGACACTATAATCCGCGCCAAACAGCTCTACGGATGGGCTCACAGAGATGCAGCAGCCCTTGCTGCCTGGTCATAATGGCCGGACAATACCCGCAGTTCCCTGGCCAGGGCTGATGCCGTTTCGGCTTTCAGGCCCAAGGACTTGATGGTTTCCACCAGCAGTTCCTCGCGCACTTCCCGGTACTTGCGGCAGACCTCATCGCCCTTGTCTGTCAGCACGACGGTTTTTTCCTTGCCCGACTTGCCCGATTTCACCAGGCCCGCCCCGTCCAGCTTGCGAATGGCATAGGTCACCAGATGGGTGTCCTCGACATTCAGCACCAGGCAGATGTCCGCCAGCCGCTTCGGCTTGGTGCGATGGTGCACCGAAAACAGCACCAGCACATCAAGCGGCGACAGACCCGGCACACCGGCTGCCGTCATGCAGCGAACCATCCAGCGCTGAAACGCGTGAGACGCCATGATCAGGCCGAATTCAAACTCCGACAATGACGGCATTGCGCCCTGCGCCAGGTGCGAGGAAGAGACGATTGGGCCAAGTTTTCCAGTTTTCTCATTATTCATGTTGACAATTTACCGATAAATCGTAGACGTTGGCAATCATTTTTTGTCACCGGGCATGACGAACCGGCAAATTACGGGAGCGCAGGATGGCCAAATGGGATTTCTGGATCGATCGTGGTGGCACGTTCACTGACCTTGTGGCACGCATGCCCGACGGCAGCCTGAAAGCGCACAAACTGCTGTCTGAAAACCCGGAAAACTATCGCGACGCCGCCATTCAGGGCATTCGCGACCTGATGGGAATCGCCAAGGATGCGCCCATTCCGGCAGACCAGATTGCCGCGGTCAAGATGGGCACTACGGTTGCCACCAACGCCCTTTTGGAGCGCAAGGGTGATCGCACGCTGCTGCTGACCACGCGCGGATTTCGCGACGCACTGGAAATCGGCTACCAGGCGCGACCCAATATCTTTGACCTGAATATCATCAAGCCGGAACTCTTGTATGAACAAGTCACCGAAGTAGATGAACGTGTCCTGGCCGACGGCACGGTGGAAACGCCACTCGACGAGACCGGCACAAGAACAGCCCTGCAGGCAGCCTTCGATGCCGGCATACGCGCCGTCGCCATCGTGTTCATGCACGGATACCGCTACACCGCCCATGAGATCCGCGCCGGCGAGATCGCCGATAAAATCGGCTTCACGCAAGTCTCCATCAGCCATAAAGTCTCTCCCCTGATGAAACTGGTCGGGCGCGGCGACACCACCGTTGTCGATGCCTATCTGTCGCCTATTCTGCGCCGCTATGTGGATCAGGTTGCGACCGAACTTGGCACCGACGGCAGCGACTGCCGGCTGATGTTCATGCAGTCATCCGGCGGTCTGACCGCAGCGGAACTGTTCCAGGGCAAGGACGCCATTCTGTCCGGACCCGCCGGCGGTGTTGTCGGCATGGTCGAAACCGGGCGCATGTCGGGTTTTGAAAAACTCATTGGTTTCGACATGGGCGGCACGTCGACGGACGTTGCCCATTTCAACGGCGAATTTGAGCGCGCCTTCGAAACCGAAGTGGCCGGTGTCCGCATGCGCGCACCGATGATGCGCATTCATACGGTTGCCGCCGGGGGTGGGTCCATCCTGCATTATGACGGATCGCGGTTCCGCGTCGGCCCGGATTCCGCCGGCGCCAATCCCGGTCCTGCCTGCTATCGCCGTGGCGGACCGCTGGCCGTGTCGGATGCCAATGTGATGTTGGGCAAGCTCAACCCGGATCATTTCCCTCAAGTATTCGGGCCCAATGGCAATGAGCCGCTGGATGCAGATGTGGTTCGCGAGAAATTCACGGCCATGGCCAGCGACATCGGTGACGGCAAAGCCCCAGAAGATGTGGCCGAGGGGTTCATTCGCATTGCGGTTGAGAACATGGCCAACGCCATCAAGAAGATTTCCGTGCAGCGCGGCTACGATGTTCAAGGCTACGCGCTTAACTGCTTTGGCGGCGCCGGCGGGCAGCACGCCTGCCTGATCGCCGACACGCTCGGCATGAAGACCGTGTATATCCATCCCTTCGCAGGTGTGCTGTCGGCCTATGGCATGGGCCTTGCCGACATTCGCAGCCACCGCCAGCAGGCGGTTGAAGAAACACTCGGCGCCGGAATTGAATCAACGCTCCAGGACATCGCGGCAAGCCTTTCAAAAGACTCCATAAACGAGCTGACCAATCAGGGCGTGTCGCTGCACGAAACAACCACATATCCACGTGTGTTGCTGCGCTACAAGGGAACGGATTCGGCGCTGGATGCAGACCTTGATACGGCCGACAGGATGCGCGCGCAGTTTGAGACGGCACACAAGGCCCAGTTCGGCTTTTCCAGCCCAGGCACGGACATAATAGTGGAGGCTGTCACCGTTGAGTCAGTTGGCGGCGGATCAGACAGCGCAGAACCGGCCTGCACCCTGCAGCACGGTTCGGCAGATGCCATGGGCCAGACACGCATGTACGCCAATGGCGAGTGGCACGACACACCGCTTTATGATCGCAGTGCCCTCAAGCCCGGTTTCAGCATATCCGGCCCTGCTTTGATCATCGAAGCGCACAACACCACTGTCATTGAACCCGGCTGGCAGGTTGAAATTTCCAACCTCGATCACATGGTGCTGACCCGCGCAGTCGCTGCAAAACGCGAATTTGCCATCGGTACTGAAGCTGATCCGGTGATGCTGGAAGTGTTCAACAACCTGTTCATGTCAATCGCCGAGCAGATGGGCGTGACGCTTGAGAAGACCGCCTATTCGGTAAACATCAAGGAGCGCCTTGATTTCTCCTGTGCAGTATTCAATGCAGACGGCGCACTGGTGGCAAATGCACCGCACATGCCGGTGCATCTGGGCTCGATGGACAAATCCGTGGAGACCATCATCGCCAACAATCCGGTTATGTATCCGGGCGATGTGTACATGCTGAACGCGCCGTACAACGGCGGCACCCACCTGCCTGACATCACGGTGGTCACGCCGGTGTTTGACAGCGATGACAAGACCATCCTGTTTTATACTGCAAGCCGAGGCCATCACGCCGATGTCGGCGGCATGGCGCCGGGTTCCATGACACCGCTGGCAACCTCCATCCATGAGGAAGGCGTCGTCATTGACAACTTCAAGATGGTCGACAAGGGCATCTTCCTTGAAGACGAAACCATGGCGGTGCTGACCGCAGGCGAGTATCCGTGCCGCAATCCCGGCCAGAACATCGCTGATCTCAAGGCCCAGGTCGCTGCCAACGAAAAAGGCGTGCAGGAACTGCGCAAGATGGTGGCGCAGTTCAGTCTCGATGTGGTGCAGGCCTATATGAACCACGTCCAGGACAATGCGGAAGAAAGCGTGCGCCGCGTCATCGGGGCGCTGCACGATTGTTCGTTCGATTATGAAATGGATGCGGGCCAGCACATCAAGGTGCATATAAAAATGGACCGTGAAAACCGCACTGCCGTGGTGGACTTCACCGGCACCAGCGAGCAGCAGGCGAGCAATTTCAATGCGCCGCGCCCAATCACCAATGCGGCCGTCCTGTATGTATTCCGGTGCATGGTAGCCGACAATATTCCGATGAATGCCGGTTGCCTGAAGCCGATCACCATTGTCACGCCCGAAAAGTCCATGTTGTCACCGGAATATCCGGCCGCCGTGGTGGCCGGAAATGTTGAGGTTTCGCAAGCCGTGACCAGTTGTCTGTTCGGCGCACTCAACGCGGTCGCCGCATCGCAGTCGACCATGAACAACTTCAACTTCGGCAATGACACATACCAGTACTATGAGACCATCTGCTCCGGCTCCGGTGCCGGGCCCGGCTATGACGGCACCTCAGGCGTTCATACCCACATGACCAATACGCGGCTGACCGACCCGGAAATTCTGGAATTCCGCTATCCGGTGGTGCTGGAGGATTTCCGCATCAGGCGCGGTGCCGGCGGCCATGGCAAATGGTCCGGTGGCGGCGGCACCAGGCGCACGGTGCGATTCCTGGAGGAGATGGATGTCTCGCTGCTCACCGGCCACCGGCGCGTGCCGCCGTTCGGGCTTGACGGCGGTGAGCCGGGCGAGGTCGGCATCAATTCATGCCGCCGCAAGGATGGCACGGTTGAAGCGCTCAAGGGCTGTGACCAGACCAGAGTGTTTCCAGGCGATGCCATCATCATCCAGACACCAACCGGTGGCGGCTACGGCAAGGCCTGATACCAAAGGAAGTAATTATTGACCCATTTGACCGATTTTCTGCGTTTGCCGGCTAGGCATGCTTCACGCCGTGGTCTGGCTGACCACAAGTGGAGCATAACGACGTCCGGCGGACGCAAAAAACCGGCCTTTGGTGGGCCAAATCCGTCCATCTGGTGCGTTGCGGCGCTTGCCCGATACACCGCATCGCGCTGCGCACCGCGCCTGCCAGAGTGAACGGATTTGACTCCATCAAATGGGTCAATAATTACTTCCTTTGGTATGAGCGAGACGATTTGAGCTTCAGGTATATCCGGCCTCGCGCAGCGCTTTGGCATAGGTTCGGCTGACCGGCAGTTCGGTGCCGTCCGTCATGACGACACTGGATTTACCGCCGTCTCGTTTGATGGACGAGATCGCTGAAAACGCAACCCAGTGCGACCGGTGCACCTGAATGCCGGTTGTGCTGCCTGCCTCGGTCATGGCATCCGCCAGCCGGAGCAGTACAAGCTCCCTGCCCTTGATGGTGACGATTTCAACATAGTGGTCCTGCATCGACATATAGAGCAGTTCGCCCCGCTTTTCAGGCGGCAGGCGCAGCATCAACCGCGAGCCGGGATCGGGCGCTTTGAGGTCGCCCGACGGTGACTGCACCGGTTGAAAGAAGAAATAGGCAACAATGCCGATAATGATGGCAACCGGTAACGCCTGGACCACCTGCCAGAAAACGCTCATAACGGTTATCTGTTCATGCAGAAACAGTGTCCTGATCGCGCTGACGGCAAAGCCGATGAACGGTGTTGCAAGGCAGCATCCGATGACCGTTTGCCATATGCCGATACGGGAATTGTCGCCGTTCCATACGCTGACCAGGGCAACACCGCTCAGCGCTATCGCCCATGTCACCAGGTGCACCGTGAGCCAGAACCCCAGCCGTTCGGCAAACCCGAGCCGGTCAATAGTGCCGAACGGGCCGGTGAACACGAACAACGCGACAATGGCGCCAAACGCCATCCACAGCCGTTTGTCGGAAAAAAGTGACCGCATTTCACGAAGCGTGAGTTGCACAATCTGACGTTTCACGTAGCCCTTGCCCCTGTTGACGCATCACAGCTTCTTAAAAGCTGCAGCCCGCCGCTAAGCCTTCGGTTGAGATACAACTCATACCTGAAGGAATGCAGAATGAACATCAAGCCATTGCTGGAAGCCGGTCTTGCAATTCAGCTTCATGTGGCGACCGCAGCCATTGCCATCACGCTGACAGCGGTCATCCTTATTGTGAGAAGAGGGACGCCCACCCATAAACATGTCGGGCGGGCATGGGTCGCGATGCTGGCCCTCATTTGCATATCGTCATTCTGGATCACCGGCATGAACGGGTCGAGCTATAGCTGGATCCACCTGTTGTCCGCATGGACGCTGCTTGGATTGGCACAGGCTGTCTGGGCAGTCAGGGCAGGTAATATTCGCGCGCACAAATATGCAATGATATCAACCATGGTGGGCGCATTGCTTGGAGCAGGTTTCTTTGCGTTCATGCCGGGCCGGATGATGAGTGCCGTATTGTTCGGATAACAGTTCAGTGCCCCATCGGCAAAGGCTTGCGGCGCAAACCCGTCAGTGCATTGAATCCGATGGCCAGCATCAATATACCGCCGCCAATCAGCGTTGCCGCTGCTGCGGTTTCTCCGAGGACAACCCACACCCATATGGGTGCCAGAACCACTTCGGTCATGGACAAAAGCGCCAGTTCCGCTCCCGGCACAACCTGTGACCCGAATGTGTACAATGTCATACCCAGCGCGAGCAAAACCACGCCAAGCATGACCGCAATGGCGATTTCGTTCACCGGCAGATCAAGCCCCTGCCCGGTGCCCGAGACAACCAACCCCGACAGTACCAGTGCAAATAACCAACCCATAAATGAAACCGGCATCATGTCGGATGCCTTGCCCCAGCGCAGCGCGAGCGTGAACAGGGCAAACCCCAGTGCGGACATCAGCGCAACAGCGTCACCCTGCCAGTTGCCGCTGGTGAAACTGTCAGCCACCATGAAGCTGATGCCGGCGAGGCCGAGCACCATGGCTGCCCACGTGGCCGCGCGGACCTTCTCGCCCAGCACCAGAAAGCTGAGCAGTGCAACCATGAACGGCGCGGTAGCAAACAGAAAAGCCGCGTTGGCCACGCTGGTCAGTTGGACGGCCCCGATGCCGCCGACATAGGCCATGGTCAG